>Ga0183095_10088_pt2 | contig 324269 bp, 276 predicted proteins | sample BioMet4_FD_130346 | JGI IMG/M metagenome (GOLD analysis project Ga0183095, IMG submission 130346) | Microbial communities from bioreactor (seeded with sewage sludge) at LBNL, California, USA - Biofuel metagenome 4 (v2) (version 3) | ecosystem: Engineered > Bioreactor > Anaerobic > Unclassified ...
GTGAAGCCTCACACGACTAAAGTCGCGTGCTTCCTAATGCCATAATCTACGCTATGGTTGTCCTTTAGGGACATCGGACTGCGTTTCTGTCCATACGGTCTAAACTCAGTATCCTGTAGCTTACGCTGCAAGAACCGCATTAAGACTAATGAGGTCAGCTAACGTGCAGGTGCTTCTCTTAGCACATCTTGGAACTTTAGCCAAGATGCCCAACCTATCCGTCTCCGGACAGGATTTTAGGATTTCACGTATATAATAGCGTGACGCTATATTATACGAGGCGTTGAGGTCACAATTATAGACCTTTCCGTTTTGAAATTTACACAGGCTATATGTCGGCATATCGGCATCTTTGCCGCGAAGGACAGTCCCGCTGCCGTCGTAGGCAAGCTTACTTGTTCCCCGGGCACAGATATGGGATACATGCATCTTTAGCCTGTGGGCCTTGTTCTCTACCATAGATTGAACGTACTGGGCTTTCCACAGATGCAGTTTTTGCTTCTTGGAACCACGCTTTTTGCCCGCAAGGTCAAGATGCTCAAAAACTATAGTGTCAGCGTTGTACATTATGGCTATGCCTATGATGAAGTTGGCAGTCTTTACTGCTATGTCGTCGTTAATGCCTTTCGTTTTGGCCCATAATCTCGGAGTCTTATAATTACCGTATTGCTGGGCTTTTTTGATACGGCTGATACTGTGGTTCAAACGGTCTTTTTCGCTTGGCAGGTTTAAGAGATGTCTGCCGTAGACAGTGCCTTTCGAATCCATAGCACAACACGTACATGCTGAATTTAAGCCAAGGTCAACACCGATTACAAGGTCATTTGTGTTGACAAGAGTAGTCTTTTCCTCAAAAGGGAAATCCAAAAACCACTCTTTACCGCGTTTCTGAAGTGTAGGGGCGCATATTTTGCGGGAACTGCATCTGCGATAGATATAATCCATGTCAGACTTACGAAGATCTACGGTAAGCCAGTCCCATGTATTATTGTGGAATATCTTTATCTGCGCAGAATAACTGCCGGTCTGGTTGTACATTCCAACGCGGTACAGAGAAGGGTATACATACCCACAGGCATTCAGAGCTGGCTTTTTACCAATAGGGTTGTTTTCCCAATTTCCAAGATTGGATTTATAGGAGGATACTTTTCCTATCGCCTCAGAAATAGACGCCCGCCTTATGTAAGACGGCATCTTATAGAATTTACTGTCGAAGTCGTACTTAGGAACAAGGTTTTTATTAGTCTTATGGCATAAGGATTCCACATACATCATCTGAGCCTGATTACCTTTAATGGTGATAATATCAGCCCATTCGGACAGGCATATATCCATAAGAAAATCTACGGCATCCCTGTATACAGATACTGTCTCGGAAAATATTTTGTTGTAATGCTTGATTTTTACTGAGTATGTGGAAAATATCTTCAATCCTAACGCTCCTTTTGACTTTTAATATAGGCTTCAACCTGCTCCCTGGTGCGTTCGCTTGCGGTTACGACAAAATAGGATGGGTTCCACAGATGGCCACCCCACATCTGTTTCTTGATTTCAGGATGTTTCAAAAAGAGCCACCTTGCTGCATTACCCTTAAAAACCTTAATGGCATCTGAAAGTCTGCACTGGGGCTTACACTCTATGAGCATATGTATGTGGTCAGGCATTGTTTCTAATGCAATAATTTTGATATCTAAATCTTCAGCAGTTTTTAACAGATGCATCTTAACGTCAGCTTCAATGTCTCCGGCAATGACTTTCCTGCGATATTTAGTACACCACACGATATGATACTGTAGACAATATACATATCCCCTACCATGTGTAACATCTGATTTTATTGTAAATATGCTATTTTCATCCATACATATATGATACCATACGTATATAATAAAGTCAAGAATGGGCGGCTAACTCATGACTGAAGTCACGAGTGTGCGCCGCCCTTTTATCAATTCCCAAACAAGAAATCGATGACGTTCATAACATCGTCTGTGTCTCCTCTGTACAGTTCTGTATATCCGCATCTGCAGCAGGAAACAGTAGTAAATCTCTTGTTCTGAACATCGAATATCTTAGCTAAATTCCCTCCTGTTGCCTGGAACTGATCAAGATCGGCGCCAACATTTCCACATTTAGGGCATCTCCACTGGTTGCTGTCCATTTTAAAATCTCCTTTCTCCAATACTCATCTCTATTATTGCACATATAAATGAAAACTTCCATAGAAATCGTATGATCTGCGGTCTATCGCCTGCTGATACGGCATCTTTTGCCAACTGCATCAAAATATAATTTGCCCAGCAGCTTATTGGTATACACACAGTCTGCCATTGCACGGTGGTAGATATCTTCTTCAATACCATAGAATTCCACCATGTCGCACAGACGGTGATGGGCGATCTCCGGCACGATCTTCCGGCTTAACCGTACGGTGTCAACAAAGTCGTTGCCAAGGATCCGGCCTGTCTCACTCTCCAGATAGTCATAAACAAAATTTATATCAAAGTTTACATTGTGGCCGACTATGATATCGTCGCCAATGAAGTCAGCAAAATCGCCTATGACTTCGCTGACGGCCGGCGCATCTGCCACCATTTCGTTGGTGATGCCGGTCAGTTCTGTAATAAAGCTGCTGATTCTGTGTTTCGGTCTGATCAGCGTCTGATAAGTTTCTGTTCCTTCTGGCCTTACCTTGATGGCTGCCACTTCTATGATCTCGCAGTAGCTTGGATCAAGGCCTGTTGTTTCTATATCTATTACTGTATAGGCTTCAGGGAATGTCCCAAGACTCTTACCCTTGCCGCCTCTTGCACAATTGCTCATATTTGTCTCCCGTCTCAAGTGATTTTCTTCAATTTAAGCCTGAGCGTAGCTCGCAGTGAATGCGGGCTACATCTGGCTTCAATTTAAGACCGAGCGTAGCTCGCAGTGAGCTCGCTCATTGCAGGCGCAGCGAAGGTCTGCAACTGAAGCCAGGAGCTTCAGCTCGGCCGTGTTGCAGGGGGGAGGAAACCCCCACTGTAACACGGGCATGGAACCCGCCGCCCATTTCGGCAAAGGTGGGTTACATCTGGCTTCAATTTAAGACCGAGCGTAGCTCGCAGTGAGCTCGCTCATTGCAGGCGCAGCGAAGGTCTGCAACTGAAGCCAGGAGCTTCAGCTCGGCCGTGTTATAGGGGGGGATGAAACCCCCACTGTAACACGGGCATGGAACCCGCCGCCCATTTCGGCAAAGGCGGGTTACATCTGGCTTCAATTATATCTCAGTTACAGCTTTTTTCAATGCAAATTATAGGACTCGCACCCTCAAAAAAAAACAGGCACTCTCGTGCCTGCAGGATACGCAGTTTCTGTTCTAAAAGCTACTTGTTCATTTTAGCCAGCAGCTCCGCCAGTACCTGTCCTTCTTCTTCTGTAAGTGTTATTCCCTTGCCCATTTTTACATGGTCTGGCGCCCATTCTCTAAGATCCAGCTTAGGCTCGTGATCGTTCCATGACACTCTGTTCAATTCCTTGCGCCATCCTCTGGCATTCTCAGAAAGGACTCCTAATTCTTCTGTGATCTCATATTTAATATCTGACATTGCTGATATACCTCCCTGTATTGATTGTATTCACATTATACCATAATCAATATGGCATGATTTTATATTTTTCTGCAAGTTTTCATAAATAAAACAGACTTATTTCAATCGAACATAGTGAATTGCTTTCCCCGAACCTTCACGCTTTATTTCGCCTGATTTAACCAGCTTGCGCAAAGATCCTTCGATGGAGCTAATGCTTAGTGCTGGGCACAGTTCACGGATGTCCTGTTTATTAAATCTTCCTATTTTGCTCTGAACTGCTTTCCTTACCATGTCAACAGCAGGCATCTTGACCTCAACAATAGAAAATCTGTCTTCAAAATCCTTATATGCCGCCAGTATAATACCAAGCAAGTATTTGATAAACGAGAGCTTATCCTCGCAGCCTTCATTCCATCCATCCTGCGACCTTCGAAGAGCTCCATAATAAAGATCTTGTGTCTGCTCTATTTTCGCCTCCAGTGAAATATACTTTCCTACATAAAAACCATTGCGGTATAAAAGCAGTGTAGTAAGCAAACGACTCATTCTGCCGTTTCCATCGTTGAATGGATGAATACATAAAAAATCATGAACGAATACTGGAATTGCAATCAGCGGTTCGACTTCCATATTTCCAATTACACGATTATATTCTTCGCAAATTCTGTCCAGTGCCTCCGGAGTTTCAAAAGGGTCAAGAGGAGTAAATAAAATTTCAGTGTGACCATCTGGATGGACAGCACTGATATAATTCTGAACATTTTTTGTTTTCCCGGCAATTGGATTATTCATGTGACTGTACATGATTTTATGCAGCTGAAGAATGTAGTTTCTGGAAACAGGTATTGCATCAAAGCTCTCAAGAATAATATTTAGAACATCACGGTATCCGGCAATTTCCTGTTCATCACGATTTCTTGGAGCCGTCTTCTCTTCCACCAGTTGTTTGATGCGTGCGCTTGTGGTGATAATTAATGGTAAATGTGGTATAGCAATTTATTCTTTGATTAAACTTCCCTTGTTTATTTTTTATTGACATCAGGTCATAATTGTTCTATATTGTAATCGAAGTCAATGTTTCGACCGTCGGATAATTTGTGTCCGGGCCCACCGATAACATCTTGACTTCATTTTTATTGTAATTAATCAAATTCTAGGCATCCATAAGTTAAAAGTGGCTTGAAGTATTTAGCATTTGTAATATAGTCTAATAAACATCAAAATCGATTCGCATAACCTATTTGCATTTAATATCTTGTGTGATTGATTTAAAAAATTCAACACTCCATACATCAAGTGTTGACGGATTCTTTATAAAAGGCAATATATCTTCTTTAGCTTGCAGTATGTCTATTTTGTCAAATCTATCCTCAAGCATTTCCTTTACCTGATCAAGTTTCAAATCGCTTTTACCATCTAATTGCCCAGTCTGTTCTAGCCTTGCCTGAAGATGCTTAATATTAAACGGTGTCTTTTGAGTCATATAGAAAACATAATCATATAGATCTCTGCCTTTTATTCGGCTCTTCCAGCCTCTGCATAATACTGCATGAAGTTTTCCTGCGAATAGTGATGGCATATCATAAAGTACAATTTGATAAGGTATAGGCAGCAACTGATATTTATTGTCATATGTTGCATATTGAGGAGGATTTGTATCTACTTCAAATTTCACCTTTATCATTTCATTAGCTGCAATCATGCCTGCATCTTTATCTTCAAAGAAAATTAGCATGTGCTCCTTTGTATTGCCCTTAAGGAAAGCTGATCTTACCGCTGAATCTTTTGTTTTCTCCTTTTCTTCTACCCTAAAATTCAATCCATAAGAATGGATTTCCTTTTCTAAAACAGGAATGAATTTTTCAAAAGAAAAACTGTCATCAGGTACCTTCAATGAAAAATCTAAATCCTCTGAGAACCTATCAAGTCCATAAAATATTCTTAATGCAGTTCCTCCATAAAAAGCAGCTTTATCAAAAAATCCTGCTCTACTCAATCCACATAATACAATTTCCTGAACTACTTCCTTAACGCTATTCTTTCTGTCCATTACTGTTGTATTTTCGTACTTATCCAGCATTTGCTCTAATATACTATTCATTACATCCTCTTTCTAACTACAGATTCCAACAATCTATGATTTTTAGTCCTATATAAGCTGCTTAGTTCTAATATTTTCTTCATATCCAATTGATTGAAGCTTTTCTCGTCAATTCTCATATCATCAAATAGATAGTTTATTATTTCTTTTGTATTGCTTAAAGGTGCTGCCTTATATAAAGTATCACATATAGCTTTTTCAGCTGTTGCAATCTGATAAGAATATCCATTTTCGATAATAAGCAGAACTTCTGCTGGATATGCCTTACTAGGCACATCTCTGTATATATAATGTCCAAAAGAAGTATCAAACTCTTTGCGTCTCCGCTTTTCAAATGTTGCACAAGTAAAATTGTACACGGCCTCAGGTATTAATCCATGATATGCCAAAGCAAATTCGAAAGACAAATAGGATGGCCCATATATACTTCCTGCAAGGTAATATCCCGGAACAGATCTATCTGTTTCATATAATCCCTTCGTAATTGGTATAAGTACTCCATCATTGACAAGTCTCCTAACCTTGGAATCTGGGTTACTATATTCTTTTAACTCATCTCGGAGCATTCTTATAGTTTTTATCATATTTTCACCACCTAATGCAATTATATTGCATTTATTGGAGCAAATCAATCATTTTTCTGATGTTTCCATTTAATATTATTTGGCGGGGAAAGGACTCCGTGACCTTGCCTTCGGCAAGTCCGCCGTCCTTCGTCTCCCAAACCACAACAGAGGTTTTGTGTGCGTGGAAAGGACATGAACCGAACCTCCTCCGCTGCAGCCTTAGTGCGGAGTCGGTTCCCACAGGGGGCTCTGCCCCCTACTGGCGCTCCTTCAGCGCCTCCCGCATCCGCTCCCGCCGCCTCACTCGCTGCTGACCCCCGGAGCAGTGCTCCGCGGCCCTGATTCCTGATCTGCCGCTCTCACAGGGGACCCCGGGTTCCCCTGTACCCTTCCGAGGTTCAAGTCCTTCCCCATTATTTTCCCCGCAACCATGGCACTAAAAAAGCAGGTACTTACGTACCTGCATTAGTGCCATGGTTGCGGGGAAAGGACTTGAACCTTCGACCTCCGGGTTATGAGCCCGACGAGCTACCAACTGCTCTACCCCGCGTCATTGAATGCTGTCTTATCGACAACATTGTTATTATATCACATATAAGCACCTTTCTCAAGCACTTATTTGCGTTCTTAGGAAAACCCTCATTGTATGTCTCACACCGGTATGCACAAGGGCAAAAAAAAATTGGTGCCGGAGACCGGGGTCGAACCGGTACGATCGGTAAGGATCGCAGGATTTTAAGTCCTGTGCGTCTGCCAATTCCGCCACTCCGGCTTAAAAAAATGGCTCCGAGGGTGGGGCTCGAACCCACAACCTACCGGTTAACAGCCGGTTGCTCTGCCATTGAGCTACCTCGGAATGCCTGTTATCATCGCTGACAACAAAACATATTATACAGAAATACCTCTGCTTTGTCAACAGAAAAATGTCATTTTATTGCATTTCTTTTCATACACAATAAACGCCGCTCGAACGCTATGACATATCTCCTGTTCTCTCTGCGCGGTCAAGTTCAATGTTGTGCATTACGACCTGCATCTTGTTCCTATACTTCTCTGCGGACTCGGTATCACCCTGCTCTTCATAGAGTTCCGCAAGTTCTTTCATTGTATCTAAATTGCTTGGAGCTAAGGTCAGCGTTTTCAGCAGATGGCTTTCCGCTTCCTCATCCTCGCCGATCTCCTTGTATGCCACGCCAAGATAGTACCACAGTGGCCACCAGCTGTTGAACCTGTCATCGTTTTCATAATGGGACAGCACCTCAATGCCTCCCTCGAAATGGCCGCTGAGGACCAGATTATAACCCTCTTCGATTTTTACCGGCTCGTCTAGTTTCTCTGCCCACTCGCGGACTTCTGCCTTCAGTTCTCCGTTGTCGCTGAGCTTGAGGAAAGTCTCCCATGTCAGTTTAGCTTTGATATAAAGGCCAAGATTCAGGTATGCATATCCAAGGAAATAATATCCCATGTCAAAATCAGGCGCCTTGAGAGTCGTCTTTTCAAAGGCTTCCAGCGACTCCGCTTTGTAGCGGCCGATGTACTCTTCGCCTTCACCCGCCTCGTAGGAATCCTTGCACGCCCTGCCGTAGCAGTACAGCGCATCAGAAGAGTCAGGATCGATCAAAATTGCCGCCCTGAAGCAAATGCACGCGTAGTCGAAGTCGTTTTTTGCAGCGGACTCAATGCCTTCGTTGGTCAGCGGTTTTGCAAACTCTTTTGTAAATGTGCGCGTAATGTATGACAAATAGTTGTCGCGATATTTGAAGTTGATGTCGCAGCCGATGACAAAAGCCATATTTTTTGCAATTGCCAGCGTCGACAAACTGCCCAACTCGGATTTTTTGATTGGAATCGGTACACCGGTCAGTATGTCTGCTATTTCAGCGCGCTTAAGATAGCCCTCAGAAAGTTCGTCAAATACGAACTCCGAAAGATGCGGAATCAGGTATTCTCCTATACGGTCCTGCAGAATGCCTGTGTCCTCAGCCTCGCCGCCTGCATTTGTGAAGTCTATGTTATCGTAATTATCCATTCTAAATTTCCCATCCCTTTGCTTTGAATTTTTTAACGGCATCAAAGTTCATAGTGTCAGTAAGATCTTCCGCCAGCAGTTTTCTGGCCTGCTCGGCAACCGCCACGCTGTAGCTGCGCATCTCAGCAAAAGCCAGCAGTATGCGGTAGAGATCTTCCTTTTTATGTGATTTGTGCTGAAAACCGTTTGAGTAGAAAAAGTCTGCCAGCTGCTCGTAGAAATTGAACGGCGTTTCCGCCAGCTCCGCCTCCAGATAACTGAGCGACCGTTCGAAGCCGCCTTTGTTGGAATAAAGTTCGAGAACCGTTTCGATCATCTTCAGCTTGATTATATCTGTTGGACTCATAAAGTTGTTTGAGATGATCTCGTATGGCGCTTCGTCGCGGTAGACATATCCATATTCTTCGGCACAGCTGCGGGCTTTGGTGCCCTTCAGCAGCTTAAGAAAGCCAAGCTGCATGTTGTCGGCGTGCAGACGTCTCACATCGTTGAACGACTTTGCAAACGTCCTGTAATCTTCATATGGCAAACCGGCAATCAGATCTACATGGATGTGCATGTTGCCTAAAGCCACCAGTTTGCGCACGTTGCTCAGCACCACGTCCGTGTCAGTATTGCGGTCGCAGGCAGCAAGTGATTTCTCGCATGTCGACTGAATGCCGATCTCAAGCTGAAACAGACCAGCCCGCGCTTTTGAGAGAAGTGCGATCAGATGGTCGTCCAGAAGGTCAGCGCATATTTCAAAGTGAAAATTAGTCACTCCGTTATCGTTGTCAATGAGGTACTGCCAAATGTCATAGGCCCTGCTCATGTTGAAATTGAAGGTCCTGTCGATAAACTTTACCTGACGCACACCCTTCATCAGAAAATATCCCAGGTCGCGGCGCGTTCTCTGCAGCGAAAGAGTGCGGATCGACTTGTCCAGCGATGACAGACAATAGCTGCAGCGGTACGGACATCCGCGAGATGACTCATAGTAGATGACTTTGTCGTCTTCGATCTCCAGTGTCTCGTACGGGAACGGCAGCTGATCCATCTTGAGCAGCGGTCCCTCCGGATTCTCTGCTATTCCGCCGTCTTTGCGCCATGTCAGCCCCGGCACGTCATCAAAACCATCGCCCAGCGACAGGTCTCTGCACAGTCTGAAGAAAGCGTACTCGCCCTCTCCTCTGATTACGGCCTCCGCCCATGGGTGTTCTTCCATGTATTCTTTCGTTTCATAGCTTACTTCCGGACCGCCCAGTATGATCTTCATCTCCGGACTGGCTTTTTTCAGCGAGGCGCATAGCTCGTTTATCTGGGTTATGTTCCAAATATAGCAGGAGAAGCATACGTAATCGTATCCTCCCCTGATTATTTCCGTATATATATAGTCCTTCTCGTTGTTTATAGTAAACTCGCGCATGGAAACATCCAGGTCTGACCCGGCTGCCACGCAGTAGAGATACTTAAGTGCAAGATTGGAGTGTATATATTTTGAATTAAGAGTCGTCAGTAAAATTCTCATTTAAAGCATCCTGAATCTCTCATCCTTCAGCAGTTCTGGATGCTTCATTGCTCTCTCTATCTGAGTAAGCATGGCGTCCCTGTCCTGCGGAAGGTTTCCTCTTAGCGATAAGTAATTAGATGCATGGTTGCTGCGGAATACGCATTCTTTCTCAGGGTTTGCGTTCTGCAAAAGCAGATATGTTTCCTGCAGCACTTCTTCCCCGTTCAAAAGTTCGAATTCTCCGCTTTCGATCTGCGCAACTATCGGCGCTCTTCTGTCCAGCATCAAAGTCAGCAAACTCACGTATGACGCGTTCATCTCGCTGATCATCTTTCCTGACTCAATGGCATGCTCTCTCCAGCCGGCTTTTCCGGCCATCCCTGAGATGAATGTCACCGAAGCCTTCATCCTTGAAGCCTCTATCATGTGTACGGCTTCTATGAGTTCTTCTCTTGTCGCATTTTTATGTATTGCATCAAGCACTTTCTGGCTTCCTGACTCTGCGCCGAGATATACCATGCCGATGCCTTTTTCATATAACTGTTTCAGTTCTTCCGGCGTCTTGCGCAAAACGTCTCCGGCACGGCCGTAAACGCTTACTCTCTCGCATTCCGGGAACAGTTCCCTGATCTTATCCAAAATGACAATCAGCTTGCTTGTAGCCAGACAAAGTGCATCCCCATCACAGAGAAATATTTTCTCCACGCGGCGATACTGCCTTCTTGCATCTTCAAGGTCTTCAATGACTTCGTTCACGTCTCTGACTCTGAACCGCTTGTCCTTGAACATGCTGCAGAATGTGCATTTATTATGTGAACATCCTATTGTGACCTGCACCAGCAGGCTATAAGCCTCACTAGGCGGCCGGTAGATATCTCCTTCATAGCGCATCGGCGCACCACCTTTCCATCCGTCGTTAACTGCTCTTGATATGCGTTTTCTACAAACGCGTTTTCTGTTTTCCAGCGTTATCGGCGAAACTCGCCTTCGGCTCAAACAGTCGCCTCCAACGCGGAAAACGACGACTCCGCGTTTGGAAAACGATATATCACTCGCAAAGCCACTCCGGATGGAAATGGTCCGCGATGCGCGCTTGTTAGCCGCCGGCAAATGCGCTCCGAAGAAACGAGGTGCCGATGCGTGCTTGTTTATTATCTATATCACTCGCAAAGCCACTCCGGATGGAAATGGCCCGCGATGCGCACTTATATGCAGTGGGTGCAATACTTTGTTATGACTGCAAATCATTCGGAAGTCGCTGGAGCATAGAGCGCACATTTCTGAAAACATATGCCGGCGTCAGTTAACGAAGCGCCATTTTTAGTCGCTCATGTAACTTCATTCTGCGAATGATTTTGGAAATAATATCAATGACTTCCAGCGGCTGATACGTTGTTTTCCGAGTGGCGCGACGATGTCTGAGCCGTTAGGCGAGTTTCGGCGCGAGTACCGGAAAACAGAATCAGTACGCTGCTGAAGTCATATATTATTTCCAGTTAATGAGCAGAATGAGAGTTACATGCGCTCCGGTGCGTGCATTCCCAGCAGTGCCAAACCATTCTTAATTGCTGTCTTGGCAGCGATTACCAGCGCTACCTTTGCAACCTTTTCATCCTCGTTGTCTGTGAGGATGTGCTCGTCGTGATAAAAACGGTTGAACGCCTGCGCAATGTTAACGATGTGTCTAGTCACGATCGACGGCTCATACTTCTCACCAGCTTCAACGACTACCTGAGGCAGTTTGTGGATCAGTTTTACCAGATCATAAGCGCTGTCGCTGTTTAAGTAACTGTAATCTATATCTTTGAGGGCCATTGCCTTGGCAACGACATCCTCGCCAGCCTTTGTCAGAACACTTGAGCATCTTGCATGAGTGTACTGAACGTAAGGGCCAGTCTCGCCGTCAAAGTTGAGGACTTTGTCCCACTTGAAGACGTAGTCTTTGATCTTGTTGTTAGAAAGTTCCTGGAATACGACTGCGCCGATTCCGACTTCCTTGGCAACCTCGTCGATAGTCGCTTCGTCAGCGTTTGGATTCTTCTCTTTGATGATTTCCTTTGTCTTCTCGACAGCTTTGTTCAGAACGTCTTCCAGGAAGACAACGCGGCCGTGTCTTGTAGACATCGTGCCTTCTTCCAGGCTGACCATGCCGAATGGAACATGTACGCAGTCCTTGACCCAATCGTAGCCAAGCAGCTGAACTACCTTCATCCACTGCTGGAAATAAAGGTTCTGCTGTGATGCAACAACATAGATGTTCTTATAAAAATCGTAAGTCTCTTTTCTGTAAACTGCAGTTGCAATATCGCGAGTGCAGTAAAGAGTTGAACCGTCTGACTTTGTGATAAGAGCTGGCGGCATGTTGAACTCAGAAAGGTCAACAATGTTGGCGCCTTCTGATTCCTGAAGAAGTCCCTTGTCCTTCAGTTCCTGGATGAAACGGCCCATCTTGTCTGAATAGAAGCTTTCACCATCATACTCATCGAAGTCGATCTCCAGCATGTTGTATACCTTCATAAACTCTTTCAGCGACTCATCCCTGAACCACTGCCACAGTTCAACCTCTTCCTTCTGACCGTGCTCCAGGTTAGCAAATGCTTCTCTTGCCTCGTCGTCCAGCTCAGGATGAGTCTCTACCTCAACATGGAACTTAGTATAGTAAGCCAGCAGTGTTTTGATAGGCTCGTCAACTACGTCCTGTCTGTTGCCCCAGTGGCGGTATGCAACGATCATCTTGCCGAACTGGGTGCCGTAGTCGCCCAGATGGTTGAGTCTTCTTACCTTGAAACCGAGTGCTGAATATATCTTGTTGATTGAATTTCCAATTACAGTGCTTCTGATGTGACCGATATGGAACGGCTTAGCTATGTTAGGCGATGAATACTCTACGATCACCAGTCTGCCTTTGCCGATGTCTGTCTTGCCGAAGTCTTCTCCTCTGTTGATAACTTCTGAAATCGTGTCGCTGGAATAAGCTTCCTTGGAAACGAACATATTTACGTAAGCGTTGACTTGCTCAACCTTTTCGAAGAGTTCATTTTCTGAAAGGGCTGCCGCAATGTCCTTAGCGATAAGCGGAGGTGCCTTTCTCAGCGTCTTTGCAAGTTTGAAGCATGGGAACGCATAATCTCCCATTTTGGTGTCCTGTGGTACCTCGACCATGTCAAGGATCTCTGAGAGTTCCAGACCCTCAACTTTCTGAGCGATGAGCTCAGCGATCTTTTGCTTGAAATCTACCATTTTATATCTCCTTCTCTGTTATTACTCTGATTCCCTTTTCCTTTAGCAGCTCTGCAAAACAGCCGTCACCGTCTGTCAGCACTTTGCTGAATGTCCCGTCGTATATCCTTCCGCTGCCGCAGGAAGGGCTGTTCGCTTTGAGAATCGCATATTCAATTTCTTCACCGAGCTCGGCCGCTCTTGCTGCGGCCTTTTCATATGACGCCTCGGCGCCGCGTCGAAACTGCAGTGTCACGTCTTTTCCCTCGCGATCAAAGACGCCGCCCGCCCGCCGCTCTGCTGGCGGTCTGGGGGCTTTTAAGCCTCCGGCCTGTTCCGGACAGACGATGCAGTAGTTTCCGTGATTTTTGCAGTAGCTGATTACTGCGCTGTTTCCTTTGCTGCCGCCGTCGTAACGACAGCTGAGCCCTAGAAGGCATCCGCTTACTATATACATTATTCCACCTTCATCTTGACTATAGTGACGCCTTCACCGCCTTCATTATAGTTTCCCTTTCTGAAGGATGCAACATGTTTGTTCTTTTTCAGATCATCACGTATTCCCTTTCTGAGAATACCGGCTCCGAGACCGTGAATGATGGTGACTTCCTTAAGGCCTGCCATATAGGCGTCGTCAAGGTATTTGTCAACATCCATTCTTGCATCATCCAGGCTTTCACCCTGAACATTCACGGAAACCGATATATTCTGAGCTTTTGCCTTGTACATGGATCCGTATTTCTGGCCCTTAGACTGCTGTTTCTTCTCTGTGCCGTCAACGATGATCATGATGTCTTCCAGATTGACTGAGACTTTCATGATACCGACCTGTACTGACAAGTCGCCTTTGTCGTCAGGCAGCGTGAGTACCTCGCCATTCTGATCAAGAGACAGGACCTTCACCCTGTCGCCTACCGCAAGTTGAGCGGCGCTGACAGGATTGCTGTTGACTCTTTTTATGATCCTCTCGGCGTAACGCTCTTCTGACTTTTTCAGTTTCTGACGAGCGTCATCAAACTTGGCGTTTCTTGCGCCAAGGCTCTCAAGTCTAGAAAGCTCTCTGAGATCTTTTCGGACATCGTCTGCGGTGTCTTTGGCATCTCTGAGGATGTCCCGGGCTTCCGCCCTGGCGTCAGCGATGATCTTTTCCTTTTTTTCTTCAAGGGCAGTCATGCTCTTTTCAAGCTCCTGCTGCTTTTGTTTCATCGCCGCATTTATTGCTATGGCCTCGTCCCTTTCGGCCTCGGCCTTCTTCTTATCGTTTTCAATTGAACTGATGACGTCTTCGAATTCCAGGTCCTTGCCTTCAATAAGATCCTGCGCCCTGTCTATGAGACTGTCCGGCAGCCCCAGCTTCCGCGATATCTCAAAGGCGTTTGATTTTCCTGGAATACCTATGGTCAGCCTATATGTCGGGCTCAATGTCTCCACGTTGAATTCCATTGAGGCATTCTCCACTCCCGGCGTCGACAAAGCGTACTTCTTCAGTTCATTGTAATGTGTAGTAGCAACGGTTTCAGCACCATTTGCATACAGCTTCTCCAGTATTGATATCGCCAGTGCTGCACCTTCTGTCGGGTCAGTTCCCGCGCCTAGCTCGTCCAGCAGTATCAAAGATCTTCCATCGGCGCTATCGACAATGCCGACGATGTTTTTCATATGCGACGAGAAAGTAGAAAGGCTCTGCTCAATGCTCTGCTCGTCACCGATATCGGCAAAAATATCATCATATATCGGTATCTGGCTTTCACTGGATGCTGGGATATGGAGACCGCTCTGGGCCATCATTGAAAGCAGTCCTATGGTTTTCAGAGTAACCGTCTTGCCGCCTGTATTAGGTCCTGTAACGACTAGCGTCTTGTAATCTCTGCCAATTCCTACGTTGATCGGCACGACTTTTTTGCGGTCGATCAGCGGATGTCTGGCCTGCTTCAGTTCCAGTATTCCTTCGTCGTTTATCTTTGGCGCCTCGCCGTCCATGCTGCATGACAGCCTGCCCTTGGCCATTATGTAGTCAAGCTGCACCATGATCTCCTGATTGTTTTTTATCTCGTGGAAGTGCTCCGCAACGGCTGACGACAGTTCTGCCAGTATCCTGGCTATCTCTGCCTGTTCCGCCAGTTCCAGTTCCCTCAGTTCGTTGTTCAGGTTAACTATGACCTGCGGCTCAACGAATAGGGTTGCTCCCGCCTTAGACTGGTCGTGGACTATGCCAGGGAACCTGGCTCTGTGTTCCTGTTTTACAGGGATAACATAACGTCCGTCCCTCATGGTTACTATGGAATCCTGCAGATAAGGCTTATTGTCTGCTGAATTGAGGATCTGGTTCATCCTGTTCTTTATTGCCTCGTTCTGCCTTATGATTCCACGTCTGATGCTTCTCAGCTCTGATGAAGCGTTGTCGCTCATCTCGTCCTCAGAAAGGATGCATCTGTCGATGTTGTCGGCAAGTTTAGGCAGTGGCACGATCAGTTCTGCAAGAGACATGATCATCGGCACTTCCGGTACATCGCTCTTCAGGAAGCTCACTACTCTCGCTGCTATTGATAGATTGTAGTGGACCTGAAGCAGCTGCTTCATTGACATCGTGCCGCCCTTGCGTGCTAGCTGGACTGCCGGCAAAATGTCATAAATGCCTGCTGTCGGCAGTTCCCCTTTACGCACAATAAGGTCAACCGCCTCAGTGGTTGACCTTAATTCTTCTGAGATTGTTCTTACGTCGTTAAAAGGCGTCAGGCCGGAGACGATTTCCCTGCTCATCTCACAGCCCGCCTTATCCATCAAAAGTCCTATTATTTTCTTGTACTCTAAAACTTCCAGCGCTTTTTCGTTCATACTATACCTTTTTTATTGATTATTCTTCAACTTTTCCAATTCGCTTTTCAGCTGGATGTTCTCCATCTGAATGTCAAAAAACGAGTTTTCATACTCTGTGCACTTGTCTTCCGCTTCCCTGACCTTCTCGTCTTTTTCTTTGATCTGATTTCTAAGGTCAGCCACAGTGTCCTTGAACTGAACAGAGTTTTTCTTTGCGTCTTCCCACATCTTCAGATAGTATTTGGAATCGTTCTCCAACTGAGTTTTTGAAGTGTTAAGCCGTTCTGACTGGTCAACAGCGTCGAAGTATTCTTCGGCAATGTTTACCGCTGTCAGGACCGCGATGCTGCCTGCGGCAGTGTCACCTGCCACCCTGCTTATCAGATGCATCTTGTTGTCTACGTACTCCGCGATTTTCTTGATTTCTTCTTCAGTTTTGTCGCCGGAAATCGTGTATTCCTGGCCGAAAATCTTAACAGTTAACTTGCTTTCCATTTCTTCAAATCCTCATTTCCGTAATTGTGATCCCTGGTACTATTTATCTCTGAGCTCTGCGCCAAACTTATCTGACAGCTCGCTGATGACTTTACTGAGTACGCTTTCAACTTCGTCGTCAGTCAGCGTCTTGTCGTCATGTCTGAACATCAGACTGAAGGCTACACTCTTCTTGCCTTCTGCAACCTGCTCGCCTCTGTAAACATCAAAGAGCTTTACAGATTTGATCAGTTCACTGTCGCAGGCTTTGATGACCTTCTCCATGGCTCCGACTTCAACATCCTCGTCAACAGTCAGCGCCAAATCGCGCAGTGCTGCAGGATATTTTGGCGGCTGATGATACTGGATATCACGTCCTGAGATCTCAACCATTAGATCAAAGAACATTTCAGCACAGTATACTCTGACGTCCATGCCATAGTTGTCTGCAACGTCTGGATGGATCTCACCCATGATTCCGATCTCGGCCCAATCGCCGTTATTATCTTTTGCAAGTATTCTTGCGCATCTGCCCGGATGATATACTCCGTATTCTGATTCTGCCTTGAATTCAACATCTCTGATGCCGAGTCTGTCCAGCAGGGTCATGATCATGCCCTTTAGCAGGAAGAAATCTGCTCCGCCGCCGTACATTCCAAGTGACAGGTCTAGTGACTCGTCAGGCAGTCCATCAGGCTCCATCAGATTCTTCTGGAATACAGTACCTATTTCGTAAGCCATTACTCTGTCTAAGCTTCTGGAATAGTTTCTGCTGAGGACTTCCATCATGCCTGGAGTAAGTATCGTCCTCAGAGCTTCTGTGTCGTCGCCCATTGGATTGATGATCTTAACAAAGTTTCTCTCCCATGAATCCTCTTCGATTCTCAGGTTGTCCAGGATCTTGTCGTTGGAGAATGAGAATGTTTGAATCTCGTTGAAACCGATGCCGCAGAGAGTCTCTCTCGTCAGCTGCCTCATCTTCCAGCTCTTGGAGAACTCAGCCTCAGAAACGCCGCCCGGCAGTCTCATCGGCAGATTGTCGTAGCCGTACATTCTGGCTACTTCTTCAACATAGTCAACTTCCTCCAGGAGGTCCTGTCTTACTGTAGGCGGAGTAACGATAAGCTCGTCTCCTGAACCTTCAACTTTCATTTCCAGGCTCTCCAGATAGCCTACCATCTGTTCTCTTGGAATATCTATGCCAAGTACTTTGTTGATCCTGCTTACCCTTGCCGTAACGACTGGCGCGGTCTCTGGATTCTTGTAAACGTCAACTGAACCGTTTAAGACTTTGCCGCAGCCAAGCATCTCAACCAGCTTGCAGACTCTGTCTGCAGCGTCTGAACAGAGGTTAGGGTCGATACCCTTCTCATATCTGCCTGACGCTTCCGTTCTCAGGTTAAGCTTCTTGGAAGTCTTCCTTACGCTTGAGCCCTTGAAGTTTGCAGATTCTATTATTACTGTATTTGTATCTTCTACGATTTCTGAATTGAGTCCGCCCATGACGCCGGCGATGGCAACTGGCTTTTCTGCGTCGTTGATCATCAGCATATCGTCGTCCAGGACCCTTTCTGTTCCGTCCAGCGTAGTGAACTTGTCGCCCTTCTTCGCCGTATCGACGATGATGTGCTGTCCGGCAATGCTTCTTATATCGAAGGCGTGAAGTGGCTGGCCGTATTCAAGCATAACAAAGTTTGTAATGTCGACCATATTGTTGATAGGTCTCATGCCTGCAGCAATCAGTCTCTTCTGCAGCCACCACGGTGACTGTTCGATCTTGACGTCTTTGATGACTCTAGCCGTATATCTTTTGCAGAGATCTGAATTAACATCGACCTTTATGTAATCGGATGCTTCTTCATCTGTCTTCTCGCAGTCAGTGTCTGGATATTTCATCGGTACGCTGAATGTTGCCGATGCCTCTCTTGCCATGCCCAGCATGGACAGGCAGTCAGGCCTGTTCGGCGTGATCTCAAAGTCTACTGCGTAGTCATGGAGACCAAGTACCTGATCAAAATCTTCTCCCAGATATTCGTCCCAGTTTCCTGGCAGCAGCCAGATACCATCCTTGGATACCATTGGCGCAACCTTGTCGGCATAGCCCAGTTCCTGCGGTGAGCAGAGCATTCCGTTGGATACAACGCCTCTCAGCTTACCCTTTGTGATCTTGACTCCGCCTTCTACTTTAGGCTGTCCATGAAGCGGTCCCGGTATGCGGCTGTTATGCACTGCAACTGGAACGTATGCTCCCTCATAAATATTAGTTGCTCCCGTTACGATCTGAAGAAGCTCGTCTGTACCCAGATTCAGCATGCAAACAACAAGCTTGTCTGCATCGGGATGTTTCTCTATCTTATCTATTCTTCCAAGCTTTACGCCGGAAATGCCTGCGCCCAGCTCTTCGCAGGATTCCATGTTTGATCCTGTCATTGTCATTCTGTCATAGAATTCCTTGGCTGACACGTTTACATCTGTATAATCTTTTAACCATTCAAGTGATACTATCATTGATGAACCCTCCTATTTGAACTGATTGATGAATCTCATGTCGTTTTCATACAGGAGTCTGATATCATCAATTCCGTACTTAAGCATTGCAATTCTCTCTACGCCCATACCAACGGCAAAACCGGTATACTTCTCGGTATCGATGCCGCCGACTCTGTGAACGTGAGGATGTGTCATGCCGCATCCAAGGATCTCGATCCATCCGCTGCCTTTGCAGACATTACAGCCTTTGCCGCCGCACTTGAAACAGGAAACGTCCATTTCCGCACTTGGTTCAGTGAACGGGAAATGATGAGGCCTGAACTTTGTTTTTGTTTCAGGTCCGAAGAGTTTCTTTGCCATATAGTCAAGGCTTCCCTTAAGGTCAGCCATAGTGATGTTCTCGTCGATGACCATCATTTCTACCTGATGGAATGTATGCGAATGAGTTGCATCCGGAGTGTCACATCTGTAGCATCTGCCAGGAACGATGATCTTGTACGGCAGAGGCAGTTCCTTCTCTGCTCTGACTTCACATGATGAAGTATGCGGTCTTAAGACAACATCCGGATTGATGTAGAATGTATCAGTCAGATCTCTTGCCGGATGGTTCTCCGGTGAATTGAGCCCGTCGAAGGTATTGAATACCGTATCAACATCCGGTCCCTCATAGACTGAATATCCCATAGATGAGAATATCTCAACGATCTCGTTGATCGTCTGAGTGATAGGATGTTCTACTCCGTATGCGATCTCAGCGCCTGGCTCCGTAACGTCTATCTTCTCAGCCTTGAACCTGGCATCCTTAGCCTTGTTCTTGACATCCTCAACCTTGCTCTGCAGCAGTCCCTCAAACTCTGACTTTACCTTGTTTGCAGCCATGCCTAGTTCCTTCTTCTCTTCTGGAGGAAGCTTGCCCATGGAATGCAATATCTCTGTCAACTGTCCTTTCTTTCCCAGGACTTTGACTCTTATTTCTTCAGTATCTGCCAGGGTAGCTGCGTTGTTCAGCTGTTCCTTGGCTTCTTCAAGCAATTTTGCTAATTTTTCCTGCATTTTCTGTTAACCTCACTTAATTTATTTAACTCCTGAAACCTGTCTCGCTGCCTCATACATCAGTATTCCAGCTGCAACTGAGGCATTGAGTGATTCAAGATTTCCATTCATCGGTATTTTTATTCTGACGTCTGCCATCTCCATAAGCTCGCTGGAAACGCCGTTTCCTTCGTTGCCTATTACTAGGGCTATTCCCCTGGAAATATCTTCGTCAAAATAGTATTTGTCGGTATCTAAGCTTGTCACGACCAGCTTCTTTCCAAGACTGGCGGCAAGCTCTGCTAGCTCCCTATTATCTTCGACCTGGATAATAGGGATCCTAAAGACTGATCCGGCCGCTGCCCTGATCACCTTAGGCGACCAGATGTCTGCCGTGCCCTTGACCGTCATCACTGCGGAATATCCCGCGCCTTCGGCGGTCCGGATTATCGTACCGATATTTCCCGGGTCCTGCAGCCTGTCCAAAACTACCAGGTTGGAATCAGCATCAAGGTGCTCCTTCAGCCATCCGCCTCCGTAGTCCGGTTTTCTGACAGCAGCAATGACGCCCTGACTGGTTTCCGTTTGGGCGATCTTATCAAAAAGACTTTCTTCCATGACATAGGCTTCTGTAACCAAACCATTTAGGTCTGTCAGACCGTCTGGCGCTTCCGCGCCTCTGCGCATAACCAGATATGCCACGTCAGCATCGCCCTTCAGTGCTTCGCCGACCAGATTATATCCCTCGATGATGTACAGCCCTTCTCGGTCCCTGTATTTCTTCATGGACAGATGTCTCAGATCCCTGAATATTCTGTTGTCCTTAGATGTTATTTCCATTGCCATATAAATTACGAAAAAGCCGGCAGTAAATATACCGGCTTTAAATCACTCAGATGAAGTAGTTATTTATTGTTCAGGAATGTCGGGATATCAAACTTGCTGTCATGAATGTCCTCGTTCCTGGTCTCTTTGAAGATATCGTCAAGGGTCGTTACTGTACCCTCCAGCCCTCCGTCGAGAACAACTTTCTCCGGTTTCTTTTCCTGTCCTCCATATTTGATTGGGGTCATATCTGCACCCTCATCAAAACCCGTAGCAATGACGGTAATAGATATTTCTTCGTTCATCTGCTCGCTGACAGCTGCACCGAAGATGAGTATTGCCTCTCTGTCTGCCTGTTCCTCGACCATGCTTGCGATCTCGTTGACCTCGAGCATTCCCAGGTCGTATCCTCCAGATACGTAAAGGAGTATAGCCTTGGCTCCGCTGATAGTCGTCTCAAGCAGCGGGCTTTCGATGGCTGCCTTGACGGCATCCTGCGCCCTGTTGTCTCCTTTTCCCGTACCAACGCCCATGTGTGCAATGCCTCTGTCTGTCATGACAGACTTTACATCGGCAAAGTCCACGTTGATAAGCGCGTAATCAGAGATCAGATCTGATATGCCCTGAACACCCTGTCTCAGAACGTCATCCGCCATTGTGAAGGCGTCTAGCATTGATGTATTCTTTTCACAATTCTGGAGCAGTTTATCATTTGGAACCACTACCAGTGAATCTACATATTTCTTCAGGAAGCCTATGCCAAGTTCAGCCTGGTCCTTCCTCTTCTTTCCCTCGAAAGAGAAAGGCTTGGTAACTACTGCAACTGTAAGGATACCCATATCCTTAGCAGCCTTGGCGATTATTGGAGCAGCTCCTGTTCCAGTACCTCCGCCCATACCTGCAGTAATGAATACCATATCAGACCCATCGATCAGTCTGGTGATTTCTTCTATGGTTTCTTCAGCTGAACGCTGTCCTACCTCCGGATTGCCTCCAGCTCCAAGTCCCTTAGTCAGTTTCTCACCGATCTGGATCTTAGTTTCTGATTTGCATCTATTCAAAGCCTGTTTATCGGTGTTCACTGCGATGAACTGAACACCCTTTAAGTCGGCATCTAACATTCTGTTGACTGCGTTACAGCCGCCGCCTCCAATACCTATTACTTTAATGACAGCTGAATTGTCCTGCGCCGTTTCGAATTGCAGCATACTTTTCTAGCCTCCTTGCTTCCCATAATATATTCAATTCTAACATAAAAACTGTATATTTGCACTACCTTTTTGGTTAAAAATCCGGTGAAAAGGCCATATAATTGTGGTCGCCTATACTTATCGTTCCCCTCTTCGTATCGTTCTCCAGAAGGTTGTTGACAACTTTTGCTAAATCGCCGTCTTTGATAACTTTGATCATCTCTTTTGGCGTACCTTGAACGATCAGCGTATCGAATATGTATGCCTTGATCGTAACATTGCTGACATTGATCCTTTTGAAGTAAATATCGCCGTCATCCATAGCCCCAAGCATCTTCAGCGTCAGCTTCAAAGTCTCCTTCTCCTCAACACCTACGCTTTCGCCGACGGTCAGCTTGCTGAGTGTCAGTCCCGTGATCAGCGTCACCTTAGGGTCGATGTCCGTCTTCCTTAGAACCGTACCGTCCTCGTCGATGACGATATAGTCAGAACCATATACGATGGCAGCGATCTGCTTGCGCTCAGTTACGTCGATGACCAGTGTGTGCGGCAGTTTTCGTCTGACCTTGACATCGGCAAAATACGGATCTTCCATCAGCCTGTCCTTGATTTCCGAACTGCCAGTACCCCAGAAAATGTTGCCGCTTGCTTTTGCAGCTGCCATGTTTATGACTTCCTGGTCCGAATAATAGGAATTTCCCGTTACTTGGACAGTATTGATGCTGAAAAGCGATGATGACAGGAATAATGCCCCGCCGACAAGCACGCCCACAACAATAAGAAATCTGACAAGGTAGTTTTTCTTCTTCCTCACCTTTTTCTCCCTGTCGATTTCCTTCAGTCCCAGTTCATCATAATTAGGATCCTCAGCCATCTACTCTACTATCCCTTCGTAAATCAGATCCGTCGCCCGCTCCGGCGCGCAGGCTCTTGCTGCCACGCTCATTTTCTTCAGCGCCTCAGGATCATTCTTCAGTTTCATCACTTCGTCGATCAGTTTTTCCGCCGTCAAGTCTTTCTCTTCGATCAAAACGGCTCCGCCGCGGTCTGCCACGGATTTTGCATTAAAGTACTGATGATTGCCCGTCACATTAGGTGACGGTATCAAAATCGAGGCTGTTCCGCAAACTGTAGTCTCAGCTACGGAAAGTGCTCCGGCACGGCTTATTACCAGGTCCGATGCGGCCAGATAATTCTGCATGTCGTTGATGTACGACCTGATCCAGATATTGCCGTTGTGGTCAATTCCTTCTTTGTCGGCTTTCTCAATTATCTCCTGATAATACTGGCTGCCTGTGCCAAAAACAAAGGTCACGCCCTCCATGCCGCTGACCTTGCGCATCAGTTCAAAGGCTACGTTGTTGATACCTTCAGCTCCCTGACTTCCGCCAAAGGAGAATATGACAAACTCACCGTCTGCAATGCCAAGTGTCTTCCTCGCCTCTTCTCTGGTGATCTCAAAAAATCTCTTTCTAACCGGGTTTCCAACGACTACGTGCTTTTCCGGTTCCTTGAAGTAGTGGCCGGCTTCTGCAAAGCCAAGGAATACCTTCTCTGCATATCTTTCCAGAGATCTGTTTGCAACACCCGGGAATGCGTTCTGCTCGTGCAGGAAGCATCTTGCTCCGTATTTGTGCCCTGCATATATTACCGGAAAGCAGACGAATCCGCCTGTTCCTATGACAACATCAGGCTTGAATTTTTTCATGATTTTCAGAGACTGCCTTACGCCTTTAAGCGTGGAATAGCCTGTGTCGAATATCTTGAAAATGTTTCTCCTGTCCAGCCACTTAGCGCTGACCAGTTCCATCGGATATCCTGATCCTGGCACGATGTCCTTCTCCAGTCCAATGTCATTTCCAATATAGAGTATCTCCGATTCAGGATCTCTTTCTTTTATTTTATCCGCAATGGCCAGGGCTGGATAGATGTGTCCGCCCGAACCTCCTCCGGTTACTATCGCTCTCATTCTTTTGTCACCTTTCGCTTTGTTTAGATATGTTTAGTATTATTCCCATTGATCCCATAAACAGCCATAGGGCGTTTCCGCCATAGCTGACAAAAGGAAGGGTTATGCCTGTTGGCGGCATTGATGATGTAACGACCGCCACATTGATGATCACCTGAAGTCCCAGCATGATCGTTATTCCGCCGCTCATAAGCATGCCGAATCTGTCCGGTGCATTCAGACATACATGGATGCATCTCCAGATCAGCACAGCATATGCAATAAACAGAAGCGCGATTCCTACAAATCCCAGTTCCTCGCCGATAATTGCCAGAATAAAGTCGTTCTGCGGTTCTGGCAGATAGAGATTTTTCTGGACGCTCTTGCCTAAACCAAGACCGAAAAGCCCACCGGTACCAAGGGCAAGAAGCGACTGAACTACCTGATATCCATCTCCCAGAGGATCAGCAAATGGATTAGTGAAACTTGTGAATCTCTGCTTCCAGTATCCGCCGCCAAACTGAATAAGACCCAATATGCCTCCGCCGCCAAGGACGATAGCTGCAATAACATAACGCCACTGTAGACCTGCAATGAACATGATCCCGAAAATAATTCCGCAGACCGTAATTGCCGTAGACAGATTAGGTTCCTTTATTATCAGTGCACCATAAAGCCCCATTACGAGGACCATTGGTATTATCCCGCGCTTGAACGAGAAAATAATCTTTGGATCCTGTGCCAGAAATGCCGATGTGAAGATGATCGCCGCTATCTTGGCGATTTCTCCAGGCATTATTCTGACTCCTATATCCAGCCACCTGACAGCTCCGTTGACCTCAATTCCCAGAGGCGTGAAAAGCAGTCCAAGCAGGACTATGCTTATCACGAAAACCAGTATCGAGATACGCCTCAGCCAGTGGTAATCTATTCGCGCCATTATGGCCATGCCAACAAAGCCGGCAAGAGCCAACAATCCCTGCTTCTTCAGATATCCGTATGGTGATCCCGTATCATTGATGGAATAGTAGTAACTGGCGCTGAACACCATGACTACTCCAAAAATTACGAGGCCTGTCACTAGCAGAATAATTGCAAAATCGCCAGGCTTTCTATCTATTTGCCTGGCTAATTTGCTGTGTTTGGTTATCGTTCCAGCCTGCTTACGCATTCCTTGAAATGCTCCCCTCTTTGCTCAAAATTGTCATACATGTCCCAGCTTGCACATGCAGGTGAAAGCAGGACCGTATCTCCCGGTTCAGCGATCTGATGGGCACGGTTAACGCACTCGTCAAGATTCTTGCAGTATTCATAGTCGCTGAAACCATGTCTGTCAGCAGCTTCCTGAATAAAGTGGGCATCTCTTCCCATCAGCAGCATCTTCTTGACGCTGCCGTTGAATCCAGTAATGAATTCATCAAAGATCTGTCCCTTGGCGTCACCGCCTGCGATCAGGATTATATTTTTGTCGATTGCGCGCAGTGCTGTAAGCGCCGCGTCGATATTCGTTCCTTTAGAATCATTGTAGTATTTTACGCCGTCGATCTCACCGCTGTATTCAATGCGGTGTTCAACTCCGCCGAATGCGCGGATGGAGTTACCGATAGTCTCGGCATCTATGCCGGAAAAATAGCAGATTGCTGCTGCCGCCAGTGCGTTCTCCAGATTGTGGGCACCGATGATTTTCAGTTCGTCTGCTCCGACTATATCAGTCAAGCTGCCGTCTTTGTCCGCGATTACGATACGTCCGTCTTTAACAAAAGCTCCAAACTTCAACTGCTCTTTGCGGCTGAACGGAACAACTGTTGCCTTGCATTTGTCAGCCAGCTTATAGCAGGTTTTGTCATCGTAGTTGATCACCAGATAACCGTCGCTGCTCTGGTTGGCAAAAATCTTTGCCTTCGCCTCTCCATAGGCTTTCATAGTATGATGTCTGTTTAGGTGATCCGGCGTTAGATTCAGTATTGCTGAGATAACTGGCTTGAAGTATTTAGTAGTCTCCAGCTGGAAACTGCTTGTCTCTGTGACCAGCCAGTCGCTTTCGCTGGCTCCGGCTGATGCTGAAATGACGGCAACGCCGATGTTTCCGACAACATAAGTCTTTCTGCCTGCCGCCTTGAATATCTCACCTGTCAGAGTTGTTGTAGTCGTCTTGCCGTTGGTTCCGGTAATGGCAACGTATTTTCCGCGGCCGATCCTGTAGGCGATTTCCAGTTCGCCGATGATCTCGGCCCCCTTAGCCTTTGCCTCTTCAATAAATGGCAGTTCCGGGCTGACACCCGGACTCAAAATAAGCATATCGAACGCGCCCATATCATGAGGGTTCCTGCCGAAATAACAGGTAACACCCTGACCTTTCAGGAAAGCAACCAGCTGTCCGTCCATTTTGTCCTCACCTTTCGAGTCCTGGACTGATACCTTGGCTTCAAGCTTGATCATGGCCTGAGTCGCGGCAATGCCTGACTTTCCCATCCCTACGATGAGTATTTTCTTGCCCTTAATGTTATCTAAATTGGTATTCATTTCATTCTCCGGTTTCTTTCATCAAATAAGTATCAGCACATATCCCACGACGCTGCAGAGCAGTGTGATCAGCCAAAACATGAGCACAACTCTCGTTTCTTTCATACCGCCCAATTCGAAATGATGGTGGATAGGAGCCATTCTGAAGACTCTCTTGCCGGTCGTCTTAAAAGAAACGACCTGTATGATCACAGATGCAGCTTCCCATACGTAGATGAATCCAACGATTGGAAGCATCAGTTCCATTTTCATGAGAATGGCAGCCGCAGAAAGCGCCGCGCCCAAGGCCATTGAACCCGTGTCACCCATGAACAGCTGCGCAGGGTATTTGTTGAAGATAAGGAATCCGATACATGCTCCGCAAAGTGCGCAGCTGAACATCATCGGCTGATTGTGTCCAAAAACCATTCCGGTGACTGCCAGGAAAAATGCAACCTGGGCTGTGACGCCAGAACAGAGTCCGTCTAATCCATCTGTAAGATTTACTGCGTTTGTCATGGCAACCATGACAAAAATCACGAAAGGAATAAACCAGAAACCAAAGTCAACATATTTGTCAGCAATAGGTATCCATACGCCAGTTCCATATCCGGAGTACTTGGCCATGTATACTGCCAGGCCGGCAGAAAATATAACCTGAAGCAGCAGTTTCTGCCATGCTCTAAGGCCCAGATTATGCTTTTCTGTGACTTTGATGTAGTCATCCATAAATCCAATAAGTGCAAACAGCAGTGTTACCACTATAAGCACGATGGTCTCATGATTCAGTTTGGCACCGATCAGCGTTACTAAGATAAGGGCTATTATCATGGCGATTCCGCCCATGGTAGGAGTGCCTTCTTTAGAGTAATGTGACTTAGGTCCCTCTTCTCTTATGAACTGCTGAAACTGCTTGTGTTTCAGTATAGGGATCAATGACGATGTCAGGACTGATGAAGCCATTATGCCCAGACAAACAAACAATAACAATCGAAATATCTGCATTATTTTTTCTCCTGTTCAACAATTATTTTATCTACTACTGTCTCAAGTTCCATGGATCTTGACGCTTTGACAAGGACAACGTCTCCTTCTCTAAGTGTCTCATGGATAAGTGGGTAAAACTCGTTTTTGTCTGCAAAATACAAGACGCTGTCCGATGGCATTACCTCTCTTGCGCCTTCAGCTACCTTATCGGATTTAGGTCCCATGGCGATGACAAGATCGACCTTGTTCTCTCCGGCAAAGCGGCCTATCTCTACATGGTATTTCTGGGAGTCTGGTCCCAGTTCGTTCATGCCGCCAAGAATGGCTATCTTTCTCTTGCCTTTGGTATTTACCAGAGTCATGATTGCTGACTTCATTGAATCAGGAGCAGCGTTATAGGTATCATCAATGACCTTGATGCCGCAAACTTCGTGGACAGCCAGCCTGTTTTCTGTCAGCCTGATCTTGCCAAGGCCTCTTACTGCCTCTTCAATGGTAACTCCAAAGCAGGCACATGCTGCTACCGCAAGTGATGCGTTCATTGCATTGTGTGCTCCAGGTATGCCGAGTTTTATCTCATGCTTCGCACCGTCATGTGTCAGGCAGAAGCTGATCCCCTTCTCTCCAAAATCCTTAATATCGCTGATGATGTAGTCGCAGTCTTCGCCTGTACCGACCCTGACGATGTGAAAATCTCCTTTGATCTCACAGGATGACAGCATGTCATTGTCGCCATTTATTACGAGAGTATTGTCAGGTCCAAAGAAATCGGTAATGCAGAGTTTTTCTTTCAGTATTGCTTCTCTGCTTCCCAATCTTTCTATATGCGAAATGCCTACGTTGGTAATGATGCCGACATCAGGCCTTACTATGTTTTCCAGCCTGTGGATTTCTCCCTTTGTGTCCATTCCCGTCTCGAGCACAGCCGCTTCCATCTTCTCATTGAATGAGAAAATGGCCAGCGGAACTCCAACATCACTGTTGAGGTTGGACTCAGGCCTTCCTGTATAGTACTTCTCGCTCATGATGTAGTAAGCCATGTCGCGTGTACTTGTTTTTCCTACGCTGCCTGTGACTGCAATGCGTTTTTCTATGCCAAGTTCCTTAAGATAATCCGCTGCCATCTTCTGCAGCGCCACAGTTGTATCTTCAGCCATGATGATGTTGCATCCGGCAAGGCCCTCTGCAGCTGCTGCCTCAGAAATGACTACCGTATCACAGCCTCTCTCGACCACCTGTCCGATAAACCTGTGGGCATCGTTGAATTCTCCGACTATAGCAAAGAATACATCTCCCTTTTCGCAGGTCCTCGAATCAGTTGAAACACTTCCAACTGACTGACAGCCTTCTTTTTTTACCAGTTTACCGCCGGTTAAGGTGGTGAGTTCTTCTATAGTAATATTTCTCATAAAAAACTCCTTATTTAAACTCTTGGAAATCTTGCGTTTAGACATCCAACCTCAATTATAACCCAGCACTTATTCTCTGTAAAGGTAAACCGTACCACCTTTTTCAATCTTCTTGCCTGCCTTAGGATACTGATCCACTACGTTAAAATCACTAGTGCCGCTAGTCTTAGGCACGATTTTGTACTTAAGGCCGTAACTTCCCAGGATGCCGATGGCCTCGCTGAGGCTTTTGCCAGTCACATCTGGTACATATGAATAAGTTGCCGTAAGGTCCTTTTCCTCTTCTTCGGTATACGAAGGGGAAATGTCAAGGTATGTCAGAGCATCTTGCAGGAAGTCCTTTGCTATCGGTGCCGCTGTTGCACTGCCGGACTGAACGCCCTGCGGACTGTCAACTACTACCAGTACGGCCAGTTTAGGGTCTTCCATTGGAGCCATGCCAACGAATGATGAATATGTGTCTGATGTATATACTCCGTTGACTACCTTGTCGGCTGTTCCTGTCTTTCCGCCAATGGAATAGCCTGGTATCGCGGCAGTTCCGCCGCCGCCTTCATCAACTACATACTGCATGATCTTCTTCATCTCACCAGCAGTCTTGGATGAGATGACTTTTCTTATCTCCTTGGTCTTAAATTCTTTTACTACATTGCCGTCAGAGTCCGTAAGTTCTTTCACGATCCTAGGCTGCATGATGACACCTTTGTTGCCTATAGCGCAGACTGCCGTGAGCAGCTGCATCGGCGTGACTGCTATGCCCTGGCCATAAGCCATGGTAGCCAGCTCTACATCGCCGATAGAATCTTCAGACTGGATCTGTGCACTAGCCTCTGCCGGCAGATCGACCTTGGTGATCTCTGTGATGCCAAACATCTCCAGATATTTATAGTATCTTTTCTTTCCAAGTTTCAGTGCCAGCTGGATCTGCACAGGGTTGCAGGAATTTCCTACAGCCTGCACCAATGTCTCTGTTCCGTGTGAAACAGGACTCCAGCAGTGAAGAGTGTAGTCGCCTACAGTGACTGGTGCGCAGTAGTAAGTGCTTGTCAGTGAAGTAACGCCTTCCTCCAGGGCTGCCGAAGTAGTGATCAGCTTGAATGTCGATCCTGGTTCGTAGGTATCGCTGACGATAGGATTTCTCCACATTTCACTAAGATAGGCGCTCTGTTCTTCATTGGTCATCTTATTGAATGCCTGAAGCGAAACTTTTTTGTCCGGTTCTGTCGGATCGTTTGGATTAAATGAAGGATTGGTAGCCATAGCCAGTATGTCTCCAGTCTTCGGATCCATGACCAGACACATTATCCTTTTGGCGCCTGTCGCCTTCATGCCAGTGGCAATTGCATTTTCCGCATAATGCTGAAGCACCTCGTCGATGGTCAGCACCACGTTCAGTCCGTTCTCTGCCTGATAGTATTTCTGTTCTCCATAAGAGAGTGTGTTGCCGTTAATATCCGTATCCTTGATCCAGCGTCCAGCTGTTCCGCTGAGATAGTCGTCGTATTCCTGTTCAATGCCTGTTCTGCCCTCACTGTCATCGTTCACGCTGCCCAGTACCTGTGAAGCAAAATCGCCAAGAGGATAATATCTCTTGGTATTCTCAGCCAGTTCAAGGCCTGCAATATCAAGTGCCTTGACCTTGTCAGCCTGATCCTTATCCAGATATTTGGCGATCTTGATGAGTATCTGATCAGCCTGCAGTTCCTTCTTTACCTTAGACGCCTTAACATCAAGTATGACTGCAAGCTTCTGGCTCAGCTCATTCACCTGCTCATCGCTGTAGTTTTCAGCGATCTGCGACGGTCTTGCCCAGACAGTATAACAGGTCACACTGGTAGCCAGCTCCTGACCATTGCAGTCATATATAGATCCTCGCTCTGCCTGAATCGGAATGTCGCTTGTCTGCTGTGCCTTCGCCTTCTCGCTGTAGTCGTCAGCTCTGACGATCTGTATCCATGCTGTCTTGAACAAAAGCAGCAGCATAAGCACTGCGATGACAACAAACGATATTAGTATTCTTTTTTTATTTCTTACGGTTATTTTTGCCATTATCTGCCTCACAAAAAAGCCAGACCACAAAATATATATTAAGTTGTCTGGCGTTCTCTCTTATTTAGTTTTATTTTACCATTATAAACTATAAAAATAAACCTTTAGTTGTATGCCTGTTCACGTATTGTTGACGCAAAGTTCTGATCAGGCGCATCGTCAGGCGTCACATATACGCACTCGCCCTCTGTCGGGTAAACCATTCCCAGCTTTGTCGTTGCCACATACTCAATATGTTCGATATTGTTCGCTGTCTTGATCTGGACGTTCAGAGTCTCGATCTCTCCTTGAAGAGCGTCGTTCTGTTTGATGTAATCATTGTTTTCGCATCTCAGTTCTGCAGAATAAGCTGCAAGCAGAACTATCAGTATGCAGACAAGGCCTGTTACTACAGTCGCAAATAAAATTTTTCTCTTCTGACTCGCGTTCATGATATACCTCACTATAACTTCTCACATACTCGCAGCTTGGCGCTGCGCGCTCTTGAGTTCTCTAACAGTTCTTCTCCTTCAGGCACAATAGGTTTTCTGGTTATTTTCTTGATGTCCGGGACTTTTCCGCATACGCAGACCGGAAATTCCGGCGGACACGTACATGGGTTGACCCTTTTGTTGATTATGTCTTTTACAATCCTGTCTTCCAGCGAATGGAATGAAATCACGCATAGCCTTCCGCCGGTATCCAGCACGTCGCAGAACTCGTCTATCGCTCTTTCCAGCTGACCGAGCTCATCGTTGACTTCGATTCTGATGGCCTGAAACGTCCGCTTAGCCGGATGAGGTCCCTCGCGCCTTGCCTTCGCCGGTATGGCTGCTTTGATCACATCCACAAGTTCGAATGTTGTTTCCAGAGGCTTTTCCTTTCTCGCATCAACGATGAAAGATGCAATTCTGGAGGCCCATCTCTCTTCGCCGTATCTGGTTATGACCCGTGTAAGTTCTTTCTGGTCATATCCATTTACAACGTCATAAGCTGTAAAGGCGTCGTCCTGGTTCATTCTCATATCCAGTGGGGCGTCATGCATGTATGAAAAACCCCTGTCGGCATTATCCAGCTGGAATGAGGATACTCCTAAATCGAGCAGCGCCCCGTTGATTTTCTCTACCCCGCACTCCTTGAGAACAGCTTTGATCTCTGAGTAGTTGTTCTGTACGAACAGCTTTCTGCACCCATACTCAGATAGTCTTTCTTCAGCCGCGTTCAAAGCGTCGCGGTCTCTGTCGATCCCAATCAGTGTTCCTTTTTCCGATAGTCTGGCGCAGATTGCTGAAGCATGACCTCCGCCTCCTAAGGTCCCGTCGACATATATGCCGTCGGCGTCGATATTCAGGTTCTCGATGCATTCTGCAAGCAGAACCGATGTATGCTTGAATTCCATGGCGTCACCTAGAAATTGTACTGAGCAAGAGCATCAGCGAATTCCTCTGAATCCATGTGGCTTTCGCTTGCAGGATCGTCCCAGCTCTCCTTGCTCCATACCTCAATGCGTTTCATTGCCCCTACAGTGACCAGTTCCTTATCGATGCCGGCGTATTCCACAAGTTCGGCAGGAATTATCATCCTTCCCTGCTTGTCGAATTCACACTCTGCGGCATTACCGCAGAAGTGTCTGATGAACGCCCTTACCTTAGGATCTGATTCCGGCAGCTTCTCGATCTTGTCCATCTGAACCTGCCAGCTTTCCATCGGATAGATGTTCAGGCACTTGTCCAGACCCTTGGTGATGACACATCTGCCATTCAGCTGGTCTCTGAACTTGGAAGGTACGATCAGCCTGTTCTTGGAGTCTATTGAGTTGTTGTATTTGCCCATGAACACCGGCCTGTACCTCCTATTCGCCCACTTTTATTTTTAGTATCTCCATTCTACACCACTTTCCACCACTTTACAACAAAATTGTACGTTTTTTTGTGCTTGGCAACCCTTTTTTTCCACTTGTGAGGTTAATTAAAGGTAAAAAAAGAGAACGCGCACTACATGTAGTTGCGTTCTCCTGTTGATACAACGAAATAAGGAATCCTATGAGGAAATCTTTTTTCTCAGCTTCTTTTTCTTATGTTTTTTCACCAGTTTCACTATGATCACAATGATCAGAACCAGTATAAGAACTGCTGCTGCAAGTACCCCGATAAGCATCCACAGATATCTGCTTGGCTGCTTCAATATCTCGATGATGTTCATGCTGTTCACCAGCACTTTTCTGCCTTCGGTCTTGCTGTAATATGCCGGTACCTTGTTTCCGGAAAACGAGTCAATGTACGATGCCAAAGCGTACCATTCCTTAAGCTCGCTGCCGTCCTGCATGTGAACTATATACTTCTCATAATCAGAAATGGCTTTTCCATTTTCATCTTTTGGCACAATGGACAGTATGCCCTTGGACATGCTGGTCACAACGCCGAGCATCTGTGAGGAATAAAGATCAGCTACCACCCGGTAAAGCTTGTCATCCTGCAGTTCTTTTACATCGCCGTTTGCCGTCACCAGCTTAACGTCATAGGATCTGTTCAGTATCGCTCTATGCGGATTGTATTTGTATGACAGGCCGCTCATGTAAAGTCTAGCCGGCTGCATAAGTTCTGAGACAGAAATGTCCACCTCTGCCGCCGTCTTCAGTTCTTTTCCTGTCAGATAAATGCTTACCAGCGGGTAGCCAGCTCTGCCGTCAGCGCCGGTCCCAATGGAAAGTGCGTTATAGGCATCTTCCACGGTAATGTCGCCCTTGCTGAATGATCCGCGTACCACGCCGGCTGGTACTACGGCCACGTCGACGGTCTTATAGTTCTTACCTTCCGCCTTCTGCACCCCATATATATATGAATCGGAAATCAGATTTCCCAGGATGTCCTCACCCTGCTTCAGTCCGAAGGAACCTATGTCAGTAAAATCGAAATCAGTTTTGGCCAGGACCTGATCCCATGTATATCCGAACTCAGAGAAATACTCCTTATTCACCAGTTTCTTGAATCCTGCCACCTTCTCTGCGGTAGCCTTGTCTGAAACGACGTTGTCACCTAGAGCAGTCAGTTTATAGCTGGAATACTTGTAGCCGCTGCCGCTTTTAGTAAACGTCACCTCACCAAGGTTGTCGTTGTACTGACCGCAGGAAGCGATGATCGTTCCGTTTTCCTTAAGAGGTTTGGCAAATACGGTATGACTGTGGCCGCTGACGATCATGTCTATTCCGTCCACGCTTTGTGCAAGTATTTCGTCTTCCGATTTCTTAGGATCACTCTGATTGGTCCCGCTGTGAGACACGCAGATGATCAGATCAGGATCTTCGTTTTTCTTGATTTCAGCAACTACTTCCTTAGCTCTGGTCACTGGGTCGCTGAAATTCGTTCCGCTTTCCGGCGCATAACTGGCCGATTCTTTGCCGAATATGCCAAAGACAGCGATCTTAACGCCGCCGCGCTTGATGACGGTATAGTCTTTTACTCCGTAGTTTTTCAGCGCAGCCTGAAGTTTGAGCCCGTCGGCCTTCAGTTTGCTGTCCGCCAGCGTTGACTTCCAGTCGATGTTGGCGATGACGATCTGCGGAAGCTTGTCGCCTGAAGAAACTGCTCTGTTCAGCATGGCCGTAAGGCCTTTTGAGCGGTAATCAAACTCATGATTGCCAAGTGTAGTCACATCGTATCCTACATAGCCCATCATGCGTATCTCGGCAGCCTCTTTCTTAAATATTGTCTGATAAGGCGTTCCCATTGAAAAATCGCCGCCATCCAATACAAACGTGGCGTCATTTTCCGACTTAGCCTTGTCGATCAGTGTCTTTATCTTCGCAAACTTCTCCAAATGAGAGTGCATGTCGTGTGAAAAGACGATCGTGATTTTCTGACTCTGCCCGGCATCATTCTGCTGCGAAGTTTCCGCAGATGCCAGGCATGGCGTCAATGCCAGTATCAAAGCAAACAGCAGGGCTGCCGCTCTCGAAGTGATGTTTCTCATTTTTCTTCTCCCCCAATAATATGCCGTCTTAATCTTCCTTTAATGTGAACTTCCAGGCACAGTGGCATGAGCTGTCATTTACAATTGGATAGCAGCTCAGGCATTCGCATTCGAATCTGTCGTCTATTGTCTTGGCAAACATGCCGTATTCAATGACGCCTACGTCCCTGCATGGATGGAATTCCATGCCCTTCAGTTCCCTGGCGTGCTGCACTCTGCACTCGAGGATCCTGTATGTCAGTGAATCCTCTTCTCTGATTATCTCATCCTTTGAAAAATTGCAGTAGAATCTAAGACGAAGTGCCTTGTCCAATGCATCATAACCGCCTCTTTCCGGCAGCTTGAGAAATTCTTTGATTTTCTTGGCTTCGATCACAGTGAACTTCTCCCACATGGCGCAGTCATGGTCCATAGCCGCGTCCATTCCATATGCCTTTTCAAATTCCTGGAACCAGAGTCCGTCAAGTGCCAGCCAGTTCTTGGAATAGATTTCAATAAGACTGATGAGCTCTTCCTTGGAAAATTCGTTAAGATATTCGTTGATCATAATACTGTTCCTTCCTGTTAAGCAAGGCAGTCGGCAAGCAGTCAGCCGCCCGTATGAGTGATGGCTTTAGTATATCATATCTTTGTGCTCACTTCACCATATAATTTTATCTTGCCGACCGGCTAACTTCCGTATGGATAATGCTCATCAATTGTGGTAATATTGTAGCAACAGAATACAGTTCCTTCAAACTGTATCGTCATCTCATTTTGGAAGAGATAAAAAGAGGACAAGAAATCATGAGTTTTGTACGATTCGAAAATGTAAAAAAAGTCTATCATTCTGGAGAGGTCGACATCGAAGCACTGCACGATGCCACCTTCCAGGTAGAAAAAGGTGAAATCGCGGTCATCGTAGGCGCATCCGGTGCTGGCAAAACCACGCTGCTCAACATTCTTGGCGGTATGGATACCCTTACCAGCGGCAAGGTATTCCTTGACGACAAGGAAATATCATCACTTAATCAGCGTGAGCTCACTGCTTACCGCCGCTACGACATCGGCTTTGTCTTTCAGTTCTACAACCTGATTCAGAATCTGACTGCGCTGGAGAACGTTTCCATAGCCACGCAGATCTGCAGGGATCCTGCTGATTCAGCAGAGATACTGAAAGGCGTCGGTCTGGCAGACAGGATGAACAACTTCCCTGCCCAGCTGTCCGGCGGCGAACAGCAGCGCGTAGCCATAGCAAGAGCGCTGGCAAAGAACCCCAAGCTGCTGCTGTGCGATGAACCAACGGGAGCCCTCGACTACAACACAGGCAAGGCAATACTTAAACTGCTGCAGGACACCAGCCGCAAGACGGGCATGACCGTTATAATCATCACTCACAATCAGGCGCTCACCGCCATGGCTGACAGGATCATCAAGGTCAGAAACGGCAGCGTTTACTCTGTGGAAATAAATGAAAACATCACCCCTGTTGAAGATATTGAATGGTAGAAATATGCTGAGAAAAACCACGTTCAGAGAAATACGGAGGTCCCTGGGACGATATATCGCGATCCTAGCCATCGTTGCTCTTGGCGTGGGCTTTTTTTCCGGTCTTAAGGTTACAAGAGAGGCAATGGTCTCAACCGCCAACGACTATCTGACAGCCCAGCATATGTTTGACTACCGGCTCATATCCACCCTTGGGCTTGACGATCAAAGTGTTTCCGACGCAGCAGCTCTGCCTGGTGTACGGGCAGCCGAAGGTACAATTTCTAAAGATGTGATCATAGAATCCGGCGGCGACTCCACTTCAGTGTTTACTGCTCTATCCGTTCCTGACAAAATCAACAAAGTCAAGCTGACCAAAGGACGCATGCCAAGGGCAAACGATGAATGCGTCGTTGACGCAGCAGCCTACAGCAAGAAAGGTCTTGGCGACACGATCACCATCTCATCTTCAAATGACAGCGACACAACAGACTATTTCAAATACAAAAGCTATAAGATCGTCGGACTGGTCAGCTCGCCGATATATCTGAACTTTGAGCGCGGCAACACCAACTTAGGGACCGGCTCACTGTCAGGCTTTTTCTACATCCCCGCCGATGGATTTGATGCTGAATATTATAGTGAGGTCTACATAAAGCTCGACAGCGACTACCCAATCTATTCTGATCAATACAACGATGCTGTCGATGATCTAAGAGGCGATGTCAAGGCTCTGGGTAAGGACACTACTGCCCGCAGATATGACGAGATCGTATCGAAGGCTGAGGATAAACTGGCAAAACAGCAGAAGAAATACGACGACAGCTACGCTGACTATCTGTCCGAGAAGCGTTCAGCCTATGACCAGCTTGACGCGGCAGCCGCCAAAATCAGCAGCGGCGAAGCGCAGATCAGCAGCAGCAAGGCAAAGCTCGACAAGACTGAAGCCACATTAAAAGCTAATAAAACGAAAATAGAAAACGGCATCAGCCAGCTGGCAGATCAGCGGGCTCAGTTTGAATCCCAGAAACAGTACATGACTGAGGAACAGATAGCACAGACAGAGGCTACTTTGGCCGCCAGTGAGCAGAAGCTTAAGACTTCTCTGACCAAGGTCAACGCCGGACTCGCCAGCGTTGAATCAGGCCGTCAGACTCTTGCTGAAAAGCAGTCTGAACTGGCTGCCAGCAAGACAAAACTGGCTGATTCAAGAGCGGAGGCTGACGATAAGTTTGCCGAAGCAAAAGCCAAACTTGACGATGCCAAAGATAAACTGGACTCTGCCCAGGAAAAAATAAACAAAATCAAAAGATGCAACTATTACGTTCTTGACCGCAGCATGAATACCGGCTATGCATCCTTTGAAAGTGACTCTAACATTGTTAACGGCATTGCTGCAGTATTTCCGCTGTTCTTCTTCCTCGTTGCCGCCCTGGTCTGCATGACGACAATGACAAGAATGGTAGAGGAACACAGAACGCAGATCGGGGTGCTTAAAGCCCTTGGCTACAGCAACAGATCCGTAATTGGACAATATCTTTTCTACTCTGGAAGCGCTGCTGCCATCGGTGCCTTGTCCGGCTTCTTTGCCGGTTCATGGCTGTTCCCTGCTGTTATCTGGAACGCCTACGGCATGATGTACGACTTCAGCGGCAGCATCGACTACATAATCAACGTGCCTCTTGGAGTCCTCTCCATTGCAACTGCCATGATATGCGCACTTGGTGCAACATGGGTATCCTGCGCCGAAGATTTCAAGGTCGCACCAGCACAGCTGATCAGACCTAAAACACCAAAGGAAGGGAAACGCATACTGCTTGAAAGGATAGGCTTCATCTGGAGCCGGCTAAGCTTCCTGCACAAGGTATCCATGAGGAACATTTTCCGCTACAAGAAACACTTCTTCATGATGGTCATCGGCATCAGCGGATGCACCGCTCTGCTGATTGCAGGCTTTGGCATCAACGATTCGATCAAGAACCTGGCTAATTTCCAGTACGATGAAATACAGACATATGACTACAGCGTGACATTTGATCAGGATATGACCAAGGCGGATCAGAAAGATTTCCTTGATTACACCGGCGACAACGCCAGCGACGTGCTCTTTGTTCACCAGAGCACTGGCGACTTCACTACCGGCGGGAAAACCAAATCAGTCACTCTCATTGCTTCCGACGGCAAAAATTTTGATGACTTTGTCAGCCTCCACAACAACAGCGGCAGCATCAGCTACCCTGGCAACGGAGAAGCGGTAGTCTGCCGCAAGCTTATGGCTCACTATGACGTAAACGTCGGCGATAAGATCACGATTACTGATGAGGACGGCAATAAGATGACCGTAAAGGTAAGCGGCGTATGCGACAACTACGTCTACAACTACATATATATCAATAATGAAACATATGAAAAGGGATTTGGACAAAAGCCGGAATACAAGACGGCCTTTGTAAAGAACGCTGGCAGCAGTTCAACGGCAATACATCAGTCGGCTGCAAAGTGCAGCGATTACAGTGCAGTCTCCGGGACCTTCGTCACCCTTGACATGCGAAGCAGCGTAAATAAGATGATGAAGAGTCTCAATGCAGTGATCATCGTTGTCGTGCTATGTGCCGGTGCGCTGGCCTTCATCGTTATGTACAACCTGACTAATATCACGATCACCGAAAGGATCAGAGAAATAGCAACTATAAAAGTCCTCGGCTTCTATCCGCTGGAAACATCTCAGTATGTCTTCCGCGAGAACTTCTTCATGGCGGCCATCGGCGCCCTTGTCGGCATACCGCTTGGGCGGCTGCTGCTCGACTTTGTCATATCGCAGATACAGGTCGACATGGTATTTTTCGAAGACAGGATAACTCTGACGAGCTACATCTTCTCTATCGCCCTGACCTTCGTCTTTGCAATAATCGTCAGCCTGGGCATGCACCCTAAGCTCATGAAGATCAGCATGACGGAATCTCTTAAATCAATAGAATAACCTAAAGTGCAGGCATGTTGCCATCAGAGCTGATTGTTTCTTATGGTCACGTGCCTGATGTATTTATCAGAGAAGGAATAACTGAACACACTTCCGCTTCCCTTCGTGTTTTTCAATACGTTGTTTTCAATGGTCACGCGGCTGCACTTGTTCAGTGTGATGATTGCGCTGTCCAATCCGTTATCCAGGCAGCTGTTGCCGGATATCTCAACCCTTAGCACCCATCCCAGTTTTTTCTCATAGCCGCCAATTGACATGGCGCACACCTTGTTGTTCTTCAGTGTGTTCCCGCTGACAACAATATCAGAAGTCGAATACTCAATTTTAGACGGACGCTTTTCTGCACCGATTTCAATTCCGCCGCTGGAATCCTCAACAAGATTCCCGGCGATTTTTATTTTCTGTCCACCGTCGACATATATGCCGTAGGAATCAGCATTAGGCGACACGCATCTGCTGATTTGATTTTCTGACGCGCTGCAGTCTCTTGGGAAATCCAAAGAAGGATCACTGCAATATCCGTAATTTCCCGAAAAGTCTATCCCAATATTTCCCGTATTGTCTATGAAATTTCTGTTTACCCTGATATTTCTGCAGTTGCCTGTGACGGAAATGCACTCAGCCCATCCTGTGACACAGTCGTGGATCTTATTTCCATTTATCCACACGTCGTGGATGCTGTGACTGGTGCTGTCGCCATAGAGTTCGATACAGTTTGCACAGTGGTCAGCCTTCTTAGGTTCATTTACTTTGATGCCGCAAATCTCGTTGTTTCTTATCACAATGTGATGAGATCCGGGCTCAACGGATATCCCGCAGGACCACATCCCTTCAGCATCAGTAAACTTCATATTCTGCAGCCTGACGTAATCAGCACCGTCAAAGTCCACAAGCATCGGACCTTTCTTTCCCTTGCCGCTTATCGTCGCCGTTTCTCCCGGCGCGCTGCTGATTGTTATGTAACTGCCCTTGCTGCCGCTGACCGATGACGGCAAAACCAGTTCTTCAGTGTATACTCCTCCTCTGATGTATAGAGTATCTCCGGGCTTCAGAGCCTTCAGTGCGTGATCAAAGGTTTTGAATGGCTGGCTTTCAGTTCCCAACCAGCTGTCATTTCCGCTGGCAGCCACATAATATATTGTACCACTTTGTGATGCCACTGACTGCGACCCACTGGCATATGCCGCTCCGGTTTCTGACACTCCTCCAAAAAGCAGGAACGCCAGCAGTATTCCTGAAAGAACGACTGCCGGCAAATATTTTCCGTAATATTTCATCATGTTCCCCCCCATATCTCTGATCTTGGGGTTATTTTACCATTTTGTATCCTGCCTCGTCAATAACGCGAGCAAATTCATCGTCTCCTATCTCCCTGTCCGCAGTTACCTCAGCGCTGCCTGCAGCCAGATCAACCGTTGCAGTTACTCCGTCCATGGCATTGAGTGCATCGCTCACATGCTTCTGGCAGTGTTCACACATCATTCCTTCGATCTTCAATTCATACTTCATTTCTTTTACCTTACCTTTCTCATTTGTTTCTTCAGTTTCTTTTTCTTCGTATCTGTCTGAAATCACGTCTTCTCCGTCAGGCAGATCGGCCTGCGCATCGGCGTTTCCGTCGTCTGCCGCTGCAGCTTTGAAACGTCTCAGCCGCAAAGCGTTTGTTACTACGCATACGCTGGACAAGCTCATTGCCAAAGCGCCAAACATCGGCGACAGCTTCAGTCCAAAGGCCGGATACAAGACGCCAGCCGCCAGCGGAATGCCTATGATGTTGTAGAAAAACGCCCAGAACAGATTCTCTTTGATATTTTTGATGACTGCCTTTGACAGCCTAACCGCAGTCACGGCATCGAGGAGATCATTTCTCATCAAAACCGCATCCGCGCTTTCTATTGCCACGTCCGTGCCTGCCCCTATGGCAATGCCTAAATCGGCTTTTGCCAGAGCCGGCGCGTCGTTGACTCCGTCTCCGATCATTGCTACCTTGTGGCCCTCAGCCTGCAGCCCGGCAATATGCCGTTCCTTATCCTGAGGAAGTACACCCGCTATGACCTTAGGTATATCCAGCTTTTTTCTGATGGCTTCTGCCGTGCGCTGGTTATCTCCCGTCAGCATGACCACATTGATGTTCATGGCCTTGAAATCTCTAATGGCCTGCAGACTTGTCTTTTTCTCCTGATCCGCCGCAGCGATGACGCCGATCAGACGTCCTCCTCTGGCAAAGATCAAAGGCGTTTTCCCCTGATCTGCCAGGCTGCCGAGTTCATCTGCAACCGTCGAAACATCGATGCCCTCTTCTTCCATTATCTGTGCATTGCCGGCGATCAGAACGGCTCCAGCCTCATCTTTCGCCTTGACGCCGCGTCCAAATACGGCGGCAAAATCAGCCGCTTTGGCGGCTTTGATGTTTCGTTCTTCTGCCATCCTTACGACTGCTTCAGCAAGGGGATGTTCGCTTCCCTGCTCCAGTCCCGCTGCAACAGCAATCAGTTCATCTTCAGCAATCTCCGAAGGAATCACATCGGTTACCTCCGGTACGCCTTTGGTAATTGTACCTGTCTTATCCATGACTACTGTATCTATATCATGGGCAGTTTCCAAGGCTTCGCCTGACTTTATCAAGATGCCGTTTTCGGCCCCTTTTCCAGTCCCAACCATGATGGCAACCGGCGTTGCCAGTCCCAAAGCGCAAGGGCATGAAATTATCAGCACCGCTATTCCTATTGAAAGTGCAAACTCGAAAGTTGCGCCTGCAATCATCCAAATCACTGCCGCAGCTACGGCGATTCCAATGACAGTTGGTACGAAAATTCCTGCGATCTTATCTGCCAGTCTGGCAATAGGGGCTTTGCTGGCGCTGGCTTCGTCAACCAGCCGTATGATCTGGCTGATCGTCGTGTCTTCTCCGACCCTGTCGCACCTGACTTTGATAAATCCCGTTCTGTTTATTGTCGCCGAAACGGCTTTGTCACCTGCTGTCTTTTCTGCCGGTATGCTTTCGCCGGTGATCGCTGACTCATCGATGCTTGTACTTCCGCTGATTATCGTGCCGTCTGCCGCTATGCTTTCGCCAGGACGTACAACTAAGATGTCGCCTACTGCCAGCTGACCGGCTGGTATCTCAACTTCCTCACCATTGCGTTCAACGGTGGCAGTCTTAGGCGCCATGTCCATGAGTTTTTCTATTGCCTGGCTTGTTTTTCCCTTGGAGCGCGTCTCCAGATACTTGCCTATTGTGATCAGCGTAAGTATCATTGCCGCAGATTCAAAGTAAATGTCTGAAGCATATCTGTCTATCAGCTCCATGTCTCCCAGTTCGTAGCCCCACATCATGCGCATTATGGCAAATACACCATAGGCTATGGCCGCAGCGCTTCCCATGGCGACCAGACTGTCCATATTTGGCGCGCCTCTGAAAAGTGCCGGGAAGCCTTTGACGAAGAACTTGCGGTTCAGAAATGCTATCGGTATGAGCAGCAGCAGCTGTATCATAGCCAGTGTCAGCGGATGTCCCATGTTTTCCATCCCGTCCGGTCCGCCTGTTGACAGCATGTGGCTCATGGAGACAGCCATCAGCGGAATCAGCAGTATCACCGACCAAATCAGTCTCTGCTTCATCTGCTTAGTTTCTCTGATGGCGACATCAGATACGCTCGAACTTGACGCCTGACTGCCTGCACCCGATGCCAGGGTTTCTTCACTTCCAGTCCCTGATGTACCCGCGCCCGGCTGGCTGCATGATGCACCGTATCCAGCCTTCTCGACGGCTGTGATTATTTTATCTTCATTCAGTTTGCTTTCATCGTATGTCACCTGCATAGTCCCTGTCAGCAAATTGACGCTGACGTCTTCTGCACCGTCCAGCTTAGATACGGCTTTTTCAACCCTTGCCGAGCAGGCAGCGCATGACATGCCGGTGACGTTATATCTTTCTTTCATATTATCTTCCTGTCTAATTAATTATTGAACTGCCTCTACTTCATCAGTTTCTGCAGTGTCTTGCATAGCTCATCAACAACCTCGTCGTTTCCTTCTCGTATGTCATCGACCACGCAGGTCTTGATGTGGTTAGCCAAAAGCACCTTGTTAAATGAATTCAGTGCGGAGTTAATGGCGCTTACCTGAGTCAGAATGTCGATGCAATATCGGTCATCTTCCACCATCTGCTTTACCCCTCTGACCTGGCCTTCGATCTTGTTTAGTCTTCTGATGAGGTCGTTATATTCCTCGCTCTCCCTGTGCTTGGTTTTACACTCACAGCAGCCGCAGCTGCCTTCAGCACTCATTGCTTTCTTATCTTTGTTTTCCATATTATCACCTATTCTTACATTTATCATCTATACCCCTACAGGGTATAGCTTTTATCAGCTGTCAGTATACCCCTATAGGGTATACCCGTCAAGTGTTTTTTCAAACATCACTCGCAAATAATGTTACTGCCGCATAAAAAACGGGGCTTCGCGCTATAAACCATTTTGGTTTTTAGTGCAACAGCCCCGCTGATACAATTCGCTGTATTTTACTTGTCCTGCAACTCCTGTCCAAATATCAACACTTTGGTTTTTCTCATGCCAAACATTGCCTCCACATTGGTACCGCCCGGTACCAGTGACTTGAACATATAAGTTTCCTCTGCCTTGGAATCGCTTGGATCCGGCTCAGGCAGCTTCGCCATTTCTATCCTCAGATCTGCGTCCAGAGGAGCTTCCTTCATGAATCTCAGGCTGATCGTAGTCACTTCTTTTTCCGTAACGCCAGGAATGTAATTCCACAGCATGTCCGAATAATTGGTGTTGTTCATATGCCTGTTCATGTCTACTTCGCTGTAGAAAACGTGATGAGTTCCTACTTCCCTGAAGTCAGCATCCTTTGGAAACCTGAACCTCTTTGGAAGTTTCAGCTCCGGTATCTCATCCGTCTCATAGTTTGAAATATCTATCTCATTTGTGCGGTAAAGCCTTCCCGTTTCAATATCTGCCACCGCCCACTCGCTGTAGGACAGCGCCATAAGTTCTCCGTCTCTTTCAATTGAATAGCCTCTGACGAAAGTCGCAGCCTTGGAAGGACAGCGCCATGTCTTGGCAACTATATGCTCATACTGGTGAATCTGCTGATATATTTCCACGTTCATCTTCGTCAGTATGAATGACTGTCCGGCAAAGAACATGTCGTAGTAAGACGGCTTTCTGTCCCTCATCTGATTGTTGGCCGTCTCCTGCATGTACCTGATCAAAAGCGATGGTTTTATATTGTTGTTTACGTCCACATCATGACTTGATACTATATATTTTTCTTCATATTTCATTAATGAACTGCCCCCTGTATATTCTATGTAAGATCAATTTATTAAGTATACCACATTATCGGGAGCTTTGTAATATTACCTGACGATTTTATAATATTCTCTTGACGTCATGGCATAGATAAAGGCGTATATCGCTGCAAATGCAAGGAATGTTATCAGTGAACACTCAGCAAACAGACTGACATTACTTATTCCGAATATGAGCAGCATCTTCTGGATCATATTGAAGGCTGCCGCCATATGTATTCCTGCAACCGCAAGCGGCGCAAAGAATACCAGCAGAGTCTGTGTCCTTACACTTCTTTTGATTTCACTCATGCTCATTCCGACCTTCTGCATGATCTCGTACTTGCCCTGATCGTAGTATCCCTCTGATATCTGCTTATAGTAAATAATCAGTCCGGCAGCAAAGGTAAATACGAGACCCAGGAATATCCCAAGGAACAGGAAGCCCCCGGTTAGCCCATAAAACCCGCTTTCCAGTTCAGATCTTACTGTAATACTCATCGAATAATTCGAATGGCCTGCATCATAAGCACTTGCCTCACTGTTATCCATGATGGAATCGATCTTCCCAGCATCAGCATCCGTATCAAAAGCTGCCGTAAAGTATGTACCGACTATCCCCTTAGCACCACCAGCCTTTTTTATTACCGAGTTCATGACATCATCATCAGCAAAGACGATAACATGTGTTGCCGCTGCTATCGTTCCGCTGTCTGTTGGAACTTTGACATTACTGTCCTTCACGTTCTGAAACGTTAAGCCGTTGAAGCTGACCTCGCCAGGCAGTCTGGCGCCTGCAGTTATGATCTGGTCATCATTCAGGCTTACCTTTTCCCCTGTTATCCTCTCATAGATACGCGCAGGCATCATTAGGAATACATGACTTGGCAAACCGTTTGACGCTAATTTAAATTTGTATGCTCCTCTGCCTGTTTTTACTGCTTCCGTCATTACATATGACATTGAATGAAGATTCTCAGTGTAAACTCCGCTCTTCTCAGCGGATTTCAGGAATACCTGAGTACACTTATCCAATTCTTTATCAGACAGTGCGCTGCTCCCATCGTTGTCGCAGATAGTCATCACCGCATCCTGCGGCACAATGGACTGAACGACATCCCGTATGCCGACCTGCAGGCACACAGTCGTAGAGACCATTACCAGGACCATGGTGGACAAAATACAGATGTTCGCCATACCCACGGCGTTCTGCTTCATCCTGTAAAGCATCCCCGAAACTGCAGTGAAATGCTGCGGTTTATAGTAATATGTTTTGTTTTTCTTCAGCGCTTTAAGCACCTCAATGCTTATGACCGTAAACAGCAGATAAGTGCCTGCAATCACCAGGAGCACAGCAATAAAGAACCACAGCAGTGCTTCCAGCGGATCCTGAATAGTGATTGCTATGTAATATCCTGCTCCAATGCAGGCTGCACCAATTGCCGCCAGTACCTTCTTGGACTTGGGTTCACGCTCCCCGGCACTAGTGTCGTTTAGCAGTTCTATTGGCTGTGAAAGGTGTATCTTCATCTGATTTTTCAGCAGAATAAGCAGGAACAGCACTCCAAACAGAATGATCGATGCCAGTATCCCCTGTACTGAAACCGTGAAAACTATCGGAGTATCGAATCCCATGACCTTCCTGACCAGCATGAATGCCAGTTTGCTGAAAAGTATGCCCGTTACAAGTCCGCTGGCTATCGACGCTATAGAAGTTATCAGATTTTCCATGAACAGTATCTTGCCTATGTGCTTCTTCTCCATGCCAAGGATGTTATAAAGTCCAATTTCTCTGCTGCGCCTCTTCATCAGAAAGCTGTTGATATAGAACAGGAATATGACCGCGAATACGCCTATGACTACGCTCCCCAGCAGCATCACAAACGAAATGTATTCTGACCCTTTCATATCCTGCAGACCCCTGTTAGTTGCCAGGTAAGTCACAATGTAAAACATCGCAATGATCCCGGTCGACGCCAGAATGTACGGCAGATAGAACTTGCTGTTCATTTTGATGTTGTTGAAGGCAAGTTTCCCCGCAAACCTGCTATCCATTGTACACACCGCCTGTCGCCAGCACTGTCAGCGTTTCCGAAATCTTTGCAAACATTTCCTCGCTTGTCATATTTGCCTTGTAGATCTGATGGAACACTTCGCCGTCTTTTATGAACAGTACTCTGCGCGCACTGCTGGCAGCCCTCAGGCTGTGTGTCACCATCAGTATCGTCTGCCCGTCATCATTGATGCCGCAGAAAAGTTTCATCAGGCTGTCTGCTGCATTTGAGTCCAGCGCCCCCGTGGGCTCATCAGCAAGTATCAGTCTCGGCTCCGTTATCAAAGCACGTGCTACTGCCGCACGCTGTTTCTGTCCTCCGGACACCTCATAAGGATATTTTTCCAAAATCTCCGTTATGCCCAGTCTCGCTGCAATAGGTGCAAGTTTCTGCTCCATGTATTCGGGCCCCTTTCCCGAAAGCACCAGCGGCAGAAAGATGCTGTCACGTATCGAAAACGTATCCAGCAGATTGAAATCCTGGAACACAAATCCCAGATTGTCCCTTCTGAATGCAGATATCTCTTTCTCGTTTATCTGCGTGCAGTTTTTTCCGTCCAGCAGCACCTCCCCGCTGGTCGGCTTGTCGATCGATGCCAGTATGTTCAGCAGCGTCGTCTTTCCAGAACCAGATTCCCCCATGATAGCCACGAATTCTCCGTCCTCAACAGAAAATGTAACGTTGCTCAATGCCTGCACCTTGTTGCCCCCCAGCCTTGTAGTGTAGACCTTCTTCAGATTCCTAACTTCTAATATCGCCATTATGTCTCCTTTCCTTTCCCCTGTCTGTATTCTCTTCATTTCCCTTTTGCAATTATTATAATACACAAAAAAAGAATGTACTGCCATCGAAATGGCTTACATTCTTTTATTCATACCTTACAGAAATGTCATAGAAGCTTATCGTCACCTTGGTGCCAAAGCCGACTTCAGATTCAACTTCGATCTTATGTCCCAGCTTGCCAATGACGTCGTGGCAGAGATTTAGTCCTATGCCCGTAGACTTTTTGTCATTTCTGCCGTTGTATCCTGTGAATCCCTTTTCAAATACTCTTGGCAGGTCTTCTGGCTGTATTCCTATTCCAGTATCGCTGATCGAGATGAATGACCCGTCATCAGTTTTGCCTGATGATATGGTAATACTGCCGCTGTCAGTATATTTCAAGGCATTCGACAGCACCTGCTCTATAACGAATCCCAGCCATTTCTCATCAGTCACGGCTGTTATTTCTGCCGGTTCATAGTTCAGGGTGATCTTTTTCTTGATGAACACCGCCGAATACTTCTTCACTGCTTCTCTGATTATAGGATCAAGAGCCTGCCTGCGGAATACAAAGTCAGTCTGCTCGCTGCCCAGTCTCATGTACTGCAGGACCATTTCCACATACTGCTCGATCTTGAACAGTTCAAGTTTTATCTCACTTTTCTGTTCGAAATCCGCCTCCTGCAGCAGAAGATTCATTGCTGCGATCGGTGTTTTGATCTGATGTACCCAGAGAGTATAGTATTCCGTCGTGTCAGAACGTTCGCTGTCCATTTTGGATGACATCTCAGCAGCCTTGTCATAGAGTTCAAAAAGCATCCTCTGATAATCCTCTTCGATCCTGTCTGTAGGCGCCGGCAAGTCGTCAAGACCCGACTGCATCCTGTATCGGCAGTCCTCCAGTTTTCTTGACTTCTGCGAATATCTGTAAAAATCATAAAGCATGAATATTCCGCCGCAGAATGCGCACAGCAATATTGCATATACCCATGAGCCCATCGGCATATCATATAGAAATGCCACCAGGATAAACACGGCAACAAAAAATATGAAGGCCATCACAGTCTTATATTTGCTTTTTAAATACTGTTTTACCATCACTCCACCAGATAACCCATGCCTTTCTTCGTCTTGATAAAATCATCCAGGCCTTTCTGCTCCAGCTTTTTTCTCAGTCTTGCCACATTTACTGTCAGGGTATTCTCATCTATGAAGCTGTCCGTATCCCAGAGTTTCATCATTATTTCGTCCCTGCTCACGACCTTTCCCGTATTAGCCATCAGCATCTGAAGTATCTTGAACTCATTCTTGGTCAGGTCGATCTTCTCGCCTTCATACTCCAGGCTTGCGTCTCCCATCATCAAAACCGCTCCGCGGCAGCTCAGCTGCGCCTCTTCCGGCTTTACAACGTATCCGTAAGCCCGCCTAAGCAAAGCCTGTATCTTTGCAGTCAGCACATTCAGATCAAAAGGTTTGGCAACAAAATCATCGCCTCCCATGTTCATTGCCATTACGATGTTCATGTTGTCTGCCGTTGATGAAATGAAAATTATCGGTACGTTGGACACGCTCCTTATCTGAGTGCACCAGTGATACCCGTTAAACAAAGGAAGGGAGATATCAAGAAGTACCAGCTCCGGCTGGTACTCCTGAAATTCTCCCATTACATCTCTAAAATCTGAAGCGATGACCGCTTCGCAGTCCCACTTCTCTATATGTCTTTTTATTGCACCCGCAATCACGCGGTCATCTTCAACGATCATTATCTTATGCATAGTTCCCCCACTCCCAATATGTTTTCTATGCAATATTGTATAATGATTTGCGATCCAATTCAATTGATTTTTTTCTTAATGTCCTCCAGGTGACATTGAACTGTTCGGATTAGTATAGTCAATGCCGAGAGCGTCTGCTACTGCATCCATTATTCCGTTGCTGCTGAAAGTAGCGCCTGAAACTGCGTCTACGTTAACCGTCTGGCTATCCAATATCTCTGAAATCACGACACTTTCTGCCCTGTTGAAATACTGCCAGTCGTCGCCGTTTGATGTTACTTCGATATTTGAAATATTGCCGTTTGATACCGTGACTTTTACTGTCGTAGTCGCGTTTCTGTAACCAGTACCCGTTCCTGTATATGTACCGTCAGTGAATGATCCAGAAGATGAAGAACTGCTTGACGAAGAACTTCCTGAACTGGACGAAGATGACGAGCTGTCAGAACTTGATCTGGAATCTGAGTTCGAACTTGAGCTTGAACTTGAATTTGAATCCGATGCTGAAGAAGAACTGCTCTGATCATTCGTGCTGCTGTCTGCCGACGATGAATCATCTGTCTGACTTTCGCTCTGAGTTACCTGTGACTGGGAATTATCCTGCGCAATGTTATTGGCATAGGCAATGCTTCCGTAATATCCGCCGCTGATGATCAGGCAGCATACCAGTGCAGCCGTCATCGTTGCATACTTGCCGCTGATGCCGGAAAGCCTTGCATTGCTTCTCGGGCAGACAGTCGTGCACTCCATGCAGTCTATGCATTCGCCGCTGCTAACCTTTTCCATCTTTGACAGGTCAAGATGCATCGGGCATCTCTTGGAGCAGGCAGCACAGCCGCCGCAGCCTTCTGTCGGCTTATTGATCTTAAGAACTCTGACATTGGATACTATTGCGAATACCGCGCCCAATGGGCATAGATATCTGCAGAAGAAACGCTGTATGAACATTGATGCTGCAAATATCATAAGAAGCAGCAGCCCGCCCAGCGACATCATAGAAGCTATTCCAGGCCAAGACCCTATCTTGGAGTACATGCCGAATATGCTCCATGGATTTGCCGCATCGGAAACCGTAACCGTTCCCAGTATCCAGACGAAAAGCACGATGCCTCCAAGCAGCACGTATTTCAGTGACTTCAGCATTGGTTCGACATCCTTAGGCACGTTGACCTTAGGCAGTTTCAGTTTTCTGCCGATGAACCATGCGAGATCTCCCATTGCTCCGAATGAGCATAAGAAACCGCAGAAGAATCTGCCTACTATTATGGTCATTACCAGCATTACTACCGTATTTGCTATCTGAAATGCATAAGCATCCAATGTGAGGCCACCTGACATTGCGGCAACTACGATTGCTTTTATCCCGCTGAATGTATCGATAAACAGACCCGGCATCGCAATAAACGCCGCAATCTGGACCAGCCTCCGAACTAAGTTTGTGATGTTGATTTTCTTTTTCATATAATACCTACCATATCCATCCCATAAAGAATTATTTTATGGTTTGAGTATAGTACTTAATTCTGATAGTGAATTGTGTTCACGGTGTACAAAATTTGTAATTAATGTGTTGTGTTTCTACACATAAATATGGTATGTCAATATTCATGTTCGCTTTGATATTACTTCTTCTTCAGCGTATTCAGATACGCCTTTCGCTCATCAGGTACCCTATAACTCTCCCGTGCCTTCTGTATGGATTTGTTGTGCACCCACTTATCCATGATACCTGACTCGATCAGTTTCACCGCGCTGTCATACTGCTTGGCCAAAGCCGTAGCCATATACCAGGCTATTGCCATGTTTATGTAGTATTCTTCCGATTTGATTGACGCAATGGACCTCATTGTCTTTTCATCAAAGTTTCCTTCGTCTAGGAAGTATCTCATCTGCGTCACGATGCCATAGCGTACGGTAAAAGTTTGCTCAGATGCCATCCACTTATCCGTCAGTTCAGAAAGCGCCGGCAGATTTTTTCTGAAGACTTTAGGCGCAAAACTGTCGCAGGTCGCCCAGTTGTCTACATATGGCAGAAATGTTTCCGTCATGCTCACCGCCTCATCAAAACTCCCGCCCACTTTTTCTATAAGAAAAGCGTGAAGGTTGTTCTCTTCATAATAATGATGCGGGAGTTCACCCATGAACTCCAATGCCTCCGGCTCTTTTGCCAGTTCTGCAGCATATTTTCTCAGTGCCGGAGTCCTGACTCCGATGATCATTTCCAGATCGGTCTCTGGCATCAGTCCGCTCTGAAACTGCCTGTATTTTTCATCTGCCATCGCCAGCAGCCTGTCCTGTATTTCCTTCATCATCTGCCTCCTCAGCGTTTTCTTTGATTTTAGCACGAAAAAAGCAGATGCGCATCAATTAATGACAGCGCGCATCTGCTTTGATGGTCTCAACTAGTCCAGTGGCTTAGATTCAGCATATATTGACTGAATCAAATCATGTACCTTTCCCATTTCTTCATGGATCTTCTGCAGATCTTCTGCGTCAACGTTTCTCATCATGAAGAGATTTTCGATCTCCTTCTCAAATGCAGCAACGTTGTTTGCAACTTCAATGAACTTGGCAAAGTTGGTACTGCCGTAGGCTGATTTGAATTTATTCAGATCGTTATTTATTATATTGATGACATCCTGTTCGTTGTACAGTTTGCCAATAAGCATTGGATATGGGTCTACTCTCTGCAGATAGATTCCCTCATCCTTTTTTATCTCATACATGTATGAAACCCTTAGCTCAGGTGACAGATCAAATTTTACAATATTGATATGTGCCGGCTTAGTTTTGATCGATGTAGCACCCATCTGCCTAAGCATCATGTTGACCATATCGTCAGTAGTCGTGTCTTTAATCATAATTTCACTCCTTTGCTATCATGCATACCTTACGAGCATGTATATTGTTGCGATAATTATAGTCATTATCATAACAGGGAATCCGACCTTGGTGAACTCATTAAATGAGATCGGGTATCCGTGTTTGCTGCTGATTCCTGTCAATACTACGTTGGCTGAAGCTCCGATAAGGGTTCCGTTTCCGCCAAGGCACGCGCCCAGTGAAATTGCCCACCAGAGCGGCGTAACGTTTATTCCGTCAGCGCCCATGGCGATGACAAGAGGTATCAGTGTTGCAACGAATGGAATATTATCGAGGAACGATGACAGCAGTGCTGATGCCCAAAGCAGTACCAGCATGGTGGCAACGGCATGTCCCTTAGTTACTGTAATGATCAGTGTAGCCAGCTGAGAGATGACTCCAGTCTCGTCCAGTCCGCCGACAACGATAAACAATCCGACAAAGAACAGTATCGTTGGCCATTCAACTTCGCTGATGATATCATCGATGTCCTGTTTTCCAATGACCATCATTACAGCTGCAGCAGTAAGCGCAATCGTTGATGATTCAAATCCCAACTTGCTGTGAACCATGAATCCAACTACAACCAGCGCGATCATAACCAGACTCTTATGCAGCAGAGCTCTGTCTTCAATTACCTTGTTTTCATCAAGCTGCATTACTGATGCAATTTTCTCAGGCGTTGCGGTAAGCTGTTTCTTGTACATAAATCTCATTGCAAAGCCAAGTGCAACCATGATGATCACGATAACAACGCCTGTGTTTTCAACGAAGTCCATAAAGTCCAAACCTGCTGCACTACCGATCATGATGTTCGGCGGGTCGCCTATGAGAGTGGCTGTACCTCCGATATTAGAAGCAAAGATCTGACAAAGCAGGATAGGTATCGGATTGATATCCAGCATCCTGGCAATGGTGATCGTCATAGGTCCAACCAGCAATACAGTTGTTACATTGTCCAGGAAAGCTGAAAGCACAGCTGTCAAAATCATGAATGATATCAGCAGCTTCCACGGATCTCCATGCGCTATCTTTGCAGATTTGATGGCAATGTACTCAAATAGTCCTGACTGCTTGACAACTGCTACGAACAGCATCATTCCAATCAGTACTCCAATTGTGTTAAAGTCAATATACCCGACAGCCTTGCTGACTGTAAGAATATGGCATAACATCAGTAAAACCGCCCCGGTCAGAGCCGCAGCGGTTCTGTGAACTTTCTCGGTCATAATGGCTATCATGACGACCGCGAAAATTACAATAGCAATAATCTCATCCAAATTAACACCTTCCTTGTAAGTAAGATTCCGAATAACTGTCATATTCTACCACTTCAATATATTAAAGTCAACATATTGAAGAGTACTAAATAAAAAACAACATGCCGTCATCTAAATTGGCGGCATGTCGTCGTTTCCTTCAGTATTTGCTTCAGTTTCTATCCACTCTTTTGCCATGTCATCTTCTATGGCTTTTTCCATGAAATCCGTGTCGGTATTTTTCTTGCTGAGGACGAAATCTTTTACTACCTTATTCTCTCTGCCGTCACTTCTGAGCCAGAAAAAGCCCATTACAGAAAAGCATACCGCCCCGATAAAATTGACGAACAGATCTTTCATCGTATCCAGAAGTCCTATGTCCAGGTAACCGTCAATGTTCAGGTCGCTGCCGTTGACCGCAGTTTCTGTGATATGTTTGATCACAAATGGTGTATTGACCCCATCAGGGTTTAACGCAACGCTTGAAATGGTATGGATTATCGTATCCTTCTGCATATCTGTTCCAAAAACCATATCCATAAAGCATTCGAAAAATTCCCAGCAGACACCGATCGTCATTGAAAAGCAAAATGCCACGACAGCCAGAAAAGCCGGGGATAAATCAAACGTGATTTTGTCACTTTTGTTCAGCAGATACGCCAGACTCAGTCCAACGCCGGCGGCAAGAAAACCGTTTAGCGTGTGCAGCAGCGTATCCCAGCCAGGTATCAGAACATAGAATTCGTTGACCTCACCGAGTATCTCAGATGAATAAATAAAAACCAGTATGAGGATCTCTAATACTGCCGGCACTTCAACTTTCAGCCTAACCTGCATTATGCTCGGCAGCAGGAGCAGAAGCAAAGCCATTATACAGAGGAAAAAGCCTTCATAATCCTGATGTATGAACTGTCTGATCATGCACAGAACAATTAGTATCCGTATTATGCAGAATGCAATGAACGAGCTCTTGTGTTCTCTAACTTCCATCTTTACAGCCCTGCCGAACTCTTTGATCTTCGGCTGTTTTTTACCCATAAATATCAATCCTCCTCAAAGTCGAACAGCCTTTTCCTGTTGAAGAAAAAGTATGCTGCAAAGATCACTATCTGCACTGCTGTAGAACATGGTGTTGCCAGCCCTATTTTAAACAGCGAAACCGGAACGGCTTTGCTCATCATATATGAAACCGGCACTCTTACGCCAAAGGCTCCCGTTATTCCCTGTATCATGACGAATCTGGTCTTGCCCAGCCCATTGCAGAACCCTTCAAAGCAGAACATGAATGCCACCAGCAGACAGTCTATTGCATAGGCCTTCAGGTAATCTGCCGCGTCTGCTATGACTCTGCCGTCTGTTGAAAACAGTGAAGCCAGAAAGTCTCCATGGAAAAACGCCACATAGCCTATAACGACTCCTGCAGCAAATGATGTCATTACTGCGTATTTCAATCCCGTGACCGCTCTATCAGGTTTCCGAGCTCCCATGTTCTGCGCAGTAAATGCACTCATGCAGTTCATAAATGCTCCTGGCACCAGCATGATGAAGCTGCAAATTCTTTCGGCTACACCTACACCTGCCGATGGAATGACTCCCAGTGAATTCACGATTGCAGTGATCACTAGAAATGAAATGCAAATCAGCATATCCTGCAAAGCGATCGGTATCCCTAGCCGGAATACCTCACCAATTATTTTCTTGTCAAATCTTACATCTTTAATGGAAAATTCAAATGGCAATTCCTGCTTTTTGAAAATCACTATTGAAATCAGGACGCTGAGTGCCTGCGATATTACTGTCGCAACAGCTGCGCCTGCCGCACCCTGTCCGAATCCTCCGACAAGGATCAGGTCTCCGATGATATTCAATACACAGGCTATAGCAACAGAAATCAGAGGCAGGCGTGAATTGCCAAGGCCTCTGAATATTCCTCCAATGATATTATATCCAACAATGAAAACAGTTCCGGCGTAACATATCATGGTATATTTAAGTGTACTGCTGAAAGCCTCCGCAGGTGTCTGCATTATTGTAGCAATAGGTCTTGCAAACAGCATAGTAAGTGCTGTCACCAGCAGGCCCAAAGCCATGAAGAAGGCAATGCTCGCTCCAATGACCTTTCCGCCTTCTTTTTCTCTGCCTTCACCTATCTTTCTTCCCAGTACTATTGTAGTGCCAATAACAAAGGATGCTGCCGAACCGGTTATTGACTGCATTATCATGCTGCCGGTCGTCACCGCGGACACCTCTGCGGCATTGCTGAACCTGCCTACTATGAGCATATCAGCACCGCCATACATAGCCTGCAGCATCCCCGTCATAAAAATTGGTACTGCGAAGGCGATCAGTGGCCCGTATATCTTTCCCTCTGTAAAATTATTGACTGCTTTCATCGTTCTCCCTTTACGTATTTCTCAGCTTCAGTTATTCTGTCTTCTGTTCTTCTGCGGCCTGCTCCGGTTCAGCATTTAGGATCTGCATGAACTCGTCGCCTGTGATCGTCTCCTTTTCATAAAGGTACTGAGCCAGCTCATCAAGCTTGCCTCTATTGTCTTCCAATATCTTTCTGGCCTTATCATGCTCCTTGCGTACCAGTTCTACGACCTTCTTGTCGATTTCCTTCTGAGTATCCTCCGAGCAGCTAAGTGATGTATCTCCTCCCAGATACTGGTTCGTCACGTGTTCCATAGCGACCATATCAAAATCATCGCTCATGCCGTATCTGGTGATCATAGCACGGGCTAGCCTTGTGGCCTGCTCAATGTCATTGGAAGCGCCAGTCGTGATCCTGTTGAAGACAACCTCTTCAGCTGCACGTCCTGCAGTGAAAGTGGCGATTTTGTTCTCTATCTCTTCTTTTGAAAGCAGATACTTGTCCTGCTCTTCTACCTGCATCGTATATCCTAAAGCGCCTGAAGTCCTTGGGATGATCGTGATCTTCTGCACTGGTGCTGAATTGCTCTGTTTTGCTGCAACCAGCGCGTGGCCGATCTCGTGGTAAGCCACGGTTCGTTTTTCTTCATCTGAAAGTATTGCGTTTTTCTTCTGATATCCTGCGATAACGACTTCAACGCTTTCTTCCATGTCAGCCTCGGTTGCTTCACTGCGTCCGTCTCTTACAGCTCGAAGTGCCGCTTCGTTGATTATGTTGGCAAGTTCGGCACCTGATGCGCCGGATGCCATCCTTGCAATAGTATGGAAGTCAACGTTTTGATCGTATCTGATCTTTGCTGCGTGCACCTTGAGTATTGCCTCTCTGCCCTGAAGGTCAGGGAGTTCTACTGGCACCCTTCTGTCAAAACGTCCCGGACGGAGCAATGCCGCGTCCAGTGACTCTGGCCTGTTTGTAGCTGCCAGGATGATGACTCCGTTGTTGCCCTCAAAACCATCCATCTCCGTCAGCAGCTGATTCAATGTCTGCTCTCTCTCGTCGTTGCCTCCGATCTGTCCGTCACGCTTCTTGCCGATGGCATCGATCTCGTCAATAAAGACGATACAAGGCGCCTTTTCCTTAGCCTGCTTAAACAGGTCACGGACTTTCGACGCGCCCATGCCAACGAACATCTCAACGAATTCTGAACCTGACATTGAGAAGAAAGGCACGTCAGCTTCGCCGGCAACCGCTTTTGCCAGCATGGTCTTGCCTGTTCCCGGAGGGCCCACTAGCAAAACGCCCTTAGGCATAGATGCGCCGACATCGGCATACTTCTGCGGATTATGCAGGTAGTCGACAATTTCTGCAAGGTTTTCCTTTGCTTCGTCTTCGCCTGCCACATCGCTGAAGTGAATACCCTCAGTTGACTGCACGTAAACCCTGGCATTGCTTTTGCCCATGCCAAACATCATGGAGTTTCCGCCGCCTGCCTTGTCCATCATCTTCTTAGACATTACCTGTCCAAGCCAGATGAAAAGCAGCAGCGGGAGTATCCAGTACAGCAGGATCTGTGACAAAGGTGACATCGTCTGCTGAATATCTGTTGCAAATGTTGCGCCAGACTTGTACAGCCTGTCTGTAAGGTTCGGGTCGTTCATGACGCCGGTCTTGTATGTTTTGCTGCCATCTTTGTTCGTGAACAGTATCTCGTTGCTCTCGATCTGAACCTCACCGATCTGGCTGTTTTCCGTCATTTTCATGAAAGTGCCGTAATCGACCTCTTTCACGCTCTGCTCGCTCATCGATGGAACGGCCAAAACGTTGAACGCCATCAGGCAGAGAATAAGTGCTATGTAAAAATATATTATCTGTTTCTTAGGGTGTTTTACTTCCTTCATTGCTGTTACCTCCAATACTAACTGTTACTTGTTATTTTAACATGACAAAAGTAGTTATTCCATAGACAAACCATGCAAAGTGTTGAAAAATAAAGATTTGCGTTATTACAGTTTCTTTTCCCTTTATTTTGGATTATAATCATATTTATAATAAAGTATGGTTCATGTAACCAGAACGGAGGCAGAAATGAAATTTTTATGGACAACTTTTATGATAAATGACCTTGATGGTACGCTGGCCTTTTTTAAGGACGTCGCAGACATTGAACCAGTGCGCAGATTCCAGGCTGGACCGGAAAAGGAGATTGCCTTTCTTTGCGAAGGTGAAACCAAGATAGAACTGGTTGCAGACAAAGGCATACCTTCTCACGTATACAAGGGCGTGTCTGTCGGCCTTGCTGTCGACGACCTTGACCAGAAGAAGAAGGAGCTTGAAGCCAAAGGCTATGAAACTTCTCCAGTGATCTCACCGAATCCGAATACAAGATTCTTCTTTGTAGCTGATCCAAACGGGATCGGTCTGCAGTTCGTTGAAGAGAAATAATAAGAATTACATATGCATTAAAAAAAGAGATCTCCGGATCTCTTTTTCTAATGGTCTTGACATTATGACAGTTAATGGGGCTGTGAAAAAACAACCCCTCTTATTATCTGTCACTTGTTCCAGCATTCATCTACTGCCCAGTTCTGCATCTCAAGGGCCATGCCGCCTTTCAGTTCACTGTATTCTATCCACTCAAGTACATGGTCCGCCTCTATCGGCGACTGTTTCTTCTCAGTAAACCGTCCGGTGTAGTAATGCTGTATCGGATGGAAGTACCCAATTTTCGAATGTACACAGAACGTATCTGCTGAAACAGCATACTGAAGATCATCAACGGCAAAACCTGTTTCTTCAAGGCACTCTCTCTTGATGCACTCTTCGCTGGTCTCACCCTTCTCAATGCCGCCGCCTGGCAGGAATCTGCCCTTAGGCGTACGCACGACGGCGATCCTGCCGTCCTGTATTGCCACAATATACGCTCCGATCCGCTCTGTATATTTATGATCTTCTCTTGTTCCAAACGTTTTATTCATATGGATACCTCATGTGCATGCTCCATTTTACTGGATAACGCCTTTGTCAGCAGAGAAAACTACAGGGAAGTTTCCGCTGGTGCCAGGGTTGCTGTCGCTTGCGTCACATATGACGGTGACTTTGCCTGATTTTACGACAATGCGCTTAGCCCAATAATTTCCCGTGCTGTCATACTTCGTCTTCCAAAGCACTTTGCCGGCCGGCGAGATCTTATAAAGGGTCGTGTCATAGTATCCTGTTACGTATACGTTGTTGTTTCCATCAAAACCAACGACATGGCCTGCCTTGACGATATTTTTGGTCAAGCTTATTTTGGCGCCGGTGGATTTTCGAACGACACGCAAAGTCGATCCATCAAAGATATATACTCTCGTCCCGTTCACGCGGCACTTGGTAAACTGCAGCTCAGTTGCACTATACTTGCCTGTCGTGTACTTCCATACGACTTTGTTGCTCTTCGTCAGTCCCTTTACGACCATCTGCTCTGTCGCGCCTGTTGTTCTGACTGCGCTGACTTTAACGGCTCCTGTTGCTGCTCCCGCTGTTATCGGCATTGCCATGACGAATGCAAGCATGGCTGCCAGACATATCAAAAGTACGGGTTTAAGTTTTCTTTTCATTTCTGTCACCTCTTTATGAAACCATTCTACATCTTTTATTTGGTGCCGTCAAAAGGATTGCACCTTCCACGAAGCTGGTGCTTCGGCTGGATCTGCAGGGCCTCGTTGTCTGTGGCCTTTGCACCCCCACCCTTCCTTGATGTTAAAGCTTCGTGCGGATCTTGGGGCCTAGTTGTCTGCGACAATAACTGTTTTGTACAAATAGCGTTTTTTAGGAACTTTTGAGTCAACATTTTGCTCTGAAGGCAGGAATGCTGCAAATCATTTGCAACATACCGCAGAGATGTTGCATTGATAAAACGATGTTTTGTAAAATATCACCATCGGCACGCTGATCACGCCGCAGGATACTGGTATGCATGCTATATAACAGATGAAAACAGTGGCATGATCATGTGAAACTGCCCGAATCTATTATAAAGTTAGCACAAAATCCCCAAAAAAAGGCGTTTTGTCCAAAACGGTTATTTCATGGCATCGACTTGCTGCAACCTCATTAAAGTATGCCAATGATCCTGAAAAAGTATATAATAAATTATTGAAAGAAGGTATGACAAATGAGTACAGCTAAATCAATGAAAACATCAAAAGATGAGGACAAGCGATCCTCCTCAAATGAGAGAAAACTATACCCGATTACGGGGGAAATTCTTGACAAGGGTGAGGAAGCGTTCTGGAAAGAAACGAACTCCCTGCAAGAAGCAGAGAAGAAGAAGAAAGAGCTGGAAAAGACAGTCGATGGCTTGAAGGAGCTATACAAAGACAATCCTCGGATGCTGAAAATGATTCGCGTTTGGCAGAAGCGTGGATACTCAGCAGAGGATATGGTGGAAGAAATCGCAGAACTGTTCTAACCACTAAAACTAAAAACCACTTTTTCTCTTCCGGCAGCGGCATTGTCGAGGCAGTTGGTTCGACTCCCCTTCAGTCAGAGGTACACCTAAGGGAGTCTGCATCCTTTACGCACCTATCCCGATTTCTGAAAGAAATCGTTGGAAGGTGCCATACAGGAATTGCCCGGCTTTAGCCGGAGTGCAATTCTTCAGTTGCGCACCTATCCCGGCGATTGACTTGTCAGAGCCGCGAAAGGTGCCATACAGGAATTGCCCGGCTTTAGCCGGAGTGCAATTCTTCAGTTCCTGCGGAAAGTCTGCCGTACTTCGGCTCCCCACTCGGTCGCCTCGTACCAACGCCTATTCGCAGCTCCACTGGAGCCGCTCACTTCACGGCGTTGCCCGCCGGGTCCGACTCCCTTACTCTTTTAAGCGATACCAACGAAAAAAATCACCCATAAAGGGTGATTCATTCGTTGGTATCGCCAAAGGGAGTCGAACCCTTGACTCAGCCGTGAGAGGGCTACGTCTTGACCACTTGACCATGGCGACACATATTTTATTTGGTGATAAATGATGTCCTTGAAATATCACGTGTTTTATTATATACTGAATAGTAATTATTGTCCAGTATTAATTTTAGTACAATATGAAGTAATAATAATCAGAAAACGGTAAAGGAGAAATGAACCATATGATGAAATACAAGAGCACCAGAGGCAATGAGAAAGAGCTGACCGGAGCACAGGCAGTGATCAAAGGAATATCCGAAGACAAGGGTCTATTCGTGCCAGAAGAAGTCCCTGCACTGCCCTTTAAAATAGAAGAAATGATTGGCAAACCGTATCAGGCGGTTGCAGAAAAGATCATCGGCGCATTCTTTGATGATTATACGCCTGAAGAAATCAAACACTGCATCGACGGTGCCTATGATGAAAAGTTTGAGGAAAAGGAAATCGTACCTGTAAAAGAAGCTGGCGGAGCATGGTTCCTTGAATTGTACCACGGCAAGACCGCAGCCTTTAAGGACATGGCCCTCTCCATCCTTCCATATCTGCTGACAACTGCAGTGAAGAAAGAAAATGAAGAAAAGAAGATCTGCATCCTTACGGCAACTTCCGGCGACACGGGAAAAGCCGCACTTGAAGGTTTCGCAGATGTACCAGGTACTGAAATCATCGTATTCTTCCCTAACCAGGGCGTCAGCCAGGTCCAGGAACGCCAGATGATCACCCAGGAAGGCGACAACACTCATGTCTTCGCCATCGAGGGAAACTTCGACGATGCACAGACTGGAGTTAAGAAAATATTCAGCAACAAGGAATTCAACGACAGGCTGGCAGCAATGGGCTGCAGACTTTCATCCGCCAACTCTATCAATATCGGCAGACTCGTACCGCAGGTAGCATACTACGTATACAGTTACCTCAAGCTGGTAGAAAGAGGCGTGATCAAAAATGGCGAAAAGATCAACATCGTTGTACCGACTGGCAACTTCGGCAATATTCTTGCCGCCTACTACGCGAAAGGAATGGGCATTCCGGTAAACAAGTTCATCTGCGCATCCAACGAGAACAAAGTACTGACAGACTTCATCAACACCGGAGTCTACGACATAAACAGGGATTTCTACCTGACCAACTCACCTTCCATGGACATCCTGATTTCCAGCAACCTTGAGAGGCTGCTCTACCACCTGAGCGGATGCAACGGTGCAGAGATCAAGGAACTTATGGAACAGCTGGAAACGAAGAAATCCTACAAGGTCAGCGACAAGATACGCAGCGGCATGAAGGACTTCTACGGCGGTTTCGCTGACGTTGACGATACGAACAAAACCATCGGTGAAATGTACAAGAAAAACGGTTACCTGATTGACACACACACGGCAGTCGCCTACAAAGTCTATGACGATTACCGCAAAGCTACCGGGGATGACACTCCGGCAGTCATCGCTTCCACTGCCAGCGCATACAAATTTGCAGAAAGCGTAGCCAAAGCTATCGGCCTCGGCGAAGAAAAAGACGGTTTCAGATACATAGAGGCTGTAGCAGCAAAAACCGGTGTTAGAGTACCAAAAGGCTTGAAAAACCTTGATCAGAAGGCAATCAGACACAGCGGCGTCATTGAGATCAGCGATATGCCAGAAATAGTAGCTGAAAGTGTTGCAAAATAGGCGAAAATTTGGCAAAATGAATTTTCTTCATTATTTTTTACAAAATATTGCGTAATAAACTGTGAAATGGTATAATAACCCAATGGTTGTTATACCATTTGTTATTTATTTTATTTTACATTACATTATTAAGGGGAAAGTTAATTATGGAAAACAAACTCGAGAAGAAATATGGTCTGCTTACGGCCATATGCATGGTTGTCGGTATCGTTATCGGCTCTGGAGTATTCTTCAAAGCTCAGACAATACTGACAGCAACAAACGGAAACATGCCTCTTGGTATCCTTGCCTGGATAATCGGTGGTATCATCATGCTGGTATGCGCACTTGCTTTTGCAACAATGGCTACCAAGTATGAAAAGGTCAATGGTATCGTTGACTATGCAGAAGCAACTGTAGGCGGCGGATATGCCTACATGGTTGGCTGGTTCATGACTATCATTTACTATCCAACACTCACTTCTGTATTGGCATGGCTGAGCGCCAGATATACTCTTGTATTTGTACAGGCCGTTAATCCAAACTTCACTATGACTGAAGGCGGACCGGTAGTTGGAACAGAATGTATGGTACTTACACTGTTCTTCCTTTGTGCAAGCTACGCTATCAACGCCCTTTCACCAAAGATTGCCGGATATTTCCAGGTATCTACTACTTTCATCAAGCTGATACCACTTCTGCTCATGGCAGTTGTTGGAATCATCTACGGCTTGAGCACAGGCATGATTTCACAGAACTTTACTCATATGGCTACTGTAGATACTTCAGCAAACGCGGTCAACGTTAATCCGCTGTTCGGTGCTGTAGTAGCAACAGCATTCGCATATGAAGGCTGGATTATTGCCACTTCGATCAACGCAGAGCTGAAAGATGCAAAGAAAAACCTTCCAATAGCTCTTACCGTTGGTGCACTGATCATCATAGCTGTTTATATCCTCTACTACATAGGCGTAGCAGGCGGCGCAACTAATGATGCTCTTATCAAAGATGGTGCAACGGATTCATTCATCAATATCTTCGGCAACGTATTCGGCAACATCCTGAATCTGTTCATTGCAGTATCCTGCATGGGCACATTGAACGGACTAATGCTCGGCTGCACTAGAGGAATGTACTCTATCGCAATCAGAGGCAGAGGACCTAAGCCAGAAGTATTTGACATCGTTGATCCCCAGACTAACATGACGAACAACTCATCCATCATTGGACTGATGCTCTGCGCATTATGGTTCGTATTCTTCTACGGAGCAAACCTGGCACCAGTTAACTGGTTCGGCGTATTTGGATTTGACTCATCAGAACTTCCAATCGTTACTATTTATGCAATGTACATTCCTATCTTCATCATGTTTATGAAGAAGGCTACAGACCTCAGTGCATTCAGGAGATACGTGATTCCTGCCCTGGCTGTATGCGGAAGCACTTTCATGATCATTGCAGCGATATTCGCTCATGGAATCAAGCCGTATCTGACAGCAAAAGCTGCCGGAGGATTCGCGATTCCTATCCTGTTCTACCTGATCGTATTCGCAGTAATAATGTTCATCGGTATTGCAGTTGATAAGAAAAACAAAAAATAAATAAATAGCAAATATATCGAGTAGGGGCTAACGAGTAGCCCCTCTCACACCACGGAGCGTGCCGTTCGGCACTCCGCGGTTCAATTCAAATAATAATCTAAACAACTGACAAGTCCTCGCTTTGCGAGGATTTGTTTGCTAATAAGATGCAATCCTGTGGTCTTTACGACTGCCTGGTAATGGTCTGCAAATCCTACAGATTGTCTGGCCATCCATTCGGGTGCCCCAAGTTTGCGCAGTCCCCACATCCTTTTCTGACTTGTTTTCCACTGTTTCCATATGACGATTCTCATTCTTGTACGCAGATGTTCGTCTATCTTTGTCATATTCCTTTTCATCTTTCCGATTCTGAAGTAGTTGATCCAGCCTCGGATCACCCAGTTCAGTCTTTGGATTCTGATGTCCATGCTGACTGACCAGGAACGCTTTGTCAACTGCTTAAGTTTTCTTTTGAATTTGTCAAGAGAATCCTTATGCGGTCTGCATTCCCATTTATCACCCATTTTAACAAATCCGAATCCGAGGTATTTAAGGTTCGTGGGTTTAGTGACCTTTGTTTTGGTCATGTTTACCTTTAATCCTAATTTTCTTTCTATCCATTTCGTGACCGTGTGCATTACTCTGTTTGCAGCGGCACTGCTTCCTACTGCTATTACGCAGTCGTCTGCATATCTCACGAAATGCAGTCCTCTTGATTCAAGTTCCTTGTCCAGTTCATTGAGCATTATGTTGCTCAGTATAGGTGATAAGTTTCCGCCTTGTGGCGTTCCCAGTACAGTGTCTTCATATTTGCCTTCCACCATAACTCCTGCTTTTAGATATTTAGCTATAAGAGATTCTGTGTCCGGGTCGTTTATGATTTTGTGTACCAGTGTCATCAGCTTGTCCTGATTTACATTGTCAAAGAACTTCTCCAAATCGATGTCCACTATGTATGTGTAGCCGTCGTTGAGGTATTCAAGCATTTTAATAACCGCCTGCTGTGCTCTTCTTCCCGGCCTGAATCCATAGCTGTATTCGCTGAAGTGCGGCTCTGCTATAGGTGTTATCACCTGCACTACCGCCTGTTCAATGATTCTGTCCATCACAGTTGGAATCCCAAGTTTTCGCACTCCCCCATCCGGCTTTGGTATTTCTACCCTTAGTACCGGCTGAGGTCTGTACTTTCTCTTTTGGATTTTCTCTCTGATACTCTCCCAGTTTTGTTTGATGTAATCATAAACTTCGTCTACACTTACATCATCGATTCCACTTGCTCCTTTATTGGCTTTCACCTTTTTGTAGGCAAGGTTCATGTTTTCTCTGGATAGTATCTGTTCCAGTAGTTCAGACATTTGTCTCTTTTCCTTTCTTTGCTTCCCTGCATATCGGTCCTATCTCCTCTGAAGGCTTTCGCTCCGTTACGTCTTTGCTGCTTCGCTTTCTCGTCAGACCTGTGCATTTACAGTTGTAAGTCAAATCGACTTCTCGAATTGTTCAGCCCTTCGCTCCATTTCCGTTACAGAAACTTCTTCACTACTATGGCTTCTGCTGACTTCTCATAGTTCGTTGTTACTACAGATCTCTCCGTCTATGAGACCTCACGGGATAAGCTCGCCAGTCTTTCCTCGTCTGCCTGCCTGATTTACCTGCATGAGTTACGGCTATCTTTTGGACTTCGTGACTATATGCCCACTCATCCGTCATGCAAGCCTTTATATCAGGTTTCTGTTCGTCAGGCTACGATTTCGCTATTGCTTCTTCTCGCCCACACCTCACGATGCGAACCTTGCAAGTTGCTATGGGGTTCGTCGATAGCTACGCCCCTGATGGACTTTCACCACAGACTGACGGCATGCCCGTCATACATAAAAGGACGGTTTCAATTGAAACCGTCCTTTTGTTACTATCGTAAATATGTTATTTGCTGACGAACACGGCTCTGATCGTATGATCGGATACTACGTTCTTGAATGTGTATGTAGTCTTTGTCGTATTCTTTTTAATCGTTCTGCCGTCTACGATGATCTTGCTGATCTTGTAGCCAGCCTTAGCTTTGATAGTGTAAGTTTTGTTAGCGTTCGGTGCTATTGTAGCAGTGCCGGATGATGTTATCGTTCCTCTTGTCATTTTGCTGACGCTGGCATTGATCTTTGAGCCTGCTGCAAAAGTTACCTCTACCAGGCTTGCGATCTTGGCATGACCAGCAGCGTTTGGATGAAAGTCTAAGTTTGTTGATGACGCGTTGCAGAGTGACGTTTCGCCATTGGCAAATGATTTCAGGAAACCGCCATATACGTCAACTACATTGTAACGTCCAGGAGCTGCGAGTTTGATTGCCGAATTAATTGCACATACGCATTTATCCATCAGGTTGACACTCTCATTAGGACCAGCTGACGCCAGCCACTTGTATGGGTTGTACTGAGTGCAGACAAGCACTCTTGCCGTTGGGTTCTTAGCCCTTATGTACTTGGTTATTGCGATCAGATTGTCGTAATACGCGCTTACAATCGGATTCAGGTTCGCATTAGTGCCCAATGTCTTTATTGCGCTCAATGCTGCCAGCATCGTTGTTACATCGCCTGAAACCAGCTTTTTCTGGATCTCCGCAACAGTTGCCCCTGTAGATGTGGCCAGCTGCTTGTAAAGTGCACCCATCAGGTCATTGCCGCCGATAGTGATCGTTATCAGCTGAGCGCTCGCGATCTTAGTATCCAGTGTTCCTCCTGTTACAAGTGCCTTAAGCCCTGTGGAATCCATTCCGTTTACTGCCTGGTTATCCAGAGTGTAGGTTTCAGCAGTAGCAACTTTTGCTGCAAAGCATGCAGTCGGGTCCTGCAGTCCATAGCCTGTCGTAATGCTGTCGCCAAGCGCCAGATAAACAGGCGTCCCGGTCGTCGTCGTTGTATCGTCCGCAAAGGCAGTCATAGGAACCATTGCCGCCATCATGCATGCAGACAGCAGCAGAATCATTAATTTCTTCATCACTGTACCTCCAATTCAATTTTGCATATTCTATTGCATGGTTCCATTATAATGATTTGCAGTCAGGTTTTCAAGAATATGCATAAAAAAACAGCCGAACACTTTTGCTCAGCTGTCCCATTAACTTTGTTTTCTGCCGTAATCACTCATACTTCCGCTTAGACGGATGCAGAAGCAGACATGCCAGACCGACCGCCGCGGCGTTGAGTGCCAGGCTGACCGGATACACGAACAATATTGTGGAAAACTCCGGCCTTGCCGGGAATATGAACATCATCCAGAATATCCTCGTCACACAGATGCATACGACTGCAGTCAGCGCCGGTGCCACTGATATGCCAAATCCGCGCATGTAGCCAGATACGTTTTCGTTGACCAGCGTGAAGATGTAAGATGAAAAGATGATCAGCAGTCTCAGATATCCGTTGTTTATTACATCAGGATCTGTGTTGAAAAGCGCCAGCATCTGCCTGCCAAAAGCAGGATCAGTCCGCAGGCCGCAACTGTCATCATTATGTCCTCAAGGAAGCAGGTCTTAAGCACTTTTCTGCACCTGTCTGACTTCCCCGCTCCATAGTTCTGACCGGTATATGTCATGCATGCCTGGCCAAAGGAGTTGATGACGAAATACGCCATTGCCTCAATGTTGAAGGCTGCTGACGACGCTGCCATGATCGTTGAGCCCAGGCTGTTGATGCCCGACTGCACGATAATGTTCGACAGCGAGAACACCATGCCCTGTACCCCTGAAGGGACTCCTATATACAGTATCTTCTTCAGAACCGCCTTGTGTATCCGCAGTTTGCTAATGTATATACGAGTTGCCTCAGGTCCTTTGCGCAGAAATATGAACATCATTGCAGAACTCAAGACGTTTGCGATGACTGTTGCCAGCGCCACTCCGCTGGCTGCCATCCCTACAATGCAAACAAAAAACAGGTTTAGTCCAACATTGACTACGCCCGATACTGCAAGACATATCAGCGGCGTCTTGGTGTCTCCCCTGCTTCTGGCTATTGCAGCCTCAAAATTATACAGCAGAATGACCGGCAGTCCGAGAAGATATATCCTAAGATATGTTTCCGACATGCCTATCACGTCATCTGGCACTGACAAAACCCCCAGCACAGGTCTAGCAGCCAGCTCTCCTATCAAAGCTACCGCAAAACCTCCGATCACTCCTACCAGCACCGATGTGTGCACCGTGTCCTGGGCTTTTCCTGTTTCACCGCTGCCATAGTACTGCGCCATGACCACTTTGGTTCCCAGCGATATGCCAACGAACAGCGTCACCAGTATATTTATCAAAGGAGCGTTGCTGCCTACGGCAGCCATGGCTTCTTTTCCTACAAATCTTCCTACGACCATTGTATCAGCCGCATTGAACAGCTGCTGCAATATCCCCGTCGCCGCCAGCGGCAGGGAAAATCTAAATATGTTGGGCCACAGCGGCCCTTCTGTCATTGCCTTTTCATCTCTCATCAAGTGTATGAATTTCTCCTAACACTATTATTCTACTCCTCGCACAAGACATTAGTCAAATTTATTGGCTGGTATTTCTCATAAATACTACTCTTTTCGTGCTGACATAAATACTGTCGCCATTATTGCACAGAATCCTGTCAGTTCCATTGCCCCAAAGTGCGTTCCCAGGCACAGTGCTGACAGTACTGTCGCTGTAGCAGGCTCCAGGCATGCTATCAATGTTCCTTTTACTGGGCCTATATATTTGACGCCTTCTAAGAAAAGGGAGAAACCTCCGGCAGTTCCGATCACGACGATCACAGCAATGATCACCAATGCCTTTACATCCAGATTGTCAGGTACGATCCAGGCTTTTGATGCTATGCTCAGAATAATGCCGCCTATGAGCATGCCCCACCCCGTGATCTCAATATTGCCCCAGCTTTTGATCAGCGGCTGTGACAGCAAAGTGTAAGATACGACGCCAATGGCAGCTAAGAGACCAAATATCATTCCCTTTGATGAAACCATGAATCTGCTTGGGTCGCCGTTCGTTGCCGCAAGATATGTACCCGTTACAGCCAGCATTATGGCTATGGTCTGTCTTTTGCTCATTCTGGTGTGTGTGCTGACTGCAACCACTATCGCCATGATCACGACATTGAGACTCTGCAGCACCGTTGCCGTACCTGAGTTGGAGTATTTCACCGAAGCAAGGAATGCATACTGACAAAGCAGCAGCCCTGCTACGGCAAACGCTGTCAGGCGGACAATATCTCTTTTGTTTTTGAAAATGTCAAAGACCTTATTCTTGCTCATTGGAATCGACATCACCAGAAGCATCAGTCCGGAAAACAGCATTCTGACCGATGTGAGCCATGAAGTGTCCATATTGTAGTCCATAAATAGATACTGGCCGCATACGCCAGAAATCCCCCAGCCTATTCCTCCGGCTGCCGTAAGCAGTATGCCCTTCGTAAATTGTTTATTGCTCATCTTGCTACCTCTCTTCTGAATTTAATTATATTGCTATTGTTTAGGCAATAATACCAATATATTTGGCACATTTTATAAATATATTGCTTATTTCGCAGGGCAGCGATATACTTTCTATTAGAGAGGTGATAAGAAATGAGATCAAAACTGCTCGTTACTGACCAAAACAGACAGGAAATAACGCGAAGCATCCCTGGCTTCCCTTTGACGTGCTATATCAGCCATTTTTCCGATGATACCTACGACAGTATCGACTGGCACTGGCATGTTGAATTTCAGCTATGCATCGTTACAGAAGGAACCGTTCTCTGGCAGATCGGACCTGTTCAGATAACGGTTTCTGCCGGCGACGGCATTTTCATTAACTCCCAGCATGTACACAGAGTGCAGCCGTATCAGTGCACCAATGCATCTTTCTTCTGCGCTGATTTCCGTCCTGACCTTTTCCATGGGTCCGCAGACGACACGCTTTATTCGGATTATGTCCTTCCTATCCTTGGCGACAAAAGCCTGCCGGCAAAAAAAATATCCTCCGAAGAGGATATTGAAAGAGAACTGCTTGAACACCTGAAATCTATGTATGCAGCTTTTGATAGAAAAGATGCCTGCTACGAATACAAACTTGTCGGATCGACTTTTTTGATCTGCGGGAAACTGTTTCCTTTGATGTCTCAGGGGGCAGGTCTGACTGACACCCGTGACGCGCGCCTGAAAGAGATACTGGTCTACATTCAAAGTGCCTACTCCCGTTCTTTGTCTCTGGATGACATTGCCGGGCACGTTGGGCTTAGCAGAAGTGAATGCTGCAGATATTTCAAGTCTCAGACAGGTCAGACTCTTTTTGAATATCTGATACAGTACCGCATCAATAAAAGCCTTGATATCCTTGCCAATACAGACACGCCCGTTGCGCAGATCGCGCAGGCAGTCGGCTTTTCCAGTCAGAGCTACTATACCGACAGGTTCAAAGGCATCATCGGCATGACACCGACTGAATACAGGAAACGGTTCCTGTAGCGCTTTACAGATAGCAGTGATCGCTTTTCAGCCAATCAAAAGCCGGCCTTTCCAGCAGAAAGCAGCTGCGGTCCGTGATAAGTATAATACCAATGCTCAGTAGATGCATAATCATTTATATCTATCTGGTGCATTGCATAGCTTTTAATTTTCATTTTCTGTGCCTTCCTCAAATATCTCTATGAGATTTCCTGTATTGTCGCGTATGAACACTCCGTAAGTACCGTCGACTTCCGCCACAAAAGCAATATCTATGCCCATGGCTTCCATCTCAGCCTTGGTCTTCCTGCCGTCTTTTACCCCAAATGATATGTGTTTGTTTCCCTGGGTCCTGAAATCAAGATTGGGTTCTCTCCTGTCAGGCGGAAGAGGATTGCTGTGCGGTGCACAGAATATCTCCAGAATAAAGCCTACTCCCTGCATATGAGCAACCTTTACTCCCTCTCCTGGTATTTCACTTCTGTCTATCACAGTAAAACCAAATTTTTCGTTATACCATTTTATTGATTCTTCCATATCAGCAACGCTGATGGCGAAATGGTTTATTCCATTTATTTTTATTGGCATTGCGAGCCTCCTTATATATTTTCCATTTATCATACCACATTTCACCATTCCGTGCTATGACTCAAACACCGTGTTACTTACAATATACAACTAAAAAAGACGCCTAACGGCGTCTTTTTGTGCTGGCGGAGGACAACGCTCGCCATGTACATTGTTTTACTTTCCGCTCATGCTCCTACACTCGGAGCATTTCGCATCAGCCGTTGTGCATGGTTCACTCCAACGTCCAGAAGCCTACATTCGCCTTCTGGACATTGCTTCCGCACCTAACCAGGCGATGACGTAGTCAAGCCTTCGGTAGGTGCCATGCCAAAACTCCCCAGCTTTAGCTGGATGGAGTTTACGGCCTCCTGAATTGCACTGCACTCAATCAGAATGCCTGATTTCGTGCGCAATTCAGGGACGGTACTTTCTCACCCGCGCCCGCGGGCCCGAGTCCCGGTCCTCTCGCCGGCACTAAAAAAGACGCCTAACGGCGTCTTTTTGTGCTGGCGGAGGACACGGGACTCGAACCCGCGGGGCTGTTACACCTTACTCGCTTTCCAGGCGAGCTCCTTAGCCACTCGGTCAATCCTCCAAGTCACTATAATAATTTAACATAATGAGCAGCATTTTGCAAGTATTGTTTCGGCAAATCAGTTATTTGTTTGTAGTGACTGGCTATTTTGCAAGGCTGTAATCGCCTATTTCCCTCTGACATGTCCGCATGGGCCGCAGTATACTACGAATTCTTCGTTCAGATCAATATTCAGGAGTTTGCTGCAGGCAGCGTTGTCGAAAGCTGCTATGCCGCAGGTCCCCAGGCCTATGCTGGTGCAGGCAAGATAGATGTTCTGGCCTACGTGACCAGCGTCTATCAGGGCGACGCGGTGTGCAAACGGACCGTAACGCCATTCGTTGCGACTTGGTATCAGAGTCAGGTAGAGCATGACCGGCGCCTTTGCTACCCACTTTTGGTCGAGAGCGCTGACAACAACTTCTTTGGTGTCGCTGAACTCTTTGATCAGTTCCACTGAATCGGACTGTGGCAAATAGTGATAGATGCCCGGGATAAGTCCGTCTACACGCATGGCGGCAAAATACAGTTCGAAACCGTGACGTCCGCCGCCGCTTGGTACGGTACGCATAGTCATGTAGCCGTCGCCGCGGATCTCTTCTACGCCCTGTGCGCACCAGATGATATATGACAATTCCAGCAGCGAAATCGGCTCTTTAGTGTAGACCCTTTCGCTTCTTCGTGAATTGATGATGTCCAGGAAATCAGTCTTGATCGGCAGGTCTTCAAACTTCTTCGGCAGTGGGATCACCTCGCCTCCTGACGGTTCCTTGAACAGCGGCGGCATCGGCAGCCCTGCTTCCTGATCCGATTCAAAGTCGGGTTCCTTTTCTTCTTCAAACCTGATAAAACTGCGTTTTTCTTCAATTAGTTTGTCATACTCTTCTTTAGTCATTCTCCTATATCTCCTTCTTTTCGCCTGAGGCCGCCAGTGCGGCGTTTATTGCGGCAAACATCTGAGCCGGCTGTACCGGTTTGGTAATATACCCGCTGAAGCCAGCATCAGAAGCCCGTCTGATATCCTCATCAAAGGCATCTGCAGTCATAGCAACTATCGGCAGCGACCTGGCGTCCGCGCGGTTCAATGCTCTGATCGTCCTGGTTGCTTCATATCCGTCCATTACCGGCATATGGATGTCCATCAGTACCATATCAAAGTATCCGACCTGCGAAACCTCTACGCATTCCACGGCTTTGCGTCCGTTTTGCGCACACACTACGTTCACTTTCTTTTCCCTAAGCAGTATAGTGGCGATTTCGGCATTAAGCTGATTGTCTTCGCAGAGCAGTATGTTCTTGCCAGCAAGATCGATTTCTGCAGTCGGAATCGTGCATTTGTCCTCAGTCTCAACGCTGAACGGCAGAGGCAGTTCTACGGTAAATCTGGTGCCCTCTCCAACCTTGCTCTCCACGGCAATCGTACCATTCAACATATCTACAATTCTCTTTACAATAGACAATCCAAGTCCAGTACCCTGCACTCCTTCTGATTCCGGCCGTTTCTCCTGAGAGAACGGGTCATAGATATGTTCCATGAATTCCTCACTCATGCCGATGCCATTGTCTGAAACGACTATTCGCCTCGTCATGCCATTTTCCGGAGGATCAATGCTTGACGCAGTAAAGTTGACCTTTCCGCCAGGCATCGTATACTTGATTGAATTTGACAGCAGATTAATGATGATTTTCTGAAGCATGAGTCTGTCTGCAAAAATTTTACCATCAGGAACCTGGTCCACATCTACTTCAAGTTCAATATTTTTTTCGTCAGCCAGCTGGGTCACTGAAGCAATGATGCTCTTATAAAAGTCACGGCAGTCTATGACCTCTGGCTCAGCAGTCATCTTACCGCTTTCTATTCTGGATACATCCAGCGTATCATTTACCATACTCAGCAGAACGTCACCAGACAGTTTTATCTTTTCCAGATATTCCTGTCTCTTGTCGTTATCCGTTTCACGCAGCGCAATGTCAGTAAAGCCAATGATGCCGTTTAACGGCGTTCTGAGGTCATGGCTTATGCTTGAAAGGAACGACGATTTTGCTTCGTTGGCTTTGTCTGCTTCAAGTTTGGCCCGGCTCAGGCTGGCATTGTACAGCTTCTGTCTGTAGTTGAGCTTGCGCTGATAGATCAGTACGACAGCCATAATTACTAGCAATATGATTACCATGATAATGATCCACAATACCTGCGGATTAAGGTAGACGTAATCAAGTGCACTCATATGTATCTTGGAGCTGGCCTGACTTTCCAGAACTACCTCCTGCGCATATGATGATTTTACACTTTCCGCACTTTTGCTCATTACAGAAAGCAGCCTGTAATCATCTGCTGCAAGACAAGCCACCGACATGTTTATATCAGCTTCTGGTATAGTAGAAATGTGAAGCTTCTGCCTTGCATTTTCCATTATATACCTTTGTGCAACCCCTGAATAGACAAATGCCGCAGAACACTTGCCAGAGGTTACCGCATCCACTGTTTCTGCGGTTGTCATGTATTTGGTGAACTTATAGTCTGCAAAATTAGGATTTCTGCTCAGCCTGTCCTCTATCGGCCCATCCAGGATCGCGGCTGTTTTAGCTTTTCCGTCATAACTGCTTTTGGTGATTTCGGATATAGCGATATCAAGGTACGAATTTGTCAGCTTATAGCCCATGTCCTCTGAAGCTGAATATCCCCAGTCTGCATCCATGATCATGTCCACCTTGCCTGATGATATCTTGGTGTCATAATCTTTATGGTCAGTACACGGAATCACCTTGTAATTGATGCCGGCCCTTGAAGCTATCTCTTTGAAGATGTCGGGAATTATGCCGCAGGCTTTGCCGTCACTGAAATATGAATAAGGTGCATTGTCAGGACACACCGTTACTGTGAATACTTTGTTCTTGCTGCGCTTTATAAAATCGCGTTCGTCGGCCGTAAGGAACAGCTGGCTGCCGCTGTCCGGCGAATAGTATTTGTTATACAGTTCGCTGCGCCAGTCCGCCGCACTCAGATCAAGTTGTCTGATGGCGCTGTTGACTTTTTCTATCAGCTTGCTGTCGCCTTTGCGCATCATTATGTAATAAGGCGAAGGGTCGATCTGTTCTATGACCCACTCGTTGCGGAGCGGTCTAAGGCTGCTTGTCACACAGCCGTCGACTTTGCCCGACTGCACCGCCGTCTGAAGATCTTCCAGACTGTCAAACTCAATCTCCGTATATTCGAATCCCTGTTTCTTGGCATAGTCAGCAAATTTATCTGCGTGACTGTTTCCGCGGATGACACCGATCTTCTTCCCGCCAAAAGTCTGCGGATCTTCAGCATCAAAATCTTCATTGCCGGCTTTTACGGTCAGCGTCGTTGTGCTCTTTCCAATCGGCTCCTTTGAAAAGGCAAAGCGTCCCACCGTGTCAGGCGATTTCTGCACACAGGTCAGCATGTCAAGTTTGCCGTCTTCAAGCATGTTCAGCATTTCATTCCAATCTGGCACATCGTCAACATATTCATATGAAATGCTTGAGTGCTGAGCAATCATCTGCAGCAGTTCGTAGCCGTATCCGGTTCTTGTTCCATCCTGACTGACTTCATAGTATCCATCAAAAGGGAAAAGTCCAACCTTTGTCACACTGTCACCGCTAGCTGTTTCGCCATAGGCTAAAGCCGCGGCGCCAAAACAAGGCAAAGTCAAAAGCCCTGCCATTACCAACGCAACTATCCTTCGGGTCTCACCTTTTTTCATTTCACGTTCCTCCACTGATATGTTCCGGCGAAAGCATAACCGTTAAGTAATTATAGCATAAGTGAATATCATGTTCAAATTGTTTCAAATCAAAAAATCCTCATGCTACAAGCTTCGTATTTATTGCATTCACATGGATTAAGGTGTAAAATTAAATTATTAATAATTATCTTTTTGTTATTCTTTGGATATTATTTGCTTGTATATAGGGGGATCTAATAATGAGACGAACTTGTAAAAAAGCAATGGCTCTGCTTATTGCATCTCAATTATGCATCATGTTTGCATTCAGTTCTTGCAGTACCAGCAATGATGCTTCTTCTTTTGATACATCTTCTTCAAAACCAGTCGTCAAAGTATCCATGTATAACAACAGTTCATATCCTCAGTGGAGAACATATATTGAGAAACAGTGCCCTGACGTGTATATTGAATGGGACAACAACTTCAACAATACCGCCAAGGTCATTTATCAGGCAGAACATAATGATATGCCTGACATAGTAGCAATTAGGCGTTTTGAAAGTGACAGCTCAATTAAACTTGATAAATATCTTGCGGATCTTTCTGATTTGGACATAACCGACACTTTCAAGCCAAAATATCTCACTCCTTATCGCTATAATGGAAAACAATACTGGCTTCCAGAGCCAGGAGCAGTTGACAGTATTATTGCCAGCGAAGATCTTTTCAATCAGTACAAAATAGACATGCCCGTAGATTTAGACTCATTTATCAGTGCGTGCAAGGAACTGCGTTCTCATGGGATCACGCCTTTTAATGCGGACTTTGCAATGCCTTGGACAGCAACTACAATTCTGGAGGGTTTCGGATGCCCTGAGTTCTATTCTTCACTTGATGGCAGAAATTGGATCAGCAGCTTTATTTCCGGGAAAGCCACATCTGTAAATGCCAATGGTACAGCAGCGACTGCTGCGGTGATACGGAGGCTGAAGGATAACGGCATTATCACCCCAGATCTGCTTAATTCTAATGTTACTGATGTTGAAAATGCACTGGCAAACGGTACCCTTGCAATGACCAGGAAATCTTCTGATGCGCAATACGATACCAACAAACTTCATAAGTATACAGCCCTTCCATTCTTCGGCAAAACTGCGTCGGACAGCTGTCTGTTTACCTATCCGGTCTTCTGCCTTGGCATGTCGAAAGAAGCTGCCCAAGACAGTTCCAAAAGTTCAGCAGTCAAGGAAGTACTGAACGCCATGTTAAGTGCGGATTCACAGAAAATCTTAAACCAGAATACTGAAGGCCTGATTTCTTACTGCAAGGACGTTGATCTTCCAGTATCATCATCCCTTGACCAAATCAAGCCGCTGATCGAGCAGAATAGATATACGATCCGTTTTCTAAACTCGAACACATTCAGCGCATCCACTGCTGCATTGGCAGCTTTGATAAACGATGATGCAGACGATAAAGAATATATCAGTATCCTTAATCGTGAACTGTTCAAAAGTCCAGCGGACACATTAGTGGCTACTTCCAGCATTTCAGCAGGAAACAGTTTGGACAGTGATATGGTTTCGCCTTCCGCGTCTGTTATCTGCACAATACTTAAGAATCAGACTAAATCAGACATATCTGTTATTGATTCCGATGAAGCTACTGCTCCTATTTACGCGGCCAAATACTATACGTCTGATATTTCAGCCATAGTAGCGCCGTCAGCAGTCTATACAGCTTCGCTTACCGGCACTCAGATAAAAGACCTGCTTCAGGCATGTGTTGTTTACTCAACTACCTTCCTGAATGGATGTATCGAACCCATTATTGCATATCCGGCTCTTGGCGGCATCACTGTTACCATGACCAAAGCCGGTAAAATCACAGAGATAGCAGAAAGCGATGGACAGGCTCTTAAAGGAAACAGCAAATACAGCATTGCCGTCAGCGGCAACATATTCAATGCCCTGACTGCTGAAAAAAATCCGCTTGCAGACTCCTTTGCAATTTCATCAAAGAACCTGCAGCAGTATTTTACTGATGGCTTTGTGGCGGCAGACCGTCTTCCGAAGCCTTCAGTGTACTTTAAAACCAATTGATCAGAGATAATTTCATTCTGCTCATGGAGGAAACCAATGGCATCTGATTCCAAGAAAAAAAATAATAATCCTGTATTTATAATGACTGTTCTTCTAATGATTGCAGCCTTTGCTATTATGATGTGTATCCTTGCAGTCATGCGCAACAACCTGAACAGATCCCAGCGTATCGATCAAATGGAAAATGAACGTGTCTACTGTGAAGCTGCCATCAGCAGCTTCAGCAACACCTCTGACATGATGACTGAAGATGTATGGGAATATGCAATTGACGGCGACTGGTCACATGTTGAAGACTACTGGCATGAAGTTAACGTCAACCAGACCAGAGATAAGGAAGTCCAGAAACTTCTTCATTCAGATCTTACTGAACAGGAAAAGGACTATATACTCAGAGCTAAATCCTACTCTGATAATCTGATTATCGGCGAAACATGGAGCATGAGGTTGCTGGCAGAAATCAACGGCATATCTGTCAGCCAGATGCCTGAGCAGCTTCAGGACTATAAGATCAGCGCCAGTGATGAAAACATGACATCCCAAGAAAAGCGCAATAAAGTCAAAGACTATCTGCTAGGCCCTGAATATGCTAAAAGCAAGCAGGATATCAGAACAATGGTGGAGAATTTCAGATCTGATATTTCCATTCGCATGGAAGAAAAAGCTTCAGCCGCTTTGGCAGCAAATAAAAAAGCTGATAATATGGCTACCGTGCTTATTACGATCCTCATGCTTGTACTGATTGGAGCGATACTTTTCTACACTCGCCAGGTTTCTGCAAAAAGCAAAGCCCTTGTCAGGGCTCTGATCGATGCCAACAGCGCCAGTGAAGCTAAGAGCTATTTTACATCAAGAATGTCACATGAAATACGTACCCCACTGAATGCGGTGATAGGATATCTGACCTTAGCTAAAGAAGCCGATTCACTATCTGATAAAAATGAATCCATTGACAACAGCCGCCTTGCTGCACAGAATCTGCTGAACATAGTCAATGATGTACTTGATCTTTCAGCTATTGAAAATCAGAAAGTAAAGCTTGCCTACCAAGACTATTCGATTTCCAGTATGCTCGCCGATCTGAATATTGTTTATGATTCCATGCTCACCAGCGGAGGCCTTACGATGGATGTGAAAGCTGTAGATATTGAACATGACGTACTGGTAGGCGATCAGATGAGAATGAATCAGATACTGACCAATCTGGTAACCAACTCCATCAAGTTTACGCCTGAAGGCGGATCCATAAGCGTATGCGCCATACAGTCAAAGGATCCTGATGACAGGCCCCACATCGTACATATGCGCTACACGGTCAGCGACACAGGCATAGGCATGAAAAGCGATTTTCTGCCACACATATTCGAAGCCTATGAACAGGAAAACGGCACCATGAAGCATAAATACGGCGGCACAGGCCTAGGTCTTTATATCGTTAAGACCTTTACGGAAATGATGGGTGGAACAATCAGCGTTGAGAGTGCTGAAAATAAAGGGACCTGCTTCACATTGGATTTTGACTGCAGCTTTTCTGATAAAACTGACGTTAACGACTTCAAACCGGCGGCAGGCAGCAATGATTATTCAAATACAAAACCGCTGACCGGCATGCACATACTTCTCGCAGAAGACAACAAAATGAACAGCGACATTGCCAGCAGACTGATCACCGCGGCAGGCGCTGATGTCACCACTGCTGATAACGGTCTGGCAGCTTTGGAAGCCTTTGAAAACAGTCCTAATGGCAACTTTGATGTCATATTGATGGATATCCAGATGCCAGTCATGGACGGGTACGAAGCAACTGCGGCAATAAGGTCTTCATCCCATGCTGATGCTTCTGAAGTTCCTATTCTGGCAATGACTGCAAATGCATTTGCCAGCGACGTAGATAATGCCATTGCTGCCGGCATGAATGGACATATCGCCAAGCCTTTTGATGTATCAACTCTAATGACGACGCTTGCCGGATTCAAAAGCAATGAGCAAAAGCCGCTGTAAAGATGATCTTTAGCGGCAGCAACACTGGATACAAAAAAAGCATTCTCCCAAACGCTTATGCTTTTGGAGAATGCTTTTTTTTGCTTATTACGCAAGTTTTTAGCTATTTCCAGACATCGGTATCATAAATGCCTATGTCGGAAGCCTTGAACACAGGGTTAAGGCCCTTCTTTTTCTGCTCTGTGTAATCATTGAGCGCCCTGATTGCAATTCCACCCAGACAAAGCATCGCAATGCAGTTTGTGAGTGCCATGCCCGCCATCAGGATATCGGCCATGTTCCATGCCAGCGCAAGGTTGGCATTAGCTCCAATGAAAACCACGAACACAGACAGGATTCTGAATACAAACATCACGTTCTTATTTTCACTGATGAATTTCATGTTGAATTCTGCGTAAAAGTAGTTTCCAATAAGGGATGTAAAGGCAAACAGCCCTACAGAGATGGTTATTATCATGATTCCCGCATTTCCAAACATAGTCCGCACGGATTCCTGCACAAGAGGTATCCCGTTGAGTTCTCCTCCAACAGTATACTTGTTGGTGCAGAGGATGATGAAAACCGTAGTTGAACAGATCAGTATCGTGTCAATGAACACGGAAATGACCTGTACCATTCCCTGTTTTACAGGGTGACTGACATCGGCAGACGCGGCTGCGTTTGGTGCCGAACCCATACCTGCCTCATTGCTGAACAGTCCTCTCTTAACGCCCCATACGACGCAGGATCCGGCAAAGCCACCGGTTATCGACTGAAAGTCAAAGGCCGACTTGAATATGTCTACAAAGACTGAAGGCAGCAAACTGATGTTTGCAATTATGATAAGAAGACCGATTGCCATGTATATTACTGCCATGATCGGTACGATTACAGACGACACCAGACTTATCTTATGAGCTCCGCCGAAAAACAGGAAGGCCGAAATTGCGGCAAGGATTATTCCCGATATAAAAGCCCATACCTTATAATTATCGCCCGCGTATATTTCCAGCGCTGAAGCGATGTTATACGACTGCAGACCATTGAAGCCAAAGGCGAATGTCAGTATCAGAAGTACTGCAAACAACACTCCCAGCCATCTTGCCTTCATGGCTCTTTCAATGTAGTATGCAGGACCTCCCTTGTAAATATCTCCATCCCTCTGCTTGTATATCTGTGCCAGAGTTGATTCAATAAATGCCGAGGCAGCTCCGATTATGGCCATCAGCCACATCCAGAAAGCAGCGCCAGGACCTCCTGCCACTATAGCCGTGGCAACTCCAGCGATGTTCCCAGTTCCAACTCTTGATGCTGTTGCTATCATCAGCGCCTGGAAAGAGGATATTCCTCCTTCATGGCTCTTTTCTGTCAGTACGCGTATTCCTTCCGGAAAAAGCCTGATCTGCACAAATTTGGTTCTGATCGAGAAAACGATTCCCACAAAAATCAACAGCCAGAACAGCAGATTGCTGTATATCCAGCCGTCAAAATTTCCCGACCATTCGGTAAACCAGGTAATAAAATCACTCATGTTATCTCTCCTATTCAATAGTTACTTTTTAGCGATACTCATTTATCATACCAAAGTATCTAAGAGATAACAAGAGTTTTTTGACATACATAAAAATGATTTTTTCAGCAGATCCGCGGCAGGCCTTCTCCCTGCAGGATATCAAGTATACGGTGTCCGCCTACTGCGGTATTAAGTATCAGCGAACCTTTTCTGCCAGTCCCGCCAGTTTCACCTTCAGTGACTCTGCCGATCAGCACCGCATCTTCCCCATAAGGCGACTTTCTTATGGCTGCCAGCGCTCTTTCCGCATCAGCGGTGTCCACAATTACAGCCATCTTCCCTTCGTTTCCCATATATAGCGGGTCCAGTCCCAGCAGTCCGCAGAAACCCTGGACCTGACTGTCGACAGGTATCTTCTCTTCATCGATCTCTATCCTGACGCCTGACGCTTCCGCCAGTTCCTTCAGAACTGTAGCCAGACCACCGCGAGTAATGTCTCTCATGGCATGAACATTAGCACCGCTGTCCATCAGTGCTGAAACCATGCCGTTCAGCGGGGCATTGTCGCTTTTGATCGTGTTCTCGATCTCCATGCGGCAGCTTAAGATGGCCGCGTGATGATCGCCCAGATTGCCGGACACGATGACTGCATCGCCAGCTGCGCATTTTGATGACGACACGTCAGCACTGTCAGGAACAAAACCCACGCCGGCGGTGTTGATGAACATGCCGGCTTCTTCCGCCGCCGATGTACCGCCTTCGATCACTTTCGTATCTCCTGCCACTATTTTGATGCCCGCCTCTTTGGCCGTTGCAGCCATCGATCTGACGACTCTCTTCAACGTGTCAACGTCGGCACCCTCCTGCAGTATGAATCCGCAGGTAAGATACATCGGTACTGCGCCGCGCATCAGCAGATCGTTCACTGTGCCGCAGACGCAAAGTCTGCCGATATCGCCTCCCGGATACTCCAGAGGCGTCACCACGAAGCTGTCTGTAGTAACCGCCAGCCTGCCGGCGCCTGGCACCACCGCGCTGTCCTCCATCTCTGAAAGCACATCGCTGTCAAAGGACTTTTCAAATATTTCTTTAATGAGCTCGCCGGTTGCACGTCCTCCGCTCCCGTGTTCCATCGTTATCTTCATCTTTTATCTCCTGAATCCTCTGAATCCGACACGCGGTTCAGATAGCTGTGGTAGCAGCTGCCCTCCTGTGACACCATGCATGCTCCCATCGGTTTGCCTGGTGTGCAAGTCTTGCCGAAAAGCGGACAGTCGCTGGGGTCTGCCTTGCCTGACAATATCTCACCGCAGCGGCAGAGGCTGTTTTTTTTCACGTCTTCTGTAAGCCCGGCGCTTCCTGCATCCCATTCACTGTACTCATCTTTCAGCAGCAGACCGGATCCAGGTACCTCGCCAAGTCCGCGCCATGCTGCAGCTGCCGGCCTGAAGTATCTGCCTACGATGTTTCTCGCCTCAGCGCTGCCTACGCTGGTCACCGCCGATGGATAGAAATTGAGAACTCTTCCCTGTCCCCTTGACTTCACCAGTCCATAGATCGCAGCCAGTATCTCCTCTCCCCTGAAACCGGAAACACAGAAAGGCAGCCCGTACTTTTCTGCGGCAGGAATAAAGGCGCTGCTTCCTGTTATAACGCTTACATGGCCAGGCGCTATGAACCCGTCAATATCCGCCCCGCCGCCAAGAAGCCAGTCAATGACAGCCGGCATAGTCTTCAGTGCCGTCAGCAGCTGAACATTCTTTATGTTTTCCTTCTCCATACGCTCAAGCATGAGAGCATAAGCCGGAGTTGTCGTTTCAAAACCTACGGCCGCAAAGACGAAGGTTGTGTCTGGATCTTTGGCCGCCAGCTTCAGCGTATCCGCCGGCGAATAAACCATTGAGACCTTTGCTCCATCTCCTCGTGCCTCGCCCAGGCTCCTGCTGCTCCCCGGCACTCTTATCATGTCTCCAAAGGTCACGACCCTTGTATTCTCCTTCAGCGCCAGCTCGATCAGCCTGTCCACATAGGCGGTAGGCGTAACGCATACCGGACATCCAGGACCGGAAACCAGCCTGATTTTGTCAGAAAGCATAGCTTTGATCCCATACTTGGCAATCGCTGCCGTGTGACTGCCGCAGACTTCCATCAGCGTCATCGCGGGTCCGTCGTACTCCTTAAGATATTCTTTTATCTCATTGAAATCTATAGGCATTGCAATCACAGCCCTTCTATCTCGCGCATCAGGTCGTTGAGCGATGTTGCCTCAGCCTCATCAAGAACCTGGATCACGCATCCGGCATGTACCAGAACGTAGTCACCCTCGCTTACCTTCACCAGTCCGGTCATGGCGCTCACCCTGTTTCCGTCAAAATCCACAAGAGCTGTTGCGTCGTCTCTTACTTCAATTACTTTTCCTGCTGTTGCTACACACATTTCGTTTCCTCATTCACATCGTTATTTGCGTTCACGCAGGCGATATATGCCTGTCCAAGACAAATGCCGCCGTCCCCCGCCGGGACTTTTTCGTTTATATATACCCTGAATCCATGTGATTCAAGCCTTCTGATGACTTCTTCCAATAATATGCGGTTCTGAAATGTACCCCCGGAAAGAGCGATTGTCACCGCCTCAGCGTCCTTTGCTCTCACTCGCAGGCAGATATCTTCCACAAATCCTGCGATAGCCATATGAAAGCCAAGAGCGGTTTCTGCCTGACCTGCGCCTTTATCCAGCGCAGCCTTCACGTCCAGCAGCAGCTGCCTTCCGTCTCCTTCCAGCTCACCGTCTCCATTGTCGCCGATCTTCATCAAAAGTTTTACTGCCGCTTCTCTGTCAGCCAAAGCGGCGAGGTTTTCAAGTTCAATTGCCGCTTCACCCTCGTAGTCACTGTATCTGCAAGCGCCAATCAAAGCACTGGCTCCATCAAACAGTCTGCCCATCGACGTGCTGACCACGGTGTTGATGCCGTGGGCAATTGCCGCCATAACTAGTTTGTCTGATGTCTGGTCAGACATTATGCCGGATCTGATCGTCTCTGCGTTTTTTGCGCCTTCTGTTCCGCCAATCAGTCTGTTTGGCTTAAGGTGCGCAACTCGTCTGAAACTGCCGCCTTCGCATAGGAAAAACTCGCTGCCCCAGACGTTCCCGTCCAGTCCGTATCCCGTGCCGTCAAAGGCGATGCCAATCACCTTGCCCTTCAGCCCATGCTCGGCGATGACTGAAGCCACGTGCGCCTGATGATGCTGGATTCCGATGACATTACCAGCCGAACCGCCGGCAATTTCTTCTACAATCTTTGCAGAATGATATCCGGGATGCATGTCAGCTGCATAAGACTCTGGTCTGAAACCAAACAGTTCTTTCATCCTTACATACTGCGACCTGTACAGCTCCTCGCTGGTCTCTTCCTCCAAATCTCCCATGTACTGGCTTAGCCACGCTCTTCCGTCAGCCGCAAAGCAAAATGCCGACTTCAGGTCTCCTCCTCCGGCGAATAAGTGGTGCCCATCACCGATCGACAATGGCACCGACATTGGAACGTATCCCCGCGATCTTCTGAACATCTGCGTCCGTCCGCAGACGGATCTTACGATGGAATCGTCCAGCGGTGTTCTGATGTCTCTCTCATGCCAGAGCACTCCCCATGGGACCCGGCAGTTGGCTGAATCCATCCATTCCTGCATTTGCCTATTGTCCGTAATGATCCTCTGGCCCGACGCGTTGGCACTGGTCATGATCAGTATCTCATTCTCCTCGGCCAGCATTATCTGCAGCGGTGCACATGGCACCATGGCTCCAACATACTGGCTCAAGCCGCATACTCCTGCCGACATCCTGTCTTCTGCACCCTTTGTCTTTCGCAGCAGCACGATCGGTCTGGCCGTTGAAAGCATCAGTGTCTCCTCATGCACATTCATCTCGCAGCATTTCCTTACCGACTCCAGAGAGCGGAACATCAAGGCAAAAGGTTTCTTCTCGCGGCCTTTGATGCGTCTAAGTTCCTCAACTGCTGCTTCGTCTTTCGGATCGCAGGCCAGATGGAATCCACCTATGTCTTTCACGGCGACAATGCCGCCTCTTTTCAAAACTGATACGGCCTGACTAAAGGCATCTTCTCCATCCGCTTCACGGCCTTCGCCAGTAAAATGAAGCTGCGGCCCGCAGTCATGACAAGATATCGTCTGGGCATGGCGTCGAACGCCGCCTAACTCCGTATACTCTTCATTACAAGGCCCGCACATAGGAAACATGTCCATTGCCGTATTGCAGCGGTCGTATGGCAGTCTGTCGATGATCGTGTACCTCGGTCCACAGGCCGTGCAGCTGATAAACGGATATCTGTATCTGCGGTTCCCCGGATCTTTCAGCTCGGCTTCACAGCGGCTGCATGTCGGCAGATCGCATGGGATCTCCGGTATCCGTCCGCTGTCAAAATCATCAAGGCTTTCTGCTATGACGAAGCTTTCATCAGACTTCGCAGCCCCTTCAGCGCTGTGATCTGGCTCCGAAGACACCTCTTCATCTCCGATGAGATCAAAGCTCACGCTTTCGACCACCGCACCCTCCGGCCAGGTAGTTTCCAGATAACGACAAAAAGCGCGCAGTCTGCGTTCATCGCATTCTGCCGTTATGATCACTACTCCGGCGGCATTTACCACATTTCCGCCTATCCCATATTTTACCGCTGCCTCAGCGACAAAGGGACGGTACCCGATTCCCTGTACCATCCCCCTTACAATGATTTCCCATTTTGTCTTTTTCATATTATACGTTCTGCCTAAGTCATGCCTCTGGTGACGCAGGTGCTGCTTCAGCTGGCGACTTTGCCTCTGCCGGTTTTGATGCAGCTGGCTCCTGTGTCTCATCTGCAGGTGTTTCCGGCTTATGATGCACTTCGATCGACTTTTCTGGCATCGGTTCCGGATAGCCTGGAATAATGTTCAGGCACTTCTTCGGACATTTCTCGACGCAGTAACCGCACTGGATGCACATGAAACGGTCAATGGACCAGGTTCCTTCCTTGCGGTCAACACTGAGGGCATTAGCTGGGCAGCTGCGCATGCACATGCCGCAGTAGATGCAATCCTCAATTGCTATTTCTATGTGTCCTCTTGTACGCTCAGGGTATACCCTGGGTTCAAAAGGATAACTGGTGGTGACGGGCTTGGAAAACAGATTCTTCATTATCGTACCCGTAAAGTTCATTATTTTTGACATGTTATCCGCCCCCTAACGTTCCGTGCAGCTGATGCACGGGTCAATTGTCAGTATCAGAAGCGGCACGTCTGCCAGCTGAGCACCTTTCAGCGTCTCAACCATAGCCGGAACATTGGCGAAGGTCGGCGTTCTTACTCTGAACCTGTCCAGGAACTTGGTTCCGTTGGCTTTGATGTAATAAATAGCCTCGCCTCTCGGCTGTTCTACTCTCATGAAGTATTCGCCTTCCGGATTGCCCTTTACCGGTACGCGTATGTCACCGGCGGTGATCTTTGCGGCGCACTGCTCTATGAGGTCAATTGAATCAAATATCTCATCGATACGCACTTGGCAGCGTGTATAACTGTCGCATCCGCGGCTCCAGGCTACTTCAAAGTCCAGGTCTGCGTACGCAGCATATCCTGTTTCTCTCAGGTCTCTGTCTACTCCGCTGGCTCTCAGCATCGGTCCAACAGCGCCAAGCATCAGGGCGTCGTCCTGCTTTAGGACTCCTACTCCTGACAGTCTGCTCTTTACAGTGTAGTCTTCAAGGAAGATTTTTGTCGTCTTCTTAAGTTCTGTCTTCATGTCCTTAAGTATAGTGACGAATTCTCTGATCATGTCGTCAGGCATGTCTTTCAGCACGCCGCCAATGGTGTTGACTGAAAATATCACGCGGCCGCCTGTTGAAGCTTCAAACATGTCAAGTATCTTTTCCCTGATTCTCCAGCTCTGCATGAACAGTGATTCATAGCCAAAGCCGTCGGCCAATAGGCCAAGCCATAAAAGATGGCTGTGGATTCTGGACATTTCTGACCAGATCGTTCTCAGATAGTTGGCTCTTGCAGGTACTTCCACGCCCATGATATGCTCAACTGCATTGCAGTATCCCATGCCGTGCATGAAACTGCAGATGCCGCATATCCTTTCGGCAACGTAAACCATCTCGTTATAGTCTTTTTTCTTGACCAGGTTTTCAAGTCCTCTGTGAACGAATCCGATTGAAGGGACCGCCTCGATAACGATCTCATCCTCCATTACGAGGTCCAGATGTATTGGTTCTGGAAGGACCGGGTGCTGTGGCCCGAATGGTACAACTGTCTTTCTTGCCATATTATTTGTCCCCCTTTCCAATAAACGGCGTCTCTTCATCTATCCTGTAGAGTTTGCCTCTGTAGTCGTTTGCCATATAGCTGATCTGTACGCCAAACAGTTCCTTCATTTCATTTTCATACAGAAAAGCCGCATGGTATATCTGCGTAATGCTTGGAACATTGGTTGACTTGTCGATCTTGATCCTGTATGTCAGCAGCTCGTAAACGTTCTCAAATGAATAGCTGAGTTCGTACTGCTGATGTTCTTCGATGTAAACGGCACAGATCTGTGCAAGTCTCCACCCCGTCATATGCCTTTCGGCAGCTTTGGAAAGCAGCTGATCGACATCGATGACTTCTATATTATAGTCGCGACCGTAATCATCCATTACGCTTCCACCTCACTTTTGTTCTTCTTTGCGTTCTCTCTGTCTTCGTATTTCTTCTGGAAGAGACCTACGGCTTTGACGACGCCGTCGATGATCGACTCTGGCCTTGCCGCACACCCCGGGACATAAATGTCTACCGGGATGACCGTATCCGCCCCGCCTTTGATGTTGTAGCAGTCTCTGAACACGCCGCCTGTGCAGGCGCATGCGCCAACTGCAACGACTACCTTTGGCTCTGGCATCTGGTCGTATATCTGTTTTACTACCGATTCATTCTGGCTGTTGATTCCTCCAGTTATCAGGAAGATGTCAGCATGCATCGGATTTCCAGTATTGATTATTCCGAATCTCTCTACGTCGTAGACCGGGGTCAGGCAGGCGAGGACTTCGATATCACAGCCATTGCAGCTCGATCCGTCGTAGTGGATGAGCCATGGCGATTTTGCTATATTTCTCATGGTTATCTCCATCCTTTCCTAATTAATTATTTCCAGTATCAGCAGGTTCAATCCGCCGGCAACCAGGGATACTATCCAGGTCGACTTCAGCATCAGGTCCCATTTTACTCTTGCGCATGTGTTGTCTATCAGTATCTCCAGGAAGTATACCAGCACGATGACTGCTGCAGCCAGGAACCAGCTCCACATATGGTTGTTGATGATGAACAGAGCAACGATTGCCAACAGGAAAACTTCCTCATACCATTCTGCGATTTCTACCCATGCATATCTGGTACCTGTCATCTCTGTCGTGACTCCCTTTACCAGCTCCTGATGAGCATGATGTGAAGTACTGATATCAAAAGGTGATTTTCTAAACTTAATTGCCAGTATGAACACAAAGCCGATGAAAAATCCCGGCATCAGTATTATTGGGGAACTGCTCTCCTGAATGATATCGATTGCCTTGAATGAACCAGTTGCCTGATAGAATCCTACTGCTGTCAGCAGTATCATCGGTTCGTAGGCCATCATCTGCATCAGTTCACGCTGTGAACCTATGTAAGTAAACGGCGAATGTGTAACTGTTGCAGCCAGTATGAAGAACATCTCAGCAGTTGAAAGTGCAAAGAAGCAAAGCAGCATATCGACGCCTGCAAAGAACAGGGCACCGGTAAATATTATGAAAAACAGATATGACAGCAGCAGCAGATTCTGCATCTTATCTACATACAGCATCTGTTTTTCAAACAGCTTGATTACATCATAAAACGCCTGCAGTACGGATGGTCCTTTTCTGCCCTGCATTCTGGCGGTGATTTTTCTGTCGATTCCGTGAAGCAGGCCGCCAAGGAAAGGTGCAATTACTATGAACAGCACCATGGAAAGTAAACTTAATTTCATGTTTATCATTTCACGGCACCTCCCAACAGCATACTGAGGAATACAATTACGATTATTATTCCTCCAATTACTGACGGGCGCAGGAGCTTACGCTCACCAAATATCTCATCCATGTACCAGTTGGCTACATGCATTTCCTTGGCATTGCCGAAGGAGTCCACGAAGTTCTCGTTGTCTCCTACATTGATACCGCTCATGTAAGCCGGTACCTTTCTTCCTCCGATATCTCTGATAGCAATATAGCTGACTAGAGGAACGATGAAAATCGCGCCGATCATTATGATCATGATAATAGTATTGCCTTCGCTGATAACGGCGTTCGTATTCATGAACATATCTGCCATGAGCGGAACCATTACAACGTTGGATATGATAGGGAATGTCAGGCACAGTACAAGAAGAATTGCAGCGTGTATGAACATTGAAATGTATTCGTTCTTCTGCGTTACATCGCGCACTTCCTTATGTCTGCCTCCAAGTATCTTAGCCATCCACTTAGTCCAGTAGAACATCGTAGCACCGCTGCCGAAGACGATGAAGAGTACCAGCAGTGAATTGCCGGCGTCAACAAAGGCTTTCAGCGCAGCCCACTTGGAAATCAGCATTCCGAAAGGAGCCAGATACATTCCGGCGATTCCTATCAGCAGTATGCTTGCCAGTTTAGGCAGCCTTACTGCCAGGCCTTCCATATCTTCGATATTTCTGCTGCCAGTCGTATTTTCGATTGCTCCAACACACTGGAACAGCATGGATTTGGAAACTGCATGGAAAAGAATCAGGAATACGGCAGCCCAGACTGTCTCTTCTGATCCCATTCCTGCGCAGGCAGTAATCAGCCCAAGATTGGATATTGTCGAATAGGCCAGCACCTTCTTGCCGTCGCTGACGGTTATTGCCAAAAGTGCCGTTGTCAGGAATGTAAATCCTCCAACCAGGTAAACCATCTCGCCTACATAATTGCCGTGCATAGCAACAGATATCCTGATCAGCAGGTATACGCCTGCCTTTACCATCGTTGCACTATGAAGCAGTGCTGATGATGGCGTAGGTGCAACCATGGCGCCAAGAAGCCATTCAGAGAACGGCATCTGAGCTGATTTAGTCAGTGCAGCAAAAGCAAGCATGGCGATAGGTATCAGTATCGCACCGCTGGAACCCATAGCGTTTTCCGTGATGATGCGCAGGCTGACAGTCCCCTCTGCAATAACGCAGTACATTATTGCAATGGCAATTCCCAGTCCTCCTAGGAGGTTCATCCATAAGGCTCTGAACGAGTTGTTTATTGCCTCTTCAGTCCTCGTATACCCTATGAGGAGGAATGAGCATACACTCGTAGTTTCCCAGAAAAAGTCCATCCAAATGAGATTGGCAGAAGCAACAAGGCCGAACATGGCACCGTAAAAAACGAAAATAATTGCGAAAAAATAGTTTCTTCTGTCTTTGAACATTATGTGATGATGGTGATATCCCTCCATATAGCCAACGGCGTAAATTCCTATGAGGACGCCGACAATGCCTATGATAAGGAACATGATGATAGTTAGCCAGTCGATTTCAATGTGCTCTGTAGCCTTGACTTCTGGTCCGAAAAGTTCGCACCATGCCACCATTACGGTCTGCACGATTGAAAGCACGCTGATTATGGCCTTATGATATTTAATGCTAAGATAAATAATAAGTACCATCAGGAAAATGTCTCCGGCCAGTATGATGTTATTAAGCAGCGCTGTTGCCGGAAGATCAAAGTAAAGAGTAACTCGTCCGCTATACCATGAAATCGCGGTATACAGTGCAAGAGCCATGACGATAACTCCAAATAGCTGTACCGTACGGCCAGTGAGTTTTTTCTTTTCCTGTGGAATCAGCACAATGACTGCCGCCATGGCAAAAGGCAGGCAGATAAGCAATGTGATCAGTGTTTCCATTAATAATCCCCCAAGCTGTTAAAAATTTGTTTATCCAAAGTATTATAACATATAACTAATAAAAATAAAGGCAATTTGGTGACATTTACTAATTTTAACGATAATTTTACCATATATTTAGTTTATATTCGCTAATAAATATCATCCTTTGCAAAATTCGGCAATTTTTATCTCGTTCAGAGCTATTTTTGCTCCGATTTCAGAATATTTGCGCACATTTTGTCTTTGTTTTAATCAAAAAAACAGCTTTGGACGCGATTATTATGCCCAAAGCTGCCATAGATCTTATTTATTTATTTGCATTCTCCTTCTTGGCTGCACCATTGAGTGCTGCCCAAAGCAGAACTGCAACAACGCCGCAGATAATTATCGTCAGGAACGTTGTATCATATGCGCCATCTGCACTGGTAATCAGCTTGCTGGCAATCATCGGTCCTGCAATTGCTGCAGGGATCAGTGAAAAGTTCGCAATGCTGAAGTTTACCGGGAAGTTGGCTGGTCCATACTGTCTGCTGATGAACGCCGATGTTATAGTCGGGTTGCCTCCGTAGGAAAGTCCTGTGCAGACAAGTCCTATCAGCACTATTGCAACAGCTGCGGTCTTTGCGCCAAGCAACAGTGCAATTCCTGCAGCAAGCAGTATTGCCATATTGATCAGCATGGTAGTTTTCCTGCCGATCTTATCAAAGATGGCTCCGATTATTACACGGCCAGCTCCATTGCAGACTGATACGACCATGCCTACAATTGCCGGTGCACCAAAAGCTACTGCTATAGATGCAGCATTTCCGATGACCATAAGGCCTGCTGAGTTTGCCACAACGCACCATATAAAGAACAGCCAGAATGAAGCGCTCTTCAGCATTTCAGATGTTGAAACGCTTGGTACTTCCGCCGCTGCCTTCACCGCGCCCGCAGCAGGTGCTGGCGGTACTTTGATGAACAGTGAACCGATCATCAGTACGATGAAGATCATGAAACCAAGGATCATGAACGTCGTGAATATGCCTTTAGATGCGATGAGACTGGTTGCTACGCTTCCAAGGATCAATGCGCCCAGGCCGAAACCCATCATCATTATTCCTGAAGCAAGTCCCGGTTTGTCAGGGAACCACTTGTTGATCGTGGAAATGACTCCGTTGTAGCTGAAACCTACGCCTGTGCCGGCCAGCACGCCGTAGAAAATGTACAGCGTAGTCAGACTCGACGAAGAATTGTTTGGATCCATCTTCGACACTCCGAGGAATCCGATCAAAAGCAGAACGGCTGAAAATACTATTATCAGCTTTGGCTGAAATTTCGCTGAAAGCTTGCCGGCAAAAAAACCGCCCAGGCAGAAGAATATCATTGAAATCGTAAATGTCATTGAAAGCTGTGACAGACTCCAGTCTGTATATATCTGACTGAATGGCGCCTTAAAAAGTGACCATCCGTAGATCAGTCCGCAGAATATCAGCAGCAGTGTGCCCACTCCCAGATACAGCCATCTGTTTCCGCTGTTATTTGAATTAGCCATGTAATAACTTCTCCTCTTCTAATAAATATCTCTTGCTATTTCTCGCAGACGCCCTCAAGTTTGTCAGCAGTCTCAGTTCCATTGAGCACACGCAGGACACCAAAAGCAAGGGAATCCATTTCCTTCTCGCCTGGCATCAGTCTTACTGGAGCGATCCAGCCAACACGGTCAGCGATCTCTTTAGTGAGTGCATCTGAAAATGCCATGCCGCCTGTCAGCAGAATGTAATCGATCTGTCCGTTAACGTCAACTGTGAGTTTTGCGATATTTTTGGCGATGTTTAGTGCCATTGCATCAAAGATGAACTTTGCGTGCTCATCGCCGTCAGCAATCATCTTTTCAACTTCTCTCAGATCCGTAGTACCCAGATGTGACATGAAGCCTGCCTCGTTCTTAAGGTGGTTCATCATAGCCTTCTTGTTAGGATACTCGTCATAGCAGAGATCAATTACTCTGAATGCCGGAAGTCCTCCGGATCTTTCTGGTGAGAAAGGTCCTTCGTCGTCTGAGATCATATCGATGATCCTGCCCTTGGAAATCAAGCCGATGGAAATTCCTCCGCCCATGTGGACTGACATGATGTTAAGCTTCTTGTAATCCAGCTTTTCCTGCTCGCAGAAATTGAGGACTGCAGCTCTCATGTTCAGGTTGTGGCCTCTGCCGTATCTTTCGATTTCTTTCAGGCCAGTAACCCTTACGATTCCTTCCATCTCATCTACTGCAACGGCATCATATGTGTATGCCTTGCATCCTGCCTGCTTTGCAATGTGGTCAGCAATGGCAGCAGCCATGTTTGAAGCGTGGCTGTTCTGCGGATGATAGTGCATCATGTCGATCATATACTGGTTGACTTCATATGCGCCTGCGTGTACAGGAGGCATCAATCCTCCTCTTGCCACGATTGCATCAAAGTCTTCAACCTTGTCGCCATGTTTTTCATAGCACTTGATCACCAGATCTGTTCTGAAGTCTAGCTGATCATAAATGTCATTGAAGGGCTTGAGTTCTTCAGCGGAATGTGAGATGCTCTCCACCCACTGCTGCTCTTTGTCAACATAGACAGCAACCTTTGTTGAAGTCGAACCTGGATTGATAGCCAGTATTTTATATGCCATAATAACCCTCTCCTTTATTACTTATGAAATCAGTGACGCAAGCGCCAGTGAAACGAATTTTTCTTCAGTAGAAGCGCCTCTTGAAGTAAGAACCACAGGAACCTTAGCACCAACGACAACGCCGGCCATCTTTGTTCCGCCGCAGATGATCATAGCCTTATGCATCAGGTTGCCGGCAGCCATTGTCGGTACTATGACGCAGTCGAAATCTCCGCAGTAAGGGCAGTCATAACCCTTCTCCGCAGCAATCTTTTTGCTCATCATGATATCGAATGAGATAGGTCCAACTATCTCGCATCTCGGTATCTCACCGTTCTTGTTCATCTCAACGAGAGCGGCAGCATCGGTCGTTTCAACCATCTTAGGGTTAACCTTTTCAACAGCAGCCAATACGGCAACTGATGGGTTCTCAATACCCAGCTTGTGCAATGATTCTACACAGTTGAGTACGATGTCCTTCTTCTGCTCAAGAGTAGGATATGGAATCATTCCGCCGTCAGCCAAAGCCATCAGCTTAGTCATCTGAGGTACCTCATTATATGAGAATACGCACATTGACCTTCCTGTATGAAGTCCATTTTCCTTCTTTACCAGCGGTTTGAGAACGTCCTTAGTGTCGACCATGCCCTTCATGATGAACTCTGCTTCGCCTTTTTTGATCAGTTCAACTGCTTCAACTCCGCATTCTTCATTGGACTCAGCGTTTACGATCTTGTAAGCTGCAGGATCTTCTCCCAGTTTCTTCAATCCTTCCTCAACTTCTGCCTTTTTGCCGATCAGGACTGGTTTTACCAGTCCTATTTTCTCGGCTTCAACTATGGCGCCCAGAACGTGCTCATTGGCAGCTCCGGCTACAGCTACAGTCTTTGTTTCAGGATTCTGTTTGCATTTTTCAACTAATTCGCTAAAATTAGAATATCCCATTTATTTTGCTTCCTTTCGTGACAAAGTCATTAAGCCATTGCGCATCCTGCTTCATAGGCCTTTAGATTTACATCAACAACCTTTGCAGGTACTGTTTCAGAAATGATTCTCTTCCAGTCAACTTTATCAGCAATACCAAGCTTGGTAACAAGAGCTCCAAGCAGGCAGATGTTCTGAGCCTTAACGTTGCCCAGTTCTTCAGCTTTCTCTCCAGCCTTAACCAGTGTGAAGTTGCCAACTGTCTTTGCAAGAACGTCCAGGCAGTCTTCAGGATATTCCTGTTCTCCTGTAAGAACTGGCATTGAAAGGATCTCTCTGTCGTCTGTGATCATTGCTCCGCCCTTCTTAAGATAAGGCAGTGCTCTTAATGCTTCCATCTTCTCAAACGAAACGATCATGTCAGCCTCATGGTCTCCAATGTTAGGAGCATAGACCTTCTCACCGTATCTCAGCTGAGTGACTACTGTACCGCCACGCTGTGACATTCCGTGGATCTCGCTCATCTTTACGTCATAGCCCATTTCTACCAGGCCCTTTGACAAAACTTTCGTAGTAAGGATAGTTCCCTGTCCGCCTACGCCTACTAATATTACATTCTTAGTCATTATCATTCACCATCCTTATATTACTCAACGACTTTGATAGCGCCAACTTTGCAGTTCTGCATGCAGAGTCCGCATCCAGTACAGTTAGCTACATCAGCGATATATGCTTTTCCATCCTTGAAAGCAAGTGACGGGCAGGCAACCTTCATGCACATCTTGCAGCCAACGCACTTGTCTGCATCGATCTCGCAGTGCTTCTTGCCTCTTGCCTTGATAACGCTCTTGAGCAGTGCGCACGGATATCTGGTAACGATTACCTGAAGTCCTTCGTTCTCGATGGAATACTTCAGAGCAGCGTCCATTTCCTTCTGATTGATAGGATCAACAATGTGAACTCTCTCAGGATCGATTCCTGTAGCCATAACCATGTCTACTACATCGATTCTGTGTACCGGTTTGCCCATCAGGTTAACTTCAGTACCTGAGTTCTGCTGATGTCCGGTCATTCCTGTGATTGAATTGTCCAGCAGGCAAAGGATAACATCTGAGTTAACATGTACTGCATCGATCAAGCTTGTAAGTCCACTATGGAAGAATGTTGAATCTCCGAGGAATCCCATAGGTTTTCTGGAGTCTCCCTGAGCCTTCAGTGCTTCTGCCATACCGATTGTAGTTGAGAAGCCGCCGCCCATGCATACGCACATTTCTTCTCCGAAGAACGGTGTCTGTACGCCAAGTCCGTAGCATCCGATATCTCCAAGGGCTACTACCTTGTCTCTGAATTTTGTGAATGAGTAGAAGAATCCTCTGTGAGGGCATCCTGCACAAAGTACTGGCGGCCTGTCTGCTGCCTTTATGTCAACTGTATATCCTTCTTCAAGAGGTTTATCTGTCAGTGAAGTCTGAACGATCGCTGCAGTAAGTTCTCCCTGGATAGTGATCTTGTCCTTGCCTGTGCACTTGTAGCCAAGAGCCTTGACTGCTGTCTCGATGAAAGGCTCGCCCTCTTCGATGACATTGATAGTGTCGCATTTCTCGCAGAACTCACTGATGAGCTTTGCAGGCATTGGGTTAGTAAGACCAAGCTTCAGATATGAAACGGTATCGCCGAAAACTTCCTTGGCATGCTGATATGAAATGCCGCTTGTGATGATACCAACTTTAGTATCGTTGTATTCAGCCTTGTTGATCGGGCAGTTGTTAGCATACTCTTCAACCTTAGCCAGCTGTTCTTCAACCACCACGTGTCTTACTTTTGCCATAGCAGGAAGCATTGCACGTTTCTGAACATTAGTAACGTACTTCTTTACCTGCTTAGGAAGAGGCTCTTCCAGAGTAACGATGCTCTTGGAATGGCAGACTCTTGTAGTAACTCTGAGAAGTACTACCAGATCATATTTCTCTGACAGTTCATATCCAAGTTTTACGAAGTCCTTACATTCCTGTGAATCTGAAGGTTCAAGCATGATAAGCTTGCCAAGCTTGGAATAATATCTGTTGTCCTGCTCATTCTGTGAAGAATGCATTCCCGGATCGTCTGCTGTAACTACCAGCATTCCGCCGTTAGTTCCGATGTAAGCTATAGTCATAAGAGGGTCAGCTGCTACGTTCAGACCAACGTGCTTCATGCATGTCAGTGTTCTGAGTCCGCCTGCCTGAGCTCCGCATGCCATTTCAAGTGCTACCTTTTCGTTGTTTGCCCATCTTGAATCGATGTCCTTATACTGAGGCATGTTCTCAAGAATTTCAGTACTTGGTGTGCCAGGATATGCTGATGCAAATCCTACGCCGGCTTCGTAGGCGCCACGTGCTATGGCCTCGTTGCCGCTCATAATTACTTTTTCATTCATCTTACATTTTCCTTTCTCGTTTTCATTAAACTTTTATTATTTTACCTTGTTAACGCGCTTCCCAAAAAAAACAGGCAGAATATTCAAAGTGTCTTCTGCCCGCTGTCTCCTTAGACAAGCGCTTTATTCATTGGCTTGTATTTATTTTCATTTTACTTTATTCATAATAAATGTCAAGAAGTAATCGTGTATACATCGCCAAAAGCCTATAACTTTTTGGTTATATCTAAATTAATAACCATAATGAAACTTTGCAATTAGAGTAACCATAAGGACACTAACCTACCTTGTATCTACCTGTCGCCTAGGAAAAATGTTAACTGCTATAGTGCTAAAGTGCTCGTTGAAAAACTAACCCTCGCCTAATTTTTATGTATTTATATTCATTGTTTCGTATATATTTTCGTAAAAATATGCACATTGATTTTTCTGCTTCAGCAAAAAAACAGCAAAGTGTTCTGCCACTTCGCTGCCTGCAAACATTCTGGTGAGAAAAAATTTTATTTCTCACATTTATCGGTCCCCTTGCACTTTGTCATCTTTGCAATGAAGACGATCAAAGCGACAAGCGCTGCAATTCCAAATGTTATTCCACCTGCTGCAAGCGCTGCTGAATCAGCTTTCTCTCCTTTAAAACAACAACATTTTTTCATATGACTCATCCTCCTCACATCTGTTTTTTTTATTATACTACTTCCTTAGACGATATGTCAATTTTCAAGGAACCAAAAAACCAGCCGATCAACTCGGCTGGTTTGTCAGTCATATCGTCTGTGCCAGACAGATTTAGCCTATTTCAGCATGGCGATAAGTTCGCCTGCTTTGACCTGCTGCCCTGCTTTGACAAATATCTTTTCTATTTCTCCAGCTGCAGTAGAAAGGATGTTGGTTTCCATCTTCATTGCCTCAACTACTGCGATCGGCTGCTTCTCAGTGACAGTTTCGCCTTCGTTCACGAGGATCTTAACGATGTTGCCTGGAATGTTTGAGCCTATCTCAAGCGGGTTTTCTTCGTCAGCATAACGCGTTGAAGCGCTTGATACTGCTTCCTGAACATCATTGTCCTTGATCTTAACAACTCTTCTGTTTCCGTTCACTTCGAATACCAGCTCACGGAATCCTTCAGGGTTGACGTCTCTGATCTCAATCAGCTTAATAACGAGTATCTTGCCTTCTGCCAGTTTTACCTCACAAGTCTCACCCTCTGACAGTCCCCAGAAGTAAATATCAGAACCCATGTACCTGAAGCTGCCTTCCTTCTTCTGGGCATTCAGATAGTCCTCGAATACCTTTGGATAGATGGCGTAGCTTATTACCTCCTGAGGAGTTCCCTCAAGGTCAAAGTACTTGATCAGGCCTTCCTTGATATGATCAAAATCTTCTGGCGGGAGAAGTTCTCCCGGCCTGCAGGTAATAGGCTGCTTGTCCTTCAGGATAAGTTTCTGCAGTTCTGGCGGGAATCCTCCTTCCGGCTGTCCCATCATGCCTTCAAAATATGAAACGATGGAATCAGGGAAGTCGATACCCTTGCCTTTTTCCAGAATGTTTTCTGGAGTAAGGTCGTTCTGTATCATGAATATAGCCATGTCTCCGACTGCCTTCGATGAAGGCGTTACCTTGACGATATCGCCCAGCATCTGGTTTACTCTGATGTACATGTCCTTAACTTCATTGAACTTATGTCCAAGGCCGAAGCTCTCTACCTGAGGTTTCAGGTTGGAGTACTGTCCGCCAGGGATCTCATACTTGTATATCTCGGCTGACGGTGTCGTCAGCTCTGATTCAAACTTCTTATATACTGGCCTTACATCCTTCCAGTAATCTGAGATCTTCTGGATGTCAGTTATTTCTATGCCTGTGTCTCTGCTGCTGTGATCAACTGCCGCAACGATAGAGTTCAGAGCTGGCTGTGAAGTCAGTCCTGACATACTGTTAAATGCAGCGTCTACGATATCAACTCCAGCCTGTGCAGCCATGAGTACCGTTGCTACACCATTTCCGCTGGTATCATGAGTGTGCAGATGGATAGGAACGGAAACCTCGTTCTTCAGTGCTGTTATCAGCTTTCTGGCAGCCATTGGCTTGAGGAGTCCTGACATATCCTTGATGCCAATTATATGTGTACCTCTCTTCTCCAGTTCCTTAGCCATTTTTACATAGTAATCAAGATTATATTTATCTCTGCTCTCATCCAGAATGTCGCCTGTATAGCACATACACGCTTCAGCGATCTTGCCCTGGTTGAGTGTTTCATCAAGTGCGATCTCCATGCCCTGTATCCAGTTCAGTGAGTCGAAGATACGGAAAACGTCGATGCCTGCTTTTGCAGACTGTTTAACGAACTCTCTGATAACATTGTCAGGATAGTTCTTGTAGCCTACGGCGTTAGCTCCTCTGATCAGCATCTGGAACATGATGTTAGGGATCTTCTCACGCAGTGTCTCCAGTCTTTCCCAAGGTGACTCCTTGAGGAATCTGAAAGCAGTATCAAAAGTAGCACCGCCCCACATCTCCAGTGAGAACAGGTCTTTTCCATAATAGGCCACAGCTGGAGCGATCTTCTCCATATCAACAGTCCTAACCCTCGTTGCCATCAGCGACTGCTGAGCATCTCTCATTGTCGTATCAGTGATCAGAAGCTTCTGCTGCTCTAGGGCCCATTTTGCCACGGCTTCAGGTCCTTTTTTGTCCAGCATCTGCTTTGTTCCTGAAAGGGTGTTGATCTGGCTCATCGGTATTCTCGGGAACACCGGAACGTTGAACTGAGGTTTAGTGTCCTTCACCTCGTTGACAACTTTGTTGCCTATGTATGTCAAAACCTTAAGTTCCTTGTCTTCAGAAGTTCTGATGTCCAGGAGTTCAGGATTAGCTGCTATGAATCCCGTGTTGCAGTTTCCAGCAATAAATGTTGGATGGTTGAGCACGTTGAGCAGGAAGCCGATGTTGGTCTTTACGCCCTTGATCTGAGTTTCTCTCAGGGCTCTGATTGCTTTTCTTCTCGTGTCCTCGAAGTTCATGGCCCATGCAGTTACCTTAACCAGCAAACTGTCATAGTAAGGCGTAACGACTGATCCAGTGAATCCGTTGCCGCCGTCAAGTCTGATGCCGTAGCCGGAAGCACTTCTGTAAAGTTCTATCGTTCCTGTATCAGGTGCAAAGCCATTGGCTGGGTCCTCAGTGGTGATCCTGCACTGGATCGCAAATCCTCTCTGAGTAACGTCCTTCTGACTTCTGATGCCGATCTCTGGTGAATCCAGATCGTATCCCTGAGCCACCTTGATCTGAGCCTGAACGATATCGATACCCGTAACCATTTCAGTTACAGTATGCTCTACCTGTATTCTTGGGTTCATTTCAATGAAGTAGTGATTGCCGTTCTGGTCCAGCAGGAACTCAACAGTTCCGGCGCTTCTGTAATTAACGGCTCTTGCTATCTTCAGCGCATCAGCGCATATAGATTCTCTCTGGGCATCTGTCAGACACAGTGCCGGAGTGAATTCGATAACTTTCTGGTGCCTTCTCTGAATAGAGCAGTCTCTCTCAAAGAGGTGAACGATGTTTCCGTCTTTGTCACCCAGTACCTGCACTTCTATATGCTTAGGGCTTTCCAGGTATTTTTCAATGAAAATATCGTCTATGCCAAATGCCTTCTTAGCTTCGCTCTTGGCGCTCTGATATTCGCTGATAATGTCGTCCTTGCTGCGTACGATTCTCATGCCTCTGCCGCCGCCGCCAGCAGCTGCCTTCAGCATTACTGGATAGCCGCATTTTTCTGCAAACTCTGCAGCCTCTTCTTCGCTTCTGATGGCTGCATCAACGCCCGGTATTGTCGGTACGCCTACTTCGTTGGCTACGATCTTTGATTTGATCTTGTCACCAAGTCTGTCCATCATTGCACTTGTAGGTCCAATGAACTCGATGCCTGCTGCTTCGCAAGCCTCAGCAAATTCAACGTTTTCAGACAAGAAACCATAGCCAGGGTGAATGGCGTCAACGCCCTTTGCCTTAGCCAGATCAATTATCTCGTCGATTCCCAGATAAGCGGCAACAGGTGCTTTGCCCTTGCCGATCTGATATGATTCGTCTGCCTTCGTTCTAAACAGGGATTTCTTGTCCTCTTCAGAATAGATGGCAACCGTTCTTATGCCCATTTCCTGGCATGCTCTGAATACACGAATCGCTATTTCTCCTCTGTTAGCGACCAGTACTCTTTTGAATTTTTTAATTTCTTTCATTTTTGTCTCCCATTCTCTATAAAATAAATTAAATCATAGCTACTTCACCACATGTATGTCTATCTGCTGATAAGGAATACTGATTCCTGCCTCGGCAAAGGCAATCTTCACATTTTCCTGCAGATAATACTGCACGTTATAGTAGTCACACGTTGCACACCATACCCAGCATGTCATCATCACAGAGTTTTCGCCAAGCGAAGCCACCTCCATGACAGGTTCCGGCTCTTTGAATATCTCCTCACAAGATAATGCGACATTCCGCATCAGTTCTCGCGCATGTTCAAAGTCCGCGGAATAGCTTACACTGAATACGCAGTCAACTCTGCGCTTGTCCTCTTTCGTATAATTGTAGAGGATTCCTGTCGTCATAGTACCATTCGGTATTGATACTGCTTTATTGTCAAAGGTGTGCAATCTGGTCGTCAGCAGATCTATGCTGTCAACGACTCCGACCGTACCGTTTAATTCAATTGTGTCTCCTTTAATAAATGGTTTATTGATCAATAGTATTATACCCCCTGCGACGTTAGATAAACTATCTCGCAGTGCAAGGGCTATTGCCGCTCCTCCGGCACCCACAACGGCTACCAGTGAAGCTGTGCTTACTCCGATCATTGAAAGTGCTGCAATGATCAGTATGATCCAAAGCACGACTTTGGTCGCTCTGATCACAAACAGATGCAAGGCTTCATCGACCTTTGATCTGGTCAATGCTTTTTTCTCTATGTGCAGAATGATTTCTATTATGATCCATCCTGCTCCAAGGGTAACTCCGGCCGTAACGGCCTTCCATATACCCATCATTACGCTGTCTGACATTTGATACCTACCTTATCCAATCACCAGTTTCCTGCCTGCCCATACTCCGAGCACGCATGAAACCACGCTTACTGCCGCATATGCAACTGCTATGAAAGGATGGTTGTCATCAAACATATCAAGCACCTCCAGCGAAAACGAAGAAAATGTTGTGTAGCCTCCGCATATGCCTATCTTTACAAACATTACCCATTTCGGATCCATATCCTTCTTCGTCATCATCAGTCCTACGAAAAATCCTATGAGCAGAGCTCCAGTAAAATTAATGATGAGAGTCATGAAAGGGAAATTGCTCTTTATTGAAACCAAGCCCAGCCCGTATCTGCACATCGCCCCAATGGCTCCGCCCAGACCAACCGTCAGGAAATTTATCATCTTCCTGACCTGCGCCTTTCAATTTCCCTAAGTAGTTTCTTTCTTAATCTGATATCATCCGGCGTTATTTCCACCAGTTCATCTTCGGCGATAAACTCCAGCGCCTCTTCCAGCGTGAACTTTCTTGCCGGTGAAAGCTTGATAGCCTCATCGCTTCCTGCAGCACGCATGTTGCTGACTTTTTTCGCCTTGCACGGGTTGACTTCCATGTCACCGCCCCTTGAATTCATTCCGACGATCATGCCTTCGTAGACCCTGGTTCCAGGCTCAACGAACATCTGCACTCTCTCGCCGATATTGAACAAAGCATACGGCGTGCATTCCCCTTCTTCAATGGCAATTGCCACTCCATTGGTCCTGCCCGGTATCTCACCCTTGTATTCCTCAAAGTCAAGGAAACGTCTTTCCATAGTTCCCTCGCCTCTGGTGTCGTTGATAAATTCTGATCTATAGCCTAGCAGTCCTCTTGTCGGCACATGATACTCAAGTCTTGAATATCCGTTGTCTCCCGACATATGGACCATCATGCCCTTTCTGAGATTCAGCTTGGATATTACTGATCCGGAATACTCATCTGGTACGCTGATCACAACTTCCTCAACTGGCTCCAGCTTCTTGCCGTTTGCATCTCTGTGCATGATGACTTCTGGCTTGGATACTGCCAGTTCATATCCCTCACGCCTCATATTCTCAATGAGTATTGACAGATGCAGCTCGCCTCTGCCGGAAACCTTGAAGCAGTCGGTGGTGTCAGTCTCTTCAACCAGCATTCCCACGTTGACTTCCAGTTCCTTGGCAAGCCTTTCTCTAATGTGCCTTGACGTCACAAACTTGCCGACTTTGCCGGCAAACGGTGAAGCATTGACCATGAAGTTCATGGACAGTGTCGGCTCTTCTATATGGATCATCTCCATCGGCTGAGGATCTGCAGGATCGCAGATGGTCTCGCCAATTGAAATGTCTGATATTCCTGATACAACGACGATATCGCCGCATTCAGCCTCGTCAACAGCGACTCTCTTCAGTCCCCTGTAAACGAATACCTGATTGATCTTTCTCTGTTCGATGCTGCCGTCTTCCTTGGCAACTGCCACAGTTTGGCCTTCTCTGATGACACCCTTGGTTATTCTGCCAATACCAAGTCTGCCAATATAGTCGTCATATGCCAGCGTCGATACCTGGAACTGCAGCGGCTCATCTCTGAGATCAGGATAAGGCTGGCAGTGTTCAATTATCGTGTCGAACAGCGGCGTGATGTTGAGGCCGTTGAGTCCGCCTGGCGTATGTTTCAGCTTGATATTGCCCTGCTCGACCGCAAGTCCCTTGGCATCCTCTGGATCTCTGACTGCGATTCCCTGTCTGGCTATTCCGTACAGGATAGGGAAATCAAGCTGTTTGTCATTGGCATTCAGGTCCATGAAAAGTTCATATACCTCGTCAACTACTTCTTCTATCCTGGCATCCTTCTTGTCGATCTTATTGATCAGCAGGATAGGATTAAGTCCCTGCTCCAGCGATTTGCTCAGCACGAATCTGGTCTGCGGCATCGGTCCCTCGCTTGAATCCACAAGAAGTATTACAGTATCAACTGTTTTCATGATACGCTCTACTTCAGATGAAAAGTCCGCATGTCCCGGTGTGTCTACTATGTTTATCTTAACGTCGTTGTGCATTATGGAACAGTTCTTGGAATAAATGGTTATTCCTCTTTCTCTTTCAATGTCATCGCTGTCCATTACGCAGTCGACGATTTCCTCATTGGCTCTGAACACTCCGCTCTGATTGAGGAACGCGTCGACCAGCGTCGATTTTCCCGCATCTACGTGAGCGATCACTGCAATGTTTATTATTTTCTGTTTCTCTGTCATTTAATATTAACCCTCTTCGCTTAAAAAATATCATTTAATGATACCATATATTTGCATATTATTCAATACAATAATACATGTTCCATTAAGATTTTTTGTGCTTTAATAACAATAATCATAAAAAAACTTGTTTCACATAACTAATGCCCGGATAGCCGGGCATTGAATCTCTAATTTATTTTTTGCTTAATGCCCTATGCCAAAACCCACGCCCTGCATTATCTGCGGCGTGACATAAGCTTCGACTAAGGCCGCAATTATCAGCAGCGGTATTATGACAAGCACAAAAGTTTTGGCACAGGTGTTTACCGCCGGCATGAGTTTTCGCTCCTTGTCCCTGCTCAGCAGCTTATCCGTAATCCTCTTGCATAGATAGATTCCCAAAGTCAAAGAAAGGAAAATCGCAGGCAACTCAAAAATGCCGTGAGGAAGCATACCGTAGATAACCAGTTTAAGCAGACTGCCTTTAGTGACGCTGTAGTAATATCCCAGAATAGAACCGATCACAATGGTATTGCTGATCAGCAGCAGTGCCGGCAGAAAAAGGAACGGCATAGCTCCTATGACCAGTGATATACCGCATACATAGAGGTTGTTCATAAATATCCCTACTACCGAAAGGGATCCGTCGCTGTTTGTCAGACGCTTCACCGTGCCGGCGAAATTTTTTATTATTGGTTCTGCCGCGTCTGCATTAGACGCATAGTAGAACGTAAAAGCGGCGGAAAGCCCGATAAAGGCCACCGCCACTACTAAAAATATTCTCAGTATCTTCTGTTTCTCTTTCATCCCTATCCTGCCTCTCGTGTAAAACCTGAATTCAGGAGCTTAAGCTCGACCGAATTTCAGTGGCTTCAATTATACATTAATCGCAATACCATGTCAAAAGCATCAAAATGGCTTTGATAGTATACAGCCGCCGGCTTATCACCATTTCCTCTGATCGATATCGCTCTTTAGAAACAGCTTGCCTTTGGCTGCTGTCTTAACAGGCGTAAGTTTCCCTCTGCGCACCAGATCTTCTATGTTCTGCCTGGAACATTCGAGAAGTTCTGCCGCCTCTGCCGTGTTTACTGCTCTATAACGGATGAAATTTCTGAAATCATTAATTGTCAGCGGGACATTCTTGCCGTATCTGTACAGGTTCTCATCGCTGATGTCAATATTCTCACCCCAGGATACTCCGTATCCTCCCGTCTGGATGGCCACTTCATTGAATTTTTTCTCATTGCCAACTACAGCACTGATTCTCTTGCTGATGACCGGGATCACCATTACGTCGCACTTTTTTACGCATCCGTCTCTAAAAAAAACAAGCAGGCTACCTTTGTCCAATGGTATCACATCTTCTACCTTGTACCGGTATCTCTTGACAAAACCCTTTGGCAGCTCATTTGACGCCACATTTTCTAAATAAAAGCTATCCTGTGCACACCGGCCTAATGAAGCCTCAAGTAAAGAAAATTCATCGTATGCATCAAGATCGTTTTCTTTTAAAATCTGCCCTAGGTTTTGCCGATCAGAGGGAATGATCCGCTGACTGACCCATATTTTGCTCCAATAGGAATTGACCGTCGTTTCACCGCGCTCGGCAAATGTTGAGAGCAGCATCGGAAGCCTCCACGGGTCAGCATTCTCCTCAATTTCAATATAGAAATGTTTTTCCTTTTCATAATATATCAAATATGCAAGCGGCTTATTGACCTTATCCAACTCATCTTTTATTGCAAAAGTCTTCATAATAATTCCACCTCTCCCATATCATTTCCCATATCTTGCCCTGCCACAAAGCAGGCAATATCGGGTCCATCCCATTCATTATTACCGTTCGATGTGATTCCATGAGCGGTTTCAGTTTAGGCTGCTCGTCTATAGGTATCAGTTTCAGATTGTCTCTTGCCGACTGGGTCCCTATAAAGCTTTGGACTCTCCTGTCTTCAAGTACATCAAAAGCCTTGACCGTTTCTTCATCTCCGCAGTTGAATACGAGAGAAATGCCATGATCAAACAAAGGTGCTATTCTCATTGTTTTTTTCTTCGGGGTCCTCAGCACCTCCAGATTAGCGCCATGCCTGTCTCTGTTTAAAATAATAAAATCGATGGCCAGCATCTCATATATATACTTCCCCCATCCCATTCTAATGCAAAAGTCCAGTGCATTTTCTTCCTCTAAGCGCTCTAGTTCATAAAATATATCTAAAGCCAGCTTGCTGTCGCCCGCTTCTTTAAAATCATCAGACGCACATAAATAAGTGTTATATTTCTTGTCTCCCACCAGTATGTCTGCATTTATCAGCTGATAATGCAGATGCTCAACTCCAAGAACAGTAAGAAGTCTGTCTACTATTATTTCATTGACGCACTCATGGCCAGTTATGCCTCTATATGAATCAAAGTTTGACAGTTTATAATACACCTTATGGTTGTCAGCTATGCCCTCCGCCTTTAAAAAAGAGCCTGCTGTGCCTGAAGAGTTCCGAATCTTCGACCACGATAAATAGGTCAGATCCTGTCTTTCGCTTATTATCCTCGTTTCCAAAACAAATCCCACCTCCTGCATTACCTTTTAGGAGAGTATACCTCAATTACTTGTCATATGTCAAGTTTAGCAGAAACGTAGTAACCAATGAAAGCAGCTAACGAAGAAGGCAAAAGCGTGTATTTGAGATATGCGGAACGGAAGAAGTTGAATTCATTCAGGGATTCAAACTCGATGAGGTGTCATAATGCTTTGTGAGGCAAAAGCAATAAAACAGAATGCTGGGCAGGCAGTTTCCTGCAAACCTCTCTCATAGTCGGCTTTTGCAGGAAAAGCTAGCAGGCGATCTCCTGCAAACTGGTTTCATAGCCGGCACTTGCAGGAATTGCTTGCTGGGCGATTTCCTGCAAACCTCTCTCATGGCAGGCTTTTGCAGGAAAAACTAAGTTGATGATTTCCTGCAAAACACTCTCATAGCAGGTACTTGCAGGAAAAGCTGGCTCGCTATTTCCTGCAAACTGGTGTCATAGCCTGCTTTTGCATGAAAAACTGGCTGGGAGATTTCCTGCAAAACACTCTCATAGCCGGCTTTTGCAGGAAAAACTGGTTGGGAGATTTCCTGCAAAACACTCTCTTAGCCGGTATTTGCAGGAAATGCTGGCTGGCTATTTCCTGCAAACTGGTTCCATGGCTGGCTTTTGCAGGAAATGCTAGGTAGCCGATTTCCTGCAAACCTCTCTCATGGCCGCTTTTGCAGGAAATGCTGGCTGGACGATTTCCTGCAAACCACTCTCATAGCCGGCACTTGCAGGAAAAGTCACATATAATTTTGCTTTATTACCTCAGTCTTCACAGAAATGTTGCCATATATATTAACAAAGCCACCCCGTGAATTGCCATGGAGTTACCGTTTTCTTCATTATATGCTTTATATATACTTTTGCTCGCTTACGTCGAAGACGCCTTTGGTCATGATCCTCAACTCCGGAATCACCGGCAGACTGAGAAATGACAAAGTCATGAACGGGTCAATTTCCGAGCTGACACCCATGACAATCGCTTGAGCTTTCGCTTTTTCCAGCGCATCGTTGACTTCCGAAAGCGGTGCGTCACTCATCAAGCCGGCAATGCTGATGATGACCTCGACGACCGGTTTTCCGCCGTCGGTCACGACGATCCCGCCTTCATTGGCTGCAAGCCTGCTGACTGCGGCAGAAATGGCCATCGAGAGGGAGAAAAAGCTCGCAGAAGCAGAATCGTTCGATGAAAGCATTGGAAAATGCTTGACTTCACGGCATAAATCGGTCTATGATGTGAGCGAAGCGGGGAGCTTCGCAGAGATTATAAAATTCAATCATTCCCACAGCCCTTTAACAGGCAGATTCGCAGGGTCCAAGACGGAAGCCGATGAACCTGAGGCGGCGGGAAACCGAGACCTGAAGAAGAAAGTGATCTGCGGTGGCAGAAAACGAGCTCATTAAAAAAGGGCGTGCGATCCATAGAAGCGATAATGCAATTACACAAGGATAAAGTTAAAAATCCGGAGAAGTACGATGCTGGGTGGAATGAAAAAAGCCCAGAGAAAAAAGCCGGGCTGATAAGACACTGGAAGCATGAGATTGAAATCCACGAAGAAACAAGAGCAAGACATATTGAAGAGTTGGAGAGAAGAGGTGAGAAGTATGATAAATAATGAAATTGAGGATAACGAGGAAACAGAAGAATTAACAAGAAGCGATATTATTGACGTTATCAATGATATTAAGCTTGAAGCAAAAGAAAACCACGATGAGTATTTGCGAGATCGAAAAAATGAATACTATCAAACAACATGTCAAACATACTATATGGTTTTAGACACAATTAGAAACCGGATAATCATGAAAGACAGAGATCCGGCAGACTACGGGCTCGGAGGAGACCTTGAAAAAGAGTTTTTATAGAAACTTTGTGCAAACGGACCCCCCCCAAAAAAAAAACTGATATTATGACTACAATGAAAACAATATGCAAAGCGGCATGAGCGCCCTGGGAAGAATCCCGAGGGCGTTTTTAATGGTATGCAGCAAACAACACTTTCTCTTTTTTGCTATGATTTATTTTATTTCCAGCAATTTCTCGACAATGTCGATGGCGTCGTTGATGCAGTCGCCGCAGGTCAGTCCGCACTTTTCATTGCTATCCCTTATATCACTGCATTTCAGCGAGTGGTATCTGCTCTCAAAATCCTTTATGGCCTGCCGTGTAATGGCAAATGTATCCTCCTCCGTTTTAGGTGACTCCATATCACCATCTGACTTTGCAGCTCCAATTATCATTGCCATGCCTGTCACTGCGCCGCATATCGATTCCTGACCCATGCCAAAGCCGAAGGGCTCTGACATTTTAAATGCCTGCCTTATGTCAGGAAAGACTTCCGGGAATAAGCAGACTACTGTTTGTGCGCAGTTATATCCTTTGATATGCAGTTCTTCTGCACGCTTTTCTCTTTCTTTCATTGTTTGAATCTCTCCGTGAATATCACAAAAGAGAGAGGCCTAAACTTCTCTCTTTTGGTTGCTTTATTGTTTATGCAAGTCCCGGGAATATAGTCAGGATCGTTGCAACCAGCAGTGCTGTGATCGTTGTGTTCAGTACTGTTGAAATGAATACGTATTTGTATGAATCGTGGATAGGTACTTCGCAAATGCCGGTAGCTATGATGTAGCCAGGGTTTGTAGGAAGAGTATCCAGTGTCTGTGATGCAAATACGGATACACGGTGCAGTGCGTTCATGCTGATGCCGATCTGAGCAAAGCTCTTGGACATATACGGCAGAGTTGCAGAAAGTCCTGCAGGGCCTGATCCGCATGCTCCTGTGATCAGTGCAACTGCAAGTACTACCTTGAACAGTCCAGGCACGTTCATGTTCAGCAGTGCCTTGGTCATAACCGGGAATGCAGGTGATGCTGCAACTACGGCTCCGATGGAACCGAGCAGGCCTACCTGGAGAACCAGCATAGTAGCCTGATTGCCGACTGGCTCGAGCAGTGCCTTGAGTCCGCCAAGACCGTCGTAATAGTTGTAGAACAGTATGAGTGCCAGTATGATGCTGAGACTCATGCAGATCAGTACGTTCCAGCCGAATGCGTTGAATGTGATCAGCGTCACCAGAAGAGGCAGAACCGATACTGCCCAGTGCGGTGTCTTTCTGTCAGGACGCTGCATACCGCTTGGAGGTGCTGTGAAAGTACGTCCTGCGGCAATCTCCTTCTTGGAGATCACGTTCAGTATGATTATGTTCAGTATGATAACGAATGCGCCGCCGATGAAACCAGGTATAGCTGCTGCCATAGGTGTAGTTCCCAGCATCTGGACTGCTATGATGTTCTGGTCCGAAGTCGTACCAGGCATACTGCATGCTGCAGTTGCAAGGGCACCAAGGACAACGCCAGGTCCCATCTCTCTTGGCATGTTTGCCTTAGAGAACAGGTCCATGGCAATAGGAAACAGTATGAACATCAGTACGACTGGATTCATGCCGCTGTATGCCAGCACTGTGCCGATAACGAAAATGGTGATGATCGCCAGCACCGGGCTCATGACTACCTGCTCACCTGCTGCAGCCCTTTTTCTGGCCTTGACAGTGAAAGCATCATAGAGAGCGTTTGCGATCGAAAGCGCGGCTCCGCTCTTGTTGTAGAGGGCTGCGATGATGCATCCCATGAGAACAGGTCCGAGCATTGCCTTAACGTAAATGCAGACACCGTCGAGCATGGTCTTGGTGAACGTGTCCAGCAGCGGCATGCCGTTGAACAGTGCGATCAGAAAACCGCATAGCGGTGCGAGAATGATCGTCGATATCCCTTTATATGCGCCGTAGATAAGTACAGCCATACCGACGATAATACCAATAATTCCTAACATCTTTTTTCCTCCTCGGTTCAATGATAAATATGATAAATTATAATGAGAAACAATATCAGTTCTTTCTAATTTTCTATACTGTGCATCTAACTATATACATTCCGTCCTGGAAAGTATCAACATAAATATATCCTCTGTCATCTACCAGTACATCCTCAGTAATTGCCACCTGTGGCCCTGGAAGACGTGTTCCCTCTTCATTGTCAAACCAGTTGGCACCCTTTGGATCTGGCGGCAGGAAGTATGCGATTTCTTTTGGAACAAAAGGATCGCTTACATCAAATATGCGAAGTCCTGCATGGAAATAACAGTTATAGACTCTGTCATCTCTCTTTTCATAGCAGTCCTGACCAAAGGCATCAAACATGTTATGAGGTCCAAACACCGCTCTGACCCCGTCAACGATATTGAAATTAGTTCCATGTGTCCAGCCTTCAGGTATTTCAGGATAAGGGAATACAGATATGAGACTTGGTGAAGTCATATCCGTCGTCTCAACCATGCCGATCAGATTCATTGGCTGTGTTACTATTGGATGAAACATTCCGTTCTTGGCGTTATGGTTTGAAAAGTATCTTACCCTCTCGCCCTCTGTGGTTACGATGGCATAAGGTCTGTCGCCAAGAGGCATTGCCGTATGCACTGCTGCACCGCCCTGTCCGTTGCCAAACGGAGGATTCAGCGGCAGCTTGCCAATCAGCTGCGGATCAGTCTTATCGTGAACATCTATGAGGCAGAAACCCACATTTGGTTCAGCCGCGTAAACGATATCATCTTTTACAGTTATTGCATGGAAACCAGGGATCTTCATGTAATCCTCAGTTCCGATCTCAGGGATATCGCTGGCAAATTTATTTTCTTTATACTGTCCGTCAGCCCAGTAACTGCTGACTTCCTTAGGATGAGTTGGATCAGAGATATCAACGATCCTCAGGATGTAGCCGATAAAGCCTTTCTTGCCGCCAATGACATAGACATAGTCTCCGCCGTTATAGAAGCATCTGTGTGCTCCAGGACCATCACAGTAGAATTCGCCCAGATATTTTGGTTCCATTGGGTTTTCCTTAATATCATAGATCTTGATTCCGCCCCAGTGTTCCATTTCCCTGGTACCATGCAGTACTCGCATAGTGCCTCCGTAAATGGTTATCAGTTTTCCGTCTCCGGTCTGAATCTTCGGAAGACTCTGGCCATCGTGTACATCGGATACCCAGTCGCCCTCGACCCACTTGGCTGTTGGAGCATGGGGATCTGTTACATCAACGATGTTGTAGCCGTTATCTCTAAAACAAGCTGTGTAAATATAATATCTTCCCTCTGGTGACTTATACATTGCCATCTGGAACCCTGACTTGCGGTTCAGATCCGAATACCCGACATATTCGGTATTTTTCATCAGCATTTCACTTCTCTGACTCATATGCAAATTACCTTCTTTCCAAAATGCAAAAGAGAAAAGCTGCCAAGGCAGAGTCTTTTCTCTTTGTTGAATTACCTATATCATATTTTGAAATTTCTATGCAAGGAAATGCATTTTTATTTGAGATGTATTACATTTTTGCATACAAGTTTATTTCTCAGCGTCAGCATATATTTCCATAACTGTCTCTTTCATTTTCTCTATCAGGACATCTTCTCTGCCCTTGCGCCATATCATCCACATTTCAGACTCGCCGGCATCTGCAATAGGTATGAATTTCATTTTACTGTTTTTCCTCTCCTGAATAATAAAGGCAGATGCCAAAATCGTCATTCCGAATCCGCACTCTACAGCGCTCAGCGTTCCAGCAAGGGAGTCGGCAAACATCGATACATGCGGCGATATCCCCGCTCTTTTGAACTCATTCATTATGTGTTCATAACCCATGACTGAACGCTCTTTTCTGACCATAACCAAAGGTGCATCACTAATATCTGCAAGGGTCACACTGTCCCTTGCAGCCACAGGATCATCGTTATTTACCACAAGGCAAGCTGATGTCTTCTCAAGCAAAATGCCTTCTGTGTCTTTGCGGAAACCCTCTGGATAATGAAAAATAAATGCTACATCAGCAATATTCTGGGTGACCGCTTCACAAATGTCAGATTCAAAGAATTCCCTGAAATTAATATTGACATTTGGATACTTTTCATGGAATCTTGTGAACGTATCTTTGAAGAACAGCATTCCGTTCTCCGGCATGCCAACCGTCAGATCGCCATCTGGTGTTGTTATGCTGGTTGCCGCAATGTCCGTCATCTCTTTTGACATCTGGTTTATTATCTTAGCCTTCTTATATATTTCAGCACCGACTTCAGTCAGACCTGGATTTTTTTTGCTGCGTATAACAAGCTTGAAGCCCAGCTCCTCTTCCATGCTGTTTATCATCCTGCTGAAAGCCGGCTGCGACATATACATCATCGCAGCCGACTTGGAAAAGTTTAGGTTTTCAGCAAGAAGGCAAAAGCCTTCTATTTGTTTTAAATTCATACTATACCTCTTCTGAACTGCGCCTACCAGGCTCCGCCGCCGCCTCCGCCGAAGCCGCCTCCGGAGAATCCACCGCCGCCGCCGAAGCCGCCTCCGCCAAATCCACCGCCGGTGTCTGAAGAGTCGATTTTGATACCCGTCGCTGATGATATGCCGCTGGCCATTGATCTGCTGCAGCTGTTCATCATGCTTGAATACCACATAGTTGTAAATATCATATCACCAGCATTGTTCCCGTAATACCAGGAAGGTGCCGGAACTTTAATGTTCGCAAACTGTTTGGCCCATTTATCTGAAAGACCCATAACATATGCATAAGGCATTATGTTGAAGAAATAGTCAGGATCCTGGCCAGCCAGTGCTTCTAGTTTTTCTACTTCGGCATTCTTCACGAAATCTCTGAACCCCAGTATCTTCTGGCGAAGCTCCATGCTGTATTTCGTTCTGGCTCCCATTATGATCGCCATGAAACCTGTTACTGCCAGAGATGCTATGATTGCCAGAGTATAAGCCAGCTTATCCGTCATAACGAACATCACACCGCCAGTAAGCAGTATGTTTAGTCCGGTAATAATGACGCCGGCAATATACATCGCTCCCGTCTTGCTTTTTTTTGAAGAGTAGGCTCTGGCAAAGGCTGATGTGATCAGTCCAATGCCAACCAGCATGCACAATATGAGCGGTATGGTAATAACCGCCACTTCCGTTTGGTATTCGATATAGCCTGCCAAACCTGTACTGACTATTGCCAGCACTGCCATAAGCAGCAAACCAATTATCTTGCAGGTGAGTGAGGCCGTACTGAACAGCTTCTTCTCTCCGCTGTATGCTCCCTTGAGCTGATCAACAGCTACTGAATAGTCATCGCCAAAGGTTTCAGGCATCTTGTCTAAAGGAACCTCAGTCCCGTCACTGAATATGCCCTTAAAAAATGTCTTAAGATATTTCTTTTCAGTACCATCTGGCTCTTTCAGCTTTACAGCTGTATAATCGCCGTGTTCACTCTGCTCGATCCTGATATATCCCTTGGAAGCATAGTACATGATCAGTGAAGCCATGTCCTTATGATCCAAAGCTCCGTCTACAACGTAACCCAGTTCTGCAGGCGACATACCATCCGGAGGGTAGAACTCAACTGTCTTAGCAAACTTAGGATCTCTGCCAAAGATCAGCCACATGATCAGCATGATCAGCGGTATGATGATCATTATTCCAACCAGCGGTACCTTGGCACCCTGATGGCTTACAGCTCCGACCCAGTAACCCTGCGGCAGAGAGGCTTCCATAGTAATGCCTACGCCCTGGTCAAGACTCTTTGCCTTTATAGTTGCCGTTTTTCCGCTGTATGTAAATTTGACGTTTTCGTTGAGAGCTTTGCTGCCGTAACTGCCGGCGTAGAGTTTGAACCCAGACCAGTCAACAGCTGTCGGCATTGTCACGGTGATATTAGATGCGCCTATCGCAGTCTCCCATGATGTCGGCAGCAGATCCAGCGAGAAAAAGTCCTTCGCCGTGCTGCTGTCCTCATTGCAGACCAAATCATATTTCACCGTAAAGGTATGCACGCCAAGAAGATACTCATCGGCGCTGCCTATCTGGATCATCGTATAATTGTCGCCGTTTCCAGCGTTGGTCTCTACACTGCAGTCGTCCCGCGACTCGCCATCGTCGTTTTTATACGACACGCTGATATTTTTGATAGAATAGTTGCTGGCGTTCTGCGGAATATATCTGTAGATGCCATGATGCTCGCCCTGAAAATCAACTTTGATCTTCTCTGTCATCTGGAAAACGTGTGCCTTCGTTACGTTGACTGCTACGTCGTATCTGTCCGTCGTGTAATCGCTGTAGGCAAACGCCGGCGCTGCCGTATATGCAAATATCAAAATTGCGGCGGCGGCAATGGCCGCCAGCCGCTTTGATAACCTAAATGTTTTCTTCATGTCAACTCCCCGCATTAAAACTGAACCTTCACGTTCTGTCTTTCTTCTTCGTTCTCGACTTCAAACATAGGCTTCTTCTCAAAATGGAATAGCTTGGCGATAATGTTGCTTGGGAACATCTCTACCTTGTTGTTGAAGATCTTGACTACGGCGTTGTAGTATTTTCTTGCATTTGCAATGTCCAGCTCAACCTGCTTCAACTGATCCTGAAGGTCCAGAAAGTTCTGATTTGCCTTCAGTTCAGGATAATTCTCGGCAACCGCAAAGAGGCTTCTCAGTGTGCCGGTCAGCATGTTCTCGCCTTTCAGCTTGTCAGCGTCGTTCGTGGCATTCTGAACCATGCTTCTTGCCTCAGTGATCTTTTCAAAGGTTTCCTTTTCATGGGAAGCATATCCCTTGACTGTCTCAACCAGATTAGGTATCAGATCAAATCTCTTCTTTAGATATACATCCATCGTCGAGTAACTTTCCTCGCAGTTGTTCTTGGCCTTGATGAATCCGTTGTAAGCAGCAATCATCCAGATAACCAGTATTGCAATGACGACCAGTAAAATAATCAGTCCCGTTCCCATTTCTTTTCCTCCTAAATCTTCCGTTACAGTTTCCAATCTACAGGTTCTTTCTTGTGACCGACAAGGAAATCGTTGGTCCTGGAGAAATACTTTCCCCCGAAGAACCCGTTATATGCAGAAAGCGGACTTGGATGAGCGCCGGTCAGAATCAGATGCCGGCTGCCGTCGATCAGTTCGCGTTTTGCCTTGGCGTTTGCTCCCCAGAGGATGAAGACCATTGGATCTTCTCTGTCACTGAGCAGCTGGATGATGCGATCGGTCAGTATCTCCCAGCCTTTTCCCTTATGGGAATTGGCCTGATGCGCTCTGACCGTCAGGCATGTATTGAGCAAAAGGACTCCCTGCTGCGCCCAGGCCGTCAGACATCCATTGTCTTTAGGCGGAGGGTCGATACCAAGGTCGTCCTTCAGTTCTTTAAAAATATTAACCAGCGACGGCGGCTGTTCAACTCCCGGAAGTACGGAAAATGCCATGCCGTGGGCCTGTCCTGGTTCGTGATAAGGATCCTGTCCAAGTATCACGCATTTCACCTGGGAATACGGAGTATATTTCAAGGCGTTAAAAATGTCATACATATTAGGATATACAGTGCCTCTGCGGTATTCTTCAATAAGGAACTGTCTCAGTTTCAGATAGTATTCCTTCTCAAATTCTCCTGCCAGGACCTGATCCCAGTCGTTGCCTATGTTTACCATTATGCCGCTTCCCTTCTACCTTTTTCAGCAGAAACAGTCTTTCCGCTATTATCTCCATAATATACTATTCTGCAAGGGCTTTCAAGTTTTTTTGGTTTTGGGAACGGCCATGCGTCAGATGCTGAAGGCTTCAGAAAGGGCTATTACAGCATCTGCTTTCCTGTCACGGTCGATGGAAGCTGATATCGAAATCTCCGAAGTCGTGATATTGTATGTGCGGATGTCGTGGTCGGCCAGTACGCTGAAGGCCCTGCCTGCGACGCCTACATGGCTCGCCATTCCTACGCCGACAAGGGAAATCAGACAGATGTCCTGCTGCCTTGCTGTGTCCAGATCCCTGAACCTGTGGTTCTGCGAGAAAGCTTTGTCGATGGTCTCGATCTTATCCCTGCCGCAGCTGAATGAAACCGCGCATGAATGATCTGAACAAGTCTGTTTAGAAATAACATCTATGTTGACTCCCAGATCCCCAAGCATTTCAAAAAGTTCTGCCAGAATGTCACCTTTTGTAGATATTCCTCTTATAGTATAAATCACTATATCGTCAGATGTGCTTATTGCCGACACGGCACTTTCCTGCACTATCATATTTCTGCTCATAATATATGTACCTCTCTTCTTTTCTTCATCAAATGCGGGACCAACGTATATTTTCACATTAAGTCCCTTAGCCAGTTCAACCGCCCGGCGCTCCAGATCGCTTTCACCCAGATGGATTACCTCCATTGCCTCTTCGTAGCAGATCTCGCTAACCGGTTTTCCTTTGCCGTCTACATCAGGCTCCACCGTATATATGGCCTTCGTATTGCCGTAAAGTTCACAGTCACAGCCCAGTCCGGCTGCGATGACTACCGCAGTGGAACCTGCGCCGTAACGTCCAAGCCTGTCTTCTATGTCAAACTTGCCAATACCCTGGAACCCGGCAACGACAGCGATTTTGCCGTCTTTAACTGCCTCGTCTATGGCATCCATTACTATTTCATGTTTGCCTTCTTCGATTTCAAGCGAACTAAGCGACCTGCCTCTGATGTCTGCAACCGACACAGCCGGTGCACCTGCTGCCGTCAGCGATGCGGCCATCAAAGCAGCCGTCTGCTGCTCTACAGCAGAGAACAAAGCATCCATATCCCTCTGGCTGATCTCTCTGCCGATGGTTCTGACCCTGTCTGTCATTTTTGATGCAGCCTCAAGCATTGAAGCTGTTACAATCACCAGGCCCTCTCCCTGTTTTCGGGTCTGTGCCACATAGGAAGCGATCTTCCTGATATCTGACATGTCTTTCAGATATTCGCCTCCATACTTTTGTACGAGATTCATCTTCTCCTCCTTCTGCGCATTAAAAAAATCTGTGCAGATGCACAGACCCCAAAAACAATCATACCAAAATGGTACATTATATTGTCAGTGAAGATAGCGCAACTACTTTCGTAGACAGTCCCGCAGCTGTTGACCACGGACCCACCAGCATGACACGCCTGCCATACTGATTCGGCGGAGATTGCCTCCAGCGCGGTCGCTGCCTGCCGGCTCAGCGCGCCTTCTTCTGCTCCGCTCCTCTATCATGTTCCCATAATATTAGAAACTCATACCATATTAATATATTTCAACAACAAATGCAAGCATTTTTTGTCATACAAAAACAATTTTTGTTTTTGTCTATGAGCCCTATGATATTTTTTAAAATTATAGTATAATAACCCCATGAATACTATATATATTTCAATGGATGCAAGCCCCGTGCTTACGGATTATCTCCTCAGCAAGGGCAATCATCTGGAATTTACAGCATCTGACGGTATCGTCAGCGAAGCGATTGCAAATCATCCGGATGTTTTTTTATGTAAAATGGGTGCCGTAGATGGCTCCCCCATATTTTTTGCTCAACGTGAAGAACTGAACCGCGACTATCCTGGCGACTCGGTATTTAATGCTGCCTGCACTGGCAAGTACTTTATCCACAATCTGTCCATCACCAGCGAAAAGCTGCTGATGGCTGCCAAAGACATGGAAATGACGCTGATAGACGTGCGCCAGGGTTATACCAAGTGCAGCACCGTTGTAGTTGACGAGAACTCGATCATCACCTACGACGAGGGCATCGTCAAAGCCTGCGCTCCTTACCGTGACCTGGATGTTCTTCAGATCGCCCCAGGTTTCGTGCGCCTTGACGGCTTCGATACCGGCTTCATCGGCGGCGCCAGCGGCAGAGTCGGCAACGAGATAATCTTCAACGGCGACCTCTTCTCCCACCCTGACTTCAACAGCATCGTCAGTTTCATCGAGAAGCGCGGTCTCGTCTGCAGATGGTTTGCCGACTACAAACTGACAGATATCGGCTCGATACTTTAAGTTCCGCAGGAAGCGAAATGCTGCGCAGTGAGAGAGGCAAAAGACATTTTGTTTTCACGCCGTATTTTGCCTCCAGTGCACAGGAACATGCACAAGGAGGAACGGCGCGTACAAATAGTACGTGCGGTGAAACTCACCAAATCAAGATTTGGGAGTTTCTCGCATGAGACCTGCCGCGATTCACATACTGTGAATCGGGCTAGGGCTTCAACTACCGCACGCAGTGCAATGTTCCGAGGCAATGGAGGCAAAAGACAAGTGAAAAAGCACGCTATAATTCCGATTTTCATACCCCATTTAGGCTGTCCAAACGACTGCATATTCTGCAATCAGAAGAAGATCACGGCTAAACTTAAGCCGGTGACGGGCAGCGATGTGGAAAAGACTATTGAGACATGGCTCTCCACCTTGGAGACTATGGACCTCGATACTATTGAAGTGGCTTTTTTCGGCGGCAGTTTCACGGGTCTGCCTATTGAAGACCAGTCGGCTTATCTGGCTATTGCCAAACGCTACAAGGACAGCGGCAGGATCGACAAGATACACATGTCTACAAGACCGGATTATATTGACAGGGTCATTCTTGACAACCTTAAGCGATACGATGTGGACACTATTGAACTGGGCGTTCAGTCTTTCGATGACAGGGTGCTGAAACTTTCCAACAGAGGTCACGACAGCAGCATAGTTTATGAGAGTTCCAGGCTTATCAAGGAATATGGATTCGAACTGGGTATCCAGCTGATGATCGGCCTTCCGGGTGATTCCCTGGAAACATGCCTGATGTCGGCAAAGGAAACGGTGAAAATCGCACCTTCCATTGCACGGCTTTACCCTACGATCGTCATCGATGACACAGAACTCTGCGAACAGTATAAACGCGGCGAATACAAGCCCCTGCCTCAAGACGAAGCAGTGTTTCGCACTGCGGAAATGTATAAGATCCTTGACGATGCGGGCATCAACATCATCCGCGTCGGCCTTAAAAGTTCGGATATCATCCATGACGGCGGAGAAATAAACGGAGGGACGTTCCACCCTGCATTCCGGCAGCTAGTTGAAGGCAGCATTGCCAGAGAACGCCTGCAGGAAAAACTGGCCCGGATGGGCTTTGTTGGCAAATCCGGCAGCGCCGAAAAGACTGGAGTCAGACGGACCAAGATCGACTTTTGTTCTTGTCCTGATGACTTCTCCAACATGATCGGCAATTCATCAGTCAACAAAAAGTTTTTTGCCAGGGAATATCCTCAGCTGAACATAATGTATAAAACAGACAGTAACCTTGCAAAAGGAGAATATATAATAATCAATAAGGAGAATTCTATGAAAAACAATGAGAAGGCAGTCGTAACTGTCATAGGGAAAGATACCGTCGGCATCTTGGCTAAAGTGGCAACATCCTGCGCTGAAGCTAACTGCAATGTCATCGAGGTAACCCAGTCCGTTCTTGAAGATTATTTCTGCATGGTCATGCTCATCAGCATTGGTGAAGCCACAATGAATGTAGACGAACTGCAAAAGAAGATTCAGGCAGTTATACCTGAGATGGCAGTCCATGTTATGCATGAGAACATTTTCAGTTCCATGCACAGGATTTAACGGGGAGGTCTGAAAATGCTGAATATGAGCGATATCATGGAAACCATAACCATGATTCAGGAAGACAATCTCGATATCAGGACGATCACCATGGGCATCTCTCTTATCGACTGCGCAGACAGCGATATCGACAGATCCTGCGAGAAAGTCTACGAAAAAATCTACCGCAAGGCCAAGGATCTCGTCAAGACTGGCGAGTTTCTTGAGAACAAATACGGTATTCCTATTGTAAACAAAAGGGTTTCCGTTACGCCAATCTCCATTCTGGCCGGCGTATCTGGCGACGACCCGGTCAAATATGCGGAAACTCTGGACAAAGTTGCCCACGACATTGGAATCAACTTCATCGGCGGTTACTCTGCTTTGGTTCACAAGGGCTTCAGCGCAGGAGACCGCGAACTCATCGATTCCATACCTGAAGCACTGTCACGCACTGAGCTGGTATGCTCTTCGGTAAACATCGGTTCCACCAAGGCCGGCATCAACATGGATGCCGTCAGGCTCATGGGCCAGCAGGTCCTTCGGACTTCAGAGCTGACTAAAGACAACAACTGCATCGGCGCAGCCAAACTCGTAGTTTTCTGCAACGCCGTTGAAGACAATCCATTCATGGCCGGCGCCTTCCACGGACTCGGCGAGGCTGACACTGTACTGAGCGCAGGCGTTTCCGGACCTGGAGTTGTCAGGTCGGTACTGTCAAAGATGCCAGACGATGCCCCGCTAAACGAAGTTGCCGAGGTCATCAAAAAAACTGCTTTCAAGATCACACGTGTCGGTCAGCTGATCGGTACAGAAGCCGCAGGCATGCTGGGCACTCAGTTCGGCATCATCGATCTGTCTCTCGCACCGACTCCTGCCATAGGTGATTCTGTTGCCCACATTCTGGAGGAAATAGGTCTGGAGCAGTGCGGCGCCCACGGCACGACTGCAGCATTGGCTATGCTCAACGACGCGGTCAAAAAAGGCGGACTCATGGCTTCATCCAGTGTAGGCGGACTATCAGGAGCATTCATTCCAGTTACTGAGGACGCCGGCATGATCGACGCGGCCAGGAGCGGTTCCCTTACAATAGAAAAACTGGAGGCCATGACAGCAGTATGTTCTGTCGGTCTTGATATGATAGTGATCCCAGGCGATACGCCTGCTGACGTTATTTCCGCGATCATCGCTGACGAAGCGGCAATCGGTATGGTGAATTCTAAGACTACAGCAGTCAGAGTCATTCCTGCCATTGGGCTTTCTGAGGGAGAGGAACTGGACTTTGGAGGCCTTCTGGGAAGAGGCCCGGTAATGAAGCTCCACACTCAGTCCCCTGCTAAGATGATTGCCAGAGGCGGCAGGATACCTGCCCCGATGCAGAGCCTGAAAAACTAAAAGCAAAGCAAAACTATTTAGTGTACTGTTAAAACGGAGGTTGAACATATGGCACAGGTCAGACTTGGAAAAACGGAAATCGTAACGGACAAGAACGGGTTCGGAGCACTTCCGATACAGCGCATCTCTTATGATGAAGCTGAAAAAATTATACTTAAGGCATACGACAGCGGCATAACGTTCTTTGATACTGCAAGAGGCTATACCGACAGTGAAGAAAAACTCGGCAGAGCCCTAAAGGGCAAACGTGAAAACGTCTACATCGCCAGCAAAACCATGGCGGCAACGGCTGATAAGCTTAAGGAAGATCTGGAGACCACGCTGACTAATCTTAAGACCGACTATCTTGACCTTTATCAGCTGCACAATCCTGAATTTTGTCCAAAACCTGATGACGGCAGCGGCCTTTACGAGGCAATGCTTGAGGCGAAGGAACAGGGCAAGATCAGGCATATAGGCATTACAAACCACCGCATGCCAGTGGCTAAGGAGGCTGTTGAATCTGGCCTTTATGAAACTCTGCAGTTCCCGTTCAGCTACCTCTCAGGAGACGCTGATCAGGCGCTGGTGGACGCATGCAAGAAGGCTGACATGGGATTTATCGCTATGAAGGCCATGAGCGGCGGTCTGATCACAAGAGCTGATGCCGCGTGGGCTTTTCTCAATGGATTTGATACAGTGCTGCCGATTTGGGGCATCCAGAAGATGAGTGAACTTGACGACTTCCTCGCCTGCAGTGCCAACCCGCCAGTCATGGATGATGAGATGAAGGTTTTCATTGAAAGCGAACGCAAAGAACTGGCAGGTGATTTCTGCAGAGGCTGCGGCTACTGCATGCCTTGTCCGCAGGACATCGCAATCAGAGACTGCGCCAGAATGTCTCTGCTGATAAGACGTGCGCCTGTTGACATCTATATGAATGAAGAATTCCAGGCAGAGATGCAGAAAGTGAAAAACTGCATCAACTGCGGTCAGTGCTCCAGCCGCTGTCCTTATGGTCTGGACACGCCTTCACTCCTTAAGAAGAACCTTGAGGACTATGAAGAAATGCTTGTAAAACTGGGGAAGTAAAAATAGATGAATATAATCTGAAGACATCAAAAGAGGACATCGCATTTAACATAATGCGATGCCCCATCTTTTTTTGATATAACTGAAGCCAAATGTTCCTTACCCCAACGAAGCCTTTACTCGGTGACTGCTAACTTTTTACTATGGAAATGACTCCAAATGTCATTGCCGAAACGATGATGCCAGCTATCACCACTCCGAGAAAGATGGCTGGAAAAGCCCTCTTCAATCTCATATCGAGCATGGCCGCGACCAAAGCTCCTGTCCAGGCTCCCGTACCAGGCAATGGAATGCCAACAAATATTGCCAGTCCAAGCCATTCATAGCGGCTTACCTTTTCCTTATTCTTTTCTGCCTTTTGTTCGAATTTCACAGCCAGATCATTCAAGCGTTTACTTCTCGACTTCATCCATTCGAATATCTTTCTAATAAAGAGGATAATAAACGGTATTGGTATCATGTTGCCTATTACCGCACATATAAAAGCCGGAAACATTTCCATGCCATTTGCCGCGGCAATTGGTATTGCTCCCCTCAGTTCTACGACCGGAATCATAGAAATAAGTATTGTCATTATTACATTGCCGGATCCAGTACCCCATAGTCCACTCATTTATCAGTAAATTCCCCCGATGTTTGCGGTTACCGCATTGTTTACCCTCTTCCGGACGATCTCCGGAACGAAAGGTTTGGTTATATAGTCTGTAATTCCTAGTGATGCGGCCTGCTCCTGATCGCTGAGCTTATCTTCCGCTGTTATTATTATAACAGGTATTCCAGCAATATCACCATCATTTTTCTTGATTTCAAGGAATTCCCATCCATTCATCTCAGGCATTACAATATCCAGCAGAATTATTCCTATGTCATTGTGTTCTTTTAGCATCTCCATGGCTTCACGGCCATTAGAAGCTTCAAATATCGTGTATGTATCACCGAAGATCTTCTGAAGAATCGCCCTGTTCGCCTTCATGTCGTCAACGATGAGCATCTTGTTGTCAGTTTTGCTGTTGAGATTCAGCCTGCTTCTGAATTTGCTGAGCTCAATATCCATCTTCTGCTGTTCTGATACATCGTCCAGAAACCCGATAAGAAGATGTTTCTGTCCCACATCTGTCAGATACCTAAGCTTCAGATTGATCCACGTACGCTTATCCTCGGCTTTTCTGGCATAGTAGCATTGAGTCTGCCCATGTGACTTTACTGTTTCTGCAAAGGTGTCAAGCACCATGTTCCTGTATTCTTCTTCCACATATATTATCGGTCTGGCTGACCTTATTGACAGGTCATCGGAACCAAACACGTCATAATATTTCTTGTTTACCCTTACATATTCGATATTGGAGCCGTCGTATTCGAATATTGCCAGCGGCTGCAGCAGGTCTCCGAACATGGCCTTCATCTGAGGGTTAGGCTCGAAAATCTGATCTACGTCAAATTCGAAATCGCCTCTGTCAAAGGCCTGAGTACGACCAGCTTCTTCATCCTCCGAAAGGTGTCTAAACTCCTCGATTTCCATAGGCTTAGCGTAATAGTAACCCTGAACAAAGTCACAGCCGATGGTTTTCAGGAAATTTACCTGTTCTTCCGTCTCAACGCCTTCAACTATTACCTTAATGTCCAGCCATCTCGTCATTCTGATTATGGACTCAACTATGCTCTCGCCTCTGCCCTTATTGTTGGTATCCTGCAGGAACATCATATCCAGCTTGAGGATGTCAACATTGAGATCTTTCAGGATGTTCAGCGATGAGTATCCGCTGCCGAAGTCATCCATGAGCACCGTGAATCCATCAGCCTTCAGGTCATCAACCATCTTGATCAGCGCCTTAGGGTTATTCATATATGCGGATTCCGTGATCTCTATCTCAAACAGATCGTGAGGCAGTTCATAACTGTCCACCAGTGCAGTGATCACATCCTTTATATCATGGTTCTGAATGTCAATTCTGGAAACATTGACTGATACTGGCATCGGATCGATGCCAAAATCAAGCCATTCCCTGATTTTCTGGCATACCAGCTCCCAGACAAGATAATCCAATTTGGTAATGAATCCGTTTCTTTCGAATACTGGAATGAAATCTCCCGGGGAGATCATTCCCTTATCAGGATGGATCCAGCGCACAAGGGCTTCAGACCCAACGATCCGGTTTGTATGCATGTTATATTTTGGCTGCAGGTAGAATGTGAATTCATTTTCCCTGTACGCCCGATACATGTCCTTGGTGATCTCCTGTACCGTGGTGATCTGCTTGTCCAGTTCATCGGTATAGAAGTTGTACCTTTCGACATATTTGTTTTCTATGGAAAGAGCGGCGATCTTAGCATTTCTGTATATGTTCTCCGCAGGCATAGTATTGTCAGCAACCCTGTACAGTCCCATGCTGAGATCAACATCACGTTCTATATTCCTGTCTCTGATGGCGTCCTCAATATCATCTGCAATTTCGTCGATTCGTCCCTCTTTATATTCTGAACAGAAGCAGAATACCTCCTGCTCCATTTGTCCGTAGATAAAGTGAACATATTTGGAAGTCATCTCCTGCATAGCTTCGGCAAGCCTGATTATCGTCTTTGCTTCCTCTTCTTCCTCTGAGACCAGATACATGTTCTGCAGCTGAACTTCGCTGATATCCAAATATCCAAATACGAATTCATCATCCATGTTCTCCTGCATGATTTTTTCGACATTCTCGAGGAAATAATCCCTGTTATAAATTCCTGTGAAAGAATCGTGGAACGAGGCATACTTCAGGTACTCAGTCAGTCTCTGTCTGCTTGATGAAGCCGCATTGAGCACGCGGTAATACAGTATCTCCTGGTCGCAGGGCATCTTGATATAGTCAGCTGCACCCATTTCCAGAGCACGGCATTCTCTCTTCTCAGGATTTCTCTCAGTCTCATTTTCTTCATCTTCATCACCAAAATCAATGACCACCACAGGGATGTCATCAATCACTGGTTCGTTCTTAACGATATCGATCAGATCTTCGGCATCCATATCTGATAAATTATTACCACAAATAACGGTCAGGATATCGCTGGCATAATACCTCAAAGTATTTGCCAATTCCCTACCGCTAGTCATTTCAATTATTAGAAATCTGTCGGCCATTGCGCCTCGAACCAATTCAATATTAGATCGGTACCTATCAGCGATGATAATGCTTTTCTTAAACACTAGAGTCCTCTAATCCAGCCAGTATATCATTCATAATTAAATCCCTCCATATAATTATAAGATAACTTATTGGGACAAAAATTACAAGACTTTATATAAAATAAACGGCAGTTCAAAATGATTTAATAATTATTAATACAAAAAATGAAGAGTCCCTGGAGGATTTAAACTCCCTGGAACCCTTCAAATCAAAAGGTGGATATTACTTATTTACGTGTCTTATTGCTTAAGCAAGTATGTTTTTCAGATCGTCTTCAGCATCGCCAGTTGGTGTTACACCATAATTCTCAACAAGGAAGTTCAGAACGTCAGGTGATATGAAAGCTGGAAGTGATGGTCCAAGATGAATGTTCTTGATTCCCAGCCACAGCAGTGTCAGCAGTACGCAGACTGCCTTCTGCTCATACCATGATAGTATGATTGAAAGAGGCAGCTCATTTACTGAGCAGTTGAACGCCTCTGATAGAGCAACAGCAACCCTGATTGCGCTGTAAGCATCGTTGCACTGTCCCATGTCCATGATCCTTGGCAGGCCTCCAATGGTTCCCAGGTCAAGGTCGTTGAACCTGTATTTGCCGCAGGCCAATGTAAGGATGATTGAATCTTCAGGTGCCTTTTTAACAAGTTCAGTATAATAGTTTCTGCCTGGTTTAGCTCCATCACATCCCCCAACGAGGAAGAAGTGGCTGATCTGACCTGCTTTGACAGCATCTACTACCTTATCAGCAACACCGAGAACTGTGCCGTGTGCGAAACCAGTCATTACCTCGTGTCCGCCGTTGATGCCTGTGAAATGCTGTTCTTCAGCATATCCTCCAAGTTCCAGAGCTTTTTCAATGACCGGTGTAAAGTCCTTATTTTCACCGATGTGAATAAGTCCAGGATAGGATACTACCTCTGTAGTAAATACTCTGTCAGCATAGCTGTCCTTAACTGGCATGATGCAGTTAGTAGTGAAGAGCACGGCACCTGGGATATTATCGAATTCCTTCTGCTGATTCTGCCATGCAGTGCCGAAGTTTCCTTTCAAGTGCTTATATTTTCTAAGTTCAGGATATCCGTGAGCCGGAAGCATCTCTCCGTGAGTGTAAACGTTGACGCCCTTTCCTTCAGTCTGCTCCAGCAGCTGCTTGAGGTCATAGAGATCATGTCCTGAAATAACGATGAATGGTCCCTTTTCTACTGTCATTGTAACCTTTGCTGGTTCCGGATCACCATAAGTTGCAGTATTTGCCTTGTCTAGCAGTTCCATGCACTTGTAGTTGACTTCGCCTGTCTCCAGCACTACCGGAAGGAGTTCGTCAAATGATGCATCGCTGCCGATGAGCTTGAGTGCCTTGACAAAGAAGGCGTTCACATCAGCATCTGTATAGCCCAGCACCATTGCATGGTATGCATAGGCAGCCACACCTTTGATGCCGAAGAGAATGAGTGACTTAAGGGATCTGATGTTCTCGTCAGCATTCCAAACCTTCTGCATGTCGTAATCTGCAGCCGCAGAGCCAGCCTTTGCTGATGCAGCGTGAACCTCTGCAATAACCTCTTCTATAGTCTCGTTGTTGAAATTTACGTTGGTAATTGTCGTGAAAAGTCCCTTCATCAGGATCTTAGCCTCTGCCTCTCCGCACATTTTCCCAATCGTTCCTGCATATGTGATCACAGCTCCGATAAGCTCATCCTGAAGCTCCGCTGTGTCGGCCTTCTTGCCGCAAACCCCTGCTTTACCCATGCAGCCCTTGCATCCTGCAGTCTGCTCACACTGAAAACAAAACATATTTTCCATAATCATTTCCTCCATTATTCTATTATCTTAAGCTATATTTTTTTCTTATTGGTTGAACTACTGTTCATCTATGATCTGACCGTCAGTCGAAATCGTAACCACGTGCCACGGGATGAACTTTCCGCTGTCCTGCAGTGCCTTCTTGGCAGCCATTTCAATGCCTCCGCAGCAAGGTACTTCCATCCTGACGATGGTCACGCTCTTGATATCGTTATTGCCGATGATAGCTGTAAGCTTCTCTGAATAGTCAATGCTGTCCAGCTTAGGGCATCCGATCAGCGTGATGCGATTTTTGATGAAGCGCTCGTGGAAGTCAGCGTAAGCATATGCTGTGCAGTCTGCCGCGATCAAAAGGTTTGCACCCTGATAGAACGGCGCCTGCACCGGTGCCAGCTTTATCTGCACCGGCCACTGTGTCAGCTGTGACTTCATCTCACGCGGTGCGGATGCTGTCTGCTCTTCAGCCTGACAGCAAGCCTCTGCTTCATCGTGCTTTATTGCTCTGGCCATGCTGCCAGGGCATCCCATGAACGGTCTTTCGCCTTCAGCTTTTGATGCCTTTGATGCCTTGACCTTTGCCTCGTCGTATGCAGCCGCTTCCCTTTCAACAAATGTGATAGCGCCAGTCGGGCAGGCCGGCAGACAGTCGCCAAGTCCGTCGCAGTAGTCGTCGCGCATGAGCTTTGCTTTTCCATTTACCATGTCGATTGCGCCTTCGTGACATGCCTTGGCACATATGCCGCATCCGTTGCACTTCGCCTCATCGATGTTTATTATTTTTCTAATCATTTTTTTACTCTCCTTATCTATCATTACATTCATATTTCATTTTGCGTTCTTGATTTGATATACTATTTATACTATAATGGACGGGATAAATCTGTTGTATTTACAACAAATCAAAAATTGATTTAATTTTTTTTGCATAAGCTATTTGGAGGGGATTATGAACGATCATTCAGCCGGGCTGGCTAACTCGCCATTCTTTGCCGGCATCAGTGAAGATAACATAGAGGAGATGCTGACCTGCCTCTCTGCTCGCAGGAAAAGCTATAAAAAAGGAGAATTCATTCTGACTGCAGGCGATACGACTGACAGCGTCGGCATGGTCGTAAGCGGCAGCATCCTAGTTGTCAAGGAAGATTACTGGGGCAACCGATTCATACTTTCAGAAATGGGACCAGGCATGATATTCGCCGAGACATATGCCTGCCTAGCCACAGTTCCCCTGGAAGTCACAGTCGAGGCTTCATCCGACTGCGAGATACTATTTCTCAACTTCAACAAAATCCTCACGACCTGTTCCAACGCCTGCGAGTTTCACGCCAGACTCATACACAATCTGACCACGATCCTGGCCAGCCGCAACAAAATGCTGACAAAAAAATTAGAGCATATGTCCCAGAAAACCATCCGTGACAAACTGCTCTCTTACTTTTCCGACATGTCGATCAGCTGCGGCAGTCCAACCTTTACGATACCTTTCAACCGTCAACAGCTGGCGGACTACCTGTCATCCGACCGCAGCGCCCTCTCCACCGAGCTCGGCAAACTGCAGAAGGAAGGCGTGATCAAAGTCAGCAAAAACACCTTCACACTGCTGTAGGCAATGACAAACAGCAATAATATCGGACATTAAATGAGGCGGCCGCACTTCGAGATCAAACTCGAAGGCGACCGCCTCTAAACTGAGTGGTAAATATCAAATCACTTCGTATTTTTTCAGCAGCTGCTCAAGCTCAGTACCGCTAATCTTCTGCAGTGCTTTCTTGACAGCCATCTTCTCTGCAAACCCCATCTCCATGTCGGTAGCTTTCTTGCCGTCACGCAGCTTGACTGTAGCGTCAAGCAGATCGCGCACATCGTAGACGCTGCCCCAGACTTCCGGAACTCCGCGGTCAATGTCAAGCAGAGTGTATACAGCTTCCATGCCTGTACGGATAGAGTATTCCGTTGTGAAAATCGTATCTCTCTCTGTCTGGGCAAACTGGCCAAGGAAAGCAAAGTTGATGCTTCCTTTAGGAACAACATCCGGTCTGTCGCCGGCAGCTCTTGGCATGAAGAATGCCGTAATATATGGCATCATTACAGGAACCGTATTGGCACTGTTTTCTGCCAGTTCTTCGATCTGATCTTCTGGCACGCCCATGTGATAGAGCCATTCCATGCATATTTCTTTTCCTGTGCAGTCAATCATCCGTTTCTTTACGTAATTGCCAGGCTTGTCACTGAACAATCCATAGATCCAGCCAACAAGCTGGTCCTTCGGCTGATTTCTGAACTGCGGCTGACGATTGAATGTCCAGCTCAGCAGCCAGTTTGAATCCTTTGCTGTAACGATACCGCCGGTCACTACGTTTCCGCTGAATGGATCTCTCTTGCATATTTCTTCAATATATGGAGGGATTTTGTCATCTAAAGTCGTAACCGTTGCCGACATCCAGTTGCTCTTATATGGATCAGAGCAGAACTTGTCCGGATGTCCAAATGCAGGATCCTGTTCCGCGATCTTGCGCCACATATCCCAGCCTCCGCCTTTCTTGATGTCAATATTGAAGCCGGCCGGCGTATTCTGATCTCCCATTGTAGAGTTTTCAACGCATCCGCCATTGGTAACGAATACCAGATCATTTTCTGTCAAATCAATGAACTCCTGGTTTCCGCTTCTGATGACCTCTATCCGCTTAGCCAGTTTGGCGCTGCCCTGAATGTCGAATTCAACATTCACTACCTGTACACCATACTGGAAATCCACGCCGTGTCCCTGCAGATACTTAACCATTGGCAGTATCATGGATTCAAACTGATTATACTTGGTGAACCTTAGGGCCTTGAAATCAGGAAGTCCCCCTATATGATGCACGAATCTGTGGATATACAGTTTCATCTCCAAAGCGCTGTGCCAGTTTTCAAAAGCAAACATCGTGCGCCAGTAAAGCCAGAAATTGCTGTCCAGCACCTCACTGCTGAAAAACTCGTCTATCCTCTTGTCGTAAAGTTCTTCATCTGGCGTAAAGAAAAGCTTCATGATTTCCATTGCACCTTTGTCGGACAGGCCGAATTTACCATCTGTATGGGCATCCTGACCGCAGTTCTCCGTTGCTCTCATAAGCGAATAGTTTGGATCTTTCTTATTTAGCCAGTAATATTCATCCAGGATACTTACACCCTCAGTCTCAATGGACGGGATCGACCTGAAAAGATCCCACATGCACTCAAAGTGATTGTCCATTTCTCTTCCGCCGCGCATGACGTAGCCGCGACCCGGATACTGGTATCCGTCACATGCTCCGCCTGCAAGCTGATCCTTCTCCAGTATATGGACATTGCTTCCCTTCATCTGTCCGTCGCGAACCAGATAGCATGCTGCTGAAAGAGCCGCCAGTCCGGTACCTACGATATAGGCGCTTTTTTCATCTACTCCTTCCGGTTTCTCCGGACGGGCAAAGGCCTCATAATTGCCGCTGCTGTAATACATATATCTTACCTCCCCTTATCCCAGGCCTTACGCCTGATCATTCTTCACGTATGATGCACTTTCTATCTGGCTTCAATTATAATCACATGCTAATAAAGTAAATACGGATAAAAAAACAGCAATGCCCTAATTTCGAACACTGCTGTCAAATCATCTGTTTTTTGTGCATATGGTCATATCTGTCTGTATATAAGCAGCAAAGCTATCGCGGCTTCCGTTGTCTGCACGCGGGCATCTCAACACGCGTCAGTCGACCTGCATATCGGCCTTCAGCGGCTGTTTACTGTTCAGGCTTTCACGAGTGTCCGGTCTTTCAACGCTGCGCTGAAGTGACATTGCAATATTTCCATCAAATAGCTCACCTATCCTGCCAATGATCATTTCCGGATCCTGCTTCATGCCGGATGATATCCAATTCATGACCATACATGTAAGTGCACTCTGGTAAAATGTTGCAATAAGCTTCTGATCTCTCTGTGAAGCCGGAAAACTCCGACTGGCTCTTTCTACGTAACGCATCATGATATTGCCTGCAACTCCGTAAAGATACTCCTCTAGAACGTCCCTCTGAACAGAATTATAGACGTGATAGATCGCCTTTTTATTCTCCATAGCGAATTTCGTTGCCTCCAGAAAGCTGTCTTCCCATGAAAGAGTGTCATTGTAATCCCCTATCACTCTCTCTAATTCAGTCTGGAATATTTCCTTGATCAGCGCATATATATCCTGGTAATGATAATAGAAAGTGTTTCTATTGATTTCACACTCTGCGACCAGATCCTTGACCGTTATTTTGTCCAGCGGCTTTTCGTTGAGCATGCGGATGAACGTCTCCTTGATCGCTTTTCGCGTATACTGCTGAGTCAAACTGATACCCCCATTAAAAAAGTCAAAGCGCGCAGCGGTATGCGGCGCGCGTATGACTAAATTACATCTTAATCGAATTATTTGTTCTTGATAGCAGCCTGTGCAGCAGCAAGTCTGGCAACAGGTACTCTGAATGGTGAACATGATACGTAGTTCAGTCCAACTCTGTGGCAGAACTCGATACTTGCAGGATCTCCTCCGTGCTCGCCGCAGATGCCCAGCTTGATGTTAGGTCTAGTCTGCTTACCAAGTTTAACAGCCATCTCAACCAGTTTGCCAACGCCGTCCTGGTCCAGAGTCTGGAACGGATCTGTTTCAAGAACGCCCTTGTTCAGGTAATCCTTGATCATGTTTCCAGTATCGTCTCTTGAGAATCCAAATGTCATCTGAGTCAGGTCATTAGTTCCGAATGAGAAGAATTCAGCTTCTTCAGCGATTTCATCTGCAGTTACTGCAGCCCTAGGGACCTCGATCATAGTACCGATCATGTAATCGATATGAACTCCAGCCTTATCCATGCATTTTTCAACTGTATCAACGACGATCTTCTTAACAAACGCGATTTCTGATTTCTTTCCTACCAGTGGTATCATGATTTCAGGAACAACGTCGATGTTTTTCTCTTTCTTTACTTCCAGAGCAGCCTCGATGATTGCAGTTGCCTGCATCTCAGCGATCTCAGGATATACGACTGCAAGTCTGCAGCCTCTCATGCCCAGCATCGGGTTGAACTCGTGAAGAGATTCAGCCGTTACAACGAGCTTCTCATAAGGCACGTTGATCTGCTTTGACAGAAGTCTGAATTCCTCTTCAGTCTTCGGCAGGAACTCATGAAGCGGTGGATCCAGCAGCCTGATAGTAACAGGTTTGTTTTCCATTACCTCATATAAAGCCTTGAAGTCGCCCTTCTGGAAAGGCAGAAGGCCCTTCAGCGCTTCTCTTCTTTCAGCCTCTGTATCAGACATGATCATCTTTCTGATTGCAGGTATCCTCTCAGCATCAAAGAACATGTGCTCTGTTCTGCAGAGACCGATTCCCTCAGCTCCGAATTCAACTGCCTGTTTTGCATCTCTAGGATTATCAGCATTTGCTCTAACCTTGAGTTTTCTGATTCCGTCAGCCCATGACATGATGGTTCCGAAATCTCCAGTAAATTCAGGCGGTATCATCTTGATCTGTCCTTTATAAACTGCACCTGTAGTTCCGTTGAGTGAGATGTAGTCTCCCTCTTTCAGAAGTTCTCCGCCAGCTTTAAGTGTCTTTGCCTCAGCATTGACCTCAATGCCCGGGCATCCTGCTACACAGCATTTGCCCATTCCACGAGCTACTACAGCAGCGTGGGAAGTTCTTCCTCCTCTGGCAGTCAGGATACCTTCTGCGGCAACCATTCCAGCCAGATCTTCTGGTGAAGTTTCTTCTCTTACGAGTATTGCCTTCTCACCTGAAGCTACTGCAGCTTCTGCATCTTTTGCTTCGAAGTAGATGCGTCCTGTTGCTGCTCCCGGGGAAGCTGGAAGTCCTCTGCCGATTTCTTCAGCCTTTGCTTCTTCCTTCTCATCAAATGTCCAGTGAAGCAGCTGCTCGACCTGTGCAGGTTCGATCCTTGAAACTGCTGTTTCCTTGTCGATAAGTTTCTCACCGACCATGTCTACAGCGATCTTAACTGCTGAAGCAGCAGTTCTCTTTGCATTTCTTGTCTGCAGCATATAGAGCTTGTTGTTCTCAACTGTGAACTCCATGTCCTGCATATCTTTATAATGTGCTTCCAGTACGTTGGCAATTCTCTCAAAATCCTTGTAAACTGCAGGGAATGATTCAGCCATTTCGCTGATTGCCTTAGGTGTTCTGATTCCAGCTACTACGTCTTCGCCTTGAGCGTTGACAAGGAATTCACCATAAAGCTTGTTTTCTCCGTTTGCTGGGTTTCTGGTAAATGCTACGCCTGTACCAGAAGTGTTTCCCATGTTGCCAAATACCATTGACTGTACGTTTACAGCTGTTCCTATGCTGTCAGGAATTCCGTTGAGTTTTCTGTAGAGGATGGCTCTGTCGTTGTTCCATGAACGGAATACGGCTTTGATTGCTTCCATCATCTGATCCTGCGGATCCTGCGGGAATTCTCTTCCCATTTCTTTCTTTACGAGTGCTTTGTATCCTACGATGATCTCTTTCAGATCTTCTGTTGAAAGATCTACGTCCTGCTCTGCACCGGACTTTTTCTTCTGAGCATCAAAGATTTCATCAAACTTTGATTTGGAAATCGTCATAACGACATCACCAAACATCTGAATGAAACGCCTGTAGCTGTCGTAAGCAAATCTCTCATTGTCAGTAAGCTTAGCCAGGCTGACAACTGTTTCGTCGTTCAGACCAAGGTTAAGAATAGTGTCCATCATTCCAGGCATAGAAATTGCTGCACCTGAACGAACAGAAACCAACAGAGGGTTTTCTATGTTGCCAAACTCCTTGCCCATTACTTTTTCAAGTTCTGCAAGTTTTTCAGCAATCTGGCCTACGATCTCATCAGAGATATTCTCTCCGTCAACATAGTACTGATTGCATGCCTCGGTAGTCACTGTAAAACCGAATGGCACTGGCAAACCCAGTTTGGTCATCTCCGCCAGATTGGCGCCTTTTCCGCCCAGCAGGGCTCTCATGTCCTTAGACCCTTCGTTAAAGGAATACACGAATTTTCCCATAAATAAATCTCCTCTCAGTTAAAACTGAAGTCTTTCTTCAATATATGCTTTGACTTCTCCAATTGGGATCCTGACCTGTTCCATCGTATCTCTGTCTCTGATGGTAACACAGCCGTCATTCTCTGTGTCGAAGTCTACGCATATGCAGAAAGGAGTACCTATCTCATCTTCTCTCCTGTATCTCTTTCCGATTGAACCAGCTTCGTCATAATCGATATTGAAGTACTTAGACAGTTCTTCAAATACCGGCTCAGCTACTGGAGCCAGCTTCTTTGCCAGCGGCAGCACTGCAGCCTTGAATGGTGCCAGGGCAGGATGGAATCTCATGACGATCCTCACGTCCTCTTTTCCCTTGGCATCTGTTAATATCTCCTCATCGTAGGCGTCAATCAGGAAGGCAAGAGTGACCCTGTCCGCTCCGAGAGACGGCTCGATGCAATAAGGAACAAATTTATCACCCGCGTCAGGCTCTGTATAGCTCATATCCTGACCTGAGAATTTCATGTGCTGTGTAAGGTCAAAATCCGTTCTGTCGGCAATTCCCCACAGCTCGCCCCATCCAAACGGGAACAGGTATTCTATATCCGTAGTGGCAGTGCTGTAATGAGAAAGTTCTTCCTTGGAATGGTCACGGAGTCTGATATTCTCCATGTCCATATTCAATGATTTAAGGAAGTTCTCACAATAGTCCTTCCAATATGCGAACCATTCAAGATCAGTTCCAGGTTTGCAGAAGAACTCCAGTTCCATCTGCTCAAATTCTCTGATCCTGAAAATGAAGTTTCCAGGAGTAATCTCATTTCTGAATGACTTGCCGATCTGCGCGATACCAAAAGGTATCTTCTTGCGTGATGTTCTCTGAACATTTTTGAAGTTGACAAAGATTCCCTGAGCTGTCTCAGGTCTGAGATATATCTCAGATTTAGAATCCTCTGTAACTCCCTGGAATGTCTTGAACATGAGGTTGAACTGTCTTATGCCCGTAAAATCGCTTTTGCCGCATTCCGGACACTTGATCTGATGTTCCCTGATGTATCCTTCCAGCTTCTCATTAGGCCATCCGTCAACCGTTATGACCTCCATGCCGTTTTCCTGCATGTAGTCTTCGATCAGTTTATCTGCTCTGAATCTTGCCTTGCAGCTCTTGCAGTCGATCAGAGGATCCGAAAAACCTCCGATATGTCCTGAAGCTTCCCATGTCTTTGGATTCATAAGTATGGCCGCGTCCAGGCCAACATTATATTTTGATTCCTGAACGAATTTCTTCCACCATGCCTTCTTTACGTTGTTCTTGAACTCAACGCCCATTGGACCGTAATCCCAGGCGTTTGCCAGACCTCCGTAAATTTCCGAACCAGGATATACGAAACCCCTGTTCTTGCACAAAGCAACGATTTTCTCCATTGTAACTTCTTTACTCATTAATTATTATACCTGCCAATCATTATTATTGTTTAGTTGTTTTCAGGATGGAACTCATCGTATTTGCAGTCGTCACATCTCTCTTCGCAAGGATCCTCACATTTCTCGCAGTCCTTGTCGCAGATGTTGATATCGTCTACGTTTACGTCGTCATCGTCGTCATCCTTTTCTTTGGCGAATTTGCTCTTCGCCTTGTTAGTAACGTCTTTAGCCTTGCTGAACGCATCGTCAGCCTTGTCTTTCATGTCTTCGTAGAAGTCCGGGGCTTTTCCCTTCAGATCTTCGTAAACGCCAGGAGCCTTGTCTTTGATGTCTTCATAGAAATCACTGCTCTTCTCCTTGGCATCTTCGTAGAAATCCCCTGCTTTTTCTGTGATGTCAATAATTGATCCGTCATCCTTGACGAACTCGATCTTGCACTTGAAACCGAAGGCAACGACAACGCCTGCGATCATTCCCCATGGAGCTACTACTGTTCCCAGGATTCCAACATTAAGCGGAATGTTCAGGATAGTATCGCCGTTTCTAGTTACCATGATCTTGGCAACATTGCCCTTCTTAACGATTTCCTTCATTTTAGCAACCAGAGCCTCGCCCTGTGCACCGATGTTCTTGTCAGTACCCTCGTCGACCTTTTCCTCTATTGAGATTATAGCGTCGACTACATTTCCGTCTGCAGCTTCCAGAGCTTCCTTGGCTTCCCTGTAAGTAACGCCGGTCCTGTCCTTTACAAGTTCAATTTTCTCTAATGTAATCTCCATTTTCTACCTCCTATATTTTTTCATGAAAAATACTGTCGCTTTTCAAATCACCAAGATCCAAATGATAATTCATATATTCTCTTAAAATGGATTGAAGCTCTTCGGCGATCTTCGCATCCAGGGCTATCTTCTCAAAGGCGTCAATAGGCTTTTCTGAAAAGTATTTTAATATATCTACTATATCAAATTTTACATCATAAATCAACGTCTCATTGGCTTTTTTCCTGCATTCGTCACATATCATTCCGCCGTCCTTCACACTGAAAGCAGAGAGATTTTCAGCAGCTCCGCAGCATGCGCACTGATCTAGTTGAGGGAAGGTGCCGAGAAGTTTCAGCATCTTGGCTTCATAGGCCAAAACGATCGTCTGATAGCTCTTAGCCCTGTCTTCGATCTGCTCCAGAAAGGCAATCAGCGCATCGAATATTTCCTCCTGCGGGATTCCTTCAGGTATCAGTCTTTCTGTCACCTCCATGGCAAATGAAGCATAGAGGAACTTGTCTACATCCTCTCCAATGCGGAAGAAGCTCTTCTTTACGTCAGCGCTATTCATATTGTAGTAATCGCCATTTTTGTACAGCTCATATGTACCATAGGTAAATGGCCGCAGAGCCAGGGCAGTCTTGCTCTTTCCCTTTTCTGGCAGGCTGCTTCCCACGCTGATCTTCCCGTAATTTCTGGTGAACAGCGTCATCATCTTCCTGCCGCCGGAGGCTTTGATCTGCTTCAGTATTATTCCATCACTGCTGATATACATTTCTCACCTTTTACTTCTCCTTATAACCGAAGTTCGACAGCGCAAAATCGCTGTCCCTCCAGTTTTCCTTGACCTTTACCCAAAGTTCAAGATAAACCTTGGTCCCAAGCAGCGCCTCGATCTCCAGCCTTGCACTCTTGCCGATTCCCTTCAGTTTCTTTCCCTGCTTGCCGATGATTATTCCCTTATGTGACTTTTTCTCACAGTAGATCACTGCACCTATCCTGGTGATGTCAGGTTCTTCTTCGTAGCTTTCTATCTCGATCGCTATGCCGTGAGGAACTTCCTCATCAAGGAACATCAGCGCCTTTTCCCTGATGATCTCGCTGACGATGAATCTCTCCGGATGATCTGTGATCATATCTTCCGGGAAATACATCGGTCCCTCTCCAATATACTCTTCTATCTTTTCAATGAGGTCCTGTACGTTCTTTCCTTCCAGCGCCGACGTGCCGTAGATCGCCTGGAACACACCCATCTCGTCATAAGCCTGATATATTTCAAGATACTCTTCCGGCGTCATCTTGTCGATCTTATTGATTACCAGTATTTTAGGCGTATCCAGATCCTTGATCATGTCCACAATGTACTTGTCTCCAGGCCCTTTGGTGATCGGGCTGTCCACAAGGAACAGTATGACATCAACTTCCTTAAAGGTGTTGATCGCCATGTCGTCCATGGCAGCACCCAGTTTGTTTCTGGCCTTGTGAATGCCAGGAGTATCGATGAACACCATCTGTACACCGTCTCCATTCTCATCAAGCCTGGTATATATGCCGCGGATGCTGTTTCTCGTTGTCTGCGGTTTATCTGTCGTTATTGCGATCTTCTCCTGAAGCACCGCATTCATCAAAGTAGATTTTCCTACGTTTGGTCTGCCGATTATGCCGACGAACCCTGATTTCATCATAATTTAAATCCTTTCGGCAGAAGTTCTCTCAGAGTGTATTTCTCCAGGTGGTCTTCATCACTTCCTGTGATGACTTCCATATCTGGTGAAAATTCATATAGGAACTGTCTGCATATCCCGCATGGCGAACTCTCGCCTTCGCAGGAAACTATTGCAATTGCTTGGAATTCCCGGTATCCTTCCGATACTGCCTTCACGCATGCCGTTCTTTCAGCGCATATCGTCGCACCGTAAGTCGCATTTTCCACATTCACTCCCGTGAACACTTCCCCTGTAACAGTCAGCAGCGCTGCGCCTACCTGAAACTTGGAATATGGCGCATAGGCATTTTTCATGGCTTCCCTGGCTTTCCGATACAATTCTACATCATTCATCCAGCTGCCTCCCAATACCGAGGTATTCCATTACCTCTTCCTCTCTCGCCCTCATCTCGCTCTTGTCTTCATCGGTCATGTGATCATAGCCGAGCAGATGCAGGATGCTGTGGGTGAAAAGATATATTATCTCACGTTCAAAGGAATGGCCGAACTCTTCAGCCTGCTCCTCTGCCCGCTGTCTGCAGATGACCGCATCGCCGAGACATATCTCTCCTTCTTCCGGTATGTCCGACATGTCGTCAAACTGCGGAAAGGACAGCACGTCAGTCACGCTGTCTACCTGCCTATACTCAGCATTGAGCCTTTTGATCTCTTCAGCCTCAACAAAACTCACGCTGATCTCCGTGCGGCTTTCGTCTACGCCTTCAAGTTCTAGGCAGCGCGCCGCAGACTTTTTCATCGTTTCCAGTATTTCAGGACTTACTTCCTGTCCTTCTTCAAAATATATTTCCATGCTACTCTTCCAGCTCCTCCGGGAACTTCCGGTAATACTGATCGTATGCGTTAACTATCTTCTTTACAAGTTCATGTCTGACAACGTCAACATCCTTGAGATAGATGAAATCGATCTCCCTCACGTTTCTCAGCACTTTGGAAGCCTCAACCAGTCCGCTTTTCTTGCCTCGCGGCAAATCGATCTGGGTAACGTCTCCTGTCACCACGACCTTGGACCCGAAGCCCATTCGCGTCAAGAACATTTTCATCTGCTCTCTGGTCGTATTCTGCGCTTCATCGAGGATAATGAAGGAATTGTCCAGCGTTCTGCCTCTCATGTAAGCAAGCGGCACTACCTCAATGACTTCCTTCTCCTTCAGTCTCAGCGCATTGTCTCTTCCCAATATATCATAGAGTGCGTCGTACAGTGGTCTGAGATAAGGATCGACCTTTTCCTGAAGATCTCCAGGAAGGAATCCAAGTCGCTCTCCGGCTTCCACCGCAGGCCTCGCCAAAATTATTTTCTGGACTTCCTTATTTTTGAAAGCCGTGACTGCCATTGCCACCGCCAGATAGGTTTTGCCCGTTCCGGCAGGTCCAATGCCGAATACTATATCCTTCTCTCTGATGCTGGCAACGTAATTCTTCTGTCCAATTGTCTTCGGCTTAAGCGGTCTGCCCTTGCTGGTAAAACATATGATATCCTTGTTGACGTTGTTCTCCCTGTATGACAGTCCCTGCTGCCTAAGGCTGATAACGTAGTTAACCTTCTGGCTGTCCAGCCTTTCACCGACACGTATTATGTCCATCAGTTCAGACAGTATGGCCTCTGTAAGTTCCGGATCTCCTCCCTTGAGCAGCAGTCCGTCATCTCTCTGGATGATCTCCGTTCCGGTGTTTTCTCGGATCAGCCCAAGATTAGCGTCCATGATGCCGAACAGTTCGGCTCTGTCAACGTCGTCTCCGATTTCGATCTTTCTCAGTTCTTCGTTTGCGTTAGTCAATATTTGATTCCTTTCCACGCACTAAGCGCCTCGCAAATTGATTCAACTTGTTTTTCAACATATATATACATAGTATATTATATTTTCTTTTGAACCAAATATCAACACTAAAAAAAAGAACTGCTAAGCGTTTAAGCTTCACAGTTCTCCTGATTTCTCATGTTATTTTGACAGGAATTCGTTCACAATATCCTTAACGTCGCCGCCGTCGGCAAGTCCCTTGACTTTACCCATGACTGCGCCCATCAGTTTGCCCATGTTCTGCTTTCCTCCTTCAATACCAAGTGAGGCTGCAGTTTCTTTAACAACTTCCTGAAGTTTTTCTTTAGAAAGCTGTTCCGGGAGATATTTTTTCAGAACTTCTATCTCACTGTTATATGCATCGACCAGATCTGTTCTTCCAGCTTTTTCAAAATCAGCAAGGGCATCCTTACGCATCTTTACCTGTTTGTTAAGGATCGCAATAACGCCTGCATCGTCTAATTCTTCTCTATTGTCTATTTCATACTGCTTTATAGCTGCACGAGCCAGACTTACTGTGTTCTTAGCTGTCTCATCGTGGGCTTTAAGAGCCTCCTTGAAATCAGCCATAAGCTGTTCTTTTAAAGTCATTTAATCACCTCATTTCTCAACGAAAGGCAGTGACTATATCTATTACTAATATTTCTTAGCCTTTTTCCTGGCTGCCTCTGACTTTTTCTTTCTCTTAACGCTTGGTTTCTCGTAATGCTCTCTCTTTCTGACCTCGGCCATGACGCCGTCTCTTGCGCATGATCTCTTGAATCTCTTCAGAGCACTTTCCAAGCTTTCGTTTTCTCTTACGATTACCTGTGCCATATTCCTGTTCACCTCCTGCCTTATCTGAAATTATAAGCTGTTTACAGTCTTGCGGATATAACGTGAATATTATACTATCAATTAAATTGTAAGGCAAGTGGTTTTTTGAAATCCTGCCTATTTACCTATTTTCATTGTAATAACCGCGTTGCAATCTTCTGATGTCTTGGTTATCCTGACATAGTAAGTGCCTTCGTCGAGTTTTCTGCCTTTATCCGTCAGCGATTTGATCCTGTGACCTTTTGAATTGTAGTACCTTACCTCGTAGTCGCTGTTGCCGTGGATCGTTTTGATCACTGAAGACACCGATGCGTCTTCCTTCAGGCTGAACTTATACCAAAGTGATGCATCTTCGTAGCCCTTCATTCCGAGAGATACACGATTGGTCTTTCCCGGAGTGACTGCTGCAGCTGTTGATTTTACTGATCCTCCAGCTACTGTGTCAGCCTTGAATTCAGTCTTAAGCGTAAACAGCGGTATGCTGCTGCGGACTTCTGCGTAGCAGGAGCCTTTGTTCAGCGCATAGTAAGCCGTAGCTGTCTTGCCTGACTCAATGGTCAAGGTCTGTCTGTTCATTGCCGGTTCGACTCTGCCGGCGTCTGCCAGAGATAGAATGATGTCGTTGTCAGCAGGCAGGCTCAGACTTCCAATTGTGTATGAAAGAGTCACCTTAAGATATCCCGGTGTCTCAGCTGCAAATTTGTAATAGGAATTGTCCACCGACATAGGCTTCATTCCTCCGGTCACCGTTTCGCCCGAGGTAATCTCCTTGTAAGTCTTAGCCAGAAATGCGCTGAAAGCGAAATCTGTTTTCGTGCCATACTGCAGCTTGCCGTCAGGATCCTTCAATGTAAGCTTCATGTAGTATTTAGCGCCTTTATCAACAAACGCGGCATAGATATAGCGGCTTTTTCCTGCTGCATCATTCATGACTAGAGTGCCGCCCGCCAACGCCTGCTGTATCGCCGAAGACGAGCTGCAGTCAGCGCTGGTGAAAAACTCAGCTGAAACATACGGGCTGTCAAAAGCAGCCGCCATGATCCCCGCTTTAGGCGTTTTGATCGGTATTATAAGGCTGGAACCACTGTAACCGCTGGTCAGCGAACCAGTATAATCGCCCGGTGTGTCAACGGTCACGCTTTCTGCCGCCGCGCCGGTGCTGTCTTTAATTCCTGTCGCCGTCTGGGTGTCCGCCATTACAGGCACCGCGGCGAAAATCATGGCAGCAGATACCATGATAGCAGCTGCTGCCTTGAAAAATTTCCTCATTTAATATAATCCTCGCTAATCGGCATCAGCCTGGTGGCCAGCCGAATTTTCTGTTTCCAAGAATATGGAAATGCAGGTGTTTTACCGTCTGGAAAGCATTCTCTCCGTTGTTGCTTACGACCCTGTATCCGTTTTCGATGCCCAGGTCTTTGGCAATTTCGTGGATCTTGAACATCATGTATCCGAGAAGTTCCTTATCCTCCTCAGAGACGTCGTCCAGGGACTCGATGTGCTTCTTAGGAATAACAAGCACGTGGATCGGAGCCTGGGGTTCAAGATCGTGGAATGCGATTATCTTATCGTCTTCATAAGCGATATTTGACGGTATTTCATGGTTTGCAATCATGCAGAATACACAATCAGACATTCTCGATCTCTCCTTTCATTCCGTCTTTAAAAGCATTTACAAGTCTTACGTTGTAAAACTGTTTTAACATTTCTTCGCCGCCGGCAGCCCACACCTTCACGTAGTTGTCCGTGAATCCGGTTATCAGGCCGTCTCCGTCGGTCTCTTCGAACAAAACCCTCCGGGTCTGCCCTGCACATTCATCAAAGAATTTTCGCCCGGCTTCGGCAGCTTTTTCCATCAAAACCCGGCTTCTATGATTTTTGACATCGCCGGGCACCTGATCCGCCATTTCAGCTGCGACCGTACCCTTGCGTTTGGAATATTTAAAAACGTGGACCTTGCAGAATCCGGCTTCGCTTACAATTTTCATGCTGTCTGCGAAATCCTCGTCTGTCTCTCCTGGAAAACCTACGATTATATCGGTGGTTATTCCGTAAAGAGGGTCGTGTTCCTTAAGCACTTTTACTATCTCCAGATAATCTTCTCTTGTGTAGTGTCTGTTCATAGCTGCGAGCACCCTGTCTGAACCGCTCTGAATCGATAGATGCAGATGCGGACAGAGTTTCTCATAGGCAAGCAGGCTCTTGACATATTCAGCATTGATCACCGTAGGTTCCAGGGAACTGAGCCTGATGCGGAAGTCTCCGTCAAGGCTGTTGAGTTTTCTGATCAGCGGTTCAATGCCGCCTTCTCCCAAATCGGTACCATAAAGTGCCGCATTGATCCCGGTTAGTATTATTTCTTTGTAGCCTGAAGCTATTAGTGAAGCAGCCTCTTCTGCTATCTCATCAGCGCTCCTGCTTCTGACATGTCCTCTTGCGTATGGAATGACGCAGTAGGAGCAGAATCTGTTGCATCCTTCCTGGATCTTGATATACGCCCTCGTTCTGGAATCCATGGCGTGGATCACGCCTTCTGATATGTATTCTGTAAGTTCGTCTGAACTTAGAACATGGATATCAGCATGCCGTTCACCCTCTGGCTGGCTGCATGCCTCAGACGCTTGCTCTGACCCGGCTGAAAGCTTTGATGCTCTTGCTTCATCTATGTATGAAAGAATGTTTTTCTTTTCGTTGGTGCCGGCTACAACGTCGACTCCTTCAATCTGACTGACCTCGTCAGGGCTCATCTGGGCATAGCACCCGGTCACCGCGATCAAAGCCTTCGGATTGACATTCTTCATCTTCCTAATGTACTGACGCGACTTTCTGTCGGCCAGATTGGTAACGGTACAGGTATTGATCACATAGACATCGGCGAAATCCTCTTCGCCGGTTATTTCATATCCGGCTTCAGCGAACTGCTCTTTCATCGCTTCCGTCTCGTACTGATTGACCTTGCACCCAAGAGTATGGAACGCTGCCTTCATCAGGACCTGTCCTCGATCTCGTAGATTGCCTCCAGTATTTCCTTGGTGTCCTTGGCAACATAATCCGGCTGGAGCTTCCATTCTTTTGCAGCCGTCGGATCATTCGGCAGGAAGGCAATGCTTCTAATGTGAGCTCCCACCTCTTCTTCTGCCCGCTTGACAAGTTCTACATCAATTGCATCGTTTCCGATATAGGCAAAGACTCCGCTGTGTATGCTTCTCTTCATGCCGATCACGCATTTTACTATTGCAGTCGGATCAGGTTTGCTGAATTGCTCCGGCACCTCTTCATATCCGACAACGCATCGGAACAGCTGCTGGAGGCTATAGTGCTCAAGCGTTCTGATGATGTTGTCCCTGCTGTTCTGAGAGCATACGCTCATGCGAAATGAGCAGTAGAACGTGTTGAGCCATCCGCAGTTCTGAAGGCTCTTCGGTATCTCAGTGTCAGACATCTGGTAAAAGGCCCATAGTTTTTCCGCCTTTGCTATCTGCTTGTCAGTCAGTCCGAATTCATCGCGATACTGGCTGCGCCAGCTGAAATATCTCTGCTGACTGGCCTTGAAAGCTTCCGTCGTCTGCAGGACTTCCGGAAGATGGTCTGCAATATCCTTGTCAAAATTTTTCAGAAGCTCTATCGTCACTCTCCTGTTTTTTTCATAAGTGTCGGCTATCGTACCGTCATAATCCCATATTATTCCCGCCAGTCTCATCATATAAACCCTCCAATTAGTTTAGAATAAACGTCAAAATATACTAGAGCAAATAAGAACACCATCATAGATGGTATTGCATATAACTTTCTTCCCATGCCGTGAGGCAAAATTATAAAAAGAATGATCGCACAGAGAATGTCGAATCCTAGTACCATTGATGCACTGTGTATGATCGGGTACCCTTCCATAAGAAGCAGGGAAATTGGGACTGCAGCACAGATGCCGCCTTTCCAGCCTTTCTCCTTGCTGTGCCAATCAAAAAAGCCTATCAATCCGCCAATTGCCGACAATATGACCAGCCTGATCATTAGTTCCGAGCTGATATTTCCACCAAAAATGAGGATATGCACCGTCGATGATGCAATTGCTCCAAAGTATAGGATGAGATCATGCAGGATCGCTCTGCTTCCATTCTCACTGAATCTGCCTAGCAGTGCACCTGCCATTATCCATATCCCGAAGTTGCGGAATATGGCGCCTATGAGTCCTGAACCGCTGAAGTCAGCGGCAAGCCAACCCATAAGAAGGCCACATACCAGACTGAACAGAATAAAAACCGTGTCATTTTTTCTTTTAGTTTTGCTTGCGCTCAATTTTTGTCGATCTCCTCTGTATGTAATGTTTCTGTAATTTACAGTTTAACACAATTCACTGCTTTAGTGAAGACAAACTTTGCCGCCAGCGACTGCGAAACCGCCTTATTTCTTCCTTGCAGCAATGCAGCACCAGCCGCCTTTTTCCATTATTTCAACTATCGTGAACCCGTTGTCTATGACTGCGCCCGACACCAGTTCCTTCTTCTCCGTAAGAATGCCGGATGAGATGAAGAGTCCGCCGTCAGAAAGATGCCTTGCTACGTCTTTTGAAAGCATGACTACCAGATCTGCCATTAGATTTGCAACTACAACGTCAGCCTTGTAGTCAACGCCCTTGGTCAGGTCACCATACTGTGCCCGCGCTACGTCCTCCACGTGGTTCAGTCTGATGTTCTCATCTGCAACCTCTACGGCTACCGGGTCGATGTCAACTGCCAGCACATCCTGAGAACCGATCAAAGCAGCGGCTATTGATAGTATGCCGCTGCCGCATCCGACATCCATGACCTTGTCACCCTTCTTCACGTATTTTTCCAGCATCTCAACGCACATGGAAGTAGTCTCATGGGTTCCTGTTCCAAAGGCCATTCCTGGATCTATCTCAATTACCAGATCACCGCCTTTATTTTTATAAGGCTCCCATGTAGGCTTTACTACAATGCTTTTGGATATCCTCGACGGCTTGAAGTATTCCTTCCACTTATCCTTCCAGTCTGCGTCATCGTCAATGCTGCTAGTCACCTTCAGACTGCCGAAATCCAAGCCTTCGCCAAACTCTCCTGCTTTGCAGCGCTGCTTAAGAGCGTCCATTGCCTCAACTACTGCGGCAACACGCTCTGCATTGTCATCGCCGTCTTCCATATATACTGTGACCTTTGGATTGTCCTTCATCTTCTCCATGATGGAATCATCAAGATAATCCCAGTCATAGGTTTCTTTCTTTTCCATAAGATCTTCGATATCTCTAGGATCTTCTACTACCGTATTCTCAAAACCAAGAGAAAGCAGTTCAGCCACTATCGGTTCGATTCCGCTTTCTGATGTGTCGATGTTCAATTCTACATATTTCATTGTTTTCTCCTTCTTTTCAGGTTAATTCCTATCCGTACCATTGTATTCCATTCGAAGCGGACCGTCAACCTGAATCCGGCATACAGCATGAGCCGATGAACGCATAAAATCCTGCAATCCTGATGTCTGTGTAACGTTGTTATGGCTTTGGGCTGCGTGACCTACCGCTGCCGCATTTCATTGCATTTTGACTGCGGTTCTGCTAAACTATACAGTAAAGATATACTTTTGCCGTCCTACTTTAAAGTACTAGGGCCGGCACTACTTACCATCACAGAATGTTACTGAAGTGGAGGCTCTATGAAACAGAAAAAAGACTATTTCACCACCGGCGAATTTGCCAGGATATGCGGCGTCCGCAAGCAGACACTTTTCTATTACGACAGCATCGGCATATTCAGTCCTGAGATCGTAGGCGACAATGGCTACCGCTATTATTCATACACACAGGTGGAGACCTTTGCAGTCCTCACCATGTTCAAAGAACTCAGGGTGCCGCTTAAGGACATTAAAAACCTGATGGAAAACCGGTCGCCGGAGGCTTTGATAAAAATGCTTGAGGAAAAAGACGCTGAAATCGACAAGAAGATCGAACGTCTGCGCGTTGCGAAAACCTACGTTCATGACAAGATTGCCGTGACCCGTGAGGGCATGAACGCGCCTGTTGGCGAGATCGTGTTTGAAGACCTGCCTGACGAATACATGGTGACCACAGATTATGCCGGCATCGACGACGATAAGGCCGTTGAAAAAGCCGTATCTGAGCACTTCAACTTCTGCCAGAGTCTGGGCATACAGAGTGCCTACGCCATGGGCGGCATCATCCCGAGAGACAGCGTGACCGAAGACGGCTACCGCTATTCTCAGTTTTATACCATCGTCAGCCCCGAGGCCCTTACGCCGCAGAGCAGCAAAGAAGCCTTCATTGATTCCGGCGGGCGCTATATCGCCATGTACGACGACCACGGCTACGAAAACGTCAGCAAGATGTGCCTGAAGATCATTGACTATGCTAAGGAGCACGGCCTTGCCCTAGATGACTGCTTTTATGAAGATGTCATCCTCGACGATCTGTCAGTGAACGGCTACTACAAATACCTTGTCAAAGTTTCCGCCCGCGTGCACTGACGCTGTTTGAAATATCCAGGTTGTGCAAAACCGGACCTGCCATTATGGCAAAGCCCGGTTCTGCAACCTGGATTTATTTTATTTTGTCTTACTTTTAAGGTCCAAGGTCGCTCGCAGAGAGCTCCCTCATTGCAGGCACAGCGAAAGCCTGCAGCTGAAGTTTCTGGTTTCAGTTATAATATGTCTCCGAATTCTCCGAGGTCTATGCTTTCTCCTCTTCTCTGTCTTTCAACAGCCCTAAGTATCCTTGGGAAGGATTTTCTGTCTACCGGGTACTTCCAAACGGAAATCGCTACCAGTATAAGCAGTATGCCAGGCACGATGGTCAGACAGTTTTCTATCCATGTCAGTGCCGCTTCTGGCTGTGTTGCAGCCATATCGTTGAATCCGGCCTGGCCCAGAATGATGCCCAGAACCTGCAGCGATACTGCCGTAGATATGGACTCTGAAAGAGCCTGCAGCGATATCACCTGACCTGAATGCTTTTCTCCTGAAGCCAGCTCCTCTACTTCACATACGTCGTAGAGCATAGACGGCATCAGCTGCCAATAGCAAGTATTTCCTACTGAATATATAGCGCACAGAATGCAGGCCTCCAGGAAATTATCAACTCCTACGAACTTGGATGAAAGCATTACAAGTCCGGTAAGAGCTATGCCCCCAATGAACACCATCTTCTTGTCAATGTAATTGGCAAGTCCCCCGACTACCGGTACCAGCGCTATGCCTACCAGCGTCATCAGCAGCATTGTGAAAGATATCTGCTTAGCGCTCAATCCAATATTGAATGTGAAGTAGTATATTCTGCCCGCTGAAAACATCGTATTGCAAAGCAGATACACCACGCTGCCAAGGATCAGGAACCTTATCGACTTCAGCTTCAGTATCTGAAAATATTCGCTGAACATATAAGCGATCTTCTTGGCTGAGAAAACCTTTTCCCTGTTCGGATCCTTCTTGAAGTCTTTGACATCGTTTTTCTTAATATTTAAAGAGCATATGAGCAGCGCAGCCCCGCTGCATACTCCGACGAATAATCCAACTGCTGACCATGACCGCTCAACTGAGCTTCCATGCTTCATCATGAATTCTACGATTATCGTCGGCATGACCATACCGATGGCCATACCTACCTGATTGAAAAAGTAAGCATATGATCTGAGTGTCGTTCTCTCATTGTAATCGTCAGTCAGATCTGATCCCCATGCCAGATAAGGCACGAAGAATGTAGCGAATGCCGTCCAAAACAGCAAAGTCATCATTGTGTAATAAGCCACCTTTACGCCATAGCTAGCGCCTATTGACGTAAACAGCAGCATCGTCACTATTGCTACCGGTATGGCTGCCACCATCAGGAATGGTTTTCTTTTGCCGAATCTCGTTTCGGCGTTATCTGACAGGAATCCCGCTATCGGTCCGCATACTGCTTCAAGTATGGAACCAAGTGCCGCTATCGTGCCCGCCGTCGCCGGTCTTATTCCCGCAACGGTTGTAAGGAAGAAAAGCAGAAACGTTCCGAGCAGCGTATAAAGTGCATTGTCGGCCACGCCTCCGATTCCGTAAGATAACTTAGTATGCATACTAAGTTTCATATTAACACCTCCGTTTTCTATATCATAAAGTATATAGTAACTGTATAGTCAAGGGTTTTTTGAAAAAAATACACAAAAAAACACGGATTTTTTGCTTATCTGCATTAAATCCGTGAGTATTTGCAAAGTTCTGCCGCTTAAGCACGATGACGCGCAATGCATGACTATGCGTTATTGCGCAAATGTATTCGTACGTCGCTGCTTAACTGAAGAATTCCTTCATCTTCTCGGCAAAGCCTGATTTCTTCTGGTAACACGTATCGTCCAGAGCCTGTGCCATCTGTTCCACAGCCTTCTTCTGCTTGGAGTTCAGCTTGGTCGGAACTTCCAGAATTACCTTTACGTAAAGGTCTCCCATCTTTCCGCTGCGGACGTTCTTCACGCCCTTGCCCTTCAGCCTGAATACCGTTGCCGGCTGAGTCCCTGATGGGATCTTATATGAAACCTTGCCATCCAGTGTCGGAACAGTGATCTCATCACCCAGTGCTGCCTGGTTGAAAGAAATAGGAATGTCCAGATATAGGTTGTCCCTATCTCTCTTGAACATCTTGTGAGGCGTTACCGTGATCACAATATAAAGATCACCGTTAGGTCCGCCGTTCTCGCCCGGCTCGCCCTGACCTCTGATTGGAATAACACTGTCGTTGTCAACTCCTGCAGGAATGTCAACGTTGATTTTGATTGTTTTGCGCACTTTTCCAGTACCGCCGCAATCAGGACACGGTGTATCTATGATCGTACCCCTTCCTCCGCATTCCGGACAAGGTCCCACGCTCTGGAACTGTCCAAAAGGCGTCTTCTGCACCTGTGAAACCTGGCCGGAGCCGCCGCATCTGCTGCAGGTACGTCTGCTTGTTCCCGGGGCCGTTCCTTCACCGTTGCACTTAGAGCATTTGACCATTTTGTTGATGCTGACTTCCTTCTTAGTGCCGAAAGCCGCCTCTTCAAATGAAATCGTGATTGCCTTCTGCAGGTCTCTGCCTTTCATCGGGCCGTTCCTTCGTTTAGCATTTCCGCCAAAGCCACCGCCGCCAAACATGCTTCCAAACATGTCAAAGATATCATCCATTCCGCCTGCGCCGAATCCGCCGCCGAAGCCGCCGGCACCGCCGAAGCCCTGGTTAGGATCTACGCCTGCAAAGCCGAATCTGTCATACTTGTTCTTCTTGTCGGGATCTGACAGAACGCTGTATGCCTCATTTATCTCTTTGAACTTTTCCTCGGCAGCTTTATCTCCCGGATTTTTGTCCGGGTGGTATTTCATAGCCATCTTCCTGAACGCCTTTTTGACTTCTTCCTCACTGGCGCCCTTCTGAAGGCCAAGCACCTCGTAATAATCTCTCTTTTCTGCCATCTCTCTCACCTTCTCCGCTGCAATAATATCTCAGCGGTATCAAAACTCCCGCTCCCGCGGGCTATGCTCCGCTATAACGCACTGAAAATTTGCCCGTGGCGAAAACCCGCCACAGGCAAATTTCTAATTCAATCTATCAGTTATACTGATTAGTTCTGCTTGTTATCGTCATCAACTACTGTGTAATCCGCATCAACAACATTGTCGTCGCTTCCGCCTGCATTGCCAGTCTGGCCTGCTCCGCCTTGCGCTCCTGCTCCCATGTTAGGATCAAAGCCTGCTCCGCCGCCCATATTGTTAGGGTCAAAGCCTGCTCCTGCACCTGCAGCGCCAGCTGCCTGCTGTGCCTGCTCATAAGCTTTAGATGCGATTGGGTGGAACTTCTCTGTCAGGTTCTGATACTTGTCCTTGATCTGATCAGGGTTGTTTGCTTCCAGTGCTGACTTCAGTTCTGAAACTGCTGTCTCAGCTGACTGCTTGTCTTCTGGACTTACCTTGTCGCCAAAGTCTTTAAGTGACTTTTCAACATCGTAAACCAGAGCCTCAGCCTTATTTCTATCTTCGATTTCTTCCTTCTTCTTCTTATCTTCTTCAGCATACTGAGCTGCTTCCTTTACCTTCTGGTTGATTTCATCCTCAGAAAGGTTAGTTGAAGAAGTGATAGTGATAGCCTGCTGCTTGCCAGTTCCCAGATCCTTAGCACTAACGTTTACGATGCCGTTAGCGTCGATATCAAAAGTTACCTCGATCTGAGGGATTCCGCGAGGAGCCGGTGCAATTCCTGTCAGCTGGAAACGTCCAAGTGTGATGTTTCCTGCAGCCATGTCTCTTTCACCCTGCATTACGTGGATATCTACTGCAGTCTGATTGTCGGCTGCTGTTGAGAATATCTGGCTCTTCTTAGTAGGTATTGTAGTGTTTCTCTCAATAAGTTTGGTAGCAACTCCGCCCAGAGTCTCGATGGACAGTGAAAGCGGCGTTACGTCCAGCAGAAGTACGTCGTGAACTTCACCAGTAAGTACGCCTGCCTGAATGGCTGCTCCTACTGCTACGCACTCATCAGGGTTGATTCCCTTGAACGGCTCTTTGCCTGTTACGTTCTTTACTGCTTCCTGAACTGCCGGGATTCTTGTTGAACCGCCGACCAGGATAACCTTAGCGATATCATTAGTTGTGATGCCTGCATCTGACATTGCCTTTCTCATTGGTTCAATTGTCTTCTGAACCAGATCAGCTGTCAGCTGGTCGAACTTAGCTCTTGAAAGATCAACGTTCATATGCAGCGGACCTTCCTGAGTTACTGTAATGAATGGCAGGTTGATGTTGGTTGACTGTGCGCTTGACAGTTCCTTCTTAGCCTTCTCTGCAGCTTCCTTCAGTCTCTGAAGAGCCATCTTGTCCTGTCTAAGGTCAACGCCGTGCTCCTGTGAGAATGAGTCAGCCAGGAAGTTCATGATCCTGTTATCGAAGTCGTCGCCGCCGAGGTGAGTATCACCATTGGTTGCCAGTACTTCGAATACGCCGTCGCCCAGTTCCAGGATGGATACATCGAATGTGCCTCCGCCCAGGTCGTATACGAGGATCTTGTGTGATCCTGTTTCTTTATCAAGTCCATATGACAGTGAAGCCGCCGTTGGCTCGTTGATTATTCTCTTTACATCGAGGCCTGCAATCTTGCCGGCATCTTTAGTTGCCTGTTTCTGTGCATCTGAGAAGTAAGCTGGTACTGTGATAACAGCTTCTGTTACCTTCTCGCCCAAATAGCTTTCTGCATCTGCCTTCAGTTTTGACAGGATCATTGCGGAAATGTCCTGCGGCGTGTATGTCTTGCCGTCGATTGTTACTGTGTAATCCTCGCCCATGTGTCTCTTGATTGATGAGATCGTCCTGTCAGGATTGGTTACAGCCTGTCTTTTTGCTGTCTCTCCAACCAGTCTCTCACCGCTCTTTGCGAATCCTACTACGGAAGGAGTTGTTCTGTTTCCTTCAGCATTTGCTATAACTGTTGGCTCTCCGCCTTCAAGTACTGCTACGCAGCTGTTAGTTGTTCCTAAATCTATTCCTATTACTTTTGACATTATATTTGCCTCCTTTAATTAATTATTGACTTTGACCATTGATGGTCTGATCAGTTTATTATTTAACATATACCCCTTTTGCATGACTGCCGTGACTTTCCCGCTTTCAAATTCGTCATTGTCTTCAGTCATTACAGCGTTGTGGAAGTTTGGATCGAAATCCTCACCCAGCGCTTTTATTTCCTCCAGGCCTGACTTCTCGAGTACGTCAGACAGCTGTTTGAAAATCATCTTCATTCCCTCTGCGTAACCAGCATCGGTGCATTCATGTCCAAGAGCTCTCTCGAAACTGTCCATTACGTCCAAAAGCTGTGCTACCAGTTTTTCGTTGGCGTATGAATAAATGTCGTTCTTCTCTTTTTCAGTCCTGCGTTTGTAGTTCTGGAAATCTGCCATGAGTCTCAGATATTTGGTGTTGAGGCCCTCGTCTTCAGCTTTTTCCGTTGCCTTGGCTTCCTCAACTTTTGCTTTTTCTTCAGTCTTGGCTTCCTCGGCCTCCTTGGCATCGTCGGATTCAGTCTTTGCCTCTGAGTCAGATTCTTTGCAAGTCTCAGTTTCCTGTTTTTTCTCTGTCTCTTCAGCTGCTGTTTCTTCATTATCCATCGTTGTTTTCTTTTTCTGTTCCTCTGTCATTTTCCTCTCCTTCTCCGCTTTCTAGTTTAAACGAACTGCTCAGATTATCCGTAAGAAATTCCACGATCGATGTTACCTCGCCATACCTCATTCTTGTCGGCCCTATAACTCCGATCTTTCCGACCATCTGTCCATTCACATGGTATGTCGCCGTGATAAGGGAACAGTCGTTTATCAGATCGTCGGCGTTTTCATCACCTATGGTGACCACAACGCCGTCTCCCCTCTGAAGCAGCTTTCTTGCGAAATCTTCTCTTTTATCTTCAAACAGTGCAAGGAAACTCTTGGCCTTGCTTATGTCGTTGTATTCTGGTATGTCGAAAATGTTTGTCAGCCCGTCCATGTAGAGGTTAACGTTCAGCATATCCTCAAGTGTCTTCATAAAATCTGGCATAACGTTCTGTGCCAGCTTGTCCATGGCTTCGATATCTGTCTGGAAGTTGTCAATGATGTTGCTGGTCAGCACATCTGTCAGTTTCCTGCCCTTATATGTGTATGTCATGTTCTTGGCCAGTATCTGAAGTGCTTCATCTGTATACTGGACCTTCATGTGCAGTGCCGTGTTGGAAACCCTTCCGCTCTCTGAAACGATCATCAGCACAACAGTTTTATCATCCACCGGCAGCAGATTGATGAACTTTATCTTGTTCTCATTCTGATCCGGCGTCAGTGCAAATGATGTCAGATTCGTTATCTCTGACAAAAGTTTGGCTGCGTGCTGTATCGTTTTATCGAACTCATGCACATCCGCCTTAAGTTTCTCTGAAATGAAACGCTTCTCATCTGGCGTCAGTTCCGGCTTCTGCATCATATTGTTTACATACAGCCTGTATGCCTTATCCGATGGAACTCTTCCGGCAGAAGTATGTGGATGTGTAAGATATCCCATCTCCTCCAGATCGCTCATCTCGTTTCTGATCGTTGCCGGGCTCAGACCCATCTCAGACTTTCGGGAAAGGGTGCGGGAACCAACAGGCTCAGCTGATTTAACGTAGTCACTTATTATTGCCTGCAAAATCTTCAGTTTTCTTTCTGTTAATTCCATATGTGATCTCTCCTTCGTGTGTTAGCACTCACCATATTTGAGTGCTAATCACTATATATAAGATACTACTTGGCGGTTTTAATGTCAACGGTTTTTTCAAAAAAGATTATGTAATTTCGGTGATTGATTGTGTTGGGAATACGTTGCAGTTTGAGGGGTGACGCAGACATGGAAGTGATCCGGCATTAATATGTTGACGGCGGCTGGCTGCGGTTTCCTGCAAATTATGGTGTTGGGATGTTTTACAGGAAACAGTGCTTGGGTGGTTTCCTGCAAACCATGGTGCTGCGGCGGTTTTGCAGGAATCATTGCCTGAGTGTTTTCCTGCAAAGCATGGTGTTTTGATAGTTTTGCAGGAATCAGCACTTTGGATTTTTCCTGCAAAACATGTTGTTAGAGCAGTTTGCAGGAATCCTGATGAATGGCTTTTCCTGCAAACTATGGTGTTTGGATAGTATTGCAGGATTCCTGAATAGCGGTTTTTCCTGCAAACCAAGATATTTTGGCAATTTTGCAGGAATCAGAGTTTGGGTGTTTTCCTGCAAACCCGCAACAGGCCTTTTCTATAAAACGATGCTCTTCATGGCGATTTTATAGAAATCCGCTACAGGCTTTTTCTATAAAATGATACTATTCACGCCGGTTTTATAGAAAAGCCATCAAAGATTTTTCTATAAAACCACGCTTTTCAGGCTGATTTTATAGAAACAATATCTGAGAAATGCTGACACTATTAAAAAAGGACATCGCATTTGGGTTTGTTAAAGCAAAATTCCCCAAAGCGACATCCACATTTTTCTTATCTAACCACGGCCATCCGACTGCCGCGCTGGCGGCTTTGATGGCAGCGCCAGCATTTCCGCTGGCGGCTTTGATGGCAGCGCCGGCATTTGCGCCGGCGGCTTTGATGGCAGCGTCGGTATTTGCGCTGTCAACTTTGATGCAGCGCCTTCGCTTTGATGTCTACTTCTTGTCTCTGCCGATGGCATTGATTACGCCGTTTGACACAGTCACAAGCCCCAGCTCAACATATCCTGCGGCTGGAACGACAATGTGCTCAAGCAGCCACATTAAGACAGCGTATGAACCGTCTACGCAGAAATCGTAGAACTTGACTACTGGCTTTGATGAGAAAGTCACTACGCACAGCGACGCAAGTCCGTAGATAAGGACGTAGTAAAGTACCGGGTTCGACGGGATTGCAATTAGTCCCAGGCCGATGCCGTGCCTTTTGATCCACTGTCTTACCACCAGATGGAAGATGTAGACCGGCATGGTGTTTCTGCCTACGTAAGCCAGGTAGTTGTCTTTGCTAGGCAGGAAGTTCATCATGAAGATGATCCATGCACAGCCAAGTACAGAAAGCAGCAGTCTGCCGATGACGTCTGCATACCAGGCAACACCGATCTCAGCGCCCGGACGACGCATCAGATACCATTCTACTGGAATGTCAGTCACTCCATATGCGAGATAAACGGATATGGCAACCAGGATGACTCCCAGCAGATAGACCTTCCATCTTTTCATGCTCTTTATCTTGGCAACATGCTCTGCCTGACAGTAATATCCCAGAACAAAGAACGGAAAATAGGACACTATCCTGCCCAGCGACATGTATTCTGTAAGGAACGGCATGCAGCCGGCAAACAGATATACAATGAAAATAAAGGCAAAACAGTGCGGTATCTTGATGTAGTTCATCTGGAACAGCTTGTAAAGGAACAGCGCCAGCATGAACCACATGGCAAAAGGAGGCCTGTCAAGGTAGAAGGTGGCATAGCCTGACATTGCCATTCTTACAAAATAGAAGAACGGTATGCTCAGAAGATATGGCCAAAGGAAAACCTTGAAAGCAATCTTTCTGCTCTTTTCCGGCTTCTTGGAAAAATATCCCGAGAGGAACATGAAGGACTGCATTACAAATACGTTGATCGTAATGTAGACGATCGCTCCAAATGAAGTATGGGAAAACTCTCCCGCCATTCTCGTGAAATGTGAACATGGTATGCTCCACATGCACAGTCCGCGGAATGTATCAAACATATAATCTCTTTCCTTTATATCGCTCACTTAAACCTCCTCTATTCAGCCCAGCTTCTGGCGCACCTTACGGCTCTGCTCCATCCAGCCAGCTTTTCTTCGCGTTCTGCAGACTCCATAACAGGTTTAAAGGTTTTGTCAATCTGCCAGTTATCCATAATATCTTCTCTGTTTTTCCAGTAACCTGTTGCCAATCCAGCCAGATAAGCAGCTCCCAGAGATGTGGTCTCAATGCACTTTGGACGCTGTACCTCGCAGCCGAGCATATCTGCCTGGAACTGCATGAGGAAATCGTTGGCACATGCGCCTCCGTCGACTTTCAGCGTAACCAGATCTCTTCCCAGATCCTGGCTCATGGCCTTAAGCAGATCGTAGCACTGGTATGCCATTGACTCCAGCGTTGCCCGAACCAGATGGTTCTTATTGGCGCCTCTAGTCAGTCCGAAGATCGCTCCTCTTGCATACGGGTCCCAGTATGGTGCGCCCATGCCTACAAAAGCAGGCACGATGTACACGCCGTTGGTGTCTTCAACAGAACGTGCCATTGCTTCCGAATCAGGTGCACTTTCAATGATGCCCATCTCATCTCTCAGCCACTGGATCGCGGCGCCGCATACAAACACGGAACCTTCCAGGGCGTAACTGACCTTGCCATCGTAGTTCCAGGCAATGGTCGTCAGCAGCCCGTTCTTTGAGAACACAGGCTTTTCACCGGTGTTCAGCAGCAGGAAGCATCCCGTTCCATAAGTTGATTTCGCTTCGCCAACATCAAAGCATGTCTGACCGAACAAAGCAGACTGCTGATCTCCGGCAGCTCCGGCAATGCGAATCGGTCCAGCGAACAAAGTCTGCTCCGTTTCACCGTATATCTGGCTCGACGGCACCGGCTTTGGCAGCATGCATTTAGGTATATCAAGTATCTTCAGTATTTCATCATCCCATTCCAGGGTGTTGATGTTGAACATCATGGTTCTGGAGGCATTGGAGAAGTCCGTAACGTGGACTTTTCCGCCGGTCATCTTCCAGATCAGCCATGTCTCCACTGTGCCGAAGAGGAGTTCACCAGCCTCTGCCTTTTCCCTTGCTCCCGGCACGTTCTCAAGTATCCACCTGAGTTTGGTGCCGCTGAAGTATGCATCGATCAGCAGGCCAGTCTTCTTGCGGAATTTATCCGCCAGGCCCTGACTTTTCAGCTGGTCGCAATATTCGGCCGTTCTTCTGCACTGCCAGACGATTGCATGATACACCGGCTTGCCTGTTTTTTTATCCCAGACGATAGTCGTCTCCCGCTGGTTCGTGATGCCGATTGCTTCAATGTTTCTGTAATCTGCCCCAGCCTTCAGCATAGCCTCATGGGCAACGGTCATCTGTGATGACCATATTTCTTCAGCGTCGTGCTCGACCCATCCCTGCTCGGGATAATACTGCTTGAATTCAGCCTGCGCGACGCTTACCATATTTCCCTGTCTGTCATAAAGGATGCACCTGGAACTGGTCGTTCCCTGGTCAAGTGCCATGATGTACTTCTTCATTGCTGCTCCTTTCGATTCGGCAAAGCCCGCAGTTCATGTCTGCGGTCCTCTCCCTCTATACGAACACTGACATTATCTGGTTTGATACGTCCATGCCCTCTTCAGAAAGCCTAAGCCTTCCGTTTTCTTCTATCAGTCTGCCGCTGTCAAAAAACTCCTGCAGTTCTTCCCTGCAGTCTTCGAATACCATCCAGAACTCCAGTCCGAAGCGTTTTCTGAACTCATCAAAGCTCACGCCAACGGTCTTTCTCAGTCCCGTCCATACAAACTCCGTCGTGTCGTCGCGGAAGTTGTTCTTGTGGTATTCCCTCAGCGGATGATTGGCATATCTGACCCCGCCGATAAACGAGCTGGCACCGTCACCCAGCCCCAGATATTCCTCCATCGACCAGTATTTCAGGTTGTGCCTGCACTGCCTGCCCGGCAGCGCGCAGTTGGATATCTCATAATGCTCATATCCGGCTTCCCGAAATCTTGCGATCGCATGGTGGTACATCTGTCTGTCGATCTCGTCAGGCACCTGCTCTATCTCGCCTTTTTTGAACATATCGTAAAATGGCGTTCCTTCTTCTATCTGCAGGCTGTAGAAGGATATATGCTCCGGCCTCAGCGCAATCGCCTCGGTCAGCGTCTCGTCCCATTTCTCCATAGTGTGCCCCGGGACTGCAAACATCAAGTCGATATTGATGTTATCAAAACCCATCCTGCGCGCCAGTGCAAAGGTCTCCCTGAAGTCGTCGGCACTGTGGATCCTTCCCAAAGTTCCCAGCACTTCGTCGTCAAGCGACTGGCAGCCGATGGACAGCCGGTTGATGCCTGCCTCACGGTATTCCATGAGTTTCTCCTCGTCAAGTGTCTTCGGATTAGTCTCAATGGTTATCTCCGCGTCATCTTCAACATCAAAACTCCGGCGCAGGGCTCTCACGATCTCCCCGGTCAGCGGTCCGTCCATTACTGACGGCGTTCCCCCTCCTATGAATATCGTGTCCACGCTGTATTTTCCAGACAGTTCACTGCCTTTACTCTCAATATCGTCAATTAGCGTTTTAACATACTTTCTGTGCTCTCCGTCGTCCACGCAGGACTTGGAGTAAAACCCGCAGTACCTGCACTTGCGGACACAGAACGGGATATGAATGTAGATTCCTAATTTTCTTTTCATTATTAACTACGCATTTGATTTCATGAAGCCTGTGAGCAGAAATGTCGCCCTATTTATTTTCGTCATATTTCAAAACTGCTGTAAATGCCTCTTGCGGAACCTCTACGGTTCCGAACTGCCTCATGCGCTTCTTGCCTTCTTTCTGTTTTTCAAGCAATTTTTTCTTTCTTGATATATCTCCGCCATAGCACTTGGCTATAACGTCTTTTCTGTATGCCTTTACTGTTTCTCTGGCGATGACCTTCTGGCCGATGGCTGCCTGGATAGGCACCTCGAACTGGTGCATCGGGATTATGTCCTTCAGCTTCTCGCAGACGAATCTGCCGCGGGCATAAGCCTCCGACTCGTGAACGATCATGGAGAACGCATCAACGAGTTCTTTGTTCAGAAGCACATCAAGCTTTACGAGATTTGATTTCTCGTAGCGTATGAACTCGTAATCCAAGGAACCGTATCCTCTGGTCTTCGACTTCAGCGCATCGAAGAAATCGTAGATGACCTCATTGAGCGGCAGCTCATAGTGCAGCTGGACTCTGGTCTCGGTGATATATTCCATGTGAAGCATCTTGCCTCTGCGATTCTGACAGAGTTCCATGATTGCGCCCACATAATCCTTAGGTATCATGATGTCGGCTTTGACGATTGGCTCCTCAATGTGGTCGATATCAGCCGGTGCCGGCAGATTAGTCGGATTCTGTATCATCTGAATGGTTCCGTCAGCCATAACCACCTTATATACTACGCTTGGCGACGTCGTGATGACTGCAAGGTCGAACTCTCTCTCAAGCCTCTCCACGATGATCTCCATGTGAAGCAGTCCCAGGAATCCGCACCTGAAGCCGTAACCCAGGGCAGTCGAAGTCTCAGGTTCGAACAAAAATGCCGCATCGTTGACCTGAAGTTTCTCCAGTGCGTCTTTGACTCCGTCATACTTTTCGCCTTCCGCCGGGTAGATGCCGCAGTAAACCATCGGCTGAACTTTTTTGTAGCCCGGCAGCATTTCCTTAGCCGGTCTTTCAGCCAAGGTGACCGTATCGCCGACTCTGGCGTCTTTGACCTGTTTGATGCTGGCGCAGATATAACCTACCTCGCCGGCTCTCAGATATCTTGTAGGTACATGACCCGGCGCCATTACGCCGACCTCAGTAACATCGTATATCTTCTTCGTATTCATCAGAAGTATCTCATCGCCGACTTTGACTGATCCGTCAAATATGCGCACAAAGATCACAACGCCTTTGTAGTTGTCGTAGATGGAGTCGAAGATCAGAGCCTTCAGCGGCCCGTCTTCATCGCCCTTAGGTGCAGGGATCCTGGCAACGATAGCTTCCAGAAGTTCCGGAATTCCTGTTCCTTCCTTGGCCGATACGAGAGGCGCGTCGTGAGCCTCAATACCTATCATTTCCTCTATTTCGTCTTTCGTCTCGTCTGGTCTTGCACTTGCCAAGTCGATCTTGTTCAGGCAAGGCAGTATCTCCAGGTCTTCGTCCAAGGCCAGATATACATTGGCCATGGTCTGAGCTTCTACACCCTGTGTGCAGTCAACGACAAGAACGGCTCCTTCGCAGGCAGCCAGACTCCTTGATACTTCGTAGTTAAAGTCCACGTGACCCGGAGTGTCGATGAGGTTGAAGATGTATTCGTTCCCATCCTTTCCTTTATATACGAGTCTGGTAGTCTGAAGCTTGATCGTGATGCCTCTTTCTCTTTCCAGATCCATATTGTCAAGGAACTGCTCCTTCATGTCGCGGTGTGCAACCAGTCCTGTGTTCTCAATTATCCTGTCAGCAAGAGTCGACTTGCCGTGATCTATATGAGCGATTATACTGAAATTCCTGATCAGTGTCTGATAATCCATAATGTCCTCGTTTCTTCATGTATGATATTCTATATTTTATAGTAAATAGCATGGTATTTCAACAAAAATATCTTTTTTCGATATACCTCTTGCATTCGATTCGGTTTTCATATATACTTATTAATGCGAATTTAGCTAAACTATGCTAAAAATTTATAAATAAGTGGGGTAAAATTAATTATGGCAAACATTAAATCCGCAAAGAAAAGAATCAAGGTTATCGACAAGAAGACTGCAGCTAACAGAAGAATCAAAGACCGTCTGAAGCTCGTTCTCAAAGATTATGAGAAGGCTATGGCAGCTGAAGATTATGATACTGCAGCAGAGAAACTCGCACTTGCTGAGAAAAAGCTCAAGCAGGCAGCAGCTAAGAATACAATTACTAAGAATGCTGCTTCAAGAAAAGTTTCAAGATTAACCAGAAGATTAAACGCTGCCAAGGCAGCAAAATAAGTCTCACCCGTCCCCACCCGTGTATAAGTTAAATACACATGCAATGAGCAAAGAAAACGATGGCAGTGTCTCCCATCGTTTTTGTTTTTATACGGAGGAAATACCGCAGCAGCGATATTTCAGCATAAGCAGAAAGGAAGATGATCATGTCAATACATATAGGAGCATCTAAAGGTCAGATAGCTGAAACCGTACTCATGCCAGGAGATCCGCTGAGAGCGAAGTTCATCGCAGAGAATTTTCTGGACAGCCCTGTCAGATATACTGAGATCAGGAACATGTACGGATACACCGGAACATATAAAGGCGTCAAGGTTTCTGTGCAGGGAAGCGGAATGGGAATGCCGTCAATGGGCATCTATTCCTGGGACCTTTTCACGGAGTTCGGCGTTGAGAATATAATCAGAGTCGGCACTGCCGGTTCCTTTGATGAAGACATCAAAATCGGCGACATCGTCGTTGCCCTCGCTGCATCAACAGAATCAGCCTATCAGGATTCATTCGGTCTGCACGGCCACTATGCCCCGACTGTAAGCTTTGATCTTCTGAAAAAGGTCATGGCTGCGGGCGAGGAAAACGGCATCAAATTCAGAGCCGGCAACACCGTATCTACCGACGCCTTCTACGAGGCAGATCCGAACTGGTGGAAAACCTGGCAGAGCATGGGCGTCATGGCAGTAGAAATGGAAGCTGCTGCTCTATATATGAACGCCGCCTACCACGGCAAGAACGCTCTGGCGCTGATGACGATCAGCGACCACTTCGTCAACGGCGGCATCACAACTGCTGAAGAGCGCGAGAAAACTTTTACAGATATGATGAAGCTGTCTCTTGAGGCGGCTGTAAAATAGCTAAAAATATTTCAGGCATAATAGAAAAGAAGGTATAAAATGAAAAAATTCAGGATCAACAATGGGAAAATATTCAACGTCAGATCTTACGACGCATCTTACAAGTGGAGCGATTACGTTTCACTGCGCGACGTCGCCTTCGCCCTGAGCGGCACGGAGAAACAGTTTGCCCTGTCTGTCGACGGCAAGAACATCGCCATCGAAACGGGAAAACCTTGCGTTCCATGTGGCTGTGAATGCGGACCTGATGAAGATATCACTCTCGAATCAGATGACCACGACGAGGAGGCCTTCATGACGATTGACGGGGATGAGGTTCAGTACGATGTGAACTTCATCGAAGGCAACATCTACATGAGACTGCCTGCCGTTGCCTTTGCCTTTGACCTGAATGCAAAATACGACAGTTCGCTGGAAGTCATCGACATAGATACGACCAAAGGCATGGCCATAGATATCAACAGACTGGACAACAGCGGCTATTTCGCCTACCTCAACGGCACAGTACTGGGCGATGCTACGACGGGCCAGATTTTCTACTCATGCAAGGCAGACACTAAAGTCGCTATTGCCAGCACAACGAAGATCATGACATACCTGCTGATGAAAGAGGCAATTGATGCCGGCGACATTTCCGCTGACGATCTAGTCACTATCAGCGCTCACGCCGCATCACAGGCAGCGTCTGAAGACGGAGTCGTAACCACTATGAAGGAGGGCATGAAAGTCCCGCTTAGCGAACTGGCCAGTGCTTTGCTGGTCGTTTCCAGCAACGAATCGGCCATCGCCATCGCCGAGCACATCTCCGGCAGCGAAGAGAACTTTGCCAGACTCATGAACAGAACGGCAGCTTCTCTGGGAATCATGTCTGCTGAATTCTACAACTCCAATGGACTTCCATTATTTACTCCTGGCATCTTTGCCTCAGAAATCCACAACTCAATGAGCGCCGTGGATCTTTTCAAGCTGACCAGTCACGTACTGAACAAGTATCCGGAGATTCAGGAGATCACTTCGCAAAAGTATATCGACCTGTCAGTACTTGACTTTAAGGGATCCAATACCAGCAGACTGCTCTTCAACATGAAGGGTATCACCGGCATCAAAACCGGCACGACGGGACGTGCAGGCTGCTGCCTCGTAGCCTCCAAGCCTATGATGGTCAGTGGCAGCGAGCACATAATGGTCTCGATCATCCTTGGTGCACAGAACAGCGAAGAACGCAACGGCAAGGCAGGCATCCTGCTGAAGTATGCGGAGAGATTTGCTGACAAATAAACTGATTCTTGGCGGGTTTTCTAATCTGATTCTAATGCTGCAGTGATACAGTTGCAGCAGCGAGGAGGACATTTTCATGAGGATTTTGCTTGCAGAAGATGAACGCGATCTCAACAGAATAATCACACAGAAACTTAAGTCAGAAGGATATTCCGTGGACAGCTGCCTTGATGGCGAAGATGCCATCAGCTGTCTTGACGCGGCATCCTATGACGGAGCGGTCCTGGACATAATGATGCCGGGAGCCGACGGTTTTCAGGTGCTTGAACATATCAGGAAGAACGGGAACACCATGCCCGTTCTTTTTCTGACTGCCCGTGATTCCATAGACGACCGGGTCAGAGGCCTGGACAGCGGCGCCAACGACTATCTGGTCAAACCCTTCTCCTTTGAAGAACTGATGGCCCGCATCAGGGCAATGACCAGAACGCCTTTCGGTATGGCAGACAACCGTCTGACGGTCGGTGACCTGATCATGGACTGCAGTGCCCATACAGTGACTCGCGGAGGGACAGACATCCAGCTGTCCGCCCGTGAATACGCCCTGCTGGAATACCTCATGCGCAATCAGGGCATCGTCCTTTCCAGAGAAAAAATCGAAGACCACATATGGAACTTTGACTATGAAGGCGGCACTAACGTCGTCGACGTATACATCCGTTATCTCCGCAAAAAAATAGACGAAGGCCATGCCGGCAAACTCATCCATACAGTTCGCGGCAGCGGTTACGTCATTAAGGTGGAAAAATGAAGAACATGTCTCTTAGGGCCAAGATCACGCTCTGGTTCTCTGCGGTGCTCATAGTCATTGCCGTGATCACCTTTGCAGTAATACTGTCAGTAAGCGGACGCGTCATCCAGAGCAGCATACAGGACCAGCTGATAACGGCTGTCGACGATAACGCCGACGAGGTCGAACTTTCCCATGACTCAATTTCATCAGACGATGCCAGCGAATCCGACGACTCAGAAGCTTCTGACGACGCCGACGAATCGGATGACAAAAGTCACGGCGTGGGTTCCGGCCATACGGCAGCCCTCTCTGGCAGCGGCGTTGAAGTCGATGACGACTTCATGGAAAACGTCAACGGAGTAACCACTTCCATCTATAGCAGCGGCGGCAAACTGATCTACGGCAGCGACCCACTCTCCGGCGCCGACATGCCGGCTTTTTCTGATGGGAATGTCAGCACTGTGAAATATCAGGGCGTCACCTACTACATCTACGACCGCAGATTAAGCGGCGAGCATCACGGCGGAGTCTGGCTCCGCGGCGTGATCTCCGACAGCCAAGGTACCGCCCAGATCTCAGCAATCGCCAAATTATCGCTTATTGCCCTGCCGATACTCATTCTCATCGCCATCCTTGGCGGCTGGCTGATTGCCGGCAGATCAATGAAACCAGTACGGCAGCTCACCGAGACCGCCGAAGAGATAAGTCAGGGCAGCGACCTGAAGAAGCGCATCTCTCTTGGAAAAGGTTCCGACGAGATCCACCGCCTGGCTGACAGTTTTGATGCCATGTTCGGCCGGCTGGACCGCGCCTTCACCGCCGAAAAGCAGTTCACCTCCGACGCGTCCCACGAACTCAGGACGCCGCTGGCCGTCATCACCTCCCAGTGCGAATACACCCTGGAAGCGCCGCGGACAGCAGACGAGTATGTAGAAGCGCTGGAAACCGTTCAGCGTCAGAGCGCCCGCATGACGGGCCTCGTCTCCGACATGCTGTCGTTCACGCGGATCGAACAAAACGCCGGCAAAATGGTCTTTGGGGCTGTGGATCTCACAGCGCTGACCCAATCGATATGCTCAGACATGGCGCTGATTGCAGACAAAGGAATCAGCCTGCGTTTTGATGCTGAAGACGGCGTTACTGTACGCGGAAACGCCGATCTGCTGACACGGCTTTTGACCAACCTCATCGGCAACGCATACAGATACGGCAGAGAAAACGGCCACATCGACGTGACACTCAGAAAAGAAGGCGGCAGCGCCCTGCTGACTGTGGAGGACGACGGCATCGGCATCTCAGCCGACGACCTGCCTAAGATCTTCGACAGATTCTACCGGGCAGACAAGTCGCGCTCCGTCAAAGGCACCGGCCTGGGGCTTTCCATGGTAAAGGAGATCGCTGACCTACATGGGGGCACTGTCAATGTGGAAAGCGAGCCGGGCAAAGGAAGCAAATTCACCTTTAAAAGTCCATGTATTCAGGGTTGAGCAGAAAATCATAGACATTCATAATCAGAATCCCCTCCTCATTATATGCAGGCTTCGGAGTATCAGAGGTTATAATGATTTTCCTGAAATTGTCGTCGATTTTCAGCAGCGGTCTCTGTTCCTGGTCAGATTTTTCTTTGCTGTCCATGCGGTAAGCGGACTGAATATAATAGCGTTACGAACCTTTGTTGCAGACAAAATCGACTTCCAGCTGCCTGCGTTCTGCTTGTCCGTTTTTGTTTTTTTCGGATACGGTTACATTTCCAACATCGACTGAAAACCCTCTCATGCGCAGTTCGATATATATAACGTTTTCCATGCTGTGAGGGAGTTCATTTTGTCTGAAATTCAGTCTGCAGTTTCGCAGATCCAAATCCATAATATAATACTTCAGCGGTGTTTCAAGATACGCTTTACCCTTGATATCATATCGCTGGGCGGATTCTATAAGATATGAGTCTTCCAGGTGTTCCAAATAGCGGGCTACCGTCTGCTGAGTTATCTTTGATTTTTTTACTGTTTTAAAAGTATTGACCAGTTTATTCGGATTGGTAAGTGAACCTATTGCAGAAGAAAGAAAATCCAGCAGACTGTTCATTTCTTCCAGATTTTTTATTCTGTATCTCTGTGAAATGTCACGCAGATAAGTCTCAGCAAATAAATTCTGCAGTATATCCACCTTCTGTTCCTCACTGTCTGCAAGGACAACAAGCGGAATGCCGCCATATGTGATATATACATTCCAGCCATCATACTTATTGCCATTATATATGCTCATAAATTCCGAAAAACTCAGGGGATACATATGTACTTCATCTCCCCTGCCGCCAAATTCGGTAATAATATCCTTGGCAAGATACTTTGCATTGCTCCCTGTTACATAAACGTCCACGTTCTTCATATCCGCAAATTCATTGAGCACGCTTTCAAAATCTCTTAACAGCTGAACTTCGTCAAAAAGGAGATAGTACCTTTCACCGTCGACGATATGTTCCCTTATCCACGGCTCCAGCACCTCCGGATCACAGAATTTCTTATTGCTATATAAATCAAAGGCCATTTCGATGATGTGCCCCTCGTCTACTCCATTATTCATCAAATGATCTTTAAACAGAGTACGCAAAAGAAAGGATTTGCCGCAGCGGCGAATGCCTGTTACGATCTTTATCAGGCCGTTATGTTTGCGCATTATTAACTTGTTAAGATAATAATCGCGTTTTATTACTATATCCATATATGCCTCCATAATAAATTATTGCATCTATTCGCAATAATTTATTACAATATATCACTTTGTGGTCATTGCAGTCAAACCTTATGATAAATTTTTGCATCTGTATGCATAAATTTGTTGCGTGCCTCAGCTTTTCCATGAAATATGCGTTCTCTAATGTTCCTCTAATATTTCTCATCTATTATTAAGCCATGATAAGACATCACAATTTGGAATGAGGACAAGAGAGGAGCATTTTATGAAAAAGAAAGCTATATTAAGCATAGTTGTTGCAGCAACACTGCTGCTGACAGGCGCGGTATACGCTGCAGATACGACGGGATCAAACATCGACGCACGCACCTCGGCGACGCCGACAGCGACTGCGAGCCAGACAACCACAGCAAATACTACGGGTACGACAACTGCAGCTACTTCCCAGACAAAGATCGGAGTAACCAAGGCAAAGTCCATTGCCCTGGCGGACGCAGGCATCAGTGCCGGCAGCGTGACCAGATACAATAGAACAAAACTTGACAAAGAAGACGGCGTCACTGTCTACGAGATCAAGTTCTTCACCGCCGCCAACAGATATGAATATGAAATCAACGCCTACACCGGCGCGATCGTTGACAAAGATGTTGAAAAGCGCACTTACTCTTCAGCGTCGACAAGTACCAGCAGTTATATAGGAGCTGCCAAGGCAAAGTCAATTGCGCTAGATAAAGCAGGAATCAGCGCTTCCAATGTAAGCTTCATCAGAGCAAAGCTTGAGACCGAAAACGGCCAGCGCGTATATGATGTGGAATTCATCAGCGGCGGCATGGAATATGACTACACCATAGCAGCCGCCAGCGGAACTGTGCTGGAATACGACATTGAAAAGGCTGACGCCAGCGATCAGTATCACGATGGAAACCATTACGGTCACCATGGATACGACGACTAAATAAAACTGGTCGTAGCGATGATGAGGAACATTGCCGGTGATATTTTGAGTATATATAATAATTTCTCTATTAGCCACACGTTTGTGTGGCCTTTTTTATATAAGCAGCGCAGTGATGACATTCGTCACTGATTTTTTTCTTTTCCAGTTATTCCTACGCATATTTCTCGTTACGCAGTGAATGTTTCGTATTTATTATGACATTTGTCATATTTTCACTTTTATTTACTAATATTAGTGATATAATGATGCCATGATAGAAAGGAGGGCGAACATATGCCGACAAGTACTTTTCTGGATCTTGATGAAAACAAAAAAGCACGCATACTGACCGCAGCAATAGATGAGTTCTCTAAAAGTCCCTATGAGAAGGTCAGCATCCAGCAGCTTATCAAGAGCGCTGGCATTCCGCGAGGCAGCTTCTATCAGTATTTCACTGACAAAGAAGATCTCTACATATATTGTGTCTATGTGATCGAACAGAAGACCAACGAGGCATTGATTGACAGTGATGTAGACTATACCTGGCGCCGCATATATTCCTCTGATCCTGACAGCGACAAGAACGCGCCCTGGTACATCACCGTACAGCAAAAGCTCAGAAGCAAGTTTACGGATGCAGAATGGAACTTCCTTGCAAGGATAGACGAAATTCCTCCGGGAGTCATGCGAGACGCGCTCAGCATTGGCGGCCGACTTCTGGATGAACCAATGTACCGCGAAGCATTCGGACTCAGCGGAGATTTTCCTGAATCAAGGAACGACAAACTTGGAATAATGGCTTTCTATCTTAGCCTGACCGATCTGATCGATTTCGAATGCAGCAAAACCTGCGGCATCACAATTAAAGAAGCTTTTGCCTATACCCAGCCTGGGCTTCGCGCAATAGCTGATGTTTTGTGGATGCCTGACTGCTCGGTATACCCTGCCTTGAGCGAAAGGATGGACAGCCTCTCGCTGACCTCCGTCCATATCATTGGAAGCAGCGGAACGGACCTTCATGTAACTCTGCCTGCAGACTGTCAATGGCAACAGGAAAATGTGAATTCTGATGATAATACGCTTGAGATCATCATTTGGTCCACTATTGACAGAACTTCATCAGCCGGAAGCGTTTCTTTCAGCATCGACGGAAGCAGACCGCCATTAGTGCCTAATGGAGAGACAGCCATTGGTTTTAGGATAGACCCTGACAGCCGAAGCTTTGATCTTCAGGCAGGAGACGTCAGCCTCTCAGGAAATGGTCTGTCGGTCGTAGGAGTCCGCAGCGACGGCAGCCGAGTCTGCCTGGCAGATGACGGGCTGATAACTTTGTTCAATTTCAATAATGATAATAATAAATAAAAGAAAGGAAATAAAAAATGGATAAGAAAACTCTGTGGGAGCTCTACTCTGACAAACAGTTGAAAGAGCTGGAAAAAGTTAATACTACATACAAAGACTGCATCTCAAGAGGCAAGACTGAGCGTGAATGCGTTTCAGTATCCGTTGAGATGGCTGAAAAGGCTGGTTACAAACCGCTGGATGCAATGATCGGCGGCAAGAAATCTCTGAAAGCCGGAGACAAAGTTTACGCAGTTTACAATGAGAAGACAATGATCCTCTTCAACATAGGAAAAGATCCTATTGAAGACGGCATGAACATTTTGGGAGCACACATCGACTCGCCAAGGGTCGACGTAAAGCAGATCCCGCTGTACGACGACACGGGAATCGCCTACTTTGATACCCGCTACTACGGCGGCATCAAGAAATATCAGTGGGTTACAATTCCTCTGGCACTGCACGGAGTTGTCGTAAAGCAGGACGGAAGCAAAGTCTACATCAATATCGGTGAAAAGGACGACGATCCTGTATTCGCAATTTCTGATCTGCTGATCCACCTTGCACAGGACCAGATGGAAAAGCCGGCGTCTAAAGTCATCGAAGGCGAGAAGATGGACCTTATCGTAGGCAGCATCCCTCTTAAAGAGGAAGAGAAAGAGCCTGTAAAGGCCAACATCCTCAAGCTTCTGAACGACAGCTACGGCATCGGCGAAGAAGACTTCCTCTCAGCTGAACTGGAGATCGTGCCGGCAGGAAAAGCCCGCGACATGGGATTCGACAGAAGCATGATCATGGGCTACGGCCACGACGACCGCATCTGCGCCTTCACTTCACTGATGGCACAGCTTGACATCAAAGGCATCCCTCAGCGTACTGCCTGCTGCATACTCGTCGACAAAGAAGAGATCGGCAGCATGGGTGCCAGCGGCATGCAGTCAAAGTTCTTTGAGAACACTGTTGCCGAGGTAATGGAACTGACAGGCGAAACTACCGTCCTTTCTCTGAGACGCGCACTGAAAAACTCAAGGATGCTTTCCTCAGACGTCAGCGCAGCATACGACCCTATGTTTGCAGAAGTATTTGAGAAGAAGAACTCATGCTATTTCGGCAAAGGCCCTGTATTCAACAAGTTCACCGGCGGACGCGGCAAAGGCGGTTCCAGCGACGCCAACCCTGAGTATATTGCCCAGCTGCGCAATATATTTGCAAAGAACAACGTACAGTTCCAGCTGGCTGAGCTTGGCAAAGTCGACATCGGCGGCGGCGGCACAATAGCATATATCATGGCCAACTACGGCATGGAAGTCATCGACAGCGGAATTGCAGTTCTCTGCATGCACGCGCCAATGGAGATCGCCAGCAAGGCAGATATCTACGAGGCGGTACGCGGCTACAGCGCATTCCTCAGCGACATGAAGAAGAATGCGTGAGCAGACGATGTTAAGCAAAGAATTTCACGCATCAAGAAGAGCTAAATACCTGGAACTGCTGGAAGAAAGATCCGTTGGATTCGTCTTTTCCGGTGAAATGAAATACGGCAATGGAGACGAGGAAATTCCGTTTATACCATATGCAAATTTCTACTACCTTACGGGCTTCGAATATCCGAAAGCCGTATACATGGCAGCCAAGATCAACGGCCACGTCAGGGAAATGCTGTTTATCGACCATCCTAATGAAATGGCCAAAAGATGGCAGGGAGTTTTCTATACTAAGGAAAGCGTCAGCGAAGAGACAGGTATCGACTGTGTTGAATACATTGAATCCTTCGATGAATTCATTCCAATGTTCAGAGCGCCCGGCATGGTAGACAGCGTATATTTTGATATTGCCAGCTGGGAAGGCGGCGATTCATCATCTTCCCCTGAGCAGCGGTTTGCCCGCAAGGTAAGAGATTTTGATCCAACGCTGAACATCCGCAACACCTATAACGGCATGTCGCTGATTCGTCAGGTTGAAGAGCCTGAGGAAATCGAGATGCACAGGAAGGCATGCGAGATCACCACTGAGGGTGTCAAGTGCATCCTCGCCCACCTGCATCCAAACATGTATGAATATGAAATAGAAGCCTGGTTCGATCACGCTCTCAAGGCCAGAAATGCCGGCCATGCATTTGCAACTATTGCAGCTTCTTCCATCAACGCCTGCTCAATGCACTATGCTGACAATGACAGGCTCATGGAAGACGGTGAGATGATACTGTTCGATCTTGGCGCTGAGTGGGGGCACTATGCCTCAGATGTAAGCAGGACTTTTCCTGTCAATGGAAAGTTCACGGATCAGCAGAAGATGCTGTATAACGTTGTGCTTAAGGGCCTTGAGGCTGCCGAAGCTGCCGCAAAGCCGGGAGTCATCAAAAGCAGTCTGCAGGATCTGAGCCGAGAAGTCATGGCTGAAGAGCTTGTCAAGACTGGGATGATCGAAAAAGCAGAGGAAATAGACCAGTTCTACTTCCACGGTTCCGGTCACTATATCGGTCTCTACACTCACGATGTCGGCAACGATGATGCTCCACTTGAAGAGAACATGATGTTCACCCTGGAACCGGGTCTTTACTTTGACGACCTGAAGCTGGGAATAAGAATTGAAGACACTCTTCTTGTGACAAAAGACGGAGTAGATATACTGTCAGGAGAGATACCGAAAACAATTGACGAAATAGAAGGCTATATGGCAATTCATAATGAAAATGACTTTGCATTCTAGCCAAACAAATAAATATACTACTAATAAAGGCATAGTTCAGATTTCATTCTGGATTATGCCTTTACTTTTCTCTATTATCTTTCTTCTCCTTCGCCGCCGCTCAGCACGCATTCGCCTATGAACCTGCCGACGTTGTTGTTGGACCCCATGATCCACAGCACATCGCCGCTCTTTATCACAATGTTAGGATCCGGCATTGAAATTGTCATGCCGCTCTTCTGAATGCCGATGATCATGCAGTGCCAGTGAGTGCGGAAGCTGCTTGCTTTGATGGCCTGGTTGACGAAAGGCTCCTTGCCGCTGACTTTGACTGCACAGCAGGCTATTGCATTGTTGACGTCAGGATATCCGCTCTCCATGAACTGCCGCAGAGTTCGGATCTCACGTTCAGGCCGCATTTTGATCAGGTTGTAGAATGTGTCGATGGCCCGACGTTCGCCGAGAGCGAATACTTTGTCGCCGGGGTGTATTACTGCACCGCCTTCCGGGAGTATGGTGTGCTTGCCTCTGTGTCTGATTTTGACGATATATATATTGTAGCGGTTGCTCCACTGAAGCTGGCTGACCGGTTTGCCCAGATAGTCGGCATCCTCCGGCGCAATGAATGAGATTATGCTCAGCACCTCGTCCAGACGTTTGCGCCCGCCGCTGAGTTTCTCGTTTCTGAGGGTCTTCTCGTTGAGATTGCTCAGGAACATGGTCTCCAGTTTCAGATAGGACGCGGCCATGAAATCAGTTCTGGCCAAATGCACGATAAGCACCATTACTGCTACGACCAGCAGCCATTTGCTGATGCCGAAAAAATATCGTATCGGTCCAACAGCGATGATCGTCACAACGATGACTTTGAAAATGATCAGCATGATCAGCGGCAGATGGTTGGACTTGCTCTTCAGCCACAGTGACGTGAATGTCGGGCTGTGGAAATTCATCAGCGGCCTCAGGAACAAAGCCATCACGGCGTATGTCGCTGCGCAGGCTGTGATCTCAGCCGCCATGCTTCCCAATACAGGGCTCAGCGCAGGGAACAGCAGCCTCTCTCCGGCCACCGCCGCCACCAGCATGATGACGCCGTAGATCACAAGACGCGAGAAAAACAGTCTCATGTGTTCTGCCCACTCATTGTCGCTGTCCTCCTCCACCTGCTGGCTGGAAGTATATTTTTCCACCCTGTCGATGAATTTCTGCGGCAAATGAGTGTCAGCAAAGTGAGCAAATCGCTCCGCGTTGTTTATCAGATATGGTGCAAACAGAACCGTTATAATTGAAGCCGAGACGATGACCGGATAAAGATACGGGTCCAGCACGCCAAGGCTTATGCCCATTGAAGCAATGATGAATGAGAACTCTCCTATCGGCGCCAGGCTGAATCCGCTCTTTACCGAGTTGCTCATGCTCTGGCCTGACAGCAGCATGCCGGCTGTTGCAAATACCAGTTTTGCCAGCACCGCGGCCGCAGCGATCGGCAGGATGACAGTCCATTTATCGGCAATCACCTGAGGATCTACTTTCATGCCAACGGAAATGAAGAATATAGCACCAAAAACATCCTTGATATTCTTCGTCACCTGCTCTATGCGTTCCACGTGGACTGTTCCGGCAAGAAGCGATCCGGCAATGAACGCGCCCAGCTCAACAGAAAAGCCCAGCTTGTTCGCCAGCACAGCCATCCCCAGACAGATTCCCAGAGAAAGCACCGCAACCATCTCGTCATTCATAATGCCAATCACCCAGTTGAGGAAAGTCGGCAGCAGGAATATGCCCAGCAGCAGCCAGATTATGAGGTAGCAGACCATCAGCAGCAGGTGACTGAACAAAGCAGTTCCTTCTACGCCGCGGCTTACTGAAATAGCAGGAAGTACGATCAGCACAAAGACGCTGACTACGTCTTCCACGATCAAAGTTCCCATGACGAGTTTAGTGTATTTCTGTCCCGTGCGGTTGAGTTCTTCAAAGCACTTCTGTATTATCGCCGTTGAACTTATGGAAATCATGACGCCCAGCAGTATGCTGCTCATACGCGAAAGCCCCATGGCAATTCCCAGAACGAAACCGACCGCTATGACGCCTGAAAGTTTGACGGCAGCCGTTATGACGGCACTGCTTCCAAGTCTGACAAGCTTATGCAGGTCGAATTCCAGGCCTATGCAGAACAGCAGTATTATTACGCCTATATCGCTCCAGGTACTGATGGAATCGGTTTCCTGCACGTGCAGGAACAGCGGAAAATACGGGCTGATCAGAAAACCTGCCAGAATGTATCCCAATATTACTGGGAGTTTTATCTTCTTGAACAGGATGTTAATCAGTCCGGCAGTCAGCAGCATTATGGCAAGATCGCTTATGAGCGGTGAGATGTGCATATGTGCCCGCCTTTCCCTATGACTAGTCGCTTGCCGCTTCTTTGCAGCGGCCAAATGCGTATCGCAGTCTATGTATTGATTTTAGCATAGTCGACTTTACTTTGTCAAAAAAAACGGGGCGCTTATTTAGCGTCCCGTTTTGATAAATCAGTGTGCTATTTTCTTTCTTCAAAAGCAGAAGGTTTGATCTCCAGCATCGTGTGAATGATACCGAAAGAGCTCTTCTTCTTATGCTCGTTGAAGTACTTCTTGATCCTCTCTGACACCATGATTGCGTTATCTTCAGTAATGTTGTCAAAAATGACCGCATACTGGTTTGGCGCGGCATGTGTCACAACGTCGTTCTGACGCAGCATGAACAATAGTGCGTCTTCGAGGACTTTGATGTTCGCCTGTTTCTGCTTAGGTGAGATCTTGCTGCCCTTCTCTACGCCAAGGGTGTAGATGCAAAGATATGCAGTATGGCCAGCTCTCTCCAGTCCTCTTGCTACCAGACGGTAGATCTGCTTGAATTCTCCAAACTCAACGATAAAGCTCTCCAAATAGTTGTTGTGCTCCTCGAATATCTCGGTAAACTCGTCAACAGAAAGGTTTTTCTTTGGCTTGTTCTTCATCAATACCTTATAGGCATCTTCAAAATTCTCGTCCGGAGCAACCTCGTATTCCTTCTGCATTACCTTCTTTACATGCTCATACATCTCTGATGCTGCACTATAATCTTCAAGCGCCGCATAAGCTCTGATGGCATAGTAGTAATAATCCTCAGTGTAAGGCTGGATCAGAAGAGCCTGTTTGCAGATATCAACGATCTCCTGATATCTTTCTCTCTCCGTCAGCAGCTTTTGTGCCTTCTCCACAGCATTTTTGTACATAGTCATATAGTGAGTCTGTACTGATGCCGCCCAAGGTTCTTTCTGTGATTCAGTCAATGCATTGCCGCGGAAAATCTTGATTGCCTTCAGCAGATTATCCAGTTTATCATCATCTGGCGTCGCCGGGTTGTTAGCCGTTTCAATGCATCTTTCGAAATCATCGATATCGATGGAATATGGTACATTGTCGTTGAAGCAATACGCACCGCTTATGCACGGAATAACGTCTTTGCCAGGCATAAAACCTAACGCGTCGATCTCATTTCTTAATTTAAATACTAGCACCTTCAGTGAATTAGCCGGGTTAGACGCACGCATATCCGGCCAAAGGATCTCAATAAGCTCCTCCTGAGGCACTTTTCTGTCTGAATTGAGCAGAATGTACTCAAGCATGGTCCACATTTTTCTTGACCTGCCTTTGGAAACATTAGCTCCTATTACCTTATCCTTATATCTAAGTTCCAGACCTCCGAAGATATAGATTTCAAGTTTATTATCTTCCATAAATATTCATCCCTTTTAAATCACAATTCACAAATCACAATCTACATTCATACATTCTTTCTTTTAATGCCTGCCTTGCGGCTTCATTATCTCCCATCCATGGTACCCTTCCGGTTCCGTAATACATATACTCTTCGTCACCTTTGCCAAGGATCAATACACAATCGCCTGCATTCGCATCTTTTACGGCCTTTTCAATTGCCATAAAACGGTCTTTTATAAATACCCCCTTTCCCTCTTCGATTCCTGACATGATCTCAGCGCCTATCTCTTCAGCACTTTCTGTACGCGGGTCTTCTTCCGTTACATAGATCCGCTCGCAGTGTCCTGATGCGATTTCCCCCAGGATCTTTCTCTTGACTTTGTCTCGCTTGCCGGCACATCCAAAGACGGCGCTTATGCTGCCATTGCCTTTAATCGATTCGGCATATTCAAATATTTTATCGAAACCATCAGGAGTATGAGCATAGTCAACGATCAGATTAAAGTCCTGACCGCCATCGATTATTTCCATTCTTCCATCTACCTGTCTGATATCGCCAAGGTAAGGAAGCATCTCCTCAATGCTCATGCCTGTTTCATGCATTGCTGCAATCGCTCCAAGGAGATTATGTATGTTGTATTTTGCTACCAGATTGGTAGACACATCGTATTTCGTACCTTTAACGTTGAGGATAAATCTGGTTCCCTTGCTGGATATCTCCAGATTTTCTGCCCTGTAATCCGCCTCATTATCTATTCCATAACTGACTGCGCGGCAGGAACAGCATTCTTTAAGTCCCTCGTAACTGGCTTCATCGTCTGCATTTATCACTGCAACTCCGTCTTTTTTCATGTGGCGGAACAGCAGTTTCTTAGCCTCAAAGTAGTTTTCCATAGTCTTATGGAAATCCAGATGATCATATGTCAGATTAGTAAACGCGGCAACATCAAAGTCTACCGTATCGACTCTGCCCAGAGCGAGCCCGTGTGAGCTGACTTCCATTGCCACGCCCTGCATGCCGTGATCCTTCATTTCCTTGAGTGTCGAATGGATCTCAATGGCATCAGGCGTTGTTAGGCTAGGCTTTCTGCTATAATCTCCATATCTGACGGAAATCGTTCCCATGTAGCCGCATGGTCTGCCAGTCCTGTTCCATATATCGCTGATAACGCTTGTTGTTGTAGATTTTCCGTTTGTTCCAGTTACACCAAATACGGTCATCCCTTTACTCGGATGCCCGTAAAAAATATCTGCTGCTCTGTTCAGTTCGCGTCCTACATCATCAGTCATGATGTAGACTGCACTGCCGGTTACTTTTAAGTCCGGTTCTGAGTAAACTACAGCCACGGCACCTGCCTTGACGGCGGCCTCGGCGTAAGCGTGTCCATCTGCTTCCAGTCCTTTAATACAGAAGAAAATGTTACCGATGCGGACTTTTCTAGAATCCATGCAGATCCCTGTAATTTCTGTTTCAGGCTGACCAGGGAAAATTTCTGATAAAAGCATTGATTCCTCCAGTTAATTTAGTTGTAATTTCATAACCTATATTATACCTTGAGATTGAACTAAAGTCAAAACTTCTTTAATATTAAGTTATTAATAACAAACATTTTAATACCCGCACAAAAAATTGTGCGGGTATTTAAAGGTCAGCACGAGAATTTCTGTGCCGCTGAAAGCATAGAAGAGACTATGCCTCCAATTATCATAACCATTCCTACAATAAAGAAATAGATTATATAGCCAGACGTTGTTCCTGCTATTTCCACGATGCCGCGGAGCATACTGCCCATTGTCAGGGTGGCGAATCCGGCGCATACCAGATTGTTGGAAAACTTGTTCTGGAATCCGCTGATCTTGCCCCATACGAAGCTGTACGCAGCTCCCGCCAGTGGCCACAAACACAGCAGCGTCATGAACGAGGAGTATACCCCATGCGAATTCTGGTTATATATGATACTGAATACGAGAGCAACCGCCGAAGCTATGAGAAACGCTCTGGTCTGGCGCCCGTAATTTGTTTTGATTGCCTTAATTACAAATGCAGACAATGTCACTCACCTCTCTTTCTGAAATTCCATGCCCGCTAGTCGGGTTGTTTACAACTTTGCCGTCGTAGTACATTGTCGACGAACCGCCTCCATCCAGGTTGTAGGCTTCTGTACAACCTTCCTCCTGCATGACCTGAGCCAGCTGATACAGCGTTAGTCCAGCGCTCTCACTGGTCCTGCCGTCAGAAACCACCATTATGTAATGCAGCGGCGAGATCACTCCAATAGCAGTTCTTGGATTGCTGCCCATGGATTGGCTGACCTCCGCGTTTTCACCAACGGAAACTTCTCCGTCTTCCACCAGCACCGGTCCGAATGAGAACACCTGCAGTGCTCCGTAATTCAGGATCTCCTGCGCTCTTGTTTCGCTCTCGTCAAAGAACTTGAAAGTTCCGTCGCTCATGATGGCGAGATCTGTATTTCCTGAAGAAACGTCCCTGTATAGTTTTCCGTTCCTGATTACATAGCCTGAGTTTCTGAAACCGTAGTAATCACCATTGATGGCAAATATTGCATTATTGTCTGCAGCCGTCTCCGATGTCGTTTCCTTTATATTTCTGCCGTAGGTCCCCTGTGCAAAAGCTGTCTTCAGCTGAGAAATATCCGTCAGCTGTATGTCTGCAATGTACACCGTTGTGTCGTTTATCCTCTTGGTCGTAATTGTAACTTTAGGGCTCCCCGATGTAGAGGACGAGGCTGTCGTCGTGTCAGACGAACTGTCCGAATCGCTGTCAGAAGAGGAACTCGTGCTGCTCGACGTCGTTCCTGCAGCCGTCAGGGCCTTTGGAATGACGAAGGTGTCAAGAAGCACCAGCGTAGTGCATAACAGCAGCACTATGCCATATGTTATTCCAAACTTCTTCGGATCGTTTAAAAACTTTCTAAACTTCATCCTTTAGCAACCTCCCTGCCCTGGGTGGCGTTTCCCGCAAAAACCCAGTTCTTCTGAATAAAATAGCTGAATACGAACAGCGTACTGTCTACTATCATCTTGACTGCGACCAGAGGCAGCGGCAGGAATGACAGGGCGTATACCCCTCCCCAGCTTGCCAGCATCTGAGCACAGAACAAAATGAAGTATTTCACGGCCTCGTAACCAGTCGCCCTCTTAGTCGAAAAGCTCCATTTATAATTGAGCCAGAAGTTCAGCCCACCTGACAGCAGCCTTGCGTTAACCGTCGCAATAAGGACGGTGTAGACAAGCGCAACCGGCAGCAGCGAGCTGACCAGCGTAAACAGTCCTAAATCCACCGCCGCGCATGTCAGCGAAGCCATGGCGAACCGAAACGCCGATTTATAAACAAGATAAGAATCTCTTATCGTGCGAAAGTGTGATACGGAATTGTTGTCCTCATAGACGGTGATTATCGGCAGATATTCTATGGTCTGTCCTGTCTTGGCCGCCGCTGTAAGGAAGTTCATCTCGTAGTCGTACCTGTCCCCTTCAGTTTCCAGGGCCAGTTCAAACATGCATGAAGGTATTCCTCTCAGCCCCGTCTGTGTATCAGGGCACTTCATTCCCGTATCCATCTTGAAGTACCAGCAGGAGAATCCGTTGCCGATCCTGCTGCGAAGCGGCGTATTGCCTTCGTGAAAGTTCCGCGTTCCCAGCACCAGGCTCTTCTTTTTCTTTGCCAGCATGTCACTGATGCGGAAGATATCCGTTGTAAGATGCTGGCCGTCTCCGTCTGCTGTTACTACTCCTTCTATGCCGTTGAGGTGGGCAGCGAAATATCTGATTCCGGTCTTGATGGCAACACCCTTGCCAAGATTTTTTTCATGGTGTATGACCGTGCACCCTTCCTTTTCAACTTCTGAAAAAGTCAGGCTATATATAAAATCATCTCCGCTGCCGTCGTCAACGACAAGTACGTTAGTGTCTTTTCTCGATTTTAGTTCCCTGACCAGTTTCACGATTGAACCGTCGGGGCAGTATGAAGGTATGATTATTCCAATACTCATGTCATTACCTCTCTTTCTTTCAACACGTATATCATACTGCTCTCCCTTGGCAAAACTATGAGTCTAAAGTGATGCTTGATTGTAAGTTTTTTGTCGTAATGGCGAAATCCATCACATTTCTTACATCTCACACAACAAAAAAACCGCCCCGTCGCAGGCGATCATCACTGATCGCCCGCTTCTCAGCGGTTTTGCGCTCACGCGTTTCTCTTCTATTCTCAAAGTCTTTGCAACCGCCGGCTGCTCTTTTCCTGCAGCCCTTACGCCGCAGCTGCTGTTATTCAGCTTTAATATCACCATCATATTCAAAATGAGGCATAAGTTCAAGCTTGAATTTGTTCATCTTCCTCTTGTAATCTATTTTTGCCTTAGTATCAGCATCTTCGCAGACGCCTGTCCTTATGTACTTATCCAATGCTGCATAAGTGAAGCCAAGATGTTCCTCGTCTGTCAGCGGTGTGAGTCCGTCGATAGGAACTTTGTCAACCAGTACAGCTGGCAGGCCAAGCACTCTGCCGATAGCCTTTACCTCCTGCACTGTGAGCTTTGACAGCGGGCTGAAATCCCCTGCACCGTCGCCGTAGCGCGTTGCATATCCGACCCAATCCTCGGACAGGTTGCATGTGTTGGCCACCCTGCCGTTCATAGACTGAGCAACTGCATAAGTCGCCGCCATCCTCATCCTCGCCGGCAGATTAGTCGTTGTCTGTGCTGACACTTCGCAAGGCAGCTGTGTGCGGATCTCGCCGAGAAGGCCTTCATAGCCTTCCTTGATATTTATGATCGCATGCTTTATCCCCAGATGTGAAACCAAAAGCTTGGATGCATCAATGTCTGCCTGCTCGCCATTAGGCAGCAGCACTCCGAAAACCCGATCCTTGCCCAGCGCCTCGCAGCAGAGAGCTGCAACTACCGAGCTGTCCTTGCCGCCGCTTATTGCCACAATGGCATTGCAGCCTTTTCCGTTTTCATCAAAAAACTTTCTAATCCATTCTACAACTTCATTCTTGACTTTTTCAGCATCAAAATCCATGCCTGTCACCATCCTTTTCTGCAGTCTTATAAAAACATTTATTGCTTAGCATACCCTGATTTGGCATGCCGTCATAGCCTTAAGTGCGGTATCATGGCTTTCCGCCGTAACTCCGGCGCAGAGCCCGCCCTCTACAGAGATCTCCGTCTCCGGGAACGCCGCCTTCAATATCATTGCGTTAGAAATCACACAGATGTCCGTACACGTTCCAACGAGGACTATCGCTTCTGGGTTTCCTGCGCGGCTGCGCACAAATTCCGGAAGTTCTGCCGAACCGAAAGACGGCTTGTCCAGTGTATTGTCCGTCGTCTGATACTTTGCAAGTTCGCCGATGATCTGCCAGCCGTCGGTTCCCTTTATGCAGTGCGGCACCGGCAGCATCCTGCCTTCCTGAGTCTCCATGTAATTTTCGCTATGGGTATCTCTGGTGAACAGCACCAGCCAGCCTTCTGATTCTGCCTGCTCTATACGATTCGCTATGCCGCCGGCTATTGCCGCGGCAGCAGGATTGGCAAGCGCACCCGTCACAAAATCCTTCTGCATATCAATCACGATAAGAACCTTCATCGGTTATCCTCCCTTTTAATTGGACATTAGCATAATTGTAGCATATATTCCGCAAATGTTCTACAGTAAATGGTCGGATCTTAGGCATTTGAATTTGATATTATTCATCATTATTCATAAAGAAATAGATCTTTCGCGACATGTTCCCAAAATCAAAAAAAAATGTCCAATTTGGGAACATCAATTCCATTGAGATAATTTTATGTCAACCGAATTTGCTGCTATATGGTCTTATTCTATAGAAATATCTCTCGTCAACACTGTCAGACGGCCAAGCATTGGAAGATTATGACATGCCTTTGCTATTTTTATTGAAATATCAAATGTCAAATACCAATCTGAAGATTTTTTTCTATACATGCCTATTCACATGTTCCCAAAATGGGCATGATTTTATTAAAATGGGAACATTTGATGGATTCGGCGTATTTTACAACTGAAAATATAGCAAATGAAGAGATTACGGTAAACTTAACCATCTGCCTTGACGGAAATCATATTGATCAGCAAAGCAACTTTGATTCGCAAAACCAACAGGGATGCCGTCATCAATGATCCATTGACATCGGCATCCCTGTCTGGTTATTTACTGTTCACATTTTACTTGTTTGCTGTCTATGCTCTCTTCATCTTCTTGGACACGATCAGCGTCGTTGCAAAGCCTGACATTCCTCCGCATACTACTGCTGTGATGATGTTTCCTACAACATTCCCCATCACGTCAGCCGGGATGCCCTTTTCTCCAACTACCAGTCCTACTACCAGAGCTGTGAGAACAGCGCTTATAACTGCTCCTACTACGAAATTCTTTACTGCATCTTTCATGATTATTCCCTCCGTTTAATTTAAAATTTATCTTTGTTTTCTGCATAGACATCTGGCAGGATCGCTGCCAAATGGCCGAATTCTTTTAGATTATGAGCAAACAGTCCCATTGGTACTTCCACAGGAACTCTGACGCCGTCCGGTACCAGCTTGACTACCTGACCATTGATAAGTCCCCAGCCAATCCAGAACCTGCTTCTAAGTTCGATGCCTCCCGGGATCTCTCTGACCATGTGTGTCATGATTGCCGCAACTCCCTGACCAGGTACCGGACCATGGCCATTGGCGCACATCATTGCAGCGCAGGCAGGAGTTCCTACTTTAGATTCGTCATATCCCAGTTCATGAGGATATCTGAATTCAAGCACCAGATCGTCTGGTCCAGGTCCGATGTCTTCTCTGACTACATGGACCGTGCCCCAGGTCTTTTCTCTCATTGGTACTGTCGGGTCAAGGACCTTTTCCGGCATCTGCTGTCTGGCAAAATAATGATCTTCAGGATCCCAGATTCTGTATCTCATGTCTTCCAGACCGTGCCATGCAAACCACCATTCAAACATCTCAGGAGTTACACCTGGCATCTCTGTTCTGTTTGCCAGATAGGCACTGCCGTCATCCATAACGCAGTAGCCAACCTCGCAGGGAAGATATCCCTCGTCAAACAGTTTATTTCTGTCCTCGATCTTCAGTGCAAGGGATGGATCAATCGGTCCTGCTTCCAAAATTTTTATTTTTTCCGCAGGTATCGGCGTTATTGGCATGTCGTAATATTTAGCGTATGGCAGACTTCTTTCTTCTGCCGTAAGTTCAGGTCTAATGCTCATTGTCACAGCTTCCTTTCATTAATCCAGCCTGATTTAAACCCTCAGGCTTTTTTCTTTGTCAATAATATAGCAAAGTGTGTGCCAACATGAAAAATGCTGAAATTCCAACATTTTTGCATTACGTTAAATAATATGTTGTACAATTATTGAACATGTGTTAAAATCACATCATCAATAATTAAACAGTATTGTCAGCCAATTGCAATGAGGTAAAACATGAACACACTTCACCTTACAAAAGAAGAATTGAATAAAAAATACAGCACCCTGCGTGAACTGATGGACCAGGTCTTCGACGTTTCCATCCTTGTGGACGAAAACTGCAAGATCCTCTACGTCAGCCGCGGCTCGGTGATTCAGATGCCTTCCGCCCCAAGCTTCGTCGGCAAAGACATCTCATCTCTAGATACGGTGTCACCATTCCGAAAGGTGATCGCCGAATGCAAGTCCTACCGAGGCCTGCTTTTGGAGATACAGGGACGCAAGTGCATTTCCAGCATCTTTCCAATCAAAGATCCCGTCAGTGACACTGTCATAGGTGCCCTTGGTACGATCATCTTCCGCAATATGAACCGCGTAAAGAGCATTTTCAGCGAAAGCAGCAGCACTGCCGAAGAGATCGGTGATATCTACGACACCATCTCGCGTTTCGCCGGCGTCGCCTCCTTCGATGACTTCATTGGTGACGACCACACCGTGACGGACCTGAAAGAAAAGGCGCGCAAAGCCGCGGCCAGCAAGCTGCCGGTTTTGATCATCGGCGAAACTGGCACCGGCAAAGAAATCATCGCCGGCGCCATCCACGCCAGCCGCTATCAAAACGTCCGCGCACCATATGTCACGATCAACTGCACGGCCATCCCTGAGAACCTGCTGGAATCCGAACTTTTCGGCTACGAGAAAGGCGCATTCACCGGCGCCGATGCATCTCATGCGGGCAGATTTGAGGCTGCCGCAGGCGGCGACATTCTGCTGGACGAAATCGGCGATATGAACTTGTCCATGCAGTCCAAATTGCTGCGAGTGCTGGAGTCAAAAGAATTTGAGCGCGTAGGCGGAAACCGCGTCATACCGCTGACCGCCGGAATAATCGCTTCCACCAACCAGAACCTCTTCACTTTGAGCGAAGAAAAAAAGTTCCGCTCAGACCTTTACTTCCGTCTGAACGCCATTGAGCTTTTTATCCCGCCGCTGCGCAAGAGAGTGTCTGACATTCCAGGTCTCGTCGACCACTTCTGCGAAGACATGAACGTCAAACCGGACATCAGCCCCAGCGGCATGTCCCTTCTGATGAACTACGCCTGGCCGGGCAATGTGCGGCAGCTGAAGAACCTTACCCAAAGGCTGGCAATCTTCTACGAAGGCCGGCAGATAACCTCAGACGACATAGCGAACGAGCTGAGGATCGGCCAGCGTACCTACAATGAAGCCTTTGGTTTTACTAAAGAAGATGATTCCACGCCTCTTTCTGTTATTGAAAATACTGAAAGAAGCGCTATAATAATAGCAATGAAGAACCACAGAGGCAACATCTCCGCAGCAGCTGCGGAACTCGGCGTCAGCAGAGGAACGATGTACAACAAGATTAAGAAATACGGATTGGAAAGGAACGGTTCAGACAGATAATATGGCTATAACAGATTCAAAATACAAAAGAATAGTGGTAAAGGTGGGAACATCCACCATCACTCACGACGGCGGCAAGGCAAATCTTCGCAGGCTGGAATCTCTCTGCCGCGTGATCAGCGACCTGGAAAACGCAGGCCATGAAATGATCCTCGTAAGCTCCGGTGCCATCGGCATTGGCATAGGTAAGCTGGGTCTCAGATCCCGCCCCGACGACAACAGCAAAAAACAGGCTCTGGCGGCTATTGGCCAATGCGAGCTAATGTTTCTATATGACAAGTTTTTCGGCGAATACAACAACACCGTTGCGCAGGTCCTGCTGACCGCCGACGATATCGACAACTCCGGCGCCAGACTGAATGTCCACAACACCTTCACACAGCTCATAAGCATGGGCATGATCCCTGTGGTCAACGAAAACGACACCGTTGCCATTGCCGAGCTAGACGGACACAACATCGGCGACAATGATACCCTGTCCGCCATCGTTGCAAAAGTCGTAGGAGCAGACCTTCTGGTCATCCTGACCGACATCGACGGCTTGTACGACAAAGACCCTCGTGCTCACGGCGACGCCAAACGCATTTCCGTCGTCGACGAGATCGACGAACACATTGAGGCTCTTGCCGGCGGCGCAGGCAGCAAACTGGGCACCGGCGGAATGATCACCAAGATCAAAGCCGCCAGGATATCAACTGATGCCGGCATACCATGCGGCGTCATCAGCGGAAGCGCTCCGGAAAGTCTCTACTCACTTATAGAAGGCAAAGACATCGGAACTGTATTCGTTCCAAAGAAAGATCAGAGGTAATACAGATGACAGAATTAGAAAAAATGGGTGCGCGCGGAGCCGCGGCTGCCATGTCCCTTCGGACAGCCGCAGCCGACGACAAAACGGACGCTTTGAAACTAATAGCGAAAGCTTTGATAGAAAACACTGACGCCATTCTCGCCGCCAACGCCGAGGATGTTGCCGCCGCCCGCGACGATCTGTCGCCGTCTATGATCGACCGCCTGTCCCTTGACGTCAAGAGAATACAGGGCATGGCCGACGGCGTGCTTGCAGTGTCTGAATGGCCGGATCCTGTCGGCAAAACCCTTGCCGAGTATGACCGTCCCAATGGTCTGCATATCAAGAAGGTAACGGTGCCTTTGGGAGTCATCGGCATCATTTTTGAGGCGCGGCCCAATGTGGCCAGCGACTGCGCGGCTCTATGCATCAAAGCCGGCAACGCCGTTATCCTGCGTGGCGGCAAGGAAGCCTTCCGCAGCAATCAGACCATCGTCGGCGTTATGCGCAACGCACTGTCGGCATCACGCATCAGTCCAGATTCCGTACAGCTGGTAGAGGACACTTCCAGAGAATCTGCCAATGAGATGATGGGACTCACCGAATACCTGGATGTTCTGATTCCAAGAGGCGGTGCAGGCCTCATCCGCAGCGTCGTCGACAATGCCAAGGTGCCTGTAATTGAAACCGGTGCCGGCAACTGCCACATATACATCGACAAAGCTGCTGATATTTCCATGGCAGCTGACATTGCCGTCAATGCCAAGACTTCACGCCCTTCCGTATGCAATGCGGCAGAGAAACTGCTGGTACACAGGGAAATCGCTTCCAGCGCCCTGCCTGCCATCTCAAAGAAACTGGAAGAAAAAGGCGTCACCCTGCGCGGCGATTCTGCTTCTCGCATTATTCATCCTTCCATGGAAGCTGCGGATGAAGACGACTGGGGCCGCGAATACCTTGACTTTATAATGGGCGTCCGCATTGTTGAAGACATTGATGAAGCTATTGCCCATATAGAAAAATACTCTACTCAGCACAGCGAATGCATCGTGACAGAAGACCCTGCAGCGGCTGCTCATTTCATGGAGTCCATCGACTCAGCAGTAGTCTACTGGAATGCTTCAACCAGATTTACTGATGGAGGTGAAATGGGTCTTGGCGCAGAGATCGGCATCTCTACCCAGAAACTCCACGCCAGAGGACCTATGGGGGCTGATCAGCTGGTCACCTATAAATACCTGATCACCGGCAACGGCCAGATACGGTAATCAGGCGGCTTCGCAACAGGTATGCTGCCAAATGAGCCATAATATTTGTTTGCAGTTGTTAATTTTTATTGAATTTATCATTATTTTTTGTTAAATTTAACAAAAAACTATTGACAGCCTTTAGAAACAGTGTTAGTATAAAGAAAATTTAAAAACAGACAAACCTTTGAGGGAGAGTAAGTAAGCTTTGATGCTTGCATCTGAGAGAGCCGCGGATGGTGAGATCGCGGTATGTAAAGGCAAAACCGAATGGACTCCTGAGGGCAGACCGAAAAGCAGAAATGCCTATTAGGCGCGCCGGAGAAGATTACTCCGTTAACAAAATCCGCATATGGTAGTATGCATTGAGAGGACGTGTTTTTCACGTCAAGCCGGGTGGCACCGCAAGAACAGTAAACATGCTCTTGTCCCAGCAGAGATTTGTCTGGGACGGGAGTTTTTTTAATGCAGCCTGCCGACTGTTTAGATCAATTCCGCTCCTGTCCACAATTAACATAGTCGCTTAAATTGAAAGGAGCAAAAAAATGACTAACGAAATCAACACAATCCCTTATAAGATTTATCTGAGTGAAAATGAAATGCCAACACAGTACTACAACGTACGTGCCGACATGAAGAAAAAACCAGCACCGCTGCTGAACCCAGGCACACTTAAGCCTATGACTGCTGAGGAACTGGAACATGTATTCTGCAAGGAACTGGTAAAGCAGGAAATGGACAACGACACTAAATACTTCGACATTCCTGAAGACATCAGAAACTTCTACAAGATGTACCGTCCGTCACCCCTCGTCCGCGCTTACTGCCTGGAAGAGAAGCTCGGTACTCCAGCTAAGATATATTATAAATTTGAAGGCAACAACACTTCCGGAAGCCACAAGCTGAACTCAGCAATCGCTCAGGCATATTACGCCAAGAAGCAGGGCCTGAAAGGCGTCACGACAGAGACTGGTGCAGGTCAGTGGGGCACTGCCCTTTCCATGGCCTGTGCATATCTCGGACTTGACTGCAAGGTCTACATGGTAAAGGTATCATATGAACAGAAGCCATTCAGACGCGAGGTCATGAGAACTTACGGCGCTTCAGTTACTCCTTCCCCGTCGACAACGACGGAAGTCGGCAAGAAGATCCTGGCAGAACATCCGGGAACCACCGGCAGCCTTGGCTGTGCAATATCCGAAGCCGTTGAAGTTGCCACCTCAACTGAAGGTTACAGATACGTCCTCGGCAGCGTGCTCAGTCAGGTCATCCTGCACCAGAGCATCATTGGACTAGAAACAAAAACAGCTCTTGACAAGTACGGCATCAAGCCAGATATGATCATAGGCTGCATGGGCGGCGGTTCCAACTTCGGCGGCCTGATCTCACCTTTTGCCGGCGAGATGCTTAGAGGCGAAGCTGACTACGAGCTTATCGGCGTTGAACCATCATCATGCCCAAGCGTTACAAGAGGAAAATACCGCTACGACTTCTGCGATACCGGCAAAGTTTGTCCTCTCGCTAAGATGTATACCCTCGGCAGCGGTTTCATCCCATCACCAAATCACGCTGGCGGTCTCAGATACCACGGCATGAGCAGCATCGTCTCAGAACTTTACGATCAGGGACTGATCAAAGCCAGAAGCTACGAACAGTCTGAAGTCTTCAAGGCAGGCGAAATGTTTGCAAGATGCGAAGGCATCCTCCCTGCACCAGAGAGCAGTCACGCTATCAAAGCTGCCATCGATGAAGCTCTGAAATGCAAAGAAACCGGCGAAGAGAAGACGATCGTCTTCGGCCTCACCGGTACCGGATATTTCGATATGGTTGCATATCAGCAGTATAACGATGGAACAATGACAGACTACATCCCAACGGATGAGGATCTGAAACCAGGTTTTGCTGGAATACCACAGTTCCCTGGCAACGAGATCTAATGCTGCCAAATTAACACGACTCCTTAATTAGAGTAAATAAATAACAAAATCCAGGGGAACCGGCGTCATCAATTGACGTCGGTTTTTCTTCGTTTCATTGACATGAATGTACCTGCTATGCAGAGGACGATGAATACTGCAAAACAGGTATGCATCGTATGTACAAGCTGTGCAGGCTCTGCTTCCGCCAGTGTCGTATTACCCAGCTGCATACCTATGACGATGGTCACAATGGCCATGCTCGACGTGTGCCCTACTGTCCTCATCGTGGCCTGTATCGATTGAGCGATACTGTAATCCTTTTTCTCAACACATGACATTATGGCGTTGGAATTAGGCGATGAGAATACTGAAAAGCCGAAGCCTTCCATAATAAGTATGAGGATTATCAAAAACAGAGGCGTATCAAGTCCGACAAGGGAGAAACATATCAGACCGGCTGCACAGATGGCCATTCCCGCAGTCGCCAGCTTATATGGTGCGATCCTGTCCGAAAGCCTGCCCATGGTCGGTGAAAAAATAGCCTGCATCAGCGGCATTGCGATAATTATGAGTCCAGCTGTTTGTGATGAATATCCCATGATGATCTGCAGATAAATGCTCATCAAATAACTGATGGCAAAGGTTGCGCCGTAGTTCAGCAGCGCTGCCAGATTTGACAGGGTAAAGGCTGCATCCTGTGTGAACATGGAAATCCTGATAACCGGGTCCTTGGCTTTCTTTTCCGTAATGACGAACACCGCCCCCAGGACAATGCCGGCTATGAGAATGATCCATGCATATTTCATAACGGACAGGTTGGTCAAGCCGTAAAGCGTGACAACTATGCACGCTATATATAGAATGTTTCCGGCAATGTCGATTCCGCCGGACGATGTATCCTTCATAGGTTTTTTTGGTATTCCTTTGATGGCAATGACCAGTGAAATGGCTGCAATAACAGCTGACATTATGAATATTGACTGCCAGTTGATGTAGTGGTTCAGTATCCCGCCTATAACCGGTCCTGCAGACAGGCCAATATATGTTCCAGCGACCGAGGTTCCAAGTACCCTGCCCCTCTGCTCTGGAGGAAATACAGAAATCAGTATGGCATTATTGGTAGCAAATATCATACTTGAAGCAACTCCCTGCAACACTCTGCATAACAGCAGCATCCAAATGTTCGGAGAAAATGCGCACATAACAGAGAATACAACAAAGAGGATTATGCCCAGCAGAAATACCCTTCTGCGTCCTGTGGCATCCGCCAGTTTCCCGAAAGGAACGCTGAGTGCCGCTACAGAAAGGGTAAAGGCTGTCACTACCCAGCCGATCATAGCCGCGCTAACTCCAAACTGTTCCTCCATCTGCGGTATTGAAAGGTTCAGGGCGCTGCCCATAAAAGTAGTGATAAATGAAGTGATCACAGCCACTCTGAGTATCGAACTCTGCTCAGAAGTCTGCTGGAATCCTACTGTTTCTCTGCCAATTTCTCTATTCAAGTCATATGCCTCCCTACAATTTGCTCTACTCTTATTTTAGCTTAATTCCATAACATTTACAATGAATTGAAAGTTATAATTTTCTGTCTATATCCAAAATAATATGCTATAATATATTGGTATCAAAATATATTTTGCATTTAGGAAGGAGCTCATTCTCTATGAATAGCCTCAGGGATACAATCCTTATTGTCGATGACCAGCGAGTCAACCGAGTGATACTCCATGGGATTTTTGAAAAATCTTACAATCTCATTGAAGCAACCAACGGTGAAGAAGCGGTCAGACTCATTGAAGAATACCACGGCGCACTTGCCGTTGTCCTCTTAGACATTGTCATGCCTATCATGGACGGCTATGAAGTACTGAAGGAAATGGGCGTCAGAGGATTTCTGAAAGAAATCCCCGTTGTCGTCATTACAGCTGAAAACACATCAGACAACGAGGTCAAAGCTTTCGACCTTGGTGCACAGGATATAATAGTAAAATTATTCGAGCCGCTTGTAGTCAACCGGCTAGTTCGCAATGTCATCGAACTGAACCTTCACCGTCTCAATCAGGAAGAACTGATTGAGCAGCAGGCGGAAAAACTGAGACAGTCAAACGCCGTCATGATAGATGCGCTTTCTTCTATCATTGAATACAGAAGCGTAGAGACCGGGCAGCATATCCAAAGGATAAGGCTGTATACACAAGTATTGCTTGAGGATGTTGCGCAGCGCTTCCCGGATTATATGCTTGATGAACATAAGATAAATCTGATTTCCAATGCATCATCCATGCACGACATTGGCAAAATCGGCATACCTGACTCCATACTCAACAAGCCTGGACGTCTGACCGATGAAGAATTCGAGATCATGAAACAGCATACTATCAAGGGCTGCAAGATCATGTCCAACCTGGACAGGATCAGCGACAAGGAATACGTTCAGTATGCATACAACATCTGCCGCTATCATCATGAGCGCTGGGACGGCAAAGGCTATCCTGATCAGCTTGCCGGTGACAACATTCCTATATGTGCACAGGTAGTGGGCGTTGCCGACTGCTTTGATGCACTGACAAATGACAGAGTATACAAGAAAGCCATTCCATTGGATAAGGCCTACGAAATGATCACCAGCGGAGAATGCGGAATGTTCTCGCCAAAGGTGATGGTCAGTTTCAGCATGGTGCGGGCTTCTTTCGAGAAACTGGCACAGGAGTATTCAGATACGCCTTCAAGCGAGCTTCGTGAAACAGTGGACAGGGTCAACCAGCCGTATTCCCCGTCCACTGAGTCTGAGAATTCCCCAGAGCGAAACCTGCTGAAATACTTCACATTGCTGAGATACCTGAATTCAACCGTCCTTGAAGCGGACCTGAACACAGGATATTTTCATATAATCTACCTTTCGGGCAGCAACTTCGACTCACTGAAGATTGGTACCACAATGGAAGCTGCAATGACCAACTTCATAGATGAAGCAGTACATGAAGAAGACAAGATACCGCTGAAGGAATTTCTCGACGACGGCCTTAAACTTCTTTTCCGCGAAGGCATGATGAAAGTCAGTTCCAAATGCCGCATATACAATCTGACAAGTCAGGACTTTGTTCCATATCAGGTGACACTTCTGCGCACCGACACAGAGCATCCGGAGCAGAAACGTCTGCTTCTCGTCTTCGAAACGACGCTTGGGCACATCGCAGAACCGGATCTGATCAAGCAACTGGATACCAGTATCGTTCCTAACGTTGTGAAATGCGTGCAGATGTGCAGAAACGACAAATGGTTCACCATGGACGACGTCAGCGATGGGCTGGCTTCAATGGTTGGCTACACGAAGGATGAAATCAAAGAGAAATTCGGCAACAGATACAGCGAAATGATATATAAGGAAGACCTGAAGCATGTCGAAAATAATCTGATGAAGCAAACGAACTCCAACGGACTCATCGAACTTGAATACCGCCTGGTTACCAGCAGCGGCAGCCTGCTTTGGGTTCTTGACAAGACCCAGTATGTAACCAGTGAAAATGGCAGAGAATACATGCTGTTCGTGCTTATCGACATTTCCCAGAGCAAACGTTCTCAAGACGAACTCAGCTTACTTATGGAACGCTACCAGATCATCATGGCTCAGACCAACGACATCATCTTTGAATGGGACGCTGCCACAGACAAAATCACATATTCATCAAAGTCAAAAGATAAATTCGGTTATGATCCAATATGCGATCATGCCTCATTGAGGCTGCCGTTCACTACACACATCCACCCTGATGATATGGAGGAATTCACTCACCTGATAGACAGTGTAAAGAACGGCGCTGCATATATGGAAGCTGATTTCAGGCTGGCAGATGCCGAAGGCCACTACCATTGGCGCAGGGCCCGTGTAGCTGGACAGTTCAGAGACAACAACACTATACACACGGCTGTCGGCGTTATCACAGACATTGACAAAGAGCGCCGCACCTCTCAGGAACTGAGAGACAGAGCGGAAAGAGACTCGCTGACCAACCTTTACAATAAGAAGACTATACAGATAAAAATTGAAGATTATCTGTCGCACAGACCTAAGAATGAGACGTCTGCACTGATGATAATCGATGTTGACGACTTCAAGCTGATCAACGACACATATGGGCACATGTTTGGCGACATAGTGCTGCAGGAATTTTCAACAAAACTCATCACCATGTTCCGCAGCGGTGATATGATTGCTAGAGTCGGCGGTGACGAATTCATCATTTTCATGAAGAATGTCGGCAATCGTGAGATCGTAACCAGCAGAGCCGAAAAAATCAACTCTGTATTCCGTGAGATCCTTACAGGCAGCATGAACGAGAACAAACTTTCATGCAGCATAGGCGTAGCCTTCTGCCCGCATGATGGCACTACATTCAAGTCCCTGTATCATCACAGCGACCTTGCTCTCTATTATTCGAAATCCCACTCCAAGGATGGTTTTGCTGTGTTTGACAAGCCGTCAATGGACAGAGAATTCGGCAAGCCTAACATGATGGTCAATGCCAGCACGAGAATAGATTCCAACAATACAGTGCCTATTCCTATGGAATCATTTACAGATCAGCTTCTTCAGCTGCTTAACGATGCTACCGATCTGGATTCGGCGATTGAACGAGTACTTGAGTTATGCGGCCTGCGATTTGGCATCAGCCGTGCATATATTTTCGAGCAGTCTGATGACGGCACCACACTCAGCAACACCTACGAATGGTGTGCCGATGGAATCACTCCAGAGAAAGAACTGCTTCAGAACATACTGATCAGCGAAGAACAAAATCTCCTAAGCGGCTTTTTTGACGAAGAAGGCATACTCTACTGCCCTGACATTTCTGAAATGCCAAGGCGGCAGTTCGAACTGCTGGATTCGCAGGATATCAAATCAATGCTGCAGTGCGAGATAAGAGACAACGGAAAATATAAAGGTTTTGTCGGCTTTGATGACTGCAAACTGCGCAGGATATGGACCAAAGAGCAGGTCGATACGCTGCGTTCAGTAACCAGTCTGCTGTCAGTTTACCTAAAGCAGCAGAGGGCTCAAGAGAAGGCTGAAGCTAACACGGAAAACGTCATGTCACTGCTGGGTCTCAAGAATCAGTGGGTCATTGTGACCGATCGCGAAACCAAACAGCTGCTTTACTTCAACAGCGAGCTGACGGAAGAACTGCCGGGGACCCACAGAGGACAGGCATGCTATAAAGCACTGTACGATCTGGATTGCCCTTGTCCTGACTGTCCTCTTCAGTTTATCGATGAATCAGGCAGTTATGCTGGTGACAAACTTTACCCTAACAACAAAAAAGAATGTATCAGAGCCTACAGGCTTACATGGAACGAAAAACCTGCAAACCTCATCTGCGGTAATAAAGGCAGCTTTCTAAAATGAGCCTGACGCTGAAGGGACTGCCAATAAGGCGGTCCCTTTTTAATAGACAACTTACAAAGGAGATGCAGAAATGGGATCAACAATGGAACAAGACAGGTGGAATCTAAAAGACCTGTACCAAAATGATGAATCATGGAATCATGATTTTGACAAACTCGATGAAAATGCCGCAGTACTTGCCACATACAGTGGGTCAGTCGGCAATGCGGCCAGCCTGCTGAAATACTTAAGGCTGAGAGATGAAACGTGGGCAATGATCGATAAGCTGCTTCTATATGCTGAACTCAGCGGTGATGAAGATATCTCATCATCAAAGCGTGCCTCCATGCGCGGCACGGCGGAGAATAAAGCAGCCGCAGTCAAGGCAAGCCAGGCCTTTTTTGTTCCTGAACTGCTTGACCTCCCTGACGGCAGAATAGACCAGATGTACGGTGAAGAACCGGAGCTGGAACTGTATAGGACATTCCTCGGCGAAATCATGCTGGACAAGCCGCACACTCTGGACAGCAGCTGCGAGGCGCTTCTGTCAGGCGTTTCCGAATGCCTTGCCGCGCCGGAGAGAGCATGTCACATTCTGAAAAACGCCGACATGCGCTTTGATCATATCATTGGAGAAGACGGGACCGAAAATGCGGTGAACGAAAGCACCTACTTTTCCTTAAGCAGTTCCGCTGACAGACGCGTGAGGAGAGACGCCTTCAACAGCCTTTTCAGCGGCTATAAGCGCTATTCCAATACAATATTCAATCTGCTGATATCTTCCGTCCGCGCCAGCGCTTTCAAAGCCGATGCTAAGAAATACGATTCAGTTCTGAAGAGCTGCCTGCGCGTCAACAATATTCCGGAATCTGTCTACCGTACCTGCGTTGAATCCGTCAGCAGCCACACCGAGATGCTCCACCGCTACATCGGTCTTAAGAAAAAGATCATGGATCTTGACGAAATGCACCTCTACGACCTGAAGGCCCCTCTGGATTTCGGCACTGGAAGCGGTAAATATATAGAATTTCAGGACGGGCTTGACATGATCAAGGAAGCCCTTGCGCCACTTGGCTCAGACTATACCGATGCGCTGCAGATGATGTCCGATAAGCGGCACATAGACCGCTACCCAAGAGACGGTAAAGCCTCCGGCGCATATTCTACAAAAAACTGCAATACCATGCCATACATACTGACCAGCTACAACGGCCGTCATTACGATGTGCTTACTCTGGCTCACGAACTTGGGCATTCGCTGCACAGCTGGTATTCCTTCAGCAATCAGCCATACATCTATTCCGATTACTCAGGCTTCTGTGCTGAAATAGCCTCCACCACCAATGAGGTCATAATGGGAAAATATCTTATTGACAAAAGCGATAATATAAGCGACAAGCTGAGGATCATCGACCTTGAGATCAGTGAGATCATGTCTTCTGTCTACCGTCAGGTGTTCTTCTCTGAATTCGAGCTGTTTCTCCACGGAGAAGTGGAAAACGGACGCACTCCGACAATTGAAGATCTCTGCGAGCTATGGCACAGCCTCAATGAAAAATACTATGGTCCAGACATCGTCAGCGACCGTGAAAACGATTACGAATGGGCCAGGATTCCCCACTTCTTCTGGGATTACTACGTCTACACCTACGCAACGGGATATGTGGCAGCCAGCTCCTTTGCCAAGATGGTACTGGACGGAGGCGCTCCGGCGGCAGAGCGCTACAAGGGCTTCCTCAAAAGCGGCTCCTGCGACACACCAATCAACATCCTGAAGAAGGCCGGCGTCGACATGACTTCTGAAAAGCCATATGACGATATGTACGCGCTGCTGGAAGAGCTGACAGACAGTCTCGAGAAGGGATTCAGCGAATTGAACAGCGGGGCAGACAATAAGAACAACAAAAAACGCAATTAAAAAAGAATTGTCTAATGGCAATTCCTTTTTATAACATGACCAATGTCAATAAGCTGTCTTAATATTGTAGATTGGCATCAGCTTTTGAATGATCTCAACTGTAGGTTCTATTGCTTCTAGTATCTCACCAGACGGCTTGAAAGCCTGTGGAGCTTCACGCAGAGGATGGCTTCCGGCATAAGGAACATAGACATTTTTGATGACTTCACGGAAATCGTCCATGCTTATTTCTTTTTCCGCCGAACTTGCCGACATTCTCCGTCCTGCTCCATGAGGCGCGGAAAAGTTCCATTCAGGATTGCCTTTGCCTCTGCAGATATAGCCTCCTTCGGCCATATTCATTGGTATGTAAAGGATTTCCCCCTTCTTGGCACTTACTGCACCCTTACGCAGTATCCTCTCTTCTGCGCTTATCGTATTGTGGATCGTATGGAAAGAATCTATAACATGGAAACCCATTCTGCCGCATATCTCTTCGCCCATGATTTCACGTGAGCAAATGGCAATCTTCTCAGCTATCTCCACATCATGGATGAATTCTTCCAGATCCTGTCCCGAGATAGTGCAGCGAGCCTTCTCCAGGTATTCCTTCCCTGGGACATATTTCACCCCAGCTTTTTCACAGGCTATGCGCGAATATCCATTCATTATGTGAGTGGAGGCCCACACGCATCCTGCATGAATGACCAGATAAAGGCATTCGTCTTCTCCTCTGTCTAGTTCAATGAAATGATTGCCGCCGCTGAACATTACGCCAACGTACCGGCAGCTTGTTTCAATATCCGGCATGCTTTGGACTATCAGTTCATTCCAAGGCAGTGCAAGAGCTTTCTGGTTAGGTGTATGCCTTGACATAGGCGCAAAAGGCACTGAACGCAGGACCGAAAGATGAAGCTTGTCAAGGTCAGCTTCGCGCTCCTTCAGTTTCATCACCAGCATTCCGCAGCCCATATCGAATCCTAACATTTCAGGCATCAGCGTGTCGCCGAAATCTGTCGTCAGCCCGTTCACGCAGTAATCTGAAACGTAATGCTGATCAGGCATGACCTGCATATTCCATCTGCCGGTAAAAGGCATGTCGCATATGTTCCTGATTTCTTCCGCACACTTACCATCAAGGTTTCTCGAATGAACTTCTGCTTTTCCGTATTTTCCTGCTATCTGCATACTTCCTCCATCATCACTGATCGTCTGACTAATTCAGTTTTTCAAGCCAGAAAAATCTGTATTGAAAAAGTCTACATGGATTTTGTCGTCCAGAACATAATTGCCCCAGGCAACCAGATCCTCCATTGAAGCATGCCGCCTCATTGCATTGGCGCAAAGCCTGTAGGCTTCAGGATCATCACGCTTAAGATATCGCAGATAGCACTTGCCGCTTATAATTGCACAGTCAGTGGAAACACAAGCTGCAGGAATACTATCAAGTACGAACCTCTTTCTCGAAAAATCAGGATACCGTTTGTCTGCCAAAAGAGAATCAAAATTGATCTTAAACTCAGCTTTCGATTCATCCTTCATCTCCTGAGTATATGGCAGGCACCTGTGAAGCAGCGTATTGATGCGTTTCAGATAATGGTCGCCGGCACCGTCATGCTGCATGAGGATCTTCCCATAAAAGCTGACCGTCATTAAATCATCCAGTATGAAAGAACCATTTGCACTCTTGGCGCTGCGCAAAAAATATGAAACATCTGTCCCGTCAATTTCAACATGCTTGGTATCCGTCATAGGGATGAAGTGCTCATAGTCCATCATCATAAGTTCAGGGAAGATCGGCGCGCTATAAGGACCTTTCAGCAAAACCAGCAAATCAAGATCACTATCATCACGCCATATGCCCATCGCCGCCGACCCGTAGAGGATCACTGCTGCCGGATCATACACACGGCTCATGTATTCTACCACGTGCTGGCAAGTTGTCTGCAAGTCTTTCATAAGTTTATCCCTCCGCCAGCAACCTCAGAATCTTTAGCCAGGCTATGCAGATCCCATCGCTGATAAACAACGGCATCGACCCAGCGACGCAGATCCTGTTCATCTGCATCGTCAGAAAGTGCCTTCATATAAATATCAAACGCCTCTGGCGCATCTCTTTTCAAAATGCCGATCGCATGCTTCCTGCCCGTGAAATACTGATCATTCATCAGGAAGATGACGTCCAGGCTGCGCAGCAAAAGCCTCATTCTGCAGCAGTTGCCGTTTGCTGTATCAGGCAGCGACTGCACAAACATTTCTTCTGCCCATTTGCTGGCCGCATCTTTAGTAACCTGGGGTATCTTCGGCAGTGATTCTTTCAGCATTTCCAGTTTATCCATAAGCAGCTTTCCTTTGCCCTCGGGGTCGTATACTATCACGCCCCTAGCGACAGTCAGTTTTAATATCTGCGGCATATTGCAGTCTGTCTGCAGGATCGCCGAGTTCAGCGTATGGCAGCGTACCAGGTATCCCTCTGCTTTTGCCGTACACAAACTAGCCCCTCCTTCAGAACAGAGGGCAAGAAAATCAATGTCGCTGGCATCAGTGAATGTCCCGTCCGCAAAAGAACCATGCAGGATCAGGGCATCCACTGGCAGCAAACGTTTTAATTCGCTTATGGCGGTATCAACTGCCGGATGTATCATCTGACTATGAAGTGCTGACATTGTTATACGGGTTTGCACATCCTCCGCTGACAGCATCCAGGTCATCATCAGAGACTTCCTTGCCGTCGCCGGAGATAGCTGCCAGATAATTTGCTTCTTCTTCACTCAGCTCTACGCCGGCAGCAAGTGAAGCTTTCTTGATATCTTCTACTGAACGGCTAACCTTGCAGGCTGCCATAACCATAGAAATCTGCTCTGGCGTAAATTTTGACGCAATTTGTTTAATGTCCATAGTTTTCTCCTTTCATAATTTCTGTTCTTCGTAGCCTGGCAGCATCATTGCTGCCTTTTCTATATATCCTCCATTAAAGAACAAACATTTTGACCTGTCTGGGCCATCAAAGCGGCCTGTTGTCGTATATGCAAGCGCACGGCATCCGGCACAGCAGACTTTTCTCCACCTGCATTCGGCACATTCACTGCATCCCTTCATGAAATCGCCAACAGTGGAAAAAGCTTCGTTGATATAATCGCCCTTCTGAAGACAGCTTTTCAGGGAAGTTTCTTTAACATTTCCCAGGTTCCGGTTTTCCTGAACATATCCGCTGGCTATCTGCATGCACGGATATAGGCTTCCGTCAGAAGCCACGGACACGGTTTTGCGAAAATCATGGCAAATAGGAAAATCATCAGAATAGCTTTCCTCACTATGTTTTATCATTGAAAATGAATAGGCTTTAATATCAGGCAGCAAGGTCATGAATTCCCAGAATCTCAACTCCATGCTGCACCCTGTCTCCGAGTATTCTCTAGCTAGTTCCAATGCGCTGTCATAGTATTCCTGCCATGGCATTATTGCATCTTTCATATTTTCCAGGCACCGAAAAGATTCGCTGGTCCTGCAGACCCTCATTGTTCCGACACCCATGTCGCTTAGCATTTTTGCTGCTTCCAGCATGGTCCCGCTGTTTTCCCTGTTGATCTGGGCGTTCACTACAACTGGAAAACCCTTTTCAATGATAGCCGTGATCGCCTCCAGAGCTTTTTTCTCTGCTCCGACCTGGCCGCGTATCATATCATGATATCCCCTGCCATCATATGAAACTATAAAACGTACAGCGTCGTCTATCTTCTTGATCTCGTCAAGTATCTCCGGCGAAATGAACCAGCCGTTGGTATTGATGACATTGACAAACATGCCGTGAGAATAGATGCTCTTCAGTATCTCCATAAACTGAGGATGGCAAAATGGTTCTCCGCCTGTTATCTGTATATAATCTATCCCGCAGTCACGCGCTTCGTCGAGGAACTTTTCCGCTTCCTCTAAGCTGAATTGTGACTGCAGTTTCTCGTTGTCTCTGGCATTGAAACAATGAAGGCAATTTAAGTTGCACTTTCCGGTTATCATCCATTTCATGGCTGGAAAGTAAAAGTTGTCGCATTCCTTCAGTTTCTGCCAGTCACTCAGTCTTTCCTGTTTTTCTGCCTGCCGGCAAAGCTTTCTCTGTATAAGCTGCTCCAGCAGTTCAGAAGGTTCAATTTCATCTGTCCCATTGCAGTGCTCAAGCAGTTCAAACTCAGCTCTTGTAAGTCTCTTCGCCTGATTGTAATAGCGGAAATAATAGGCATACGGGTAAAACCACCATGACCGGAGTGCAACATTATCATTGAGTATATACTTCATATTCTGCCCTCCTGACCGGTGTTTGACTTGCTTCTGCTCTGCTATTTTAGTATAATATAGTATAACACAAAAGTAATTTTTCTTCAATTGCTTTCAAAAAGAAAGGAAGCTTGTATGAACGACGAGTCAATAGCTGTTCTCTGTTCCTCATACTCACATATTGCCGGCGTAACGCCGCCAAAAGAGGCAGCAGCTGCAAGCAAAATACTGACGGAATATGCTGCTGGAAAGTCCGACAGGATTTTTCTCTATCATCCTGACGCGGTTGCCGAATGGGTCAGCGAAGAATATTCCGTATATATGCCTGAGATCTACGAGCGCACCGGCCTCAAAATGCCGCTGTGTGCCGTAATGCCCAGCATCACGCCAGTCTGCTTTGCCACCATTTATACGGGAATTCTGCCGGACCATCATCACGTCATGACTCGTGACGATAAGGTGACAGCCGATACTTTTTTCGACAGTCTAAAAAGCGCTGGAAAAACGGCAGCTGTCGTCACGCCAGAAAAGTCAAGCATGGGCAGGATCTTCCGCGGCAAAGCGCTTGATTACTATTACTACAGCAATGAAGCAGATGCCCGCCGCATCGTCGGCCAATTGATTGCCGAAGACCGCTATACGCTGATATCCTTCTATGACGGCCGTTTTGATTCCGCTATGCATAGAAGCGGGCCGGACAGTATCGCTGCCCTTTATGCCCTGCGTTCCGCATCGCTGCTCTTTGCCAGTTTTGATGATCTGATAGCTGAACACTGGCAAGATCACAGGACGCTGACCGGCTTTGCGCCAGATCATGGCTGCCATGCAACATCGAAAGGCGGCCTTCACGGAACAGATTCATGCAGGGATATGGACATACTCCATTTTTACGGAATTCGCGGGAACGGCTGACGGGCGAGTTAGTTTGAAATGATTTTCTTATTATGGTATAATTACACATTATAAAAAAAGAAGGATAGCTTTATGGACAACCCACTATTCAGAAAAGAAAGTCTGACGACGGCGAATTCGCCTGAGCAGCTGAAAAAATATATACGCATCACTAACCCAAGCGTGTGGATCGTGCTTGCCGCTGTTTTGATCATGCTTATCGGCATAGTCGTCTGGGGCGTTTTTGGTACGATCACCACGACGGTGAAAACCGGCAGCACTGTAACAGACGGCAAAGCTATCTGCTATGTGAGCACCACTGACATAGCCAAAATAAAAGATGGACTGCCCGTCATTTTCCAGAGCGATTCAGAAAAAATCACCGGAAGCGTGATCAGCATTGCCGAAACACCAGATAAGATGAAAAGCAGTACTTATCTCCAGTATTACAGCGGCATTGAAGCAGGAGACCTCTGCTACCGCGTAGAGGCGGATGCTGCAGGGCTTCCTGACGGAGTATACAAGGCGACTGTGCAGGTCGAGAAAATCAATCCAATCGTATTTGTTATTCACTAAAACATTCGGAAGGCAGGCAGATGAGATATGACCATTCGTGAACCAATCACAAGTGGAATAGCGAAAGTACCAGTTGTCATACAGCTTGAAGCGCTGGAATGCGGTGCCGCCGCACTTACCATGATACTGGCATATTACGGCAAGTGGATCCCTTTGGAGGAAGTCCGCAAAGACTGCGGTGTGTCCAGAGACGGCTCTAAAGCCAAGAATATTCTTAAGGCTGCCCGCAATTATGGATTAAATGCGAAAGGATATCGATATGAGCCGCATACTTTAAGAAGAGAAGGAAAATTTCCATGCATCATTCATTGGAACATGACGCATTTCGTTGTCCTCTGCGGTTTTAAAGGCAACAAGGCCATCATCAACGATCCAGCACGCGGCAGAATGGCGGTGTCCAAGGACATCTTCTGCAAGTCCTTTACTGGTATCTGCCTCATGTTCGAACCGGGAGAGTCATTTGAACCTTCCGGACGACAGAAGAGCATTTTAGAATTTTCCAAAGAAAAATTGTCTGGCACCGGCGCGGCATTTGCCCTGCAGGTCATCACTACAGTCATCATTTCGCTGATCGGAATCATCACGCCAGCTTTCGCCAACGTGTTTGCCGATCGGCTTCTTACAGGAGAAAACCCCGAGTGGTTCTATCCTTTCATTATCGGATTATCTGCCATTGCAGCGCTGCAGATCGTCGTATCATGGATACAGACGATCTACTCGCTTAAGAGCGACGGCAAAATTGCAGTGACATCTAATGCGGACTTTATGTGGCACGTATTGAGGCTGCCTGTTGAATTCTTTTCCCAGCGCATGAGCGGAGACATCATCAGCAGAAAGGCCCTAAATGGCCAGGTCTCTTCCGTATTAGTCAACAGCTATGCCCCGCTTCTCATTCAGGGTTTTATGATGATCTTTTACCTTGCCGTCATGATGAGATTCAGTAAATTAATGGCGCTCATAGGCGTTCTTTCGGTAATTTTGAATCTTTATGTAACAAGCCTGATTGCCGCCAAATGCCTTAACATTACCCGTGTTAACGCACGGGACATTGGAAAGCTGACGTCGGCCACAGTTACAGGCATAAAAATGGTTGAATCCATCAAAGCAACAGGCGCAGAGAACGGATTTTTTGAGACCTGGGCAGGATATCAGGCCAACGCCAATTCTGATCAGGTAGAATTTACAAAAGCCAACACTTATCTTGGACTCATTCCAAAGATAGTCACTGTTCTGACCAATGCCGTGATATTTGCCGGCAGCGTCTACTTATGCATGAACGGTCAATGGACCATCGGCATGATCACTGCCTTTTCGCAGTTTCTGGCGGCTTTTCTGGCTCCGGCATCTACTCTTGTCACTGCATCTCAGAGTTTTCAGGAAATGAGATCCTCTATGGAACGAATTGAGGATGTCATGAAATATCCTGTGGATCCTGCATGTGAACGTGAGAACGCGGTACCTGACGGCGGCTATGACAAACTTCGCGGAAAAGTCGAACTCAGAAATGTCACTTTCGGCTATTCGCACTTGGAAGAGCCATTGATCAAAGATTTCTCTCTGACGATAATGCCAGGCCAGAGTTTAGCATTCGTCGGGCCTACTGGCTGCGGGAAATCAACGCTGTCCAAGCTGATTTCCGGTCTTTATGAGCCATGGAGCGGTGAAATACTGTTTGATGATATCCCAATCAATCAGATCAACAGGCACATCTTCACCAGTTCCGTTGCTGTAGTTGATCAGGATATAATACTTTTCGAAGACACTATTGAAAACAATATAAAGATGTGGGACAAATCCATAGAGAATTACGAGATGATCATGGCAGCCCACGATGCCCAAATCCACGATGTTATCATGGAGCACAGCGGCGGCTATCAGTTCAGACTTGGAGAAGACGGCAAAGGCATGTCCGGCGGAGAACGTCAGCGGCTGGAGATAGCTCGCGTTCTAGCCCAAGAGCCTACAGTCATCATACTGGACGAAGCCACATCCGCCCTTGATGCAAAGACAGAATTCGACGTAGTAAAAGCAATCAAAGACAGGGGCATAACCTGCATAATAATTGCACACCGGCTGTCAACCATCAGAGACAGCAATCAAATAATAGTACTTGATAATGGTGCAGACATTGAGCGAGGCACCCACGATGAACTTTACCACAGTGGCGGAATGTATTCCTCACTTATATCAAACTGACAGAGAGGCAGAAAATGGGACTTTACGATCAGCAGATCAAACAGCGAATTGAATACGACGATAAGATCCTCTCCGAATCCTTTGATGAACTCGGTTCTGTTGTCATGGGTGAAAGGTTTGCCAAGGCGTTTAACGACAAGCGCATCCTGACCAAGAATGCAATAGATGAAGTTATGAAATTCTATCACATCCCTCTTCAGGATCTTATTGAAGGCGTGACCAATATCAACGAGCAGCTGGAATACCTTATGCGACCGTCTGGCATCATGCGCCGCAGTGTGGTTTTGGAAGACGGATGGTACAAAGATTCCGTCGGTGCCATGTTAGGTACGCGAAAGGATAACGGCATGCCTGTCGCACTGCTGCCTAGCTCCTTCGGATATACATATCTTGATGCTGAAACCGGCAAAAGGGTCCGCCTCAGCAAAAGCACGGCTGCAGCAATTGATAACGAGGCTATCTGCTTCTATAAGCCGCTGCCAGTCCATGAAATCACCATCAATGATCTGAGGAAATACATTTTCCAATGTCTCTCGGTATCTGATTTTGTCATTACTGCTGGTGCAGTGCTTACTGCCACGCTAGTCGGACTGCTGGTGCCTGCAATCAACAACATTATTTACAATTACGTCGTGACCAGCACAAACATGACTCTGTTTTTTGCAGTATTTATGTTCCTGATTTCAACTAACATAGCAATGACCCTGCTTGAAGGCGTGAAAACACTGATCATCAACAGGTTGAAACTGAAAATGAATCTTTCCGTTGAAGCTGCAGGAATGATCAGACTGCTTTCACTGCCTGCTTCATTCTTTAAGAAATACAGCTCCGGAGATCTTGCCAACCGCATCAATCAGCTGAGCATACTCTGCACTCAGATTACAGATGTATTCCTAACGGCAGGACTCACATCTATCTTTTCGCTTATATACATCATACAGATGTTCCGCTACGGCTCAGGCATGGTGGTGCCAGGCTTGATAGTCATACTCATTTCAATTATTATATCGACCTGCACGACGATTGCCCAGGCTAGATACAACAGAAAGACACAGGAACTTGCATCCAAAGAAAACGGACTCAGTTTTGAGCTGGTCAGCGGTATCCAAAAGATACGTCTTGCCGGTGCAGAAAACAGGGCTTTTGCCAAATGGGCAAATCTCTACACCAAACAGGCCAAACGTGCCTACAATCCTCCAGTTCTGCTGTCGCTGAGTACTGTATTCCTTACAACCGTTGCACTTATCGGAACGATAGTGATCTATTACTTTACTATCACAACTCATGTTGCCCTGGCTGATTATTTTGCATTCAACGCTTCTTACGCCATGATTATGGCAGCCTTTTCCACCCTGGCAGGTGCGGCTAAGACCATGTCGCAGATTCACCCCGAGCTGGAAATGCTGGAGCCGATTCTCCAGGAAGTACCGGAAATATCAGAGAACAAACAGGTGGTATCTAAAATATCATCCGGAATAGAAATCGATCACTTAACCTTCCGCTATGATGAAGACAGTCCAAACGTCTTCAATAACCTTTCACTGAAAATAAAGCCAGGACAGTATGTTGCCATCGTCGGGAAATCCGGCTGCGGCAAATCGACTCTCATGCGCCTCCTGCTCGGCTTCGAAACGCCGCAGAACGGCACGATTTATTATGGCGGGAAAGACATTTCCACCCTGGATCTGAAATCACTGCGCCGCCACATCGGCAGCGTCATGCAGGACGGAAAGCTCTTTCAGGGAGACATATATTCAAACATAATCATTACCGCGCCATGGCTCACCATGGACGATGCCTGGAAAGCAGCAGAACTGGCCGGCATGGCAGATGACATACGCAAAATGCCAATGGGAATGCACACTTTGATATCAGGCGGCTCAGGCGGTATCTCAGGCGGTCAGCGCCAGCGGCTGATGATTGCCCGCGCCATCGCTCCTAAGCCTGACATTCTGATCTTTGACGAGGCAACCAGCGCCCTTGACAACGTGACTCAAAAGAAGGTAACGGAATCTCTCGACAGTCTGAAATGCACTCGCATCGTCATCGCCCACAGACTGTCCACTATCAGGCAGTGTGACAGGATCGTTGTCCTTGACGACGGCAAAATTGCAGAAGACGGCACCTTTGACGAACTTCTGGCCAAAGGCGGCCTCTTCGCCGAGCTGGTTGAACGGCAGCGGCTGGACGTTCACTGATCGCAGCAAAACTTTCTTCTAACAAAAGTTCAGCGTCACCATTTCCGGTGACGCTGTTTTGATGTTCATAAGTTTTATGGCCGAGGGTCGCTCTCAGTGAAATCGCTAATTGCAGGCGCAGCATCAGTCTTTATATTCTTTCCGTCTGATCACAACAGCTGCTGTTCCGGCACCTGCAATTAGCAGCAACCATAATCCCATTGCATTGTTTTCGCCTGTATCTGGCGTATTGGTGTTTTCAGGTGATGTGGTCCCTGTATGTTCAGGCGTTGCTTCTCCCTCATCGGTTCCTGTCTCGCCTGTCGTATCAGGTTCTGCCGGCTCTTCCCCATCATCATCAGCAGCTTTTTCCGCTATGATAAGATATGTTGAAGCGCTTCCATCTGAATATGTAAATTCCACAAGATGTTTGCCAGGTTCAAGGGATGCAATATATGCGGGCATCAATTCTGCAGTCGTATTCTCGCGACCTGCCTTATAGTCGCTGCCGCCAAGAGCCTTTCCGTCAACTTTAAGAGTCAGGAACTTTTCGATCGTTCCGCTGCAGACAATTGTAATGCCGGATTCTGTTCCCTCGGTAACTGTCTGATTGCCGCCGCTGATTATCCGGTAGGATTCTGGGATCAAATATGGCGGGAATATGGCTGGCGGTACGATTGAACCAGACTTTACCCAAACTGTTCCGGATGGCTTAGTATACGTTCTATACCCTTCTTTTGTCGTTGGTTCTGTAAACTGGTCAGCAGACATAGCAGCAGATTCGCCCATTTTAACATAAAGCGGCGCCGTGATAGTACCGTCAACTGTCACCGTTCCTAGTGCTGATGCTGTGGCGCCGTATTTGCTGGAAGTAATATTGCCGCCTACAATCACTGATGCACCTAGCCCATACACTCCTGCACCAGTACCGATTCCTTCCCCAAGGCTGTCTTTCCCGATTGCTGTAACATTGCCTCTTACTCGAGCGATTGCGGATGTTGCGTACACACCATAATAGATGCCTGTAGCATTCCCGCTTACATCTACTGTGCTGTCAGTGGCCGAATAAACTCCGTAACCGTTTATTCCAGAAGCCCCCGCTCCTCGTTTCCTCGCATTAAGATAGCTTGGACCGTCAGCAGGTATTGATATGAATCCTGTTCCGGTCGCATTAGTCACCTGTGCAGTCGAGCCGTTGAAAGCCATTACCCCGGCTGAGGTTCCCGTAACATTCAGTTCACCGTTTCCAAACATCTGAACATGCCCGGCGTCTCTCAATTCCAATCCTGCCGTAGCTGCCTCTTGGCTGTTGATGTTTATATTGTGACCATTCATATTGAAGATCACACTCACTCCAATAATTCGCAGTGTTTCGCTCGTTGTAACATCTGTCATCAGAGTTATGTTGCCAGTGGCGCCATTGGTCAGTGTATCGACCGCATCCTGAAGCGATGGATAATCGACGCCTGCCAGCGTGCATACGTTTTGGTTCTGACCGCTGACTACTATTGTAATGCTCTTGATATCCAAGGCAGATACATTGTCCAATACCATTATTTGGGCTGTATATATTCCAGTAGTTGTCGGTGTCCCTGAGATCACGCCCAATGGGCTCAAGGTCAGGCCTGGTGGCAGTGAGCCGCTGTCAAGTGAACAGGTATACGGTGATGTGCCCCCGGTGATCCCCAAAGTGAATGAATACGGAGTCCCGACGGTCCCCTGCGGATGACCAGTGACATCAAGGGTCGGATGCGCCTGGTTGTTTACAATATCCATTGAAGCCACAGACGCAAGCACGCCGCCGTCATCTGCTGTGATCCCAGCAGACGAATTATAGCTCAATGTGGCATTCTCTCCGCCATGCACCTTGGTAGCCAATGTCAATTGTATGAAGTTGCTGTTTTCCCCATGAACTGATACACCAACTATCTGTTTTGGTGTACTTTCGATCCCGTTTATTGTAATGCCGGCCTGTACTTTACTTGTGATGTTGGTGAGATCGCCAAGGGTCCTGTTAAATGTGATTCCTACATCTCCTCCAGTCGTCACGACTACGCTTGTTATCGTCAGAGGCTGCGGATCCAATGCAAAGACTGTCATCGGCGTCATGATCAAAACCAGCATTGCTGACATCGCCAGACTAGCCGCCTTGCGCATTATAGCGCCACTCTTCCTATCCGCTGCGCTTCCGTTCTTATTCCTAATCATCGTGTTCATATTCTCTGCCTCCTCTACTCTCCAGCCTTCTCATATACTACGCTGCCCTCTTCTGCGGATGAAACGAAGGTCACGCGATTGCCAGCTGCATCGCTGGCAGTATAAGAAAATGTACCATCGACTTCCACTTCCGAACTTTCAGCTGTGTAACCGCATCCCTTGATTTTTTCAAGATAATCTTTATAGTCATCAAGACCTGCAAAGGTATAGCATACATCGCCGTCGCTCATCCAATAGGACGTTATCTTGCTGCCTGGGTCCGGAAGTCCTCCCATGATGCTGCTGTCCCATTCCCGGCTTGAGTCTCCAGATTCTGCAGTGTTCCCGTTGTCCTCTGCATCAGGAACATCGCCCATTGCTGCAGTGATTGTTCCAGATCCAGAATCTTTGTCAAAGGTGAAGCTAATGACCCGTCCATCTTTATCAGTGCCTGTAAAACTCTGGTTCTCCAGCACGATCATGTTGTATGTGAAGCCTTTTTTCTGAATGTACTCTCTGTAGTCTGCCGCATCGTCAGCCTTCATTTCCGAGAAAACGTACATCAGAGCATCTTCCCCTTTCACAAAACTGTCAAGACTGGCATCTGGTGCCTTGAGTCCGTACATTCCATCCTTATCCCAGGATGCTGTACCGATCTCAATATCGCCGCCTTCGCCATCAAGCGTCACGCTCTTTTTTGTGCCACATCCTGCATAAATGATCACCAGACTCATTATCAGCATCAGGATGACAAATATTTTGATTCTCCCCATAGTTCTTTCCCTCTTTCATCATATCAATATCAACTCACACTTTTTCCTGCACGATCTCAACAGCCTACGTCCTGAATCGTATGTCTTCTAATATTTTCTCATAGTCGTCGGACAGTGAATCAAAGGTGCTCGCCTGATCCCCGAAGGTTATTACATATGTGTTGTCCGCGGCAAAGAGGAACACATACATGAATTTCATCTGAATGTTGCTGACTTTACAGGTGAACGTCAGCCTCCGGCCGTCTTTTTCATCGACTGTAACAGGTTCAGGCTCTCCAACCACGGTAAAGTCATCAAAGCTGCCGCTAAAGATTTCCTTCGCCTCTTCTACGACTCCATCCAATGTATCGCTGGTGTATGCTTCCGGCTTTACCATAAAGCTGGCCGTACCCTTCAAGTACTGCACCTCCAATACAGAGCCTTCGACTTTATCCCAGCCATCTGGCGGAACGATCTCAACAGTAACTTCGCCTGCTTCTTTGGCTTGCTGCCCTCCGTCTTCCTCTGCAACAGCCTCCGTTCCCTCTTCAGTTCCCTCATCTGTGCCGGCCGGCGAACTGCTGCTGCTTCCGCAGCCGCTTAGGGCGAAGATGGTCGCAGCCATCAAGATCATAAGTAAATACTTTTTCATCGCTTGTTCCTCCTAACATTTGCATTGCACTTCTCTGATTCCAATGTGCTCCTAATGACGCATTCTTTCAATATCCCTGTTATTGGAGACAAACGAAAACTACCCTCCCAAAATTGGGAGGGTATCCAAAATTGGGAGGGTAGAATCATTCTTTTTTATTTTTCATCATCCTTTGGAGCTGTTCGCCCAAACATCAGAAACAGTTCCGCCCGGCTGTTGATGCCGAGTTTTTTATAAGCCGATTTGCAGTATGTTGATACCGTTGACGTCGTAAGCCCAAGCTCTGGTGCAGCCTGTCTGACAGTCATTCCTTTCAGCAGCAGTCTGACTACCTGCTCCTCTCGCGGCGACAGACCAGTGTCAGCAAGGTCCGGCGGCAGCGCCGCAGTTTTGTTGTCTGACGTCTCCTCCTGCAGGCCGGCCGTCATGTTGATCTGCCTGAATTCTTTTGCCCAGCCTGCAAAAAAGAGGAACTGTGAATAAGCAGGCGACAGCATCAGAAAACCAATGAAAAGAATGGCTGTAACTGATATAGCCAGCGGCTGTGTAGGCATGTGTTTATTGGCAATATCTATGCCTAGGTAGATCAGTGCTACAGCTCCAACGCTCATTGTCAGCAGAAGTTTATGCATCTTGAAACTGCAGAATTTATTGGTGACGCAGCCAATCAGATAAACTCCGGTCAACAGGCCAACCTCCTTAACCTCTGAGAACACGTAAGCCGCGTCAGGTTCTCCTGCAAACCACATGACATAGCTTAATATTGCAGAAATGAAAAATGCATTGCACATCATCCAGATGCTTCGCTTGAATATCACAAGCATGACAACGCAGATCAGGATCAGCGCCAGAGACAGCGTCCCCAACATCTGCGGTGATTCAGAGCTCTGAAAAGCCGGTACGTAAAAGCCTGTTATCCTGACTGCAAAATATGACATAAAAACATAGAGGACCAGCAGTATTCCTGGTTCCATTCCGCCTGTGCCTGCATGAACACCTAAAGCTGTTGTCTCCACGCTGTCCTTGCCTTTAAAATCCAGTCTGTCTGACTGATACATTACAGCACATAGTCCAAGGATCAGTATCATTGTCAGGAATTTTTGCGATGTTGTGCTTGTGAGAAAAACTGATGCGTTGAATTTGATCAGATCTATAAACGTGATCATTAATACCGCTCCAAAGAATCGTTCGGTATTGTTGAGAATAAAAACATATGAGAAACTGCTGCAAGACATGCATCCGCCCAGGCCTGCCATGAAAATCACTTCGCAGATCATAGATTCGGTACCGTCAGCTAGTATTAGCCACGGCAAAAGTCCGCACGCCATGGCGGCTGCGGATGCCTTTGACAGTTTTGCCAGATTGTCCTCATTGGCAAACAAAAAAATCAATACCACACCTGCCGCAAAAGCCATGAACGTAATCGTCGTCCTTGGCAGTCCAAACGCGCTGAAACTGCCGCTCAGCAGGTGGTTCTGTATATTAATGATGATCATAGCCAGCGGAAATGCGAAAAAGTACTTTAGACAGTTCTTTCGCATATTGCGTGGCGCCAGCATGTTCTGCGCGAAACAGAGACGTCTGACCGCGCTGAATATTGCTTTAACATAGCGTCCGTTTTTGATTTCTTCAGTCATGCACTCACCTCATTCACTAGTTTCAGTGGGTGATTTATTGTATCATGAAAGATAATCGAAATCAATAACGGAATTACTGCCTATGGTCCGCCTGCGTATTCTTACGGTTTTCCTTCGCCAGGATTTCTTCGACCATCAGTCCGTCCAGCATGTTCATGCTCTTCATGGCGATCGACGTGACGCCTTCCACGGTCTCCTCCAGCGTCTCATCAGCAACGCCGTCGTAATAGCCAACTTCGATTTTTGCCTCGGCAAGTTCTGACGCGACCAAAGCGGTGGCTGCCGCCACCTCCATTTTCAGCGCGCAGGCGTTTTTTGCGCCGTCGCACAGCATGCCGGCCAGAGGCGCAATGACGTTTTTGACCGCCGCTCTGATGGCTGACCGGTCTCCGCCTTTAAGATATGTCACGGATGCCGCAACCCCGGAAGCCGCCGCGATTGCGCACATGCAGAAGGCCGCCGCACGGCCTATGTGTATTTTTACGTAAAAGAGCATGAGGCAGCTCAGCGCCAGCGCTCTTATGGTCTTTTCCCTGTCTGCTCCGTACTCCTCTGCCGCCAGACCTACGGGTATCGTCGCCGTTATGCCCTGGTTTCCATCGCCCATGGCAGCCAAAGCGGCGCATGAGCTTCCGCCCATCCTTGCATCTGATGCCGCAGACACGAGGATCTTGACCTTCTTCTCTAAAGAATCCGGCATATATTTCATTGGATCATCGTAGAGGTCCGCAGGAACGCTTTTGCCCTGACAGTTCTTCAGATACGCGCGTCCGCTGGCAAGGCCGTATTCGTGCTTGAGTCCGTCCTCAGCCAAAGCCATATTCAGCTCGTAGCCATCCAGCAGAAAAGCCAGTTCTTCTGTGTTTACGCTGTCAACATAATCAAAGATCATATCTGGCGTCAGGCTGTCTTCGTCAGGCTTTACCGCTTCCTCAGGCATCTCCTTGCTGAAAACACTCTTGCCGTTGAGTTCAACGGAAATGATGCCGTCGTGAGTCCCGGATATCACCGCTGCAACGGTCTCATTTGCCGTAGTCACCTCAGCGCGGACGTAAACTCCGGTCTGCTCTTCATCGCTGAATATCTCCACTCTTCCCTCTCTGACAAAACTGCGTGCCCGTTCAATGTCTTCCTCCGTACAGGTTTTCAGCACAGAAAGACCCAAAGTCCAGTCGCCGCCCATAAGTCCAATAGCCGCTGCAATTGGAATTCCCGGCTCCGCCGTCCCAGGGGTAGCCACGCCAAATCCGATCTTAAGAAAAGCCGGACTCACATATACCTTCATCTTCTCCGCAGGTCCCGTCATCAGAGGACGGCATCTCGCCGCCGCCAGTGCGTAGGCCGTAGGCCCGGTGCAGCCAAGCGCCGGAACCATTTCCCTTTGAAGCATTTTCGTAATATCATCATGTGTCATTTTGATCACCTCATTTGCTCACTGCTTTTCTGCCACTGCTTTTCCTGTATCGTCCTGTGCACAGCGCAGGCGATGAACAGCAGCCCTGAATATCCAATGAACGGATAGAAAACACCAATCAGCCTGCTGAACGGCAGAAGCCCCAGCAGGAATGTCCCGACCGCCAGACATACGGAAAATATCCGGTTTGCCTTTGTGCCTTCGCTGGTGAACTTTGTGCAGACGGTCCACATCATCGCCGAACACGATGAGAATATCCCCATGATCAGGAAGATGGAAAACACCGCACCCAAGACGAAGGATATTTTCTTTGCGAGGAACAGCGTTGGGATCGCCAGGGATGCCGCGTCGCCGGCGTTGGTCAAAATCGCCGTATTCGTAACGGCAATGGCAAGTATCAAAGCACCCGTCCCAACGATCGCGCCGACCTCAGCTTCCCGCTTCGTGCAGGCCGTTTTGCCCAGCGCCGTATAATAGAAGCTGCCGCAGAGGAAGTTGTATGATACATAAAGCACTGCGCTCAGCGCCCAGTTCGGCGAAGAGTGATGTTCCGCCAGCATTGCAGCGTATGCGCCTGCCTGCCCTATCTGATCAAAATCTCTTATCACCGTTATCACGCCTACCAGCAAAGTGAAGGCGATGATCGACGGTCCAATGAAGCCGACTATCTTTACCAGTCTCTCAAATCCCGCGGTATACGCCGCCAGCACCATGACCGCCATCAGTGCCGCCCCGGCATAGTGGTTCAGTCCGTAGTACTCTGACAGCGTGGCTCCCGCGCCGGAAATCAGTACCGCCATGACGAGCACCAGCGTCACCGGAATCAGCCATGAATAGAACGCGCCCAGCTTAGGTCCGCAAAAGTATCTGAAATGGTCGAATCCCACTTCTTCTCTGTGCTCAAAACCTGTGCCCAAAAGCATCGGCCCAAGCACCAGGAAACCTATAAGATTGATTATCACAACTCCGTAGCTTGCATAACCGTAGCTTGTAAAAAACTGGAGTATCTCCTGCCCTGTGGCAAATCCGGATCCAATGACCCAGGCCACAAAAGCCCCTGCTATGCCGAATATTCGCTTTGTACTGCTGCCCTGCTTCGTCTCACTCATTAACATTCTCCCGCTGAATAATATTTTTGCTTTCTTTATTATTCACCGGATATCATTTTCTGTCAAGACTATGAAACTTGTGCATCTGCAATTAAAAACCCCGAGGCACTAAGCCTCGGTGAAAACAAACGATCTCAGTCAGCAATTTCATTCTTGCTTTTGTTCCCTGGATTTCTTTATGATCACGGCAAAAATACAAAGCTCTATTGCATCAATGATCAGCTTGACAGTGCGGCATCATAGGCATATACTATCTTCAGATGTATAGTATCGTTGCAGCGATACTCGTTTAAGGGGATGTATATGGTGCAGAAACTCAAACTTTTTCACGGCTCACCTCAAATCATAGAGATGCCTGAACTTGCCAAAGGGAAGCCGTACAACGACTATGGCAGAGGCTTTTACTGTACACAAAGTCTGGAACTTGCTAAAGAGTGGGCCTGCAGTACTGAAACAGATGGTTTTGCCAACTGCTATGATTTTGACCAAAAGGGTTTGTCAATATTAGATCTTTCATGTGGTGAATACAGTATCTTGAACTGGCTGTCTATTCTATTAGAGAACCGCACCTTTCATATGGGCGGTGAAATGGCTCAGCGCGGAAAAGACTACCTATTGGCACACTTTAATGTGGATTATAAAAATTATAATGTGATAAAAGGTTACCGCGCGGATGATTCCTACTTTTCATTTGCTGCAGCATTTCTCAACAATACGATCTCGATTGCTAAGCTTGAAAGAGCAATGATGCTTGGCAGCTTAGGCGAGCAGATCGTGCTCCGCTCTCAGAAAGCCTTTGACAACATTGCTTTTATTGAAAGCTTCGCTGCAGCCAAGTCGATTTATCTGCCAAAAAAAATGGCACGAGATACTGCTGCCCGAGCGGAATTCCAACAGGAAAAGGCAAACGTCAATGCTGAAAACGAATTCTACCTGATAGACATTATCAGAGGGAGGTGGCAAAACGATGATCCACGCCTACAGCGAATATTACTTAAATGATGCAATGCAAAATCTTGGTGATATGACAGATTATGCACTCACCGACTGCGGCTATGACCCTGACGAATTTTTTTCATGGTTTATCAGCAGCGGTATATCCAGCAAAATCGAAAGCGGCAATCCTAAATATATAGCCGGAATGTCTGGTGTTGAACTGGCAAAGGAAGTCATTTTGCTCACCACCGGCTGCTACCCTGCCAAAGATATGACACTCAGCAGGTCACCAGGTCGCAAATACTGGTCTGGCTGGATACTCGCCTATTACCAATGGTTCCGCGGTCTGAAATTTGCCGAGATGGCGGAGAACGGTCTTTCATTGTCCGATGTGCTCTCACTTTACATTCTTCATGAAGCCGACCTAAGCAAGTTTGTGGAAACCGCTGATGATATCATCAGCCGCAATAGATCCGCCTCGCCGTCAAAACTGTCAGTCATCAGGAAAGCAAGAGGCTTTACACAGCGTCAGCTGTCTCAGCAGTCAGGAGTAGCACTCCGAATGATACAGCTATATGAACAGCGCCAAAATGATATCGGCAAGGCGCAGGCATACACACTGCTCGACCTCTCAAAATCACTAGGCTGCGAGATAAAAGACCTGCTGGAATAGCAATCATCATGAAAATTATTGAATCTCATCAAAAAAGGCAGGCCCGGAATTTTCATCCACGGCCTGCCTTGAAAAACCTAAATTGTATGGTATGTGTTATTTACTCTGCTCCTGCGTAGAGTCTGACTGCATCAGGCCTTTTTTTCTGCGGAAAAGCACTGCTGCCAGCCCCATGAAGGACAGGAGAAAAGCAAGCGCCGGAGCAGGCCAGCCGAAATCGCCGGTCGCCGGTACGACGTCTTTCGAAACGTTGCCTTTATCTGCATCCGTTCCGCCTCCCTTGTAAGTACCGTCTGAAGAGCCGCGCGTGAAAGCATATGTATATGTCGCATCTGCAGTTCCGCTGACGGTGACAGGAACTGGTGCATCCCATGCGCCGCCCGCATAATGCTTTGCAGCTGTGGCGTTCGTCACATCGGGCGCAGTCAGTGTGCCTGAGCCTGTTTCACTCCACTTGCCGTTTGCATCGGTCAGCGTCACATAGACGACCTTGTCAGCGTTATCGCCTGCCGTCGTGCTCCATGTTCCATTTTCAACTCTGAAGGTTACCTTCTTCTGATATTTATCCGGAATACCGTCAGGTGTCGTGCCGTACGTGCCGCCGCCAAAGCTGTCTTCTTCCCATTTTGCTGTGAAGACCCAGGCGATGTCACCAGTGCCGGCCGTCTTCGTCCAGCCCATAAACACATGTCCGGTATATGTCGGGTCAGCCAGCAAGTCGATATCTGTGCTCACTGTAAGTGTCTGATTTTCAGCAGATGTACGCCATATGCCGCCGTTCGGCACGATGGTTATCTTGCTGCCATTGCTTACCGTCTGCACAGCGTTATCTGGCACATTGTCGTTGTTTGCATCCGTACCGGCTCCCTTGTAGGTGATGTTCGAAGAGTCTGGTATTGTTCCGGTCGTGCCTCCGCCACTGATTTCTCTCCACTGTGCCGTGAATATCCAGGCGATGTCACCGGTGCCGGCCGTCTTCGTCCAGCCCGTAAACACATGCCCCACATATATCGGGTCAGCCAGCAGGTCGATATCTGTGCTCACTGTAAGCGTCTGATCTTCAGTAGATGTGCGCCAGGTGCCGCCGTTCGGCACGATGGTTATCTTGCTGCCATTGCTTACCGTCTGCACAGCGTTATCTGGCACGTTGTCGTGATTTGCATCCGTGCCGGCTCCCTTAAAGGTGATGTCTGAAGAGCCGATGGTGAAAGTATATGTATATGTTGCATCGGCAGTGCCGCTGACGGTTGCAGGTACTGCTGCATCCCATGCGCCGCCTCCATAATTCTGTGCAGCAGTGGCGTTCGTTACATCAGGCGCAGTCAGTGTGCCTGAGCCTGTTTCACTCCACTTGCCGTTTGCATCAGTCAGCGTCACATATACGATCTTGTCGGCGTTATCGCCGGCAGTCGTGCTCCATGTGCCGTTTTCTATACTGAATGTGACCTTCTTCTGATATTTATCCGGGATACCGTCGGACGTCGTGCCGTCCGTGCCGCCGCCAATGCTGTCTTCTTCCCACTGTGCCGTGAATATCCAGGTGATGTCACCGGTGCCGGCCGTCTTCGTCCAGCCCGTAAACACATGCCCCGCATATGTCGGGTCAGCAAGCAGGTCGATATCTGTGCTCACTGTAAGTGTCTGATCTTCAGCAGATGTGCGCCAGGTGCCGCCGTTCGGCACGATGGTTATCTTGCTGCCGCTGCTTACCGTCTGCACAGCGTTATCTGGCACGTTGTTGTTGTCTGTGTCCGTGCCGGCTCCTTTGTAGGTGATGTCTGAAGTCATCTTTGTAAACTTCGCATAATAGGTCGCGCCATCAGTCAAATCGTTGTAAGATACATTCAACGCGTTCTGGTCGGTAACGAGCGTGTTGTAGGTGCTGTCGCTGTACCAGCCGTCAAAACTGTAATTGGCCGCCGCTGTTGCGGTCAGACCGGCAGAGGTCAGATAGGCGACCGTGCCGCTGGCAGTTGCGCCCGCCGTGCCGGAACCGACCTGGACTGTGCCGCCGCTAGCGCTGCTTGCTGCCGCATTGACCGTTTTGTCAGGAAAATCCTGCGTGGCGATATCGATATCGCCGGTCACAGCGGCGCTGTTGATTGTCAGTACGCCGCCCGTATAGCTGTAATTCTGCGCAGACAGCGGCTCATATATGCCCGACGCATTTTTCACACGAATGATCACGGTATCCGGCTGGCTGGTGATCGTTGATGTATATGCAGAGCCATATGTCGCCATCTGACTGCCGATATTGCTGGCATCGCTGGATGTGAGCGAACCATTCAGCGTGACATCATATGCCTCCACGCCGGTAACCTTTACCACGACCTTATCGCCGAATTTGTAGCCTTTTTCCGCGACCGAAGCCGTGGGAATCGGCATCAGTGTTGTCGAATAGCTTAATTGATTGCTTTTGAGGGAAACCGTCTGGTTCGTCAGCGTATCGAACGCTGTACTGTCGAAGGCCGGCGCATCGCTTTCGTAACCCGTAAAGGGATAAGTGGAAGCAGTTGCCCCCGTCAGGTTTAGTTTATATTTCGAAGTTATGCTGCCGAGATCGACATACATGCTGGAAGCCGTTTCAGCGCTCGTCGTGATGGCCGTGGAACTGCTGTCCATTCCAATCACGTTGTTTTTCACTTTTGTGAGCAGCTGTTTAATTGCGGCCTCAATGGTCAGCACGGAGCTTTTGGAAACGAAATATTTGTCTGCATCCGTAGAAGCTGACCCGGAAGTTCCCGTTACCTTGCTGAAAATGTCGTCAAATATGGCGAGTGAATCCACGTTTTCCTGGTTCTGGATCAGCTGCTTGTAATCGCCAAGTGCGAAGATGGTGGCGCCGCCGCCCTTGATGGCAGTGCTGGTAGTCTGTGCAGCGCCCCTTCGACTGGTATAATTACCACCTGACTCTTGAATGGCGGCGGACGCAGCCACGACCACGACGATTGTATCGCGGTTCTTATTGGTATCAGCGCTGTTAGCCAGACTTTCCAATGTTTGCGCAAGTACGAGTCCGGCATCCAGCCGAGCCGCACCGGTATACCAAGTGCACATCTTACTCGTGTCCAGAACATTCTCGGCATCGCCAACGCTCATGAAGGCATTGGAATAGCCTGTCGCTGCGGAAAGTGCATAATCGGAGGCGTCGATCGTCGGCGGGTTTCCGGTCTGTGTGATCACGCCGTTCGTCACGGTGTCCGCAGTGCCATCGGTCCATCTACCTGACTTGAAGCCAACGGTACTGTTTGTATACGTGTAATATCCGGTACCGCTGCTGGCGCCAGTGATGTCTTTGTTGCCCTTCACTGTCGAATCGGGATTCCCGTTGCTAGCATTATTGATCCGTCCATAGCCGGCGAGGGCGATGCGGTGGCTTGCATTGCCATCCGTCGGCGTAGGCAGGGAAGCAATCATATTGCGGATACCATCAATGACCGTGTCACGGTCGGCATTCATGCTTACGGACTGATCAAGGAGAAAGATGATATCGCAGCCATTGATTGTCAGGTTAGCATACTCTGTCGGATCCTGCAGATAGGAATCTAGCGTGATCGTCACCGTATGCGCGCTTTTGTCCTCACTGACAGAGGTGCTGCTCACTGACGTTGGCGAATCTGCGAAAGTGCAGACTGGGCTCATCGTCATCAGCATACAAATGACCAACGCCACAGAGATAAATTTTTTCTTTTTCATATGATCCTGTCCTCCTTTTCTTCCTGCAAAATGGCTGCCGCAATTCTTATCTTCTGCGGTTATGACATTTTGATGTGAAAATAGAACAAATGATTGTGTTTTTCACTGTCAAATGGTTGCGGAATCTCCGCAATTAATTCTGCCGGAATTATTATATAGTTTTTATAATGTAAATATTAACTAAATTATAACCATAATTGCGCATGCAAGCCTGGGGCTCGCCTATTACCAATGGTTTCATGGTCTGATTGTATTACGCAGCACTACTTTCGCAACGCGCATCCTGAAACTTTTAGTGTTCTTCTCTAATATATGATAGCCTCCAATACAAGTACAGTTTAACACTCTGATCTAAGCTATGCCTATTGGAATTACTATGTTTTATTATTATACCACTTGCTTGTCACCAAAATGTCAACAAATCCAGGTCCAGATGCTATTTTTTTTAAGGCCGAGGGTAGCTCGCAGCGAGTTCGCTCATTGCAGGCGCAGCGAAGGTCTGCAAGTGAAACTATGAACTTCAGCTCGACCGGATTTAAGTGGAGGATCATAAGCCTCTCAGAGATTCGGACATGTAACCTGTTTCCCGCTTCGTTGAGACTGGTGACATCAGGCTTCAATTTAAGGCAAATCTTTTATTGAATCCCCCTTTGCGTTGTGTTATAATTTTAAGGTCATGGAGAAGTATCGAAGTGGTCATAACGGCCCTGACTCGAAATCAGGTAGTCTCGTAAGAGGCTCGTGGGTTCGAATCCCACCTTCTCCGCCAAATACAGGAATGCCACCTTTTCAGGTGGTATTTTTGTATTTAAAGATAATTGATGGGATTCGAACCCGGCGAGCGCGACCGTCAATGAACAAGTCCTGTGGACTTGTGAATAGGGAGCGGCCCAAGCCGACCGAAATGGGAGGCGCAGGGCGGCAGACTTTGCGTAGCAAAGGATGCGGAATCCCACCTTCTCCGCCAAATACAGAAATGCCACCTTTTCAGGTGGTATTTTTGTATTTAAAGATAATTGATGGGATTCGAACTGAAGAATTGCATCCGGCTGAAGCCGGGCAATTCCTGTATGGCACCTACCTACGGCTCTGCCTGCGCCAATCGCCGGGTTAGGTGCGCAACCCGGCTGAGCGCGACTATCTACAGCTTTGGTTACTTTTTGAAGGGCTAACGTGTTATGATTTAGCGATTTAAGCAAAAATGGAAATTCTCATTTTTGAGTGTGAATGGGTTTTGTGACCACTTCTGCAATATCAAAGACAAAAAACGCACTTTCTTTCAGATGATCCTGTGCATGACCATAATGCTGCGCCGGCAATGCTGCAGTTCATGGATGTGTCTATCATTTATAGGACTGGCAGCCGTGCAGCCAGAGATTCGGAGCTATGGTCAGAGAGCGGCAGCTTTGATCGGTGACTTTGATGAAGGAAAAACCATTAAAATCAAATAGAAACATATGGCTTCAGGTAACTTTCTGCGCGGACAGAATAATTTTGTGCGTTTTTAAAGGCGAGAATCGCAAAAGTGGTCACTAATCGTAAAACTACGATCTGAGACCAAGCCACCAAGCCGCCAAGCCGCCGACATCTAAAGTGCCGGCCTTCGCCGCTCCATAAGCTGCGCCACTGAGTACTTCCAAAAAAACATTGAAAATTTGTGATAAATCACAAAAAGGGGTTCACAAACCAATGCCAATGTGTTATATTGGTACTAATATAAATTCAAGAGGTAGAATGATTATGAAATGTGTCAAGAACATCGTCATCGCCAACGCGTCGGGGAACATTACTGCTTTTGTTCTGGATGAGACGCCTCGGTATCAGTATGAGAAAATCGCCGATCAGCTTTTGGCGAACGGAGAATACAAAGCAGAACAGGTCGCATTCGTTAAGAAAATCGACAAGGTAAAAGGCCCAAATAACAGCGCATCTGACGGCGCTGTCGGTACAATGGAAATGAGCGGACTCGAATTCTGCGGAAATGCATCAAGGTCTTTTGCTATGATGATTGCCAAGATTAATGGTCTTTCAGGTGACGCCGTGATTCCAATAAAAATCAGCGGCTGCGAAGAAGTGCTGGACGTAAAGCTCAATTGTGATACCGGTTATTCATGCATAAACATGCCTGAGATTTTATCAATAACCAAGCTCGACAAACCGACTGCAGAGATTGCCAAGGACGGCTATGAGGTCGAAATGGAAGGCATCACCCACATCATTGTAAGAAATATAGAACCAAACAGCGAAAGCTTTGAGAAAATCAAAGAAGCGTTCTATGCCAAGAAGGATGCGGCTGCATTGGGCGTAATGTTCATGAGCAGAACAGCCAAATACATGACTCCTGTAGTTTATGTAAAGGGAATCAATTCCACATACTTTGAAGGCAGCTGCGGATCTGGAACGACTGCTGCGGCCGCGGCTTTGTCAGCCGATAAAGCCGACGGAAAATATCACTACTCTTTCCGCCAGCCTGCGGGAAACATCGCGGCCAACGTTGAAGTCAAAGACGGAAAAGTTGCAGCGATCAGCATTGAGGGACCGGTTGCCCTTTCAGAAAAGATCACAACTGAGCTGGAGATCTGACCTTCGGCAGCAAACAACAAAACACATAGCGCAAAAAGAGGCTCGCGGCATCACACAACGATGCAGCAAGCCTCAATTTTTTTTGCTATTTAGCCGGTACAATGAAATCTCTGGCTGATGGCACGATCTCAAAGTGAATCTGCTCTGCCAGCTCAATTTCGCCATCGGCACAAAGCCAGAAGTTTCTGGTCTTCGGTATCAATGTTACAGATGTGCACTTACGCGTCATCATGATTTTGTCTATGCCCGAAGCCTGAAGATGTGTCCCTGCTTTATACTTTCCTACGAACTGAAGAAACGTCCGCCTGGTTATATCCTTGACTATGCTGACATCGAAGATCCCGTCATCCATCGATGCCTGAGGTGAGCCAAAAAAACCGCCGCCGCAGTATGACCCGTTGGCAATGGCGCATAGTAATATCTGGCCGTCTGCAATGGTTTTACCAGCCTCATCATCTACCAGCTGGATATTGATGCCCTTCTTTCTGGCCAATATGCCTATCGTAGCCAGCACATATGCGCCGGACCCGGCAACCAGCGGTTTAGATTTCAGTCTTCCTGCAAGTTCCACAATATTGCAGTCAAACCCGATGTTGAACATATTCACACATAGTTTTTCCTGATATATACCGTTTATCACGCCTGAATATTTCATAAGGTCAATGCGTTTGATATCGCCGCGCAGCTGACTTTCAATGCTCTTGAAGTTTCCTGCTTTTTTGAAGCTCCTGACTGTATCGTTTCCTGTACCGATTGGAACACAGCCGACCGCAACATTGTCATATCCTTCTATGCCATTTACCAGCTCATTGAGTGTGCCATCGCCGCCGCAGGCGTAAAACCTGGCGCTTGCTCCCTCAAGCTTTCTTGCAAATACTCTCGCCTGATTGGTGCAGTCGCCAACACATCTGGTTTCATATATGGTGACATGTTCTCCCAGATTCTCGGCAGCACTGCTTATCTCCTGTTTCAGTTCAGCGATTCCAGTCCCTTGACCTGCAGCAGGATTCACGAAAAAATAATTCTCCATATAGCGTTCCTTTCCGCTGTTTAAGGCCGAGCGCAGCTCGCAGTGAGCGCTCGGTCACTGCAGGCATAGCTAAAGCCTGCAACTGAGGCCATGAGCCTCAGTTATTACTACCATTCTATTCCAAAAAAGCTGAAATATCAACTGTTTTTGAGTTGAACAGATGCATGCCATGTTCAGAGATTTTTTACAAAATAGTTATATAATGTTGTAAATTTGTATAAAATATTGTAAAATATTATACATAGGCCAGCAAGCGGGCCGGAAGGAGCGATATATAATGAATAAGGATTTTTATGCCGGCAACAGGAAACGTCTGGCAGAAGAAATGGAAATGAACAGCCTGGCGATTTTTTTCGCAGGCCACGAACCTAGAAAAACCAACGATGAATACTATCCCTTCTACACCAGCAGAAATTTTCTCTACCTTACAGGGCTTGAGGAGCATCATCTCATACTCCTGATTTCCAAGACGGATAAAGGCATTGAAGAAGAGCTTTACCTTCAGGAACACGACATGATGCTGGAACGCTGGACGGGCAAAAGATATACGAAGGATGAGGCACAGGCTATCTCAGGGATCACCACGATCAGTTACCTCAACCTATTCCCAATGCATCTGCAGTACAGGATACAGGATCATAAATACGAAACGGTCTACCTCGACTTTGACAAAACCGCACAGAGCGATGAAGACACCGAAGCCTACACATTTGCTGAAGAGTTCGGCAAAACATATCCTTGGATCAAGATGGCCAATGCTTCCCAGAAAATGGCCAAGATCCGCACGATCAAACAGCCATGCGAAATAGAAGCAGTCAGAAAAGCCGTAGAAATCACCAAAGCCGGCATTGTCGCCATGATGAAGGCGTCACATCCAGGCATGTATGAATACGAATATAAGGCAGAGTGGGATCATGAGCTTGCCAAACGCGGCGTCGCTCCTGCCTTCCCGTCTATCGTTGCGGCCGGTGACAACAACTTCTGCATCCACTATTATGCATATACCGGTCAGGCAAAGGACGGCGACATGATCCTCAATGACGTTGGAGCCCAGTGGGACCACCTCTTCAACGATGTTTCCCGCGGCTGGCCATGCAACGGCAAATTCACTGAGAAGCAGAACCAGCTCTACACCTGCGCCTACAACACTTCACAGCATATGTTCTCAATCATCAGGCCAGGCATGCAGATGTCTGACGTCGACCGTCTGGCCAGAGAATTCTGCTTCACTCAGCTGAAAGCACTAGGCCTCTGCGACAATTATGAGGAAGTCGGCAAGTACATTTGGCACGGCGGAGCTCATCACGTTGGCTGGGACGTTCACGACATCGTAGACGCTGACGGACCGATTCGTCCAGGCATGATTTTCTGCGTTGACATCGGCATCTACTGCGAGGAGTGGGGCATCGGCTTCCGTCTGGAGGACAACTGCCTCGTTACTGAAGGTGGCTGCGAAAACCTGACAGCCTCAATCCCGCGGACGATCGAGGAGATAGAGGCCGTGATGGCACACTAGCTGCCGCCATCAAATCCGGCAATAGCATCAAAGCCAGCAAAATCACCAGCGCCGGCAGCGACATCAAAGCCGGCAATAGCATCAAAGCCGGCAAAATCACCGGCGCCAACATCGGCATCAAAGCCAACAAACTCAACATCGCCGGCAGCGACATAAATTCCAACATTTTTACAACAAAAGCCAGACCGCCGCAGAGCTTACGCTCCGCCGCAAAGTCTGGCTTTTTTGATGCCTATATTTCGGTGCATGTGTTTTGATGTTAAAACGATTCTATGACTCCGCTGTCCATGATCTTCAGCAGTTCAATTACCAGCCTTACCGAGGCATCGTAATCGTGGTAAGACGCAATGCAGTGAGGCGAATGGATATAGCGTACCGGAACCCCAGCAACGATTGCCGGTGCAGCGTAAGTCGCCGTCTGGATCGACGCTGCATCAGTGCCGCCACCCTCGCGAACAGCTGCCTGGGCAGGGATGCCGTTTTTCTCCGCCGTGTCAAGTGCAAGGCGCTGGAACCTTGGATTGCAGATAGCCGTTACGTCCATGAACCTGAACATCGGCCCCTTGCCCACCGCCGTCTGAACGGCATATGAGTCAGAAAAAGTATCGTCCGCCGGTGTGCCTTCAAAGCATATTGCAGCCGCAGGCTTCACGTGATTCACAGATACACGGCTGCCTCTCTCGCCCAGTTCCTCCTGGGAAGACATCACGCCGACCACGTCGACTTTCAGGTCAAGTTCCGAGACACGTCTCATGACTTCCACCAATGCGGCACAGCCGACCCTGCAGTCAAAGGCTTTGCCGAACATCCTGTCGTGGTTCTCATCATAGGAAAATGCGACATCAGCCGTGACAGGTTCGCCGATCCTGACCCCATAATTGTCTATTGCATCTTCAGCGCTGACAGCGCCAACATCGATCACCATGTCAGATGGAGAAGGTGCGCGGTTAGCTGCTCTCTCCTCAGCCGTCATGAAATGAGGCGGCTTAGCAGCGATCACACCGGTTATCCACTGGCCATCCCGATTCCTCACCAGCACCTTTGTTCCCGGAAGTGATCCGGAATTCCAGCCGCCAAGCTGGAGAAAACGCAGTGTCCCGTTAGGCTTAATCGACTGCACCATGAATCCGACCTCGTCGCTGTGAGCGTCGATCATGACAACCGGCCTGTTGCCGGTGTTTTTATGACTGTAAAGATACAGATTCCGGAAACTGTCCTCTTCAATGTCGCATACGTCTGCCAGCTCGCTGCGGACCAGGCTGCACACCTCATCCTCGAACCCGCTTGGTCCTTTGACGTTGGACAGTTCCTCAATGCGCCTCAGCGCGTCTTTGTCAACTACCATCTATTGCTCTCCTTCTTCTGATTCCAAAGTGACCTATTTAATGATATAAGCCGACAGCAGTTTCAGCGTGTTTTCTGCTCCGTCTCTGTGGCTCCTCTCGTATCCGTGTGAAGCATAAACACCAGGGCCGATGAGGCCGTGCTTCAGGTCGTAGCCGGCACTCAGTGTAGCTTCAACATCTGAGCCGTAATGAGGATATACGTCCATTGCGTAATCCGCACCTGCCGCCTTTGCCGCAGCAGTAAGTCCCTTTACGACCTCATAGGAATAAGGTCCGCCTGCATCCTTGGCACAGATCGAAACCTGACGCTCAGTGCAGTCCAGTCCGTCTCCCACGCAGCCCATGTCAACGGATATCGCCTCCGTCACACCATCAGGCACCGACGCGCAGCCGCCGTGGCCGACCTCTTCATATACCGTCAGGTGGACCCACGTCTCACGTTCAGGGACCATGCCTTCGTCCTTCAGCATTTTCGCAAAACCGATCAAAATGCCGGCGCTCAGCTTGTCGTCAAGGAAGCGGCTTTTTATGTATCCGCTCTTCGTTACCACCGTCCGCGGCTCAAAGCACACGATGTCGCCTACCGCTATCCCCAGCTTCTTGACGTCTTCCTTCGTTTTGACATCCTCGTCTATGACGACCTCCGTCTCTTCGAAGTCACGTTTTTTGTCGTTGTACTGGGTGTTGACATGGATCGACGCATTTGCCAGCTGAAAAGTACCATCAAAAGCGCCGCTGAATTTGGTGATGATCCTCACATTTTCGCCTTCCGCATTGTTTGCGTTAAGCCCGCCAAGCGGCGTCAGCTTCAGCCTTCCATTGTCCTTGATTGTGGCAACCATGCCGCCCAGCGTGTCAATATGCGCTTCCAGCAAAACTCCCTGGCCAGTTTTTTTGCCGCCGAGGCACACCAGCACTCCGCCCTTTGTCGTCTTCTGTGGCTTGTAGCCCAGTTCTTCAAAGGTCTTTACCACATGGTCCGCAGCTTCTTCCGTATAGCCGGACGGACTGTCTATAGCCAGCAGAGATTTTGTCTGATCCATTATATAATCGGTATACTGCTCAAACTTTTTTTCTTCCATGATTATCTCCTATCGTAGATTATTTCAGGTTTTCCGGATTCAGTCCCTCAAGCTCCGGCAGCACGAAAAGTCCGTCTTCTCTGATTACCTTGCCGTCGAAAGATATTCTGCCGCCGCCGAACTCAGGTCTCTGGATCATGACCAGATCCCAATGATTAGCCGACTTGTTGCCGTTAGGGGCCTCGTCGTAGCACATGCCAGGCGTCAGGTGGAAGCTTCCGGCGATTTTCTCGTCAAAGAGGATGTTCTTCATCGGCTGCAGGATGTACGGATTTACTCCAAAGGAGAATTCGCCGAAATACCTTGCGCCTTCGTCGGTGTCCAGTATCTCATTGATCCTTGCCGTATCGTTAGCCGTTGCTTTGATGATCTTGCCGTTTTTGATTTCGAAAGTGATGTTTTCAAATGTGAATCCCCTGTATGGAGAAGGCGTGTTGTAGGCAATTACGCCGTTGATCGACTCTCTGACTGGAGCGGTGAAAACTTCGCCGTCAGGGATGTTGTTGGCACCGTCACATTTGATGGCCGGAATGTCTTTGATGGAAAATGTCAGGTCTGTGCCCGGTCCCTCGATGTGGACCTGATCCGTCTTCAGCATCAGCTCCCTCAGCGGATCCATCGCCCTGCTCATCTTCGGATAGTCAAGGGTGCAGACGTCGAAGTAGAAGTCGGTGAAGGCGTCAAAGCTTGTGTTTGCAAGCTGCGCCATAGAGTTGTTAGGATATGCAAGCACGACCCACTTCAGGTTAGAAACCCTGTAGTCAGAAGCCTCGTTCATGCCCATCTGATATATGTTCATCTTGTCTGACGGAACGTCGGAAAGTTCTGACGGGTTGTCCATAGCCCTGACGGCGATCCATGCGTCCATGCCCTTCAGCTCGTCCAGTGCGCATTTGTTCATGAAGGCGACCTGCTCGGCGTCGCAGCCCATGCAGATCTCTCTGATCACCCTCTGGTCTCTGACAGTAACAAAAGGTTTGCCGCCGGCTTTATAGACGTCTCTTACCATCTGCTTCACCAGACCGAGGCAGCACTCCCCTTCGTACTCGATCAAAACGTTTTCGCCCTTTTTCACGCTGGTTGAATAGTTGACCAGCAGATTTGACAGTTTGATATCTCTTGGATCCATTTTATTCATTCCTTTCCAATATTATTCTACTACGAACATCAATATTCGTCATCCTACAATTTGCCCCCGTCTGTATTAGGCGGGGGCATAAGGTGATTATCAGTTATTTTACCGGTATGAATTTTGCTCTGTTCATAAGCGGATGCTCCAGCTTGATGGCTCCCTTTACCGGGCACTCCATTACGCAGGCTCCGCAGTAATAGCATTCTCCAGGATACATCACTATTGGGTGATGCCCCTTCTCTGTGCTGTTTACCAGCACGTCGACCTGGCAGGCGTCGGCGCACCTGTTGCAGCCTATGCAAAGGTCCTCATTATATATTATCGGTCTGGTGCTGCATGTCACCGGTTCAGCAAACAGTTCAGCTCCTGCTTTTATCTCTGACATTAATGCTCACCTCCAATATAGTCCTGATTTCTCTTTTCATATTCCTTCTCAACATCGCCGTAATAGTCGTGAGGCACTATGCCCTTTACAGGTTTGCCGTCAACGAGTTTGATGGTGATGAAGTGTCTGTCCTTCTCAGGGTCTACCTCCGGGAAATCACTCCTCATGAAGTGGAGCGGCTCTGAACTTGATTCTCTCATAAGACATGCGTTGAGTATCATCTTGGAAACTTCCAGGATATCCATGACCTCGTGGGTCCTCATCAGTTCATGAGGGTTCTGGCAGCTCAGCTGCGGAACGTATTCCTCTTCAAAGCTGTTCATCAGGCTCAGTCCTTCTCTCAGCAGATCTTCGCATTTGATTCCGCCGCAGTAATTCTGCATGCCCTTGGCAATTGCCATGTTCAGTTCACGCCAGTCCATGCCGTTTTCAACCTTAAGCGGATGATACAGTCTTTCCTGTTCGATCTTAACATCGTCTTCACTGACCTTGCCGAAATCAACTTTTCCGGCATAGTCTGATGCTTTTCTTCCTGCATAATATCCTGTTGCGCAGGCTGAGCCAGCGCAGTCTGATGCGTAGAGCTGGTCTCCTGCCGCGTATATTCCGTCTATGTTAGTCTTCAGATCCCAGTCTTCCAGCACTCCGCCCGGAGCTCCGAACAGCTGTCTTTCCTGCTCCAGGAATGATGCCGACTGCCAACCGGTACCATAGCTCTGAAGTATGTGCTTGGACGGGTCGAAACCCCTCTCAGTATAGTTTTGATAGATAGGTACCTGTGTCTTGCCTTCCTGTCCGACCATCATGCCCCAGATGACCTTGCGCTCCAGCTCCGGCATTTTGCTCAGATCAGCGTAGAAAGGAAGCTGATAGCCTCTCTTCATCAGCTCGGCGAAATCCATGGTCTCCGGTCCTCTGTACTCGTACTTGGCTTCGTCAATGACTCCGCCCTTGAGGAAGAACTTCTGGCCTTTTGCCGGATGATATCTGTCGGAAACCGTCTTCAAAATATTGCCGTCTCTGTCGAGATATGGGATCTCAACGCCTCTGGCGTCGACCATAGTTGCCGCGTACCAGGTGTTGTGGTTGTTGCCTGCTCCGTAAGGAGGGAAGCTTCTGCCGGCTGCTGAGAACTCGCCTTTGACGGATTTCTCCATCATTGTGAACTCAACGCCTGCTCTGTAGCCCATTGCATGGCCGCTGCCGATCGACTGCGGAGGTCTGAACTCTGAAAGTCCCATGGTATCAGGACTGAAGAGCCAGATTCTGGCTGGTCTTGACATGGTCAGGATAGTTGACTTGGCTTCGAAGACCATGAATTTTCCGGTCCTGACGTTCATTCCCATAGCGCCAATGCCGCGCTTGTGGCCGCCGATCTCTTCTGTCAGCAGAGCCGTCGCCTCTGTTCTGTCGTATATTTTGACGCCAAGCTTCTTCATTTCATTGTAGAGTGCCGGCTTGAAGGTAGTTCCCCAAACTCTCAGCGTAAATTTATTTTCATAGTCATAGGCAAACATCAGTTTGGTCTTATCGTCGCGGAATTCTGCACCTTTGAACTCGTCTTCAGTATCGCGGATCTTTCCTCCGAAGGTCTCCATGTCAGCAAGTCTGTCCCAGCCTTCACGGCATGTAATGTAATGGTAAATTCCGTTGCTGTAGTGATCCTGTTCGTTGATATATGCCTCAGCTATCTCTTTTGGCGTTACCGATGAACATGGATTGGTGCAGGCAGATTCCCAGTGGTCGAAACCAGTTCCGCCGGATCCGCTTCGCTTAGTCGCGCCCTTTTCTACCAAAACAACGGATTTTCCCTTTCTGGCAGCCGCTATCGCAGCGTAACAGCCGGCAAGTCCTCCGCCAAGAACAAGAACATCTGACTTAACTCTTTCAGCCTCGCCAATCTCGTTCTTGTAAGGCCATTTATACTGTTCCATCCTTTTTCCTCTCTTTCGTATGGCAATTGAGTAATATCGTTTTTTACCTATAGTATGATCATTACAGGCCGTATAGACCTGTGAATTTTTCTGTCAGATATCCGGTATAGTAGGCAGGATCAAAAGTCTCGCCGCAGACGTGCTGCAGTATTTCTTCTGACGTGTACAGCATACCGTACTGATACATCTTCTCCGTCAGCCATGATACCATTTGGGTGAAATCACCCTTGCGGCAGCATTCAGCGATGTCAACGTGCTTGGATACCGCGTTAACGATCTGTGCCGAATAGGCGTTTCCAACGGCATAGCTTGGGAAGTAGCCATAGGCGCCTCCCGCCCAGTGAGCGTCCTGCAGGACTCCTCTGGTGTCGTCAGGTACATCGATGCCCAGATATTCTTTATATAATCGGTTCCATTCCCCTGGGATCTCGTCCACGGAAATGTCTCCTGCAATCATCAGTTTTTCCAGTTCATACCTTACCATGATGTGCATGGAGTATGTAAGTTCGTCAGCGTCGGTCCTGATCAGGCTCGGCCTGGCAATGTTCACGCCTCTGTAGAATTCTTCTGCAGAAACGTCTCCCATCTGATCCGGAAATAGTTTCCTGATCTCAGGGAATATAAGTTCAATAAACGGCATGCTTCTGCCTATGTTGTTTTCCCACATTCTCGACTGTGATTCGTGAGTTGCCGTTGTTGCGCCGTGTCCCAATACTGAATGGATGAGATTGTCGCCAACATTGAGTTCATACAGAGCATGTCCGCTCTCGTGGATCACGCTGTACAGATTGCTGGCAAGATCGTCTTCCAGATACTTAGTCGTTATCCTCACGTCGTTTTTTGAGAACTCTATGGTAAATGGATGTTCAGTATCCTTGATCGTACACCTGGTCTTATCTATCCCCATTACATCCATTGCGTATTCTGACAGCTTACGCTGAGCTGGAATACTGAACTTCTGATGCAGGAAATCTTCTCTTGGCGCATAGCCGCATTCGCTTATCGCCTTTACCAGCGGAACAAGCTTTTCCCTCAGATCGCTGAAGAAGGGCTCCAGCTGCTCTACGGTCATACCCTTCTCAAATTCATTGAGAAGGGTATTGTAGAGATTCTTTTCTTCGGGTTTGATGTATTTAGCGTAACGTTTTTTTATTTCAATAAGATTTTTGAGATATGGCTTAAATGTTTCATAGTCGTTGGTGTCTTTGGCGATCTTCCAGTAATGGTTTGCATCGTTCTGCGCCATTTCTGCGGCAACGACCTCCTCCTCAGGAACTTTTTCCATCTTTTCCTGCTCTTCCAGCAATTCCTCAACTTCCCGGCGTGTCTGGAAATCCAGATCCGCTTTGCAGTCGCTGAGGTCATGCAGCAGTTCCTTGAATCCTTTGTCCACGGTAAGTTTATACTGCTCGCCGCTGAGCACACCCATGGTGTCACTCAGAGTGTCTGAAGCACCGCTTGGCATCCCCGTTGCAGCATCATACTGCATAAGGCCAAGCGCGTGTTCGTATGCCCGCATTTTCTTCTGATGTTCTTTGAACTGAACGACTTTCTCCTCAAGCTTCATGATCATATCTCCTAACCAAAATGTCTCATCAGCAATACAATGACGAGCAGAGTGACCATGCCGACCACCATGCTCTTGACAAAAGTACCGATAATGGACTTCAGGTTCTTCTGTTCTTCCTGAGTGTACGGTCTCTTATATTTGTCTTTCTTTCTGTAAAACTGATTGTAATTCATAATATTTCCTACTGTTCCTTCTTCACTTTGCAGCACGCCACGTAATGATCAGGTGAGATCTCCTCGAAAGGAATATCCTGGCCTCTGCATTCATCTGTTGCCAGCGGACATCTGTTGGCGAACCTGCATCCCGGCTTAGGATTGATAGGGCTTGTTACCTCGCCTTTGATAGGCTCGTTCTTCTTGCCTCTGCTCTCTATGCTTGGAATTGGAATTGCTGCCAGAAGCGCCTTGGTGTACGGGTGGATCGGGTTCTTGAAAAGTTCAGCTGAGCTGCACTTCTCAACACACTTGCCCATGTACATAACGAGTATCTCGTTGGATATGTGCTTAACAACGCTCATGTTGTGAGTGATGAACATGTATGTCAGATGTCTCTCATCCTGCAGGTCCATGAGCAGGTTCAGTATCTGTGCCTGAATAGATACGTCCAGTGCTGATACAGGCTCGTCGCAGACGATGAACTTAGGGTTGAGGGCCAGCGCTCTGGCGACTCCTATCCTCTGTCTTCTGCCGCCGTCCAGCTCGTGAGGATATGCTCCCGTTAGACGCTGAGCAAGTCCAACTGTATCCATCAGGTCAGAAACCTTGTCGTATATTTCGATCTTGTCTTTGCAGACTTTGTTGACAATGAGCGGTTCAGCGATAAGATCCTGAACGCACATCCTTGGGTTGATGCTTGAGTACGGATCCTGGAATATCATCTGCAGGTCCGTACGGATCTTTCTCATCTCGCTCTTCTTGTAATTAGTAATGTCTTCTCCTTGATAGATGATCTGGCCTGAAGTAGGCTCATGGAGTTTGATTACTGTTCTGCCCAGCGTAGATTTTCCGCATCCAGACTCACCTACAACTCCTATAGTCTCGCCTTCGTTTATGGTCAGCGTCACGCCGTCAACAGCGTGAAGTGATTTTGTCTTTGATATATTGAAGTACTTTGTCAGATCGTTAAGCTGTATAAGTGGCTGTCCCATTACTCTGCCTCCTTTTCTGTGGCGGCAAAGCCTTCCACATCATCAAATAGATGGCACTTGATCTTATGTGTTCCATTTACCAAAATGTCCGGATTGACTTCCTTGCATATGTCCATGCAGTGAGGACATCTCGGCGAGAAGTTGCATCCATCTGGAAGTGCTGTCGGATCAGGCATCAGTCCTTCGATCGGGTGAAGCCTTGGCTCATCTTTTTCAATGTTTGGAATAGAACCGAAAAGTCCGACCGTGTATGGATGATGATGTTCTCCTGTGAAAATATCATCAAGTGTGCCGTATTCAATTATTTCTCCGGCATATATAACGCCTACGTTGTCGCAGGTCTCGGCTATGATTCCCAAGTCATGAGTGATCATGATCATGGCTGTGCCGAGTTTTTCCTTTAGTTCAGTCATCATTGACAGTACCTGGGCCTGAATAGTAACATCAAGTGCCGTAGTAGGTTCGTCTGATATGAGAAGCAGCGGATTGCAGGCCAGTGCCATGGCAATGACTACACGCTGTTTCATGCCGCCTGAGAACTGGTGCGGGTATTCTTTTTTCCTAGATGCAGGGATTCCTACAAGTTCCAGTACCTCTTCGACTCTCTTCTCGATCTGATCTCTTGATCTTCCTTCCAGATTGTGGAGAATCAGTGACTCAGCGATCTGATCACCAACGGTCATAACCGGGTTCAGTGCCGTCATAGGATCCTGGAAGATCATGGAGATCTTTTCTCCTCTTATCTTCTGCATTTCCTTCTCTGTGATGTCAAAGATGCTGTGTCCGTCGAATTCGATAGACCCGCCAAGCACTCTGGCATTTCTTTCAGGGAGCAATCTCAGTATGGCAAGGGCCGTAGTCGTTTTGCCGGCTCCAGTTTCTCCAACCAGACCTAAGGTCTCTCCCTTGTTCAGTTCAAAGGATATCTTGTTTACTGCCTGAACTGTTTCCAGGTCAGTCTTATATATTACTTCAAGGTCTTTTACCTTTAATAATGGTTCACTCATTTTGCTTTCCTCCCTTAGTCTTTCAGCTTAGGATCGAAGGCATCGCTGATTCCGTCGCCTACGAGGTTGAAGCTGAGTGCTGCGATTACGATAAAGATACCAGGGAAGTACAGCAGATACGGTGCTGTGAACATGAATGACTCAGCATCTGACAGCAGTGAGCCCCACTCTGGTGATGGAGGCTGAATGCCCATGCCCAGGTATGAAAGACCTGAAGCTGAAAGTATCATTGATGCGATATTCATTGTCAGTGTAACTATGATAGGCCCCATGGCATTAGGTACGATGTATCTGAAGATGATTCTCAGATCCGAAGCACCGTATGATTTGGCTGCCTCTACGTATTCCTCATCTGTAAGTCCGATGACTACCGACCTTACCAGTCTTATCATTCCTGGAGTACATGAAACTGTCAGTGCAATAAGAAGGTTAGTCATGCTTGCGCCAAGTGCTGCTACTACTGCCAGTGAGAGCAGGATCGGCGGAACTGTCATGACTACGTCCGTGATACGCATAATGATGTTATCTACTGCTTTTCCATAGTAAGCTGCAATAGCTCCAAGGAATCCGCCGATTGCCATGGAAAATACACTTGATGAAACGCCGATCCAAAGTGAAGATCTGGATCCGTGTACGATCCTGGCGAACTCGTCTCTGCCGTACTCGTCAGTTCCAAACCAGTGTGCCATGCTCGGTCCCTGCAGTCTGTTCATTATGTCCTGCTTGATGCAGTCGCTGTACGGGCAGATGACATCAGCAAATACTGCCATTGCAATGACTATGATCATAAGCCAGAATCCTATCATTGCCGGCGTGCTCTTCTTGTAGCGGCGCCATATTTCCTTGCCCTGTCTGTTTTTCTTCGATTTCTTTTTCTGCGGAGTCTGAGGCACTTCTGCCTTTACCGCTGCTGTGTTGTTGTCCATCGTTCTTCCTCCTAACTCTTATACTTGGCTTTGATTCGAGGGTCAATATACGCGTAGAGGATATCGACCAACAGCATTATAGCCAGGAACAAAACGGCTAAGAACAGTGTTGCAGCCATTACGGTAGGAGTGTCCTGCTCTCTGATTGCAGTTACAGTAAGACGTCCCAGTCCAGGCATTCCGAATACTGTCTCGATGATTACGGCTCCGCCGAGGCTGGCGCCGAATCCCATGCCGAGGGAAGTAACGAGCGGCAGAAGTGCATTCTTAAGAGCGTGCTTCCAGACGACGACCTTTTCCGGTGCGCCCTTGGATCTTGCAGTTCTAATGTAATCTGCCCTTATGGTTTCTAGAATTGTGGCTCTTGTTAGTCGCATTGTTGGTGCTGAACCGCCAAGAGTCAGCGTCAGCACCGGAAGCACATAACTCTTCCATGAATCTATTCCTGATGAAGGAAGCCATCCCAGGTGAAGTGAGAATACCAGCATGAGCATAAGTCCAAGCCAGAATCCAGGGAATGCTGAAAGGAACATTGCTATAGTAGTCAATGTAGTATCCAGTACTGAATACTGTCTGACTGCGGAAATGATTCCGAAAACAGTTCCTACAATTGTGCTTAAGATCATCGACCAGAATGCCAGTATGAATGTATTCGGGAATCTGTTGATGATTTCCTCAAATACCGGTCTCTGATTTCTGTAGGACACGCCGAAATCTCCGTGCAGCATATTCTTCAGATATGAGAAGAACTGTACAAAGAATGGTCTGTCAACGCCTAACTGATGGTTGAGTGCAGCTATATCTGCCTTCTTTGCTGTCATGCCCAGAATGATGGATCCTGGATCTCCTGGCGAGAAATACATGATGGTGAATACCATGAATATCGCGCCCAGCAAAACGGGGATAGAGAATAACACTCTTTTGATTACATACTTATACATGAATAATTCCTCCGTTTTTAATAGTGCGTTTTAGTTTTCTTTAGGCTAACTTTACTCCATTTTGTAAAATAAGTCAATAATTTTGCAAATTATTATCATAATTATATTGCAAAATTTATAATTATTTGATAATATATAGTTACACCATTCTCACGAAAGGAGATAATAGGTTCACATGGAATTACTTGAAGAATTGTCTCAGGCCTGGGGCGTTTCAGGACATGAAAAACAGGTCAGAGATATCATTAAAAGAGAAGTCATTTCTTATGCGGACGAGATCTTCACCGATCCCATTGGCAATCTGATCGTCTTGAAGAAAGGAAAAGATTCCCCAAACAAGAAGAAGATCATGCTTGCCGCCCACATGGATGAAATAGGCTATCAAGTCACTAAAGTCGACAATGACGGCAAGATCAAGGTCTGCGAAGTCGGCTGGACATGGACATCATCGATCTACAACGACAAGGTGATCTTCCGCAACGGCACCATCGGCGTCGTAGGTTGCGAAGGTCCCGTTGAAGAAGCAAAGCGTGATGCAACCAAACTCTACATTGATATAGGCTGCACTACTAAAGAAGATGCAGAGAAATATGTAAAGATCGGTGATTACGCGGGATTCATCGGCAAGTTCTATGAGCTTAAGAATGGAAGGATCACATCAAAGTCCTTCGACAACCGTGCAGGCTGCTATGTTCTCATTGAAGCTCTTAAGAGGAACAAAGGCGACGGTCCAAACGATGTCTACTATGTATTCACCGTTCAGGAGGAAGTCGGCTGCCGCGGAGCAGTAGTTACTGCTGAGAGGATCAAACCTGATATAGGCATTTCCATTGATGTCACTCCGGACCACTTCTATCCAAGCGATCTTCACGGAGCCAACGCTGTTGGCGACGGCATAGGCGTGAAGCTGGGAGACCCTTCAGCTATGCTTGATGAATATCTCGTTGACGAGATGCTCGCCTGCTGCGAAGAAAACAACATTAAATATCAGAGGGACGTTATGGACCGAGGCGGCACTGATGCCAGCAGCATGAACATGTCCTATTACGGCGTAAAGGTCTGCGGAATATCAATCGTTGACCGTTTCCCTCACAGCCAGAGTTCAGTTATTTCCAGGGACGATGTAAATGGGGCCATCGACCTTGCTGATAAATACACCAAACGATTATTCAGTTTCGCGGACTGACGCCCGCAGATCACATTCACTGAATGGAGGAAAGAAAATGAAGAAGAACCTTAAGAAAATCGCAGTGCTCGCATTAGCACTTGCAATGTCTGTCGGCATGATGTCAGGCTGCGGATCCAAGTCAAGCAGCAGCTCAAGCAGCAAGAGCGACACGGCAAGCAAAACATCACTGGTGATCGCTATCGACAGCGATTACAACAACCTTAACCCACTCACCTGCAGCAATACTGCAGAATCAAGAACTGACGATCAGATCTACGACAGCCTTCTTAGAAAAGATCCAAACGACACTAACAAGCTTTTACCAAGAGTAGCTAAAAGCTGGGACATCAGCAAAGACGGAAAATGCTACACATTCCATCTGCGCGACGACGTTACATTCCAGAATGGCGACAAGCTCACAGCTAAAGATGTTAAATGGAGTTTTGAGCAGTGCGCTAAATCAGAGTATCAGGGATCCACTGTTGACGGATTTGATCATGCTGAGATAGTAGATGACTACACAATCAAAATATATACTTCATCAGTATATGCTCCCTTCCTGTCATCACTTGCCAGCCTGAGCTTACTCGACAAGGCATATTATGAAAAGGTCGGCAAGGACAAGTTTGCTCAGGAGCCTATCGGCTGCGGTCCTTACAAGTGGGTAAGCCACGATGACGGAAGCAAATGGGTACTGGAAGCATATGACAAGTATTATCTTGGTGCTCCGGCAATCAAAAAGGTTACTTACAAGGTCATCGGCGACTCTTCATCAATGGCAGTTGGCCTTCAGACAGGAGAAATCGACTTTGCAGATGTAAGCGATGCTTCAGCATACGCACAGATTTCCAAGGACAAGGATGTCAAAGTTGAGAAAGTCAACCAGACTACATTCTCATTCATTGCAATGAACACTCAGAAGAAGCCATACAACAACGTAAAATTCCGTCAGGCCATCAGCTATGCTGTAGACCGTGACGCCATCGTAAAGAGCGTTGCAGAAGGACTGGGAGTTGCAAACTCCAACCTTCTTGAAAAATCAAGACTTGGCTACTCAGACAGTGAGAAGCAGTACAACTACGATCCTACTAAAGCTAAAGCTTTGCTGAAAGAAGCCGGCATTACAGGTACTTATGATCTTGGCACAATGTATGTTGCTGAGAAGTATAAGGCTCTTGCACAGGTCATCCAGTCAGAACTCAGCGACATCGGTCTTACGACTAAGATTGAGATCCTTGAGTTCAACACTTACCTCAGCAAGCTGCAGAAGGGCGACTTCGGCATCACTTGCCTGCAGATGGATCTGAACGGCGATACTCAGCAGGTTTCACTGGCACTTACTAAGCAGTATATCGGAATGGCCAACAATGCTCGCTGGAGCGATCCTAAGGTTGAGCAGTGGTTCAAGGATGCAGTACAGACTATCGATGAATCAGAACGTGAAAAGATCTATGAAAAGATATTCTCATATGTTCAGGAACAGGCTGTTTATGTATCACTTTACAACCCTACTCTGCTCTATGCACACAATGCTAATCTTACGATCCCTACGATTCCTAACGATGGACAGTATCTGATTTACGACTTCGCATGGAAATAGATTGTAAACTCTAAGTCTTCTTAATAAATCTAATATAAATCCAAAACGAAAAGTTGCAATATATTATTCATATATTGCAACTTTTCTTTATATTTTACTTTAGTTCGTTGACATTTTCGCAAATTAGAGTATAATGTTATTGGAAATTAGGATTTTATTTATTACGAGAGGAAACGTCAATATGGCTAATAAAGCTACATTATCTGAGCAGATATATAAGGATCTGTTCAACGACATTACCGAGCAGCGCCTCGTCTGCGGACAGAAGCTGACGCTTAAGGTACTTAAGGAAAGATTCAATGTCAGCCACACCCCTATTAGAGAAGCGCTTACTCGCCTGGCTGAGAATGGGCTGGTCACCTACTACTCCAACTGCGGTGTAACAGTGACCACATTTACAGAACAGGATATCAAGGAGCTCTACCAGTTCATTGGAGAACTTGATGCCCTGGCAATCATATTCTGCAAGAACTCATATACTGCTGAACCTCTGATATTCGAACTCACAGAGATCATGAACAAGAGCGACGATCTTCTGAAGGCCGGCAAGATATCAGACTGGAAGGAATTCTCAGAGGAATTTCACACGGTATTCTACAATCACGCAGACAACTATTACCTTCACGATGCAGCAAAGCGCATGCACGCCAAGGTAGAAGTACTGTCGTGCATGTACTACATACCTTCAAACGTTGAAAAAATCAACGAAGTTCATCACAATATCTTCGATGCCGTTAAGTCAGGAGACTTTGATAAGGCTGCAGCACTCATGCGCACTCACCTTCAGAAGGATATGGTCTACGCTGTCAACGCTTACAAGGAGTATCAGGAAAAGCAGCTGGTAAAGGACAGCGGCAAATAATTTGTCAATTTCAAACAGCATAGCAAGGGCTGATATCAGCAGGAACATCCTGCCTCGTATCAGCCTTTTTCTGACTCTCATCGTCACAACTGTTTTCTGTTTCAGTTGGAGCTTATGCCAGTATCCAAACTTGCCATGAGAAGCACCCCCCGATTAACTTTACTGTAATTCTAACTTGAATGTACACTAAAAGAGGCCTCACGTCAAGGAGCAAATCTCCTCAGCCATGAAAGCCTCTAAAATACCCTTTTCAGTTTTGTATAAACTGCAATTGACTAGATCAAGTCACCCTATTGTCTGTCGTAAATCGTCTTTACCTCCAGGAACTCTTCGTATCCTTCAATGCCGCCTTCTCTGCCAAGCCCCGACTGCCTGTAGCCGCCAAATGGCGAAGCCACATCCCACTGTCCGTAGTTGACGTATACGGTTCCCGTCTTCATCATGCGCGCAACCTTGTTGGCCTCATCTTCAGGTCCATAGACTGCTCCTGCCAGACCGTAGATGCTGTTGTTGGCTATCTCTACGGCTTCAGCTTCGTCCTTGTAAGGAATGACTACCAGAACAGGCCCGAAGATCTCTTCCTGAGCGATCCTCATGTCAGGTTTTACGTCAGAGAAGATAACAGGTTTTACCACATAGTCGCTTGACTCTTCAGGCACTTCGCCAATTATCATGCGTGCGCCTTCTGAAACGCCAAGTTCGATGTAGCCTTTGACCCTGTCAAACTGCTTCTTGGATGCCAGAGGCCCAAGCAGCACGGTCGGATCGTCAAGAGGTCCGAACTTGTAGTTCTCCGCCTGCCTCTTCAGTATCTCCTCTGCCCTGTCAAGTTCATTGACAGGTACCAGCAGTCTGGTCAGCGCGTTGCATGTCTGTCCTGCATTCATCATTACAGTGTCCAGTACGCCTTTGACGCCGTTCTCCCAGTCTCCGCCCGGGAGAAGTATAGCAGCCGACTTGCCGCCAAGCTCCAGGGCAAGTTTTTTGATGTTGGTCAGACCCTTGCGGGCGACTTCTCTGCCTGCAGCCGTTGAACCGGTGAAGGAGATCATGTCAACGTCGGGATGTGATGCCAGCGCATCTCCGACTTCGCCTCCGCGGCCAGTCACAAGGTTGAAGGTTCCGGCAGGATAGCCGGCCTTGTCGATTTCTTCAGCCAGAATATATGCCGTCATCGGCGTAAACTGGCTTGGTTTCAATACTACGCAGTTCCCGGCCAAAAGTGCAGGAACGACTTTTTTCTCTATCTGCTCCAGCGGGAAGTTCCAAGGCGTCAGTCCGCCTACGACTCCAACTGGCTCTCTTCTTACCACCGAGGTGCTGCGGCGGTCTTCGTACTGAAAATGCTCCGCCACCTCAATATAATGAGCAGCCTCCAGCAGGAACGGGTCTGTGTGGACCTCGGCAGAAACCGTCACCGGACTGCCCAGTTCCCTTGTTATCGTTTCGATCAGCTCCGAACGCCTGTCAGAAAGGCCCTTCTGGACCTTCTTCATCAGCGCGACTCTCTCTGCAAGCGGCGTGTACTGCCAGGTCTCAAAAGCGCTGCGTGCGGCTGCCACGGCTTTGTCCACATCGTCAGCATTGCCCCGGGGCACCTTAGCGAATATCTCGTGAGTAGCCGGGTTCTCAATGTCGATGTAGTTTCCGCTCGACGACTCGACCCACTCACCATTAATATACAGTTTTCTGATGTCCATTTATCTTCCTCCTGTTAACTAGTGCAGTTCGTCGAAATTGACCTGCGACCTTATATAAGCCTTTTCCTCTTCGGTCAGTTCTATCCTTGGACGTCTGACATAGCCGCCCCTGCCGCCCTGGCAGGTGACTGCGTACTTCATGGCCTGCACCGGTTTCGGGAATGTCTCCAGCAGGCTCAGTGCCGGCAGCAGCTTCTTGTAGAGTTCAAATCCGGCCTTATAGTCGTGCTTTATGCATACCAGTTCATACAGCTTTACGCACTCCTCAGGCGCAAAGTTTGCCAGCATGCAGATCCAGCCGCATGCTCCGTCAACAAAGCTTTCAAAGGCCAGAGTGTCGCATCCGCAGAATACGCTGACGTTTTCCGGCGCGTCGATCAGAACTTCCGTCAGTTTCTGTATCGTGCCGCTGCTCTCTTTTACGACAGCGGTATTCTTCAGCTTGAATATCTCCTTGAAAGTATCTCTCTCGATCTCAATGCCTGCCGATCCCGGATTGTTGTAAGCGACGATTGGAAAATCCGTCTCTTCCATTATATAGCGGTAGTGTTCAACGATCTCGTCCTGTGACGGATGGCAGTAGAACGACGGCAGCACCATCGCTGCATCAGCGCCGGAGGCTTTGATGTTCTTAACCAGTTCGATGACGTCTTCAGGTCTTTCTCTTGACGCGCCAACGATAACGCTGGCCCTGTCTCTGACGTAAGGCACTATCTCGTTCACATACTCCATGTGCTCTTTGTTGGAAACGCTCTGGTATTCACCGGTAGCTCCTAGGATGCAGAGGCCCTGAACTCCTGCTGCTATCATATGGTCAAGGTGCGCTTTTGACGCCTCGTAGTCGAAGCTTCCGTCTTCTTTAAACGGCGTTACTACGACTGCGTATATGCCCTTAAAATCTGGATTCATGTCTATTTCCTTCTTTCATGTTCTAATTCTTGATGAAACGGCTGTAACTCAGCGGTGAGATGTCCATTTCGCTCTTGCCGCTGACAAGCATCTCCGCCATGCATTTTCCGGTTATTGCGGAAAGTCCGATGCCGTCGCCCTCGTGGCCTGCAGCAATGTAATATCCGTCAACCGGAGTATCTGAGATTATCGGCAGATGATCAGGCGTGAACGGCCTGACTCCGCTGTATGCGTGTATGATCTTGATGTCCTTCAGCACCGGGAAGAACCTGATGGCTCTCTCCGCCAATGCCTGCATTACATCGATGTCGCTGGAGATGTCCTCGCCTACGAAACTCCGGGATGATCCAATGAGGAAATTTCCTGCCATAGTCGGTTCTATGACCATGGCAACGCCGTTCCGCTCAACTCTCTCTGAGACATTGCGCTTATAGGACGAGTTGCCGAACTTGGTCAGCATGTAGCCAAACTCGTGGAACTCATGCTTTACCACCGGGAAGGTGTGTTCAGTGACCAGGATCTGACCCTGTCTTGCCTCAACGGGAATGTCAAGTCCAACCATCATGCCCACTTTAGGGGCTTTGACTCCGCAGCAGTTCACGACCTTAGCAGCCCTGACTTCCTGCTTTACCGTTCTGATAAGGAATCCGCCGCCTTCAGGCTCTATGCCTGTTACCGGGCTGTGCAGCAGCAGCGTGGCGCCCAGTCTTCTGGCAGTCAGCGCGTAGCCGTAGACCATTCCTATTGGATAAACGCCTCCGTCGCACTCGCATCTTAAGCCAGAAACGACGTCGTCAGCCACATTTGGCTCATCTTCATGTACCTCTTTTGCCGTCAGCATCTTCATCGGTACGCCGCAGGCAACCATGTTGCGGCAGTACTGTTCAGCGACCTCTGTTTCCTCCTCAGTCTCCATCAGATACATCGTGCCTTCCTTGCGCCATTCAAAGTCAAAATCCAGTTCCTTTGCAAGCTGCGGAAACAGCGCCTGACTTGCCAATGCAAACTCACAGTCGAAGCCCGGCATCTTGTCCGAAACCAGTATGTCCCCGTCGCACCTTGACGACGTTCCTTCAGCAAGGTCGCCGGCATCTATCAAAATTACCTTTGCCCCGCTTTTTGCTGCAAAGTAGGCTGTTGCCGACCCTTCAGCTCCGGCTCCGATGACGGCAATATCGAATTTATTTTCCATCATCTTCGCCTCCATCCTTTCCCGCCAGCTCACCAAAGGTCACTGGTCTTACCGGAGGCCTTCGCGTACCCTGAGCTACCTCGTCGGCGCGCTTTCCAAGTTCCTCCTGTATTATCCTTGTCACCAGCTTGCCGCAGGTCCTTCCCTGGCAGAGGCCCATGCCCGCGCGAACGCGCCTTTTGATGCCCGTCAGCGAATCGCCTTCATACTCTCTGACCGCCTTTCTGATCTCTCCTGCAGTCACTTCCTCACAGCGGCAGACGATAACGTCATCGTCAATATATCCTTCAGGAACAAAAGGTTCAAAGCCGGCTTCGTCTCCGCTGACGCCGGGCCTCATGATGCTCCTGACATCGTCAGCAAAAGCCTTCGGCACCGCAACGGTTACCACCGGAGTATGGTCATTTCGCTTAGGATCGAGGATCTTTACGATCTCTCCTTCGCAGACAGCACTGCCGTCTCTGGCGACCGCCTTGACCTTGTCTCCCTTTTCTGGCAGCGGCAGATATTCGAAAGGAAAGCTGACCGTTGCCATGGTTTCACTGTATGTTTTATCTATTACAAATATCGCTAGTCCCGGGCAGCAGGCTATGCACATGCCGCAGCCTGTGCAGCTGTCGTTGTCCACTCTTGGCGTATTGGTGATCGGTTCGCCTACCGCAATGGCATGCCTTGGGCACGCAGCCTCGCAAGGGTTGCACGGTATCTCCTGTACGCATTCGCATATGGCAACCGGCCCCTTGGCGAAACGCTCGTCGCTTGGCCAGCCGTTGTTCTCCCGGATTTCATCGATGGTGGGATACCCGTTGATTTTGATCATTTCTTCCATCATCTGATTGCTCCTTCCTCGACTACTCTCTTCTTGGCGTTGAGCCTGCGCTCACCGAAAGGTCCCTGGCGCAGAGCGCTCAGCCTGTCAGCAATGGCAGTTTCCGCAGCCGCTGCTTTGTTAGCGTCAAGATAACATAAGGCTTTCGCTATCGCCGTGCCGGCCATCCTGCCTTCGTCCATCGCCGTGTTAGCCTCTTCAACTCCGGCTATGTCGCCAGCCACATATATGCCTTCAACACTTGTCTCCATATTCTCATCGTGGACCGGCATCCAGCCTCCAAGTTCGGGAATAAAATCATGCCTTACGCCGGCCATCATCGCCAGTTCTGACAAAGGCCTCAACCCGACGGCTATGGTTATTACATCTACATCAGTCACCAGTTCCGTGCCCTTGACGATCTTGCCGTCCTCAAACTTGGCAATGACCGCCTTCTCAACGTGATCCGTACCGATAGCCTCTTCAATGGTATATCCCAGATAGAACGGCACTCCCGCCCTTCTTATCTTGGCCGCATGGACCCCGTAGGCTCCTATCTTAGGCATTCCTTCAACAATGCCTACGACATCGGCTCCGGCCTGCATCAGCTGATAAGCTACGATGACGCCGACGTTTCCGCTGCCTACCATCAGTATCCTCTTGCCCGGCAGCACTCGGTTGACGTTGACCATCGTCTGGGCAGCGCCTGCGCCCATGACGCCCGGCAGCGTCCAGCCCTTGAACCTCAGCGGATTTTCCGCGCCTCCAGTGCTGATCAGTATCTTCTCTGCCTCAACGACTACCGTCACGCCGTCTTTCAGAACGGCTACTCTCTTATCGGAGAAAAGTCCTATAACTGCACAGTTGAGCCAAACCTCTGCTCCGCATTCCTCAGTCTCCTCCAAAAGTTTTCTTCCAATATCAATGCCTCGTATGCCGGCGCCGTGAGCCTGAGATCCGAAAAACTTATGGATCTGCTTCAGCAGCTGCCCGCCTGGCCTGCTGTTCTCATCTATGACCAGCACCTGTGCACCGTATCTTGCCGCTTCTATGGCCGCGGCCAGACCTGCAGGGCCTCCGCCGATTATTACTACTTCTTTTTTCATCTGGCAGCACCTGTCTTTCCATAGCCTTCCTGGGTCTCGATCACCATGCCCTCCTGCACCTTGGTAATGCAGGTTCTTACGTTCGGCACGCCGTTTACAGTCATGACGCAGTCCGTGCACTGACCAATGCCGCAGAATATTCCTCTTGGCTCTCCCGTCTTGGCCGTATGCCTGTGAGTCATGATCCCGTTGGCCATGAGGACAGCAGCTATTACCTCGCCTTCCCTGGCCTTCAGCTTCTTTCCGTCAACGGTGACGGTGACTTCTCTGGCCGGTGCCAGATCTCCAAGTATAGGATGTTTCATCACCCTGTTTTCCATTGCAATCACCTCTAATTCTTCAGCCTGCCTATCAGCCCAGCTGAAATCCTTCAGGGAAAATATCGTCCGGCTCCAGAACAAACGTATGGATTCCCGTAACCCACGCTCTGCCCGTAACTCTTGGAATCACTGCCGGTATGCCGCAAACCTCCGCGTCATCAAGGTATTCGCAGAGGAACTGACTTCCGATTATGCTTTCGTGAACGAAGGATTCGCCCTTCTTTATCTTTCCCTTAGAAGCCAGCACGCTGAGCTTGGCGCTGGTGCCCGTTCCGCAAGGCGACCTGTCGATGGCTCCCGGCGGGATGATCACCGCGTTCCTTGTTGCACCGCCCTGTCCAGCACCTTCCTGATAAAACTCTACGTGAGTCACGTGGTTCTCGAAAGGTATCTCAGGGTGGCAGATGCTGACCTGCTCGTTTATGTCTTTTTTGATTGAATTGCCGGCGTCGATCAGCTGCTGATTCAGCTTCTGGTCAACGGTAAGCCCAACGCTTGCCACAGGCAGTATCGCATAGATGTTGCCGCCGTAGGCGATGTCCATCTTCAGCGGACCATAGTCCTTTGTATTCACAGTAACGTCCTTCTTCATGACAAATGCCGGCGCATTTGTGAATGTAACGCTCTTCGCTGTGCAGTCGCAGACCTCGATCTTCAGCTTTACCAGACCAGCCGGCGTGTCCAGCGTCACGTATGTAAATGGCTCAACGGCAGGGATTATTCCCGACTCGATCAAAGCTGTCCCGACACCGATGGTGTCGTGTCCGCACATTGGCATCCAGCCGCCTACTTCAAAGTATAGGACGCCAACGTCAGCTGAAGGGTCGCATGGTGCAGTGATCACGGTTCCCGACATCACGTCGTTTCCACGCGGCTCAAAGCAGAGCATCTTCCTCACCCAGTCGCCCTCGCCTGCCATGTATTCCATCTTCTCCTGCATCGTACTGCCAGGGATAACCGGAAGTCCTCCGGTAATGTTCCTCGTTGGCTCGCCGCAGGTATGAGTATCGATGGTCTGAAAAGTTCTTCTGATCTTCATATCTTTACACCTCATAAGAATAGATTTTGCAAAATTTCATTTCTAATTTCATATTATACTTTGTAGCAAAAAAGTCAATAGATAAAGTTCACGTTTATAAAATAAATTATGTATACATGAAATTAATTCCATTTTTCTTTCGTATTTTGTGGAATATTCACGTATTGGTTTCATTTGCATGAAATAATTTGCCCAGTTTCATTGACTTTTGCCTGCTGCGATGCTACTATACATATATATTGAAGAAAAGATTATTTTCGGGAGGAAATGATATGAGCCACAATACTCCGATCGGAGCACAGATAAAGACGCTCCGCACATCCAGAAACATGACGCTGAAGCAGATGGCAGAAGCAACCGGCCTGTCCGTAGGTTTTTTGTCGCAGCTTGAAAGGGGCATGTCGTCTATTGCAATCGACTCTCTGCAGACCATAGCCGGAGTGCTCGGCGTGCCGCTGCGCAGCTTTTTTGATAATGAAGGGGCACAGACCCTGGATCCCGTTATCCACAGCTTCGAAATGCCGACGACGGAAATCAGTTCGCAGATCATACAGTATGTTCTCAGTAAATCGCCTGAAGACTTCGATTTCCTGCCTCGGATATTCCAGCTCATGCCTTTCGCCAATTCCGACGAAGACAAGCTTGAGATGTACAGCCACTCAGGTGAAGAATTCATATTTGTTTTAGAAGGCGTCATCACCATGTACATTGAAGACAGGCAGTATACCATGTACCCTGGCGACAGCACTCAGATCCAATCCAACCTTAGCCACAACTGGATGAACCGCACGAATAAGGTTGCCAGGATACTCACCGTCAACACGCCTAACCCGCTTAATGCAAAGTAGTAAGCCTATTGGCTTAAGGAGAAATCATCAATGATCAGCAAAGCGTTTCATGCTTCCAGACGGAAGCTTCTGATGGATCTCATGGTTGAGGGATCCATGGCCTTTCTGTTTTCCGGTTACGAGAAGCAGGACCGCGGAGATCAGACTTTCCCATTCACCCCAGAATCTAACTTCTATTATATGACGGGGTTTTCCGAACCAAAGGCCATTCTCATGATGGCAAAGGTCCACGGCCGTACGGAGGAGACTCTGTTTATCGACCATCCTGATCAGGAATCCATCAGATGGCTGGGTGTATTTTATACTAAGGAAAGCGTACAGGAAGACACAGGAATCAAAAGTGTTGAATATCTGGAATCCTTTGAAGACTCCCTGCCTATGTTTTGGCGGCCGGGCATCATCAGTCACCTCTACATTGATATCGCCAACTATGAAGGCAGATTTGGCAATCTCAATCCGGCTCAGCGTTTTGCCAACAAAGTCCGCGAATACGATCAGACCATCGTTATGCACAACGTCTGCAACGATATCGGGCAGATGCGGCACATTAAGGAGCCGGAGGAAATATGTCTTCACCGCAAAGCAGCAGAGATCACCGCTGCCGGAGTCGACAGCATTCTAAAGCACCTACACCCTGAAATGCGTGAATGTGAAAGCGAAGCATACTTTGACTTCGTCTTGAAGACAAACAATACAATTGCCGCCTACCCAACCATTGCTGCTTCCGGCATCAATGCCTGCTCAATGCACTATACCAAAAATGACAGGCTTATGCACGACGGCGATATGATTCTCTACGATCTCGGCGCTCAATGGAATTATTATGCCGCAGATGTCAGCAGGACCTTCCCGGTCAACGGCAGCTTTACAGACCATCAGGCTCAGATATATGAAATCGTGCTGGATGCGCTGAAAATCATGACCAGCAAAACACGCCCCGGTCTCACTATGCAGGAAGTGCAGAAGTTCGGCATGGATGCGGCTGCAGAAGAACTGGAAAAAGCCGGCATCATCAGCTCGCCATCGGAAGTAGGCAGCTGCTACTTCAACGGATGCCACTATGTGGGCCTAAATGTTCACGATGTCGGCGATTATTTCACAAAAATGAAACCAGGCATGGTCATCACCCTGGAACCAATGATTTATTTTGACGATCAGGAGCTCGGCATCAGAATAGAAGACACTATCCTCATCACCGACGACGGCTGTGAAGTTCTTACCGGCATGATTCCTAAAGAGATCCAGGAAATTGAAAAAGCTATGAAGCACTGACATATGCCCGGCAAAAGCCCTTTTTTGTTATTGTCTGAATGTTTTTTTTATTGCAAATAAAATTTCTTTGGTGTACACTATAAAAGTCGGACTGTGTTTCAGCAGGACATGTCTCCGGCATAACTGGATTTTATTATTAAGGAGAAATTTTATGAAAACACTTTGGACCAAGTGGAACAATCTGACGCTGATTGAGCAGATACTCGTCGGCCTCATCATTGGAACCATCCTTGGCGTTGCATTCCCGCAGGCAACTGGTATTTCCATCCTTGGAACTCTATTTGTAACTGCCCTGAAATCAGTAGCGCCAATTCTCGTGCTTTTCCTGATCATGAACGCAATTTGCCATCATGAGCAGGGACAGCAGACAAACATGAAGGACATTATTATCCTCTATTTTATCGGCACATTTGCCGCAGGCTGTATTGCAGTAATTTCAAGTTTTGTCTTCCCGGTAAAACTGGTACTGGCACAGGCGGCCACAGATATTGCACCTCCATCAGGACTTACAGAGGTCATGAAACAACTGCTGACCAACCTGGTTGCAAATCCTGTAGATGCACTTGTTAACGCAAACTTCCTTGGCATACTCGTATGGGCTATCCTGCTCGGAATCTTTCTGAGAATGGCCAACGACAGCACCAAGCATGTCATCGGCGACTTATCCGACGCTATTTCAAGCATCGTAAGACTCGTCATCCGCTTCGCTCCTCTTGGAGTAATGGGTCTTGTATTCGCATCGATCTCCACTAACGGTATCGGCGTACTTAAGACTTATGCGGCTCTTCTTGCACTTCTCGTAGGAAGCATGCTTCTCGATGCTCTGGTTATGAACCCTATCATCGTATTTGCCAAGTTAAGACAGAACCCTTATCCACTCGTACTCAGATGTCTCAAGGACAGCGGCATCACTGCTTTCTTCACAAGAAGTTCAGCTGCCAACATTCCTGTTAACATGAGACTCTGTGAGGATCTTGGACTTAACAAAGATACATATGCTATCTCAATTCCTCTTGGCGCGACCATCAACATGGGCGGCGCTTCAATCACTATTTCAGTACTTTCACTGGCAGCATGCCATACATTGGGCGTTGAAGTCAGCATCCCGATGGCAGTAATCCTCAGCGTTCTCGCAGCCCTCAGTGCTGCAGGAGCTTCAGGCGTTCCTGGCGGATCACTTCTTCTTATCCCTCTTGCATGCTCACTCTTCGGAATCCCTGCTGATATTTCAGCACAGGTAATCGGCGTTGGCTTCATTGTTGCCGTTATCCAGGATTCCTGCGAGACAGCAATCAACTCATCGACAGACGTTCTCTTTACTGCAACTGCTGAATATGCAAAGAGAAAGAAAGCCGGCGAGACGATCAAAGTTTCCATCTTCGACAAGAGCGAAAAAGAAGAAGAGCATATTGCTTAAGCCTAGGGCTGACAGCAGACTTTTCAAGCTAGTACATACAAAACCTCTGGGTCACTGCGATCCAGAGGTTTTTCTTTGCCTGCAATAAGCGAGTTCGCTGTGAGCGACCCTCGGCCTAAAAATCGGCCTTATTTTGCTTTGGCAACTGCCACTATCGAATAGAAGAAATCGTGTAGTGCGCAGCCAACCATTGATCCTGCCCCAAGGATCGCCAGTATCTTATCGTTTTCAGGGTTCTTCTTGACAACGATGATACGTATGATTATAGCAATTATCAGCGTGATTCCTGCATCGGTCCAGCCGATCAGCAGTCCTGTTGCAAAGAGTATGCCCATCTGATGCTGTCCGCCTACTATCTGTATTATGGCACCTGGGATTGCCCAGATTGCCAGCCATTTGAGAACTTCAGGCGTTGAACCAGCTGCAATTGTCGACTGATACACAGAGTCGATTGGTGCAAACATTCCCTGTGAAAAATAACTCTTCGCAAATATCGCAACCATTATGAATGCGATTCCAAATCCAAACAGTTCCATGTAATACTGCTGCTTGCGTCCCTCTTTCTCCAGTTCAGGGTCGCGTCCATATCCACGGAGAATATAACCTGCATGAAGGTCATATCCCATATCTGAGAAGCATGGTCCAGTTGCTGCAGTGAAACCAGCCAGAATGGCCAGCGGTTTTGCCGGGAAGCCGATGACCATGCCTAAAATCAGGAAAATCAGTGCGGTGGCAAATCCCGGGAACCAGCCTGAATGCATTGCAGATACTCCCACGATCAGTTCTGATACCAATGCAGAGAATGCTGCGAAAACTATCCAGATAATGAACATTCCCATATTCATTTCCGAATAAAGTCCCATGACCACTGCAAGTCCTAATGCTATTGCCATATATACAAAGAATCCCTTTCCAAGAGCACCCTTCATATCATGTAAGCTCGTTCCAAATTTCTCGGCTGCTGATTCACTGTTGTTTTTCTTTGAAAACAGCATTATCGCACACTGAATCAGTGAAATGATACCAGCGCCTATCATTGCGCCATGTCCGATATAAGCATACGCGAGATGGTCGCTGTAAACGAAACCAGGTCCAAAGATGTCAGATACAAATGTGTGAGAATAGCTGCCGATGTTGATTGCAAACATATTGCTGCTGTAGATGCCTTTTATCAGAGCTCCAACTCCGAAAGCACCCATGGCTGCAATACTGCCAACCCATGCAACGCCGAAAAGATCCATTGGGATCCCGAACAAAGCGCCTACCCAGCCTGCAACGGCGCCAACGAGAAGCAGTCCGCCCTTCTTGCCTTTGTCAGCCATGGCAAGTATCGACTGAGCTGTCGCAACTCCAGGAGGCCATGCTCCATCTGCAGGGAACATTGGCGATCCAAATGACTTGTACAGGATCGTCGCGTCAACAATAGTTGCAAGCGTACATCCAATCAGCATCGGGTACATCAGTTCCGGCCAGCCCATTATTACCGGAATTCCTATTGTCAGCAGCATACAGTTTGCAGCAGCAAAAGTAGCTCCTGATGTAGCTGTCTGAACCAGGTTCTGACGATGAATGTTTTTAAATTTGTTGAACCAAATAATTGGGATCTGTGCAATCAGTACGGCAAAGATCGCACCTACGATTGAAGTGTCCGGCGTAGTGCCAGTGTGGATCTGAACCTGAATGCCGACTATGCATCCAAGTAAACATGTAACCGCTGATACTATTAACACTGCCGGTTCCTTAACGGTCGGCATTTCTGCAACGCTTATACGGTGACGGTCAAGTTCCTCCATCTCTTCTGCAAGGATCTTGTCCTCAAGACTATTTTCTTTCTTGTCCATACCATTTCTCCTTTACTTATGACTAGATAGTTTCAGAGAAATCATATAAACAAATTAATTTAACTGTCCCTATCATAGTCTATCAGATTATTCATGTCAAGAAGTTTTAGAAATATTCTATCAACTCTATCAGGCATCAAGCAAGTTATTCAATGCCTCCATATATATTTTTCTTGCCGCTGTTATCTTGTCTATTGCAACATATTCGTCAGCCTTATGCTCCATCCTGACCTCTCCAGGAAAAGCCGGGCCAAAAGCAACAATATTTTCCATTGCCCTGGCATATGTTCCACCTCCGATGATCTGCGCTGGAGTGTCGTCTCCTGTTACCATCTGGTATGATTTCATCAAAGACTGTATCACAGGACTGTCTTCAGGGATATATACCGGATGTTCCTCTCCCGTCTTTTCAACTGCTATTTCATATTGCTCAACTGCCCTTCTGATTCTGCTGAGTACATCTTCAGACGTGTATGATCCCGGATATCTTATGTCAATATCCAGAAAAATACCTGACGCATCCATACTGAGTTTGCCCGCGTTCAATGTTAGATCGCCTGTATCGTCACTCAATCCGCAGTTTATTCTTTCCCCATGAATATCATGACCAATTTGACTCATGTACCACTTGCCAAGTCTGTCATAGTAATCGGCAGCCAGAATCTCCATCAGTTTGGTTATGGCATTATCGCCCTCTTCCGGTCTGCTGCCATGGGCCGATATTCCCTTAGTCTCAATAGTGATACTCTTACCATTTGAATAGACCGATGCCGATGCATGATCCGCAACCATGTTGACAGCTGTTCCGCCTTCCAGGTTTATCGCCTTTGTCATTGCTGCAGGTATCGTCAGTCTGAACTGGGCTATGCCTTTCTCACAGAATATCGCAGGAAATTTAGAATCTGGAGTAAAACCCATATCCGGCAATTCTTCTGTTGCCTTGTAGTATGCTATATCCGGCCAGTCGCCTGTCTCCTCCTGAAGGCCAAAGATAATTCTTATTCTTTTCTTCAGAGCAATACCCTGATCAAGCAGATCCTTCATCGCATATATAGCTGCAATTGCGGGACCTTTGTCGTCAACAGTCCCCCTGCCATACAGTTTTCCTTCTTCGATCACTGCATCAAAAGGGCTGTGGTTCCAATCGCTTCCCGGCGGCACTACGTCAAGATGGCAAAGAATGCCTATCATTTCATCCCCATCCCCAATTTCTGCATATCCAGTCTTTCCGCTGCAGTTTTTAGTCCTGAAGCCCATTTTGCCGCAGAGGTCAATAACATATTCAAGTGCGCGGTTTACTTCATTTCCGTATGGCTTCCCTTCTAATGGGTCAGCACCTGTTATGCTTGGAATATTTACTAGTTCTGCGATGTTTTCTATCATTCTGTCTTCCATATATTTCTCCTCAGTTAGTACAAAAGCAAGCCAAACAGCTTGCTCTTGTACTAGTTAAATTAATATGTATATGATTTCTATCTGGTATTATTAGGGCTTAATACCACTCGTTGTATTAATATTAGTATTTTAGCCGAGCAAAGGGTATATTTATACGAACAAATAAATCCGCCGCTTTATTGTAGAAACCTACAACTTGATTGAAAACTCTGAATTAATGTTGTATAATCACCATATAACTGCCCGTCAAACTATGGCAGCAGCAAGAAAAGGAGAAAGAATGAACAATCGAAACGATATTACAATATCAGACGTGCTTAACCTTCCAATCATGGCAAATGCAAAGTTAGTCGCGGGTAAAGGCGGCCTTGGCAACAGCATCCAGTACGTTAACGTTCTGGATAACCTCTTCAATGATACCAATACGTCTGAATTTCTTCCGAAATACGGCAACAGTTTCTATCTGACTTCTTTATATTACGGTACAAAGAACCCAGAATACATCATGCAGGTATTGGAACATTTTGTCGATGTGAATGCGGCTGCAGTGTGCATAATTGATGAATATCTGAGCAAGCTTCCTGATAAGGCCTATGCATATGCAGACAGACATGACCTGCCTATAATATTCATCGACAAGGAAACGCCTTATGCAATTATTATTTCCGGCATCATGGAATTGAAACTTTCTTATCAGGAGATTCAGAGAGACCGTGAGATACTGATTGCCCTGTCAAGCCAAAAGTGTTCCGAGGATCAAGTCCGCAGCCTGGTGTATCAGCTGAATCCCAACTTTGCATCCAATATCATAGTTCTTCATTGTCTCAGCAAAGCTGACGCAAAAGACGTATCTGCGACATCTAATAAGATCAAACTGCTCGATAACGTACGGCGGTTCCCAATGTCTTTCGCCTCTGAATACAAGAACGGCGTTCTGCTTATCCATTCATTCAACTTTTCGGACAAAAGCCGTGTTGAAGAAATGACTGGTTCAATTGTTGAAAAAGTCATCAACCTGCTTTCCAGTACTATTATCGGCATCAGCAGAGTTCACTCAATACTGGACATCAGTCAGGCAATATCGGAAGCTCTAACTGCTTCCAATTCAGGTTCTTTAACAAACTCCGGCACAATAGGCTTCGAGGATCTGGGCGTAGCAAGGCTGATTTCCAGCCTCAACGGCAATTCCGAACTCGACACTTATTACGATAGCCTCTACGGACCTATCCGTCAGTATGATGAAAAAAACAACTCCAACCTTATGGAAACGATCCTCAGCTTTGTTGAAAACAATATGGACTATGTCAAAACCAGCAAAAGCATGTTTATACATGAAAATACCATACGCTACAGGCTCAATAAGGTAAAAAGCCTTATACCCTACGGAAACAGCGATATGGATTTCCATAATACCCTTTATATCTTTCAGAAGATCTATAAAATGAAAAGCATCAACTGAATATTTACTCTGCCGCCGGTTTTATCATAATCCGGCGGTTTTCATTATTGAAAGCTATAAAAATAAATCACTTTACCTTGTATCACTTCACAAAAATTTTCATCCACGTTTAAATTAATTGAAAACACTGATTATTAGTCTATAATTGTATCAGGGCTTAATCACACTCTTAACTGACAACTTAAGAGGAGGTTAGAAATGATAATTGACAGAGAATACGCAAAATGTCTATCCTACGGCAGCCAGCTGATGGGCTTTGGCGGCGGAGGCGGCGAGCAGGACGGCATTGATTTATATGAGAAAGCTTTCAGTATTGCTGACGAAAATGGCAGTAAAATTGAGCTTATCTCCGTTCAGGAACTGATTGAAAGACATCCTGAAGGCGGAATGGTTGTAACGATTTCCGGAGTAGGTTCACCTGCATCTGAAACCGCGTATACTCCTACTGAATACTACCCAAGACTGATGGAACTACTTGATACACAGTTAGAATCCGACCAAAAGATCGTTGGATTCATATCCTGTGAGATTGGTGCCTCGTCTTCCTTTGAACCTTTTATTCCAGCAGCCATGACATGCCTGCCCATCATAGATGCTCCATGCGACGGCAGGGCTCATCCCCTCGGCCTTATGGGTGCCCTGGGACTGGAGAAAAAGGGCTTTTCAGTTATTCAGGTAGGCCTTGGCGGCAAAAAAGGTGAAGACGGCAAAGTCGGCGATTATTTGGAAATAGCCGTTAAGGCTTCTGTGGAATCAGCCGCGGCACTAATCCGAAACGCTGCAGCTGCAGCAGGCGGTGCAGTATCCGTTGCACGTAATCCGGTGGATCTTGACTGGCTTGATAAGAACTCCGCTAAGGGTGCCTATCGTCAGGCATATGAACTTGGATCCACATGGAAAGCAGGCCTTGAATCAAAAACCAGTGCTGCCAAATTAGCAACTGTGATTTCAGAACTGCTGAATGGCAGAGTGATCTGCCGCGGCAAGCTAATAAACTACAAATGTGACACGGCCAATGCACTTGACAACGGCAGTTTTCAGATTGCAGATTCAACATTGGGCGACGATGTGGAATTTTCATTCTTCAACGAATATATGACAATGGAATCAATGTCCGACGGCAAACGCAAGTACACATTTCCTGACGGCATGGCCGTTATTGGTGAAAGTGACATGAAACTGTATTCCTCAGCTATGCTGAAAGATCATGATGGCGAAGCATTCTACGTTATTGCCACATCTCACAGCAATCTCGTCATACCAACGGGACTGCGCTACAGAAACAGTTACAATAAGGTTGAAGAAATACTTAAGAAATCGATGATCAGTTATCTTGACCATGACGGATTTTTCCTTGACTGATGGGAGGCGAATCATGAGTTTAATTGGCGCATTGACCATAGGCCAGTCCCCACGCCCCGATATGATGGACGATATCAAGACCATACTGCCAAAATCCGTCAGGATTGCAGAGGCAGGCGCACTTGACGATCTCACTGACGATGAGATCAAGGACCTTGCCCCAAAGGCTGGCGACGTGGTCCTCATCACCAAGCTCCGCAGCGGTGCAGCTGTTGAAGTTGCTGAGAGATACATCATCCCGCTGCTGAACAAAAAGTTTGCAGAGCTGGAAGCTTCCGGAGCCGAAAGCACTTTGCTGCTTTGCACCGACCGCTTTCATGGTCTGTCATTCAGCAAGCCAGTCATCGAACCCGGTCCGCTGCTCAGTGCCAACGTTCCTCTGCTTAGCCGCAATTCCCGCATAGGAGTTCTGGTTCCTGAAGATTCTCAGATTGAGCAGAGTAAGGCAGACTGGAAACCATATATTAAAGATGTGTACGTTTTAAGTGCTTCACCGTATGGCGATCCGAATGACATAGAATCCGCCGCTGCAAAACTTGCTGAAAAGGCCGTTGACCTGATCGTCCTTGACTGTATGGGCTACACGCAGTCAATTAAAAATATGGTGCAGAAAACAGCAAAAGTCCCGGTAGTCCTTCCAAAGATGCTGGCTGCTCGCGTTGCCTCAGAAACTCTGCCTGATGAAACAAATGATATACAGCTGCAGTTTATTATTCCAATCACAGCTGATTCTGAAGTCATTGAGCAAAAGTTCAAGGATATTGCGGAATATTTGCGGCCTTATCTTGACCCTGCCACTCATGTACACTATTCAAACCTCAACTGGGGATTTAGATCAGTGGAAACTGAACTGCAGGGCGTATTCAATGGTGCTCAGGTGGTCATGAAAGTTCACAGTGAAACTGACGGCAGGCGCACACGCAAAGATGACGGCATCTTTATAGACTGTTTTGATGATCCCGGCGTATATGCCTGCAGAGAACTTGGGCTCGTTCCAACTATTGGCCCATATCAGGCTGCCGTTTCCACTGCTTTGAACCTTGCAGAAAGGATAGGAATCATCACAACCGATGAAGCCGGCATCCTAAACGAAGAGAAAAAAGCCCGGGCAATTGGTGCGGCTGACCGCATCGTATCGATTCGTGCCGTCGACCTTCCAGTGGCCGACATCCGCACTGAAAAAGAAAAGGTTCTCAGCGACCTGGTAGATGCCTGCACTAAAATGTGGGTCGAAGACCGCGTTACGGCTGTATGCCTCGGCTGCACTGCAATGTTCTATATAGCCGACGATCTGAAATCCCGTCTGAGAGAAAATAAAGTAGATATCAATGTTATCGAACCGATTCTCAACGGCATGCTTACCCTTGAGAACATGGCAAAGATGAAAAACAACAACTACATCCCTGGTGGTGTTGACTTCTACCCTGTTGCGTGGGATCAGATGGAAAACCTGTAACGCAAGCAGTTATCATCAGATGATACACTTCAGATGAAGTTCAACCCCATTTATCAAAACAGGCGCCTTGCCTGACCCGACATACTGCCTGGAAACAGCATGTCAGACCCGGCAAGGCGCCTGTTTTATGTACGATTTCTACAGATTCTCCATTACATAGTCTGCAAATTCTCTTGTCGTAGCGCCGTCGGCAAATCCGGTGACTACGACCTTCTTTTCCTTCTCACAGCAAGTGGTCAGCACCTCTGCCAGCCTGTCGGCCTTTTCAGTGAAGCCGATGTGCCTGATCATCATCTCAGCAGCCTTGAAGATGCTGGAAGGGTTGGCGAAATCGCCAAGGCCGTCTTCGATCATCCTTGGAGCTGAGCCGTGTATAGCTTCAAACATGGCGTATTCATCGCCAAGATTGGAACTTCCGGCAGTTCCCACGCCGCCCTGTATCTCTGCAGCTTCATCAGTAATGATGTCACCGTAAAGATTAGGCAGCAGGAATACCTGAAAATCACTGCGGATGTCTTTATTTACTAAGTTCGCCGTCATGATGTCGATGTACCAGTCGTCAGCTTTGATGCCCGGATAATCGGCTGCGACCTCGTGGCATATCCTGGAGAAATTGCCGTCGGTCTTCTTCATGATGTTGGCTTTGGTCACGATGGAAACGCTGGACTTGCCGTTAGCTTTCGCATACTCGAAAGCTGCACGCGCTATGCGCTTTGTTCCCGGCTCAGTAGTCACCTTGAAATCCATGGACAGTTTGCCCGGGACTTCAACGCCGCGGCTGCCCAGAACGTATTCTCCTTCAGTGTTTTCTCTGAAAAAGATCCAGTCTATGCCTTCTTCCGGCACCTGAACCGGCCTGACATTGGCGAAAAGATCAAGTTCCCGGCGCAGTGTCACGTTGGCACTCTCCAAGGTACCGCCCTTCGGCGTTGTTGTCGGTCCCTTCAGCAGGACGTCGCACTCTTTGATCGCGGCCAGTGTGTCAGTCGGCACTGCCTGCCCGAGAGCCAGGCGGTTCTCAATTGTCAGCCCTTCGATCTTGCGAAGTTCAACCCTTCCTGAACCGATCTCATCAGCCAGCACCCTGCGCACAAGCCGTTCCGCCTGCTCCATGATGACTGGACCGATGCCGTCTCCCGGCACAATGCCAATTATGATTTTCTTCATGGACCCGAAATTCTTTGCAGCGCCGCCATTCTCCATCTTCTCCACGCGGGCAAGCTGCTCAGTCAAAAGCGTCCTGAAGCTATCAACTGCTTCATCTATATATCTGTCTGTCATTTTCTATTTTCCTTCCTCTGCCACATAGCTCAGGAGGCCGCCAGCGCGGAGCATCTCCCTCTGCCTCTGGGTGTATTCGCAAGTCAGCGGTATCTGAACGCCAGTTGCTGCGTCAGTCATCATGATCTCGCCCTTTTCCATTCCGGCGAATATGTTTTCCAGTTTCAGGCTGTCGCCCTGCTGCAGCTTGTCATAATCCTCAGGATTTTTGAATGTCAAAGGCATTATACCGGCGTTTATCAGGTTGGCGGCATGGATCCTGGCGAAGCTTTTTGCCACAACTGCTCTAACTCCCAGGTACAAAGGCACCAGCGCGGCGTGTTCTCTTGACGAACCCTGTCCGTAGTTGCTGCCGCCTACGATGATGCTGCGTCCCGCTTCCTTTGCCCTTTCAGGGAAAGTCGCATCGCAGACGCCGAAGCAGAACTGCGACAGGTGAGGTATGTTCGACCTGTACGGCAGTATTTTCGCGCCGGCAGGCATTATGTGATCTGTAGTGATGTTGTCGCCGACCTTCAGTATCAAAGGTGCGGCAATGCTGTCTTTCAGCGGTTCGCAGACTGGGAACTCCTTGATGTTCGGTCCTCTGAGGATCTCTACGCCTGGAGCCTCCTCCAATGACGCCGGCGGTATGACAGCCGAATCGTCTATTTTGAACGCCTCCGGCATAACTACTTTCGGCATCGTTCCCAGTGTCATCGGATCAGTTATCTCTCCTGTAAGAGCTGCGGCAACCGCGGTTTCCGGCGAAACCAGATAAACCTGTCCGTCTGCTGTACCGGAACGTCCTTCAAAATTCCTATTGAATGTCCTCAGTGACACTCCGCCTGAATTTGGAGAAAATCCCATTCCTATGCATGGTCCGCATGCGCACTCCAGCAGCCTGGCGCCGCTGGCGAGAATGTCAGACAGTGCGCCGCAGTCGGCAAGCATGGAAAGCACCTGTTTTGATCCCGGTGAAATGGAAAGGCTGACGGACGGCTTGATGGTCCTGCCCTTAAGCAGCGCCGCCACCTTCAGCATATCGTAAAGGGATGAATTGGTGCATGATCCTATGCAGACCTGATCCACCTTTGTTCCCTTGAGAGATTCTACCGTTACGACTTTGTCTGGGCTGTGCGGGCAGGCGATCATCGGTTTAAGCGCCGACATGTCAATGTCGATGACTTTGTCGTACACCGCGTCTGCATCACTGCTCAGCTCAACGTAGTCGCTGCCTCTGCCTTCTGCAGTTAAGAATGCCTTCGTCACTTCGTCTGACGGGAAGATCGAAGTCGTTGCTCCTAGTTCGGTTCCCATATTGGTGATCGTTGCTCTCTCCGGTACGGAAAGATTGGCAACTCCCGGACCGCCCCACTCAATTATGGCGCCAACGCCGCCTTTGACGGACAGAATCCTAAGTATCTCCAGACTCACGTCCTTCGCCGTAACGAAATCTCTGAGTTTTCCTGTCAGATTGACCTTATACATCTTCGGCATGGTTATATAGTAGGCTCCGCCGCCCATGGCAACTGCCACGTCCAGTCCGCCTGCGCCCATAGCCAGCATGCCGATGCCTCCGCCTGTAGGCGTGTGGCTGTCTGATCCGATCAAAGTCTTTCCGGGCTTTCCGAATCTCTCCAGATGTACCTGATGGCATATCCCGTTGCCCGGTCTGGAGAAATACAGTCCATATTTCTTGGCCATCGACTGGATGAATCTATGGTCGTCAGCATTCTCAAAACCTGACTGTAAGGTGTTGTGATCTATATATGCCACTGAAAGCTCTGTCTTTACTCTTGGAATTCCCATTGTCTCAAATTCCAGATAAGCCATCGTTCCCGTTGCGTCCTGTGTCAGCGTCTGGTCTATTCTAAGAGCCACCTCGCTGCCCGGCGTCATGTCGCCGCTCACGCAGTGGGCCTTTATGATTTTCTGTGCTATTGTAAGTCCCATATTGCTATTTACTTCCTTCCATCATGCTGTGATATGCGTGTTCAATGTGTACCAGCATCAAAGTGTCTACTTTGTCTCCGTCGTGACTGGCGATTGCTTCATATATCGCCCTGTGCTCGGCTACGGAATCAAGTATCCTGTGTGCCTGCTCCAGTGATGCCTTTCTGTATTTATGCATCTTGTGGTGTATCGGAGAAAGGATGCTCTCCATTATCGGGCTTCCTGACTCCTTGTAGATAGTATCATGGAATTCCGTATCCAGGTCCCTGACCTTCTCGGCGTCACCCTTCTGTGCATAATATTCCTGCTCGTCGACCAAAGCGCCCAATTTCTTGATTCCTTCTTCGTCGATGTTCTCTGCAGCCCATCTGGTTGCCAGCACCTCGATGCGGCGCTTGACTTCAAACAGATCCTGAATGTCTTTATCCGTAATACCTACAACGACTGCTCCATTTGGAGTCTCTCTGATCAGCTTGTCATGCATGAGTCTGGACATTGCCTCTCTGATAGGAGTACGGCTGACGCCAAGTTCCTCAGAAAGTTTTTTCTCGCTGACGGCCTCGCCTCTCTGATATGTCCCGTCGAGGATCTTCTTCTCAAGTGCTTCATATACCTGGTTTGCCAGGGAAACGGTTTTATATTCTATCATTTCGCAAGCTCCTTTATCTTCTCTTCAAGTTCTGCAGTAGACAGGCTCGTCGTCCTGTTGTCCGCATACATTTCATCTACCCATTCCTTGACCTTGACCACCAGATCGCTGTTCTTGTCGACCTTCTTGGATCCGGTCAGTTCATAGTGCTCATTGATCCAGTAAGCTATTCCCGCCAGGCCGCTGGTCTTGCTGACTGCCACTCCCGGCTTTCTGTTGAGCAGCCTGTCAGTATTGAAGATATTGTAAATCTCCTCGTCCTTCATCAGTCCGTCTGCATGTATGCCTGCTCTGGTCACGTTGAAGTTCTCACCTACGAATGGTGTCATCGGCGGTATGTCGTAGCCCATCTCATCTCTGAAGTATCTTGCTATCTCTGTTATCACAGTTGGATCCATTCCATCAAGGGAGCCTCTCAGTGATCCATACTCGAATACCATGGCCTCCAGCGGAATGTTTCCTGTTCTCTCGCCTATGCCCAGCAGTGAGCAGTTGACTGCACATGCGCCGTAGAGCCATGCGGTCGAAGCGTTTGAAACTGCTTTGTAAAAGTCGTTGTGACCGTGCCACTCCAGCATCTCGCTTGGAACGTTGGCATAGTGCTGCAGTCCGTAGACGATGCCCGCAACGCTCCTTGGCAGAGCCGCTTCAGTGTACGGAATGCCGTAGCCCATAGTGTCGCAAGCCCTGATTTTGATTGGCACGCCTGCTTCTTCTGACACTTTCATGATCTCATTGACAAAAGGTACAACGAAGCCATAGAAGTCGGCTCTTGTTATATCCTCCAGGTGGCACCTTGGCACAACGCCGGCATCCAGTGCATCTTTGATCGTTTCCAGATAGAAATCAACAGCCTGTCTTCTAGTCATCTGCATTTTCTTGAATATATGGTAATCGCTGCATGAAACCAGCACGCCTGTTTCCTTGATTCCCATGTCGCGAACCATCTTGAAGTCTTCCTTCTTGGCTCTGATCCATGTGGTGATCTCAGGGAATTTGTATCCCAGGTCCATGCATTTATCTACAGCTTCTCTGTCTTTCTTGGTATAAATGAAAAACTCTGACTGCCTGATCAGCCCAAACGGACCTCCCAGTTTAGCCATGAGCTTGTAAAGGTCAACGATCTGCTTTACTGTATATGGCGCCATCGACTGCTGGCCGTCTCTGAATGACGTGTCCGTTATCCATATGTCTTCCGGCATGTTCATCGGTACGCGCCTGTGGTTGAATGCAACCTTAGGTACTTCGTCATAGTTATACATCTCACGATACAGGTTTGGTTCTTCAATATCCTGCAGTGAATATTTGTAGCTTGCCTGCTCCAGCAGGTTGGTTTTGTTTGAAATTTCAAGCATTTCATTACCTCCGCTTTATCACGCTGCCGCGTTATTCCTTAGTATGTATACAAGTATAATGGTCTACCTCATGTTTGTCAATAGTCTTTTGTATAATTGTTCTTATATTGTTTTTGTCTTTTTTTCAGTGCACCAGAGGGCACGTTATAAGAGCATTGGTGGTATAATTTTTTTATAAAGTATCGGCTGGATGGAGTTCTTGATTCGGCTGCTGGCGTTGGATTGGCCGCTGGCCTTGGCTTTGTTGATGACTGCTTTGATTGGCCGCTGGCCGCGAAAGAATAAATATTGGAGATGATAAAATGAAGAAAATCAGTAAAGTTCTTATCCTGGCGTTGTGCATCACGATGTTCACTGGCATGGGTCTTACATTTAGCACTGCTGCCGCATCGGCTGAAGCAAGCACCACTGCAGTGAAATTTCTGAAAGGCACTTGGGATTCAGTAGGCCGCGGCGGCTCGGGCGCTGCCATGTTCTACGTGAAATTCACCAAAACCAGTGCCAAATACTATGTGAATTATGGAGACACATTAACGCTCAACAACACAGCCACCATCGTTTCCACAAAAAAAATCAAGCATGGCTATCTTATCAAGCTCAAGGATAAGAACGGCAACAAGTATTCATACAGATCGAAATCAAAGAACGAGCTTTCCTGCTACATGAGCTGGACAAGGAAGAACTATAATGAGGATGAAAGTCTGGAGCGGCCATAATTACTGCTTTTGCCTGCCGTGCTTGATAATATCATATTGCCTGCTATCGGGCCTATGGCAGTGCATTTAATCTCTCAGCAGATGCTTATGGGATTTTGTTCCATTTTTGCCATGTATTTTAATGTAATCTGTATTTCTATTCATGACCATACAGACCCTAAAACGGTACTTCTTCGAAATGTTCCCATTTCAAAGAAAATAATCGCAATTTGGGAACATTTTTTTGACATAAGTCTTAATTTAAGCCCATGCATGTCACACTTATTGTTCTTGAAAAGCATATGACATATTGGCAGCTGCTCAGATTAGCATTTGTTTCCAATTATTTGCTATTAGAATGTTGATGCAGCTGCTTTTTCATATTCATCAGTATGCAAAGGTTCCCACAACGGTCGTTTTTTCCCCGGAATGGGAACATTCTTGTTTTTTGACGTTTTGAGCAGTATTAGAGCTCTATCAATAACACCCACTGAAATTCGGACATGAAACCTGCCGCTTATTTCGCTGAGGCTTGGGACATCTGGCTTCAGCCGATGCGGCAGCAGCGGGGCGCGGCCAACCCGCACCACAAGCGTCTCCGCAGAGCCAGCTGCGGTTACACGAGGAACGAAAAAGGTGTTTGGCTTACCTCTGATCCGCTGCAGCATGCAGCTTTGATCAGAGGTTCCAAACACCTAGAGTGACGAGTATGTAACCGCCTGGCTCGAGGACTTAGCGAGCGGTGCGGTGTTCGCCCGCGCCCCTACTCTATATCGTCATCCAAATGCTTATTAAGTTCATTCATATATCCGGCTGTAATGATTCCTGCCGGCAATGCTACAATTACTATGCCTGCCATGGCGGAAATCACAGTTACGATTTTGCCAGCCAGTGTTATAGGATACAGATCTCCATAGCCGATTGTAGCCAGAGATATTACTGCCCAGTAAAAGGCATCGAAAAAGTTGTTGAAGGTATCCGGTTCAACATTATAAATCACCACTGCGCAGACTAGAATGTAGGCAAGCGCCATGCCGAATACTAATTCCAGAGCGCGCGCCTGTTTTTTCAGGGCGAGGCCCAGAAGGCGTACGTTTCTGGAAAACTCGAGATTTACTACGAAACGGAAAACCTTAAATGTTCTGACAAGCCTTGTAAGACGCAGGACCCTCATGGTACCAGAAATCGTTATGAAAGTCGGCAGAATCGAAAGCAGGTCGATGATTGCCATTGGTGTGACCAGATAACGCAGAAATGCCTTCCAGCCTTTCTGCCCAATCAGGAGATCCGCAACTGTCAGCCTCAGAATGTAGTCAATGATAAACACCCAGGCTGCAAACTGATCCATAGCACGAAAGGCCGGATCATCTCCTTTAAAAAACAGAGGGAATAATCCAAAAAAGATCACCATGACCATCAAAATATCATATATCCTGCCAAAAGCAGAAACGTTGTTTCCTACCGTTACCAGTTCATATATGAACTCCCTCTTTTTTTTCCACATTACTTTTCCTCCTGCAGTCCCAGAACTTTTTTCACCAGTTCAGGCCTTGCCGGTCTTTCTTTTACGATAGTGAACGCAGATGCAGCAATAGATGCAGCAGCCATTACCTTTGCTTTGTCATGGCCCTGGAAGACCGCCAGCGTTTCGCCGCGGCCAACCTTGTCGCCGACTTTTTTGTTCAGCAATACGCCGGCCGAAAGGTCGATGACGTCGTCTTTTGCCGCCCGCCCAGCTCCTGTGTGCTCAGAAGCCTGACCGATCAGTCTGGCATCTATCGACTCAACAAAACCGCCGTCGGCGGCATTGATCTCAGTCTTGAAGGAAGGCTGAGGCAGCTTGCCGTAGTCTTCCGTCACATCAGGATCGCCGCCCTGGCTTTCAACAAAGCTTCTGAATTTTTTCAGCGCCGCTCCGCTAAGCAGTGCCTGCCGCGCCATAATCATTCCTTCGGCAGGCGTCTTAGCTCGTCCGCCCAGGTAAATCATGTGGCCTGCAACGTTAATTGAAAGTTCGGTAATGTCTTCCGGTCCTTTGCCTTTCAACGTATCGATGGCTTCCATGACTTCCAGACTGTTTCCAACGGCCAGTCCGAGAGGCTGGCTCATGTCTGTGACGAGAGCTATAGTTCTTCTGCCGGCAGCCCTGCCAATGTCGCACATCAGACTGCCAAGAGCTTCAGCATCCTTCTGTTTTTCCATGAAGGCGCCGCTGCCGCACTTGACATCGAGAACGATGGCATCACTGCCCGCCGCCAATTTTTTGCTCATTATACTGGAGGCTATCAGCCCCAGCACATCGACAGTGCCCGTCACATCTCTCAGCGCATACAATATCTTATCCGCCGGCGTAATATGTGCAGTCTGTCCGATCACGGCAATGCCGACTTCACTGACCTGTTTCAGAAAGGCCTCAGGTTCCAAAGTCGTTTTAAACCCAGGTATCGACTCCAGCTTGTCAACTGTTCCGCCGGTAAACCCCAGACCTCGGCCGCTCATCTTGGCGATGGGAACCATGCAGGCTGCAGCGATAGGCGCAACGATCAGCGTGGTCTTGTCACCGACACCGCCAGTAGAATGCTTGTCGACTTTGATGCCTTTGATGGAGGAAAGGTCTACTGTGTCGCCGGAATATCGCATGGCGTTGGTCAGTTCGAATATTTCCTCACGGTCAAGTTCCTGAAAGTAAATGGCCATCAGAAGAGCCGCAGTCTGGTAGTCGGGAATCGTCCCGGCCACTATGCCCTTGACGAAGTATTGTATCTCCGCCTGGGTCAGCTTGCCGCCGTCTCTCTTCTTTACTATTATATCCATCATGTCCATTATTCGATGATTTCCTCCGAAAAACTCTTTCCAATCTTCAGTGGTTCAGTGCCCAGATAGTCGGCGATCGTAGCTCCGATGTCCGCAAAGGTTTCCCTTACGCCAATGTCGGCGCCCTTTTTCACACGGCTGCCGTAAACCAGCAGCGGAATATATTCTCTCGTGTGATCAAAACCGCTGTGAACCGGATCGTTGCCGTGGTCGGCGCAGATCATCAGGATGTCGTCTTCGCCCATGGCTGCCATGATCTCCGGCAGGCGTTTGTCAAACTCCACGATGGCATTGCCGTAGCCTTCCGGGTTCCGGCGATGTCCGTACAGAGTATCAAAATCAACGAGGTTCGTGAAGATAAATCCTCCGAAGTCACGCTTCAGGGCCTCTATCGTCTTATCAACGCCGTCCATATTGCCCACGGTGTGAACAGAACCGCTCACGCCTTTTCCATTGAAAATGTCGCTGATCTTCCCAATGGCATAAACAGTCTGGCCGGTCTTGCTGACTTTGTCCAGCAGCGTTTCATAAGGAGGCGATACCGCAAAATCTCTGCGGTCTGTCGTCCTTACCCGCTTGCCGTCTTCAATTATATATGGTCTGGCAATCACCCTGCCGCAGGCCCATTTGCCTACCAGCAGTTTTCTTGCCGTTTTGCAGATTTCGTATAATTCATCCAGCGGAATGACCGCCGTGTTGGCAGCGATCTGAAAAACGCTGTCGGAGGAAGTGTAGACGATAGGCATGCCTGTTTTCTCATGCTCAGGGCCAAGATCCTCAATGATCACAGTTCCGGAAGCCGTATAGTTGCCCAGACATTTTCTGCCGATTTCCGTTTCGAATTTATCCATGAAATCTTTAGGGAAGCCGTCAGGATATGTCTTGAAAGGCGTAGCAGTCTCAACTCCTGCTATCTCCCAGTGCCCTGTTATCGTATCCTTCCCTTTGGAGAGTTCACGCAGTTTGCCAAAGGCGCCAATTGGTCCAGCCGTCGCCAGCTTGCCGAAAGAAACGCCGTCGATATTGCCCAGCCCAAGAGCCCTGAGGTTCTCAACGCTGAAATCTTTCTTTTCTTTTTCCATGTATCCCATGATGTGGCCGAAGGTATCTGCCCCTGCATCACCATAAGCGGCAGCGTCAGGCAATTCTCCAACGCCCATGCTGTCCATAACGATCAATGTAACTCTTTTCATTTCCTCACCCCGATTAAATTTGCGCGCATCTTGCGCTGCTATTTTGATATCAAAGCCGGCTTCCCTCCGAGATAGTCGAGAGAAACTAGTCGGTATGCAACCCCGTTAAGTACGCCTTTGATGCCATTGCCAAAGGCGTCTGTTCCGTGAAGATGTCCGTAAACGCATATCTTCACGCCATATTCAGTCAGCATGTCCGTAAACCCCGAACCCTGCATTTTGTCGTTGGTCGGCGGATAGTGAAGCGATGCGATGATCGTCTCAGCTCCAGCTGACCGCGCTTCCTCCAGAGAAAACTTCAGTCTCAGAAGTTCTCTGTCGTATATTTTTCTGTCATGTTCGTCGAACCCTTCGGTACCCGGACATATCCACCCTCTGGTGCCGCAGATGTAGATCCCGCCCTCAGCGTGGTAGCAATGATTCTGCAGGAATGTGATATCGTCAAACATGTTGTTCAGCTTGTTGATAGAAGTCCACCACAGGTCGTGATTGCCCTTGGTTATGACCTTCTTGCCCGGCAGCTGATGGATCCACTGCAGATCGGCCAGCGCCTCGTCCAGCCTGAGCCCCCACGACACGTCGCCAGGGATGATGACCGTATCGTCCTCGCCCACCAGCTGAAGCCAGTTTTCCTTCACCCGCTCATGGTGGTCTATCCATTTGTCGCCGAAAATATCCATCGGTTTGGCTATGCGCTCGTCAAAGGACAAGTGCAGATCGCCTATTGCAAATATACTCAACTGTTACCTCTATTCTTAACTCATGATATATTTTTCCGCTGCGCACCGCAGCGGTCATCTTCACTTTCACACACCCAAAGGCTGACGTTTCAAGTAATCAAAATCGTCAGTTCGTTTGTTTAGCGGCCGTCCTCACTCTCTCCATCATCAGGCTCCGCAAAATCACTATCAAAGCTTTCATCGTCAGCTTCTTCCAGCGCTACTCCGGCTGTTTCCTCCGGCAGGGCTGTTACGGTTCGAAGCTTGCGCTGGATCTGACGTGTCCTGACGCCGACCAGCTTGTCCAGTTCATCGTTGGCCTGATTCAGTCTTGCCTGTGTTGCCGCCAGTACGCCGCCAAACTTGTCGAACTCCGTCTTCACGGCACCTAATACATCCCATACCTCGCTGGTATGCTTTTGGATCGCCAATGTCCTGAATCCCATCTGCAGGCTGTTCAGCAGCGCCGCCATCGTCGTCGGACCAGCTATATTAACTTTATACTCTTTCTGCAGGGTCTCAATCATCCCGTGTCTTACAACCTCTGCATAGAGGCCTTCAAATGGAAGGAACATTATGCCGAAATCCGTGGTTGCAGGCGGTTCAATATACTTGTCTCTGATGTCTTTTGCCTCCGAGCGGATCACTTTCTCCAGCGCCTTCCAGGCATCGGCTACAGCCTCCTGGCTGCCAGATTCGTAGGCATCTTCCAGCTTTGCATAAGCATCTCCAGGGAACTTGGCATCTATCGGCAGATAAACCGTTTTGCCGTCGTCTCCCGGAAGCTTTACCGCATATTCTACACGCTCAGTTCCCGTGCTTCTGGTCCTTATGTTTTCATCATACTGGTCCGGCGTAAGTATCTGCTCAAGTATAGCTCCAAGCTGCACTTCGCCAAGGATGCCTCTGGTCTTGACGTTTGTCAGCACCTTCTTCAGGTCACCGACTCCCTGTGCCAGATTCTGCATTTCTCCCAGTCCCTTATATACTTCTTCCAGTCTCTCGCTTACCTGCTTGAACGACTGGCTGATTTTCTCGTCCAGCGTCTTCTGCAGTTTCTCGTCAACGGTTTCCCTCATCTTCTCCAGCTGGCGGTTGTTGTCCTCCGTAAGTTCACCTATGCGCTGGGACATGGTATTTCTGATACTGTCCAGCTTCTGGTCGTTTTCCAGCTGCATGTGGTTGAATTTCTCATTAAGCTCGTACAGTCTTTTATCCTGCACGTCCATCATATCCTTCTGGTTGCCATTGACCATGTCACCATAGTTATGGAAGGCGCTGTTCATGTACTGTATGGTCTCAACTCTGGAATCCTTCACTTCCTTCTGCAGCGCTGCAAACTTGGCGTAAATAACCAGCAGCAGAACCACAGACAGCAGCGAAACTCCTATAAGTATTATGTCAATTATACTCAGCATATGCCTCCTCAAGCTCCTTAAGGTCACGTACTGCTTCCGCCATGGAAGTCTGCGACCTGTTAAACGCTTCCTTGAAATCCGAAGCCTTCACTCCGCTGTCTCTGTACTGTTTCTTATCCGCTATTTCATAAAACTTTATATTGTCACTGCACAGTATCTGAAAAGATATGAGGCTGACTCTAAGTTTTTCAGCCAGCATCTTGCTCTTTACATCGCTGGAGGGTATATCAAGTTCGGATACGTCTATTGCTTCTGCCTCTTCCATATGCGTTTGAAAATCAGCAATGTACCCGGAAAAGTCATACTTCTTGAACAGTGACAGCTTCTTGGAAAGCTGAAGTGCTCCCGTAGTCGTAACTTTGTATTTCTCAAGTATATCGTTGAAATAGTGTTCGACCGCATTGGTCAGTACTTCTCTGGATTCCAAAATTTCTTCCTCCTTTATGACACTAGTGTCAGTTTCGATAAAACTCCAAGATAAATTTTACTACAAAAACCCACTTTAGTCCACCAAAAAGGCTGAGCAATAAATGCCCAGCCTTATGTTTTTACTTTCCAACTTTATTGAGTGCCTGGTCGAAATCTGCGATGATGTCATCGATATTTTCACAGCCGATCGAAGCTCTGATAAGCTCTGGCCTGATTCCTCCTGCAAGCTGATCTGCCTCGCTGAGTTGTCTGTGTGTCGTCGATGCAGGATGCAGCACGCTTGTCCTGATGTCTCCTACGTGTACGACTATGCTTGCCAGTTCAAGATGCGTGAGGAAGTCCTCACCAGCAGCTCTGCCGCCTTTAACGCCAAAGCAGAGGACTCCGCTGGCTCCCTTAGGCATGTACTTGCAGCATCTCTCGTAGTCGTCATCACCAGGCAGTCCAGGATATTTTACCCATTCAACCATTGGATGACCCTGCAGGAATTTGGCCACTGCCATAGCGTTTTCACTGTGTCTTTCCATTCTCAGGTGGAGTGTATCCAGTCCCTGGAATGTCAGGAAAGCGTTCATTGGAGACATGGTGCAGCCAAGATCTCTTAGCATTACGGCTCTAAGTCTTACGCAGAAGGCCTGCTTGCCGAATTTCTCATAGAACTTCAGTCCGTGATAGCTTTCATCAGGTTCTACCATTCCCGGGAACTTGTCTGCATATTTCTGCCAATCAAAGCTTCCGCCCTCGATTACCATTCCGCCTACGCAAGTGGCATGTCCGTCTGCCCATTTTGTAGTGGAATGAGTAACTATATCTGCGCCCAGCTTCAGCGGCTGGCAGAGTACAGGTGATGCCAGTGTGTTGTCGACGATCAGAGGAACTCCGATCTCCTTGGCAGCAGCACTGAATTTATCAAAATCAAGAACAGTAAGTGCAGGATTTCCAAGGGATTCTCCGAAGAGTGCCTTGGTCTCCGGCCTTGCCAGCGCTACGATTTCTTCCTTCGACATGTTCTGGTCGATGAAAGTCGTCTCAATTCCCATCTTCTTCATGGTAACTCCAAAGAGGTTGTGAGTCCCGCCGTAAATGTTGGCGCAGGCTATGATGTGATCTCCTGCCTGGCAGATGTTCAGCATTGCGATCAGGTTTGCCGCCTGTCCGGCGCTTGTTGCTATTCCTGCTGTTCCGCCTTCCAGCGCTGCCATTTTTTCCTCAAGTGCATTGACAGTCGGGCTTCCCAGCCTGGTGTACATAAAGTTAGGGCTCTCAAGGTCGAAAAGTTCGGCAACATCCGGAGCGTTATAATATCTGTAGGTCGTATTCTGTACAATAGGCAGCACCTGCGGCTGACCGCTCTCTGCCTTGTATCCGGCCTGGATACAGTTAGTTTCAATTTTGTATTCTGACATTTCTTCACTTCCTTACATAAAAATTCGTACTTTATTCATTTTATTACTTTTTAGCTGTAAATGCAAACATATTAGTGTTTGCACCCATAAAAAAGCGGAGTCTCTGTGCCGCAGGAACAATTCCCGCCAAAGACTCCGCAGTCAATGCTAATTCTCTCAGAATCAGAAGCTGAACAGATCGTTCAGCGCCTCACTCATCGTCGGGTGAGTGTATACCTGATTCTTCAGTACTGTGTAAGGCGCACCCAGATCCATGGCCAGCTTTACGATGTTGATGACCTCGTAAGACTCTTCACAGAAAAGCGTTGCTCCCAGGATCTTGCCGTCGTCAAGATTTACCACCGCCTTCAGCAGGCCGACAGGCTTTCTCAGCACGTGAGCCTTTGGAATTGCCGCAGCCGGCAGCTTGACTTCTTTGATGTTGGTGTATCCCTTCGCCGTTGCCTCATCATAAGTAAGGCCGATCCTTGACAGCGACGGATCTATGAATACGCTGTATGCCAGATTTCTTCCTTTGTCTACGTAGCTTCCTCCCTCGAGGGCTGCCTTGACTATTCTGTAGTCGTCCAAAGATTTGTATGTGAACTGCAGACCGCCGACCACATCTCCCATGGCGTAAATGTGCGGTACGCTGGTGCGCATGTGCTCGTCAACCTTGACAGCGCCTCTTTCAGTCAGCTCAACGCCGGCGTTTTCCAGACCCAGACCCTTGGTGTTAGGCTGTCTTCCAGTAGCGATCAAAACCGTTTCAGCATCGATTTCCAATTCGCCTGACTTGGTGACCAGCGTAACTTTTACCTTATCTGCATCCTCATCCAGCTGTTTGGTTTCAGCGCTGAAGATAAACTCAACGCCCTTGTCAGCGAGGACCTGCTGAACAGCAGCCGCAATTTCTCTGTCTTCTCTTGGAATAAATCCGTCATCTCTCTGTACGAGAACGACTCTGGATCCGAAATTCGAGAAGAAGTTTGCAAATTCCAGACTGATATAGCCGCCGCCAATAATGACCAGAGTCTTAGGCAGTTCCCTAAGGCTGAGCACGCCATCACTTGTCATGACTCTGCCGCCTTCCTTCATACCTGGAATAGGCGGTACGAATGAATGTGATCCGGTGTTGATGAAGATCTGCTCTCCCTCTATCTGTTCTTCCCCTGCTTCACCTTTGATGCTGACAACGTGATCAGTAACAAAACTGCCAAAGCCGTCGTATACGGTAACGTTTGGATGATCCGCCAGTTTGGCGTAGTTCTTGCCGCGCAGCATGGTAACGACTCTTTCTTTTTCAGCCATTGCCTCAGCGAAAAAAGCTGCCTTCTCGTCAAATGTCTCCAGATTTTTCACTATAGCCATATGCGAACTATTCACTAGAGATTTCGACGGAATGCAGCCCACGTTAATGCAAGTGCCTCCGTACATCTGTTTCGACATTTCGATCATTGCGACCGTTTTCCCCTGGCCAGCAAGATCAGCTGCAAGCGTTTTTCCGCCTTTGCCGAAGCCGATGATTATTGCATCATATTTTTTCATTTTATTGTCTCCTCTCAACACTCGAATATCTGCTTATCGATATCACTTACGGTTATTTCTGACAGGCGCTGAGCGCAAGCCAGATTCATCATGTCGTAAATCTGATCCATGATGAAGCCCATGTTTGAAGAGATCTGGCAATCAAGATCGATGTTTCCGGTGCGTTTGGAAACCGCCACCGGTTTGTCTGCCACTGCCTCTAATACCTTATCCAGCGAAACCTTATCAGGATCCAGCATAAATGCGAATCCTCCGTCAGAACCTTCTTTCGTCTCAACGAGTCCGGCTTTTTTCAGTTGGGACAGTATCTTTCGGATTGTAGCAGGATTAGTACAGACGTTTTCTGCGATCTTATCGCTGTTCTGGTGTGTTCCCTTGTGATTGAGAAACACCAGCGTGTGTACTGCTATTGCGAATTCACTGGTCATTGATCAGTATCACCTTCGCAGCCTTCCTTTTCCGCCGAACTTTCTTCCTCAGCCTTCTTGCCAGCTGTAAATGCAATGATTCCAGCGAATATTGTAGCTATTAAGGCTATCTGATTTCTTTTTTTCATACGGAAAACCCCCTTATCCATACCATATATCTCTTCTGTAACTGTAATTATAAATATTACAGTTACAGAAGTCAATAGTTTTCTTTGTTAGTTCAATAATTTTTTATCTGCATGTTATGCTGGTGGCCCTGCTGAAGCTGCCATACTTGACCTCGTCGCCGGAAAGGTTGAAAGCTCTTACTTTAATGTAGTATTTCTTGCCCTTCGTCAGGTTCTTTATGACCTTGCTGGTAGTGTCACCGCACATGATTCTGATGCTTCCGGCCTTGCTGAATGACTTATATCTGGAATAAACTATCTGATATCCGTCACAGTCAAGCCTTCTGTATTTGACTAGGATGTATTTGCTGCCTGATGAAATGCCTGTGATCGTAACCTTGGATGGACTGAGCATGTGGAAGATGTTTCCGACCATGATCATATCTGTATCGATCACCACGAGTCCCGTGTAATTGCCGATTCCGCTGTATACCTTAGTCCCGTCTGTTTCAACGAACATGATATAGTCAACGTTCTGGGTCAGTTCCATGAGCTTAAGCTCATCCAGCTTCGCCGGAGTGATCGTGAAGGATATGCTGATATCCGGGCAGCCCAGATAATCACCTGCACCTTTAACAGTTGCCATTGCCGTTCCAGCATTGACATTGTCTTTGTATTCAACTGTATAGTCTTTTCCTGCAGTCAGACCAGTAACCTTTACCGCCGGCTCAACAGCCGCCCCTGTGTAAACTGCTGTGTCTGCTGACAAGCTGACCATTTCCGCCGTGATCGTTTTTGCCGTCTTCTGCTGAGCAGCAGTAACCGTATCATCGGCAGATGCGCTGAAAGTCCCCATTGAAAGTGCGACCGTGAAAGCAATCACCATCGCCAGCGCCCTTTTCATTTTTCCCCTTTTAGTGAAATTCATTTTCATGCTCCTTAAAAAAATTATAGTAGCTGCGGACGTTACCCAGTTCCGTCCACTTTTTTGCCTCGACAGGATCGCTGTCGAGATCATATATCAGCGCACCTTCCGCCGATAAAAGAAACGGCGAATGAGTCGCGATTATGAACTGGCAATTGAAGAATCTGGCTGAGTCCGTGATGAACTTCAGCAGTTCCTTCTGATATTCAGCCGAAAGGCTGTTCTCCGGCTCGTCAAGAAGATATATCCGGTTATTCTGTATCTTCTCCGAGAAATACATAAGAGCACTTTCCCCATTAGACAGCTCTCTGATATTTCCGCCGGCCTCTTTCCTTACGAACTCCGACTTGGTATTGAATCTTGCACTGTTGACCCTCTTCAATTCCTCGTAGTCCGCAAGAGACCTCATCTTGAAATTAGAATACCGCAATTTGGAGTATTCGTCAAGCATTCTGACTCTTTTGACATCTATTCCCTCGTTCATGGCGCGGATGTTGAAAATGTAGTCAAACACGTCGTCGCTGGTGATCACCATGCTGTCCTGATGTGAATATCCATAGGCCCATGTTTCTTTGCAGCTGTCCACATAATCCCCGAAAAAAGTACTGTGGTTGAAAGGCGTATCCCTCACCGCGCCAATCTTCTCGGCGATGACGTTGAGCATCGTAGTCTTTCCTGAACCGTTGCCACCATAGAAGAAGGTTATCGGTTCAAATATCAGCTCCGGCACCTCCCGCTCTGTGAACACTTCAAAGGGATAGTATGTATTGTAGCATGTCAGCGGCTGTCCGGCAAAGAATGAGTATTCTGCCTCTCTGGACGGAAGCCTGAACTTTTCAAGATAGAGTATCATTTTACCATGCACGCCTCCGAGTCCTGCTCCCCTGCAGCACCGGCGCTTTTGCTCGTCAGACCGCCCTCAGCTTTGATCTTTGCTGCTGCATCAGCCCCGCCGATCAAAACATCCAGCCCGTCAACGTAGCCGTCAAAGCCTCTGCCCATGATCGTCGCCACGCAGGCGCTGCGGACAAATGACCTCTGACGGAAATCCTCCCGCTGGGTCACATCTGAAATGTGGACTTCCACACAAGGCAGTCCCACAGCCTTAACAGCGTCAAGTATGGCTACGCTTGTGTGCGTATATGCCGCGGGATTAATAACGATCCCGTCATACTTTCCGTAAGCATCCTGAATGGCGTCTACGATGGCACCTTCATGATTCGACTGAAAGAAAGATACAGAAACATTCCGCTTCGCAGCAGCGTCGCGGATGTAACCTACCAGGTCGTCGTATGTCGCCCGGCCATATATATCTGGCTCGCGGATCCCCAGCATATTGATGTTGGGTCCGTTGATCACTAATATTCTCACAGTTCCTTGTCCTCATTGTTGTTGATGAAGAAATCACTCCAATACGAGTAGGCGTCTTTTCGCTCCTCATACATCTGCTCCAGCGGCATTGTCTGTGAAAGCGGGCGGCCGTCTGTCTCCAGCTTGTTAAGGTCTCGCTTGATCCAGATGACGATGCCATTCTGCTTGATAATATTGTAGTTTATTTTCTTCTTGACGATGCCACCGCCGGTAGCAATCACCAGGCCTCTTTCAATGCATGCTTTCTCAAGCATTTCAGTCTCGACCTTGCGGAAATAGCCCTCGCCCTTCTTGGCAAAGATTTCTGGTATTGACATGCCTTCGTGTTCTTCAATCAGATCGTCTATGTCGATGAAGCCTCTGCCCATCCTCTTGGCCATCTGCCTGCCCAGCATAGTTTTGCCGGCGCCCGGCATGCCGATGAGAATAGCATTGAGTGTCTCACTGGTGACTTCACTTACTGCCTCGTCAATGTCATCTTCATCTATTGTAATTCCCTGAAACAGCTCGCTGGCCCTCTTAGCCTGGGCCACCAGCATCTCAAGTCCGCCTGCGCAAGGTATGGACCTTGCTGTAGCTTCCAGTATCAGTCTGGTCCTGTTTGGATTGTAGATCAGGTCGATCACTCCGGTGCATTCTCTGAAATCCACAACATTTACAGGCGTACGCCCATTGTGAGGATACATTCCCACTGGAGTGGTGTTGATAATGATGCCAGCGTCGAAGTGTCTGCTGATGTTCTCGTAATTGTCTGGTCCTTTTCTGGATATGACAACGATTTCTTTGGCTCCCAGGTCCTGCAAAACAGCCTGGACCGTCAGCGACGCACCGCCGCTTCCCAAAACCAGACATTTCTCACCGGCAACGTTTATTTTATTCCTTTTCAGAAGATAGCTGAATCCATAGTAGTCGGTATTGTAGCCTCTAAGTTTTCCGTCATCCCCGTGAATGACAGTGTTCACGCTGCCGATACGGGCGGCGTTGTCACTTAGTTCATCGCAGAGTTCCATTGCCTTGATCTTATAAGGAATGGTAACATTGAATCCGGCGTATTCCTCAGAATGAAGCAAATCAGCAAACTTATCTTCGCTTACCTCGCAGAGCTCGTACTCGTAATCGCCGAACTTGCTGTGAATAAGCGGAGAGTAACTGTGCGCCAGCTTTTCCCCAATCAATCCGTATTTCTTCATATTAAATCTCCGTATAGCTCCCCAAATATCTGAACTCACGGCTCAGTCCCTCAGTCTGGTTCATGAGCCTGATGAATTCATCAGAGTAGACCTGAGCCTCAATGTCAAAGTAGAACATGAACTCAAAGTCTCTGCCTGGTATAGGTCTGCTTTCAAGTTTGAAAATATTTATTCCCAAAGCGTTGAATCTGCTCAGAACATTATACAGCGAACCCGGCTTGTGTGACACGATCAGCATCAGGCTGGTCTTGTCTGCTCCCGGGTATATCTCCAGCTCCCTGCTTATGCAGATGAACCTGGTGTAATTGTTGTCGCTGTCCTGAACGTCTGCCGCCAGACAGTTCAGTCCGTAAACCCTGCCGCACTCGCCGGAGGCAAGAGCCGCAATATCCTTCCTGTCTGATTCCGCCACGATCCTTGCCGCCTCTGCTGTGTTCTCACAAACGGTGACCTTGACGTCGCCCAGACTTTTCAGATATTCCTCGCACTGCATTATTGCCTGCTCATGGGAAAAAATCTCTTTTACTGCACTTATATCGGTGCCCTTCTTAGCCAGAAGGCTGTGGTCAATTTTAAGCCTCACGCTCCTGGCAATATGGAAATTATACTTCATCATCAGATCGTAGATCTGGTTCACCGAGCCAGCCGTACTGTTTTCCAGCGGCAGAATGCCGTACTGGCACAGTCCGCTTTTGACCGCAGCAAAAACGCCGTTGAAGTTCTTCATGTACATGATCTTCGGCATCTTGAACAGTCTGTCGCAGGCCTGCTGTGAATAAGCGCCCTCAACTCCCTGGCATGCCACTATTGCCTTTTCCGGGAAACATTTCGGCGTCTCTTCCAGAGCCTTCCTGATGGATTTCACCACTTCAGACTCCTTGCCAGAGATCCCGCTCTGATGATCCTTGCTCATCTCCATGATATTATTATATAGCATAACGGCGTAAGATGCCATATCGTTTGATGTCATTTCCGAAATCTGCTCCAGTTTTTCGCGTTCCCTTATCGGATCGGTAACCGGCAGACCCTTCTCATTCTTGTATTCAGCGATTTTCTCTGATACCCTCATCCTCTCTTCGAATTTATCAAGTATTGTCTTATCTATTTCATCTATCTGTTTTCTATAATCACTTATATCCATTTTCTTCCTCTATCTTCCTGCATAAGGTCCAGGATCACCAGCGCCGCAGCGGCTTCCACCACCGGGACCGCCCTCAGCGCCACGCACGGATCGTGCCGGCCTTTAACTGCCAGCTTGGCATCCGCGCCGTCTTTGTAGCTTATGCTGTTCTGCTCTATAGAAATGGAAGGTGTAGGTTTGAAGGCTGCGCGGAAGGTGATCGGCATGCCGTCGCTTATTCCGCCCAGGATCCCGCCGCAGTTGTTTGTCCGCGTCTTTACCCCGCCGTCTTCCATATAAAATTCATCGTTGTTTTCGCTGCCTCTTATTCTGGCCGCATCAAAACCCCTGCCGAACTCGATTCCCTTCACGGCAGGGATGCTAAAGACTGCCTGCGCCAGCCGGCTCTCCAGGCTGTCAAACATCGGTTCCCCCAGCCCCGCCGGTGCTCCGGTTATTTCACACTCAATGATCCCGCCAACGGAATCGCCTGCCGCCATGGCCTCTTCGATAGCCTCAGCAAAATTATCGTGCCTGCCGCCGATCTCCACAGCGTGAGCTTTGATCAAAACCCCTGCCGCCTCCAGGTACTGAATGGCGATGCCGCCGGCAACGCACAGCGGTGCAGTCAGCCGACCGGAAAAATGTCCGCCGCCGCTGACGTCTTCATTGCCGCCGTACTTCACATGGGCGGTATAGTCAGCGTGTCCAGGCCTTGGCACGTCTCTCATAGCATCGTAATCTGACGATCTGACGTTAGTATTGCGGATCAAAGCAGTCAGCGGGGCTCCGCAGGTCTTGCCGTCAGCCAGGCCGCTGATGAATTCAGGCACATCTGCTTCCTTTCTCGGCGTGGAGTATCTGCCCTGTCCCGGCGCCCTCCTGTCCATGAAACGCTGCAGTTTTTCCATATCAACGGCAAACCCTGCCGGTAGTCCGTCTATAGTCACGCCCACCGCCTCAGAGTGAGACTGTCCGAATATGGTAACTTTTATCAGATTTCCAAAACTGGATGCCATGCTCATATCCTTTCCAGATTTCCGTCCAGGCCCAGTGCTGCCAGGTCACTGAAGAAATCCTCATACGATTTGCTCACGGCCTCTGAGCCTGTGAGCATAACTTTATTTTCACATCTTGCGGAGATCACCGCCGCCATCATTGCGATCCTGTGGTCGTTGAATGAATCGGCTCTCCCGCCTGTCAAACTTTCTTTTCCTTTTATAACGAGTCCGTCTCCAGTCTCGCTGTATTCTATATCCGCTCCAAGGCCCGCGAGTACGGTCCTTATTGAGTTGAGTCTGTCGCTTTCCTTGAATCTCAGCCGTCCGGCACCTTCGATCCTGGTGACGCCCTCTGCCACTGCCGCCGTAAGGGCAATGACTGGCACCAGGTCAGGTATCTGGGAAGCATCAACTGTCGTGCCCTGAAGCCTTGCCGGGCTGACCGTTACGCTGGCAGTTTTGATCGGGTCACCGCTGATCTCGACTTCTGCGCCAAACTGTCTGAGGATGTCGGCTATCTGCCGGTCACCCTGTACCGACTCCGCCGCAAGTCCCGTGCAGCAGACAGGTTCGCTGCCTATAGCGCCTGCCGCCAGCCAGAACGCGCTGTTGGACCAGTCGCCTTCAACCTCAAAGTTCTCCGGAGCAGTGTAGCGCTGGCCGCCTCTGACTTTGAACCCCGAGGGTTCGTGCTGGATCTCTATGCCGAAACGTTCCTGCACGGAGATCGTCAAGTCGACGTAATTTGATGACTCCAGCTTTCCTTCAATTGCTATGCTGCTGTCGCCTGCCAGCAGCGGCAGGGCCATGAGAAGTCCGCTTACATATTGGGAAGAGACGTTGCCGGGAATCCTGTATTCCCCGGACCGAAGCTTTCCTTCTATAGTAATTGGCACCTGTCCTTTAGGACTTAGAGTGCAGCCGTGAGCGATCAGTTCCTCGTAAAGAGGACTGATAGGTCTTTCGGCCAGCCTGCCTTCAGGAAAGAATTCTCCTCTGCGCCCTAAGGCTCCCATCACTGGAAGCATGAACCTCAGAGTGGATCCGCTCTCGCCGCAGAGCATCTCGCTGCTGCCCGACTTAATGGCGCTGACGCAGGCTCTGGTCGCGTCTATGTCCCGGGATCCCACATTGCAGATTATGGCACAGTCGCTTTCAGCTAGTGCCGCGCATATAAGGGCCCTGTGGGCTGCGGATTTTGATGGTATGGCCTTGATGGTCCTCATAAGATATCTCCCAGTTCTTCTACTGATATGCGCTGGAGTCTGCAGCTGCCGATGTGCTCGGGAACTACAATGTCGATGACTCCGCCTTTGCGCTTTTTATCCGACTCTATTATACCATAGAGAATTTCTTTAGGTATCTCATTTTTCAGGTCGAACGCGTATACATTCAGGATGTCGGTCACGGCATCGGTGCACTCTCTGCTGCACCAGCCCATCCTTGCGGCGATTTCTGCCATGGCGGCCATTCCCTTGGCAACGGCGCTTCCGTGGCTTATCTTGTAGCCGCTAGCTTTTTCTATGGCATGACCTATGGTGTGGCCAAAGTTCAGCAGCTGGCGCACCCCGCGGTCAAACTCGTCTTCCTCCACGAACCGCCTTTTTATCGCCACGCACCTTTCGATCACGTTGCCTATGTTCTCCCTTGTTTTCTGCGGATCGCAAAGGTCGTGAAACAGATCTGCATCGGCGATGACTCCGTACTTTATAACCTCAGCCATGCCGTCTCTGAAGATGTCTTCGCTCAGAGTGTCTAAAGTCGCAGGATCAGTGCAGACGAGTACCGGCTGATGAAAAGCGCCTGCCAGATTTTTTCCCTCCGGCAGATTGATGGCCGTTTTCCCGCCGACTGACGAGTCAACCATTGCGAGCAGTGTCGTAGGTATCTGGATCACATCGATGCCTCTCAGGTAAGTTGCCGCCGCAAAGCCTGCCAGATCTCCAATGACTCCGCCGCCCAGAGCCGCCACGCAGTCAGTACGCGTGAACTTTTCTGCCGCCATTTTGTTTAAAAGACTGAGATAAACTTCGCCGCTCTTTGACCCTTCGCCTGGCGCAGTGATAAATTCCGCGGTGCGAAAGCCTGCTTTCATGTATGATTCTCTGACCCTGTCCAGGTAAAGAGGCGCTACGTTTTCTTCTGTCACTATCATTACCGAGCCTGCACCGCGCACCTGGCTGGTCAGGCTGCCGGCATCATCTATCCGCATCTTTTTTCCACCTCGCTTTTCTGCCTTGCTCCTTCAGAAAGGAGTTCCTTCATCGTGTCTCTGTCGCCCTCTTCCAGAGTCTTCTCGTATCTCTGAAGTTCGGCGATGAACTGTGCCAGTTCATTGATCAGATTATCGCGGTTCTCAAAGAACAGCTCTGTCCACATGTCCTCATCAAGATTCGCTACCCTGGTGAAGTCTCTGAAGCTTCCTGCAGAGACTGCGCCGCCTGCCTGCAGTGCCGTCTGACTCTTGATGAAGGCGTTAGCCGCCAGATGCGTCATCTGCGAGGTGAATGCAATGATCTCGTCGTGTTCCTCTGCCGTCGTGATGACGATCTTGCTGAACCCGGCCATTTCAAACAAAGCTTTCAGTTCGGACATCATCTGCGGATCGTCACATTTATCCGGCACCAGCGCCATGGTTGCGCCTGCAAATAGATCCGCCCGGCTGTTTTTGAATCCACCGACCTGCTTTCCCGCCATGGGATGTCCGCCAACAAAGGTAAAGCCGCTGGCCTTTGCTATTGCAAAGCCCTCCTCACAGATCATTCTCTTGGTGCCGCAGCAGTCTACTACTATAGTATCTGCCCCTATCTTGCCTGCATTCTCCTTCAGCCATGCCATCGCCTCCGGCGGAGTCACGGCCAATATGATGAGCCGGCAGCTGCTAAAGTGTGTTTCATCCAGTTCATCATCTATCGCTCCCGACATTTTGGCAAAGTCTTCAATTACCTTGTTGCTGTCAAACCCTGAGACTCTTGCGCCGGCCTTCTTGTATGCCTTTGCCATCGATCCGCCTATCAGCCCCAAGCCTACGATACCAACATTCATCTATATCACCTCTCTGATTTTATTGACTTTCTTCATAAGTACATCGAACTGGTCAGGCGTGATCGACTGTTTGCCGTCGCAAAGGGCCTTTGCTGGATTGTTGTGTACTTCTATCATCAGTCCGTCTGCTCCGCAGGCTGTAGCTGCCAGCGCCATCGGTTCTACCATGTAGGCTTCTCCAGTTGCGTGGCTTGGATCCACGACGACCGGCAGATGTGTCAGCTTATGCAGCACTGTGACTGCTGAGAGATCCAGAGTGTTTCTGGTGTATGTCTCGAAAGTCCTGATTCCTCTTTCGCAGAGTATGATGTTTTCGTTGCCGCCTGCCATGATGTACTCGGCGCTCATCAGCAGCTCTTTGATAGTATTGGCAAGGCCTCTCTTAAGGAGAATGGTTTTTCTGGTCCTGCCCAGTTCCTTGAGCAGTTCGAAATTCTGCATATTGCGAGCTCCTACCTGTATGACGTCTATATCCTCGAAAAGCGGCAGATGTTCAGCGTTCATGATCTCAGTCACTATCGGCAGTCCCGTCTCTTTCTTGGCTTCCAGCAGCAGCTGCAGACCGTCGCCCTTCAATCCCTGGAAATCGTAAGGTGAAGTCCTTGGTTTGAATGCTCCGCCTCTGAGCATTGTGGCGCCTGATGCCTTGACTCTTTTAGCTACTTCGATGATCTGTTCCCTTGATTCTACTGAGCATGGTCCTGCGATCACTGCGAAATTACCGTCTCCGCACAGTGCAGTACCTGCTTCGATGGCTGAATCTTCAGGGTGGAACTTCCTGTTGGCTTTTTTGAATGGCTCTGAGATCGGAGTCACCTTCTCCACGATGTCAAGAAGTTCGATCATCTCAATGTCGATCTTGCTCAGGTCGCCTATGAGGCCCAATATGGTATAGGTGTCGCCTACTGATTCATGGACCTTAAGTCCCTGCTCCTGGAACCAGCTTACCAGCTGATCCTTCTGTTCTTTAGTTGTACCTGGCTTTAATACGGTTATCATTTTCTTACCTCCGATTCTCATTAACGAGTGTCGCAATCAGGTTTTCCGGACCTTGTTGTCTGCGGCAATTAAACTTAAAAACCCCACGGCGGTCGCCGCGGGGTTTTTAAGTAATTTGTCATTATTTTAGGATTTTAATTATAGCAATTACTTTCAACCTATTTCCGTGCAGCAAAACCGCTCTTTCTTGTTGTTAAAGAAAAAGTAATAATAATAATATTCTGCTGCAAATAATAAGTTTTTCATAATTATAAGGATGCCTTTCTTAAGGTTGAATACACTTTAACACAGATATTTATAAAAATCAAGCAATAATCACATATTTTTGTGTTCTTTTTTGTGTGCAATCAACAATTGATGCTTTACTTAGATACATCGGCGATGTCCTTAGTCTGTTTGAGGAACATATTTCGCACGTAGAGCTGTGAGGCAAAGGAATTGCACACGTTCCAGAACAGTCTTCTTGGATCTCTCTCATCCATCTCCGCGCCCGGTTCCGTTCCTTCAAAGGCATGATTTACAGCACGTTCCGTAAGTCCGCAGAAGTAATTATACGATGCCTCTTTATCGCTGGCGTCGATTGCCTCTTTCATAAGCAGCGATATTTCACTTATGGTGTATACAGGCTTAAGTATGGCAATTACAAAAAGTGAGGCAACGGCGGTTTTGTCGTAGCGCTTCTTAACAGGAGCTTCTATTATATGCTGTTTCACGTAATTGTTTACCATGGTCTTAGTCATGACCCCTGATCCGTCTTTGCCCATGTATTCACCAAGCCAGTCGTCCATCAGCGTCAGCACCTGGTCCAGGTACAGATCAATGCCCGGCAGTTCGTTCCATCTTGGAAGTCTGAACATTTGCTGTCTCCTCTCAGTTATTTTCATGTTCTTCATATATTAATATGATTATACATTGAGGATACCACAAGGAAAAGTTTATGTCAATCAGTTGACAAGGTATGTGCCATGATGTAATATAGTATCGCTAACTACGTTATTTGTTAAGTGATACTATATAAGTGAGGTTACAAAATTGATAAAGATAAAAGAACTAACTCCAATATATAAAGGAGGTCCTTTTCACAAGGATTTCCGCGAACTGATAAACTATGCTGCCAAAACCTATGGCAGCGACAAGGCTTTCACGCTGAAGCACAAGAAGGGCAAGGAAGTGTCCTATGAAACCATATCCTTTACTGATTTCCGCGACCAGATAAACATGCTGGGCACGGGCATGATGAAGATGGACCTTGCCGGCAAGCGTGTCGCCATCATCGGCAAAAACAGCTACAGCTGGATACTCAGCTATTTCGCAGTTCTCTGCGGCGTCGGCATCTGCGTTCCTCTGGATAAAGGTCTTCCCTATGACGAGGCAGAATCCTCCCTTGCCAGAAGCAGAGCCGACGTACTTATCTTTGATCATGAACATGCCGACCTTGTAAGACAGCTAAAGGCCAGCGGAACCACCAGCGTAAGCAAATACATCTGCATGACTGCGGAAGATGAATGGGCATACTGCCTGCCTGCCATTATGGAAGATGGCAGAAAAGCTCTGGCAGATGGTTTTGATGCTTATCTTAAGGCGCCAATCGACGGTGAAGGCATGACAATTATACTGTTCACCTCCGGCACGACATCCATGTCCAAAGCCGTAATGCTGAGTCAGCAGAACATTACTTCCAATATATATGCCATGGAACAGACTGAGGACATCAGACGAGGCGACGTGAACATGGCCTTTCTTCCCTACCACCATACTTTTGGATCTACAGGACAGGTCCTCATGCTGGCAAGGGGTGTTTCCACCGCTTACTGCGACGGTCTGAAATATCTGCAGAAAAACATCGTAGAGTATAAGGTCTCTATCTTTGTATGCGTACCGCTGCTCATAGAGGCTATATATAAGAAGATACTGGCTTCTGCCGCCAAACAGGGCAAGACAGAGAAGCTGGAAAAAGGTATCAGGCTTTCTCGCTTCCTGCTGAAATTAGGCATCGACGTGAGGCGCCGGCTGTTCAAGGATGTTCTTGAGCAGTTAGGCGGCAACCTCCGCTACGTTATCAGCGGTGCGTCAGCCATCGACCCGGCTGCTCTGCAGGGCTTCAACGACCTGGGCATCACCGCGGTGCAGGGCTTTGGTCTGACGGAGGCATCTCCGGTGCTTTCGGCTGAAAATTCAAAGCAGCATAAGAACGGATCCATCGGTCTGGCCATGTTTGGCGTGGACCTTCGTATAATCGATGAAAACGAAGACGGCATCGGTGAGCTGATCGCCCGCGGTCCTAATATCATGCTGGGATACTATGAAAACGAGGAAGAGACAGCCAAGATACTGGAAGGCGGCTGGCTCCATACTGGAGATCTGGCCAGCGTTGACGAAGACGGCTATTTATTTATCAGAGGCAGGAAGAAGAATGTCATAGTTCTAAAGAACGGAAAGAACATCTATCCGGAGGAGCTTGAGATACTGATCAGCAATCTGCCATATGTAACTGAGAACATGGTCTACGGCGAGCCGCGCCATAAAGACGGCGATCACAAGGATCTGGCCATCTGCGCCAAGATCGTCTACGATCCGGAATACATGAAAGAGCACTTCGGAGCTGAGGACCAGGAAAGCATAGAAAAGGTCATCAAAGCCGACCTGGACAAGATCAATGAAGAGCTGCCTACATACAAGCACATTCTTAGGCTCAATGCAACAGATAAGCCGATGATCAAGACGACCACCGGCAAGGTAAAACGATTTGAAGAGATAAAGAACAGCTAAAGAGTCGCTCACACGAATTTATCAAAGGTCACATAGATGCGCCCTTTGCGCGAAACGCCTGAGGCTTCCGTAATGACAGCTTTGCCGCTTCCGCGCAGGACTACTGCGTCACCTTCCGCAAGGATCCGATCAGTCTTGGTGACTTCCATATGATTGACGAATACAATACCTCTGGTTATGGCTTCCGCAGCCTTGCTGCGGGAAAGGCCAAACATAGAGGCGACTATGCTGTCTGCCCGCAATGATGCAACCGTGTCTTTGCGGGTTATTTTTTTCTGCTCCGGGATGATGAGCTCAGACAGCGGCACTTCGCTGAGGCTGAGATACGTACGCCCCGCCTTGCCGTAATTGTAGAGAAGGAAATCTTTGATCTCCGCAAGGACGATAATGTCGGCGCCGTCAGGCCGAACAAGTATGTCTCCGATTTTGTCCCTTTTGATCCCCGTTCCGGTGAGAGACCCCAGATAGTCGCGATGTGTCAGTTCACGGCCGCCGGGTTCCAGGGAGGCGCGGATCACCGTCAGCGGATCGTCATCTCCGATTTCCGCGTATTCCGGCAGGCACGCTAAAATTACCCTGTCCGCATCGTCGTAGCCGCCGTAAAAGACTGGCTTGACTCCGACGGGCATGGGTTTTCTGACTATGCTCCTGGCAATCGACTGCTGATGAGAGTCCAGGAAGCCTGTGCAGGCAGCCATATACTTTTGGTCGCATTGGCTGATTTTGTCTTCGATCTGTCCGATCAGTAAATTATCTTCATTCATGTGCATATTTTAACATATATAAGGCTGTTGTTGTTGCAGTATTACAATATTTTTGGTACAATTTTAAATGTTGCGGCCCATCATCAGGGCCATGATTTGTAAAATAGGAAAGAATAATAAAATGGAGGTTATATATGCAAAATAATACCTTAGCAGAAGATAAGATAATACAGGCGGAAGGCACTCAAGGCCACGCAAGCGCCCTGATTCCTATCCTCGTTTTCCTCGTACTGTTCCTCGGCGTGGGCATTGCGCTGGGCGATTTTTACACGATGCCTGCAGTCGTAGGCTTCCTGATTGCGCTTACTGTAGCGTTCTTTCAGACCAGAGACGTGGATTTCAATCAGAAGGTCTCGATAGTTGCCAAGGGCATTGGTGACGACAACATCATCACCATGTGTCTCATATTCCTGGCTGCCGGCGTCTTTACCGGAGCTGTATCAGCATCCGGCGGTGTAACGAGCACCGTTAACATGGGACTTTCACTGCTGCCGCCGCAGATCGCTGTCATCGGCCTCTTCATCATCGGCTGCTTCATATCCCTGTCAATGGGAACATCCATGGGAACCATTGCCGCCCTGGCGCCTATTGCCGTAGGAATCAGCGACAAAACCGGCTTTTCAATGGCCATCTGCGCAGGTGCCGTCGTTTCCGGAGCTATGTTCGGCGACAACCTTTCAATGATCTCAGACACGACTATTGCGGCAGTCCGTACTCAGGGCTGCGAGATGCAGGACAAATTCAAGAGAAACTTTCTGATAGTACTGCCGGCTGCCATTGTTACTGTTATCATCCTGTTCTTCGTCACCCGCGGAGGCACTTTCAAACCTTCAGGAGACATGAGCTACAACTTCTTCCAGGTCGTACCTTACCTCTTCGTACTGATTGCAGCGCTGATCGGCATCAACGTGTTCATAGTACTGCTCAGCGGCACCATCATGTCAGTCATCGTTGGTCTTGCCACCGGAGCCATGAAAGCCAGCGCCATCTTCACCTCCATCGGTACAGGCGTTACCGGAATGTACGACATAACGGTCATCTCCATACTGGTTGCAGCTATAAGCGCACTCGTCAAACACAACGGCGGTTTCGACTTCATACTCAGCAGGATCCACAACAGGGTCCACTCCTACAAAGGCGCCGAATTCGGCCTCGTAGCTCTGATCTCACTGGTCGACTGCGCAACGGCCAACAATACGATCGCCATAGTCATGGCAGGGCCTATTGCAAAAGAAATCAGCGACACCTACGATGTAGAACCTGCGAGAAGCGCATCGCTCCTTGATATGTTCGCCTCAGTATGGCAGGGCATCATCCCTTACGGCGCCCAGCTGCTGTCAGTTGCAGCCCTGACCCACATCACGCCTTTCGCAGTGATACCATACCTCTACTATCCGGTGCTCATGGGCATCTGCGGCATAATCAGCATACTGCTGCCTCAGAAGAACAGATCAAGCAAAAAAGCAAACTAAATATGAACGTCCTGAAGATCCTCGTCGGATACCTCGGCTGATAGAAAATAATATAAGGAGACTATAATAAATGGAAGCAATAGAATGCATCAAAACAAGAAGAAGCATTAGAAAATTCACAGATGAACCTGTGTCAAGGGAGACTCTGGAGCAGATCGTCAAGATCGCATCCTACTCACCTTCATGGAAAAACTCACAGGCTGTAAGATATGTTGCCGTTGAAGACCCGGCGCTTAAGGCTGCAATTGCAGAGAAATGCGTCCTCAACTTTACCAGCAACGCAGCGATCATCAAAGCCTGCCCTGTGCTGATCGTCGTGACCATCGTCCACGGCCGTTCAGGCTACGAACGCTCCGGCGAACCTACCACCAGCAAAGGTGACCGCTGGGAGGTTTTCGACGCCGGCATCGCCACCCAGACTCTTTCTCTGGCGGCCCACAACACCGGTCTCGGCACCGTCATCATGGGCATCTTCGACGAGGACAAGGTTTCAGAAACTCTTGCCCTGCCAGACGGCCAGATCCCTGCCGCACTTGTGGCCCTCGGCCATCCGGCGATCTCCCCGTCAGCCCCGCCAAGGAAAAGCGTGGAAGATCTGCTGAGTTACAGATAGTATTCAAAAGGTATTAAAAAAGCCCGAGGCTTTAGCTGCTGATGCTGATGCTTCGGGCTTTTCCTTATTCATCTCTTTAATTTTACAGGCAATCCTGTCCTGGCGCTTTCATACACAGCACTGAACAGTGCCAAGCACCGGAGTCCCCAGCTTGCCGCTGTCAATGGCCTCTTTGATGCGCATGCACGGTCTGTAGCATCGGCGCTGCACCACGGTGCCAACAGTCACTTTGTTTCTCTCGCCGGCTTCAATTATGCGGTCGCAGTCTTCAACCGTTGCTGCCAGCGGCTTTTCTATCAAAACGCTGCACCCAAGTTCTGCTGCTTCGATGGCAGCATCAGCATGCAGGGGATGCGGAGTGCAGATCGACGCCACATCCAAATCGTTTTCTTCAATCATTTTTCTGACACTGGTATACGGCTTCACAACGTATCTCTCCGCATATTTCCGTGTTTTTTCTTCGGTATGCCCGCACACGGCAACAAAATCAGACCCTTCCAGCTCTCTGTATGCATCTGCATGGAAGTCCGCTACCTTGCCGCAGCCTATTATGCCCGTCCTTAATTTCTTCATATAACGCCTCACATGTCAACTATTAAAGAAGTCATGTTCCCGCAGGAGCCATGACTTCTTTCTATTGCAATACTATCCCTCGCATTTTTTTTTCAGTTTTTCCCACTGCTCGTCAACATATCTCTGCGCGTCCGCAATCATCCACTCATTGCCCGGCTTGAACATGTGGCTGAACCTGCCCTGCTTCTCCAGGAAACGCTCAACCGGCAGCTTTTCCTTAGGCTCGTAGTTCAGCTTCCATACGCCGTTCTCTATTTCGTAAAGCGGCCATACGCAAGTGTCAACGGCCAGCTTGCAGATCTCTGCCAGATCTTCCATCTCGTAGCGCCAGCCCCTTGGACACGGCGACAGGACGTTGAGGAAACACGGTCCCTCGGTATAGATGGCCTTGTGAGCCTTCTGATGCAGATCGCTGAAATTGCCGATAAAAGTCGTCTGAGCTGCGTAGGGAATATTGTGGGCAGCCACGATCTCCGTCAGGTTTTTCTTGTACTGTTTCTTGCCGTAAGACGCTTTGCCAACCGGCGTCGTAGTCGCATCTGCAAACTTTGGCGTTGCCGAAGACCTCTGTATGCCGGTATTCATATAGGCTTCGTTGTCGTAGCAGACATATACCATGTCGTGGCCCCTCTCCAGCGCCCCCGACAGTGACTGAAGCCCTATGTCGTAAGTTCCGCCGTCACCGCCGAAACATATGAACTTGAAGTTTTCGTCTATCTTTCCTTTTCTTTTCAGCACCCGGTAGGCGGTTTCCACGCCGCCGGTGGTAGCTGCCGCATTCTCAAACGCGCTGTGTATATAACTGTCTTCATATGCAGTGAACGGATACATGAAGGTTGAGACCTCCAGGCAGCTTGTTGCGTTGGTCACGACGGCTCTGTCGCCTTCGTCAAGCGCTCTCAGCACGCCGTTTACCGCGACTCCGGCTCCGCATCCTGCGCAAAGCCTGTGCCCCGGGGCGAATCTCCCCTCTTTCTCCAGTTCTTTCTTTAAGCTGTATGTCATCTTTCCTCGTCCTCCGAATCTCTGACCCCAATGTGTCTGTATGTCTCTCCCGTTTCGCCAGTCTTCGCCATGTCCATAAGTTCGGCAAAGATCTCATCAAAGGTGTCGATCGTCACGTCGCGGCCGCCAAGACCGTATACGTAATTGACCATCAAAGGCCTCTCGGCCGCATCATAAAGTGCTGACCTTGTCTCGGCGAACAGAGGACCTCCGCAGGCCGAAAACCCTTCGCACTTGTCCATGACGGCGACTGCTTTGGTGCCCGAAAGGGCTTTGATCAGCTCTTCGCGGGGAAATGGTCTGAAGACCCTGACTTTGACCAGACCGGCCTTCACGCCCTGCTCTCTCAGATCGTCAACCGCCGATTTTCCGGTGCCGGCGGAAGAGCCGATAACAACGGCCGCAACCTCTGCGTCATCCATCATGTACTCTTCTATCATGCCGTAGCTTCTGCCGGACAGCCTGCCGTATGCCTCTCCCACTTCGACGATCCTGGCCTTTGCAGACTTCATCGCCTCAGCCTGAGCTTTTTTGATCTCCATGTAATATGGCGACACGCCGTAAGGGCCGACTGCAAGAGTCGCGTCTTTCTTCAGAAGATATGACTCCGGCTCGTATTCGCCAACAAAACCTTTCACGTCTGCATCGTCGAGGAGTTCGATGTTTTCGACTGCATGGCTTGTTATGAAGCCGTCCTGGCATATCATGATCGGCAGCCTCAGGTACTCTGAGATCGGCATTGCCTGAATATAGTTGTCGTAGACTTCCTGGTTCGTCTCGGCATAGATCTGTATCCAGCCTGTGTCGCGGCAGCCCATGGAGTCTGAATGGTCGTTGTTGATGTTGATAGGTCCCGTCAGCGCCCTGTTTACCACTGCCATTGTTATCGGCAGTCTGGCCGAAGCCGCCACATAAAGCAGCTCCCACATAAAGGCGAGTCCGGCCGACGATGTAGCCGTTATTGCCCGGGCTCCTGCAGCTGCCGCACCTATGCAGGTGGACATGGCCGAGTGCTCAGACTCAACGGCAACAAAATCGGTATCTACCTCTCCGTCCGCTATATACTTGGAAAAGTACTGCGGTATCTCTGTCGAAGGCGTGATTGGAAATGCTCCCATCACGTCTGGGTTTATCTGTTTCATTGCGTAGGCGACTGCCTCGTTTCCGCTCATCCTGTCTTTTACAGCCATCCTACTTTGCCTCCAGTTTCATCGTTATGGCGCCGAATTTGCACACCTTGGCGCAGATTCCGCAGCCCTTGCAGTGCATGAGATCTGTCTTGCCCCGCTTTCCGTCCGCCACCGGTATTGACATGTCGGGGCAGAAGGGAACGCAGAGCAGGCACTGCCTGCATTTATTTGAATTAAAGAATGGCGTTAATACGCGCCATTCTCCTGTATTTACCATCTTAGACGTGGCAGGCTCGTAGATTTCCGCGCCAGGCGTAAGCTCCTGCCATGTGCTTTGTTCATTGATATCCTTAGCTGAAACCATCTTGTCTTTCACCCCTGCTTAACCTACCTTTACTTCGTTCATCGTCATTCTCAGCGCTTCCATGTTGCCGGCGATCACGCCTGGCTTGGAGGCGAACTTATGTCTGAAGGACTTCTCCATGTCCTGAAGGAATCTGTCGCTTTCAATGACATGGCTGACCTTGACTGCTGCTGCCAGCATTGGCGTGTTAGGGAACACCTTGCCAAGAGTCTTGTATGAGATGGCTGCGGCATCAACTGTGCAGACTCTGCCCTTATATCCGTTCAGCAGTTTCCTGAGTTCTTCAGGATCCTTGGTGCTGTTTACTATCACGGCGCCGTTTTCTGAAAGACCGGCAGTTACGTCTACTGTATGGAGCAGTGTTTCGTCAACGACTACTACATAATCCGGATTGTATATATTGGAGTGAACTCTGTTCTCTGTGTCTGATATCCTGTTATAGGCGGTTATCGGGGCGCCCATTCTTTCCGGGCCGTACTCAGGAAATCCCTGTACGTGTTTGCCTGAACTGAAAGCTGCGTCTGCCAGAAGCAGGCAAGCCGTCTTGGCTCCCTGTCCGCCTCTTCCATGCCATCTGATTTCTACTGTATTGTTGTCACACATTTTATTTTCCTCCTGTAAGTAAAACCAAAGTGCATTTTCGGGGTGCTTAGTAATCGTATAAAAAAACTCCGCCCTGTATCAGGACGGAGAATATAATCTTCGCTATACCACCTGCTACAACATACTATCATATGTTCTTCCTATCACGGGGAAGGCCCGTCAGGACTTACTCGGCTCTGCCTTTCAGCTCTGCAACTCAGGAGTGATTTTCAATATGCATCTACTTAGGTACCGGGCTTACACCCTCCCCGGCTCGCTGTGACTGTTTCAGTGCAAATCTACTGTCTCCGTCAATGTCTTTGGTTTCGTATTAAGTTTTCAATTTCTATATGAGTATATTACTCCTGCGGCACAGAGAAGTCAATAGTTTTTTGTGTGTATTTACAAAAAATATTTTGTTTTTTTGTGTAGCTTTTACCATGTTATTTTTTTGCTGCTTCTGCTGCCTTCTTTACCGCATCCTCCATGATGCTGTCAATATCCATTCCCTGGATATCCAACCCCTCTGCACTGATAAACTCCGTTTCGGCGGAGCCGCAGAGCATGGCCGCCATACCTTTGATGTAGTCGAAGCCGAAATTCCTGTCGCCGATAAAACCGCCCGCCGTAGTGATATAGGTGATTTTTTTGCTGCCGCAAAGGCCTGCAAAACCGGTTTCCGTTGCCGTAAATGTCAGCTTGTCTACGACGATGTTCTCAATGTAGACCTTCAGGATCGACGGGAACGACAGGTCCCAGTAAGGCGTGGCAACGACGACATGGTCCGCTTCTTTGAACTGTCTGGCAAAGTCGAACATCGGCTGATCAAAATCCATTGATGCGATATAGCCGTCTCTCTCGCTTATGCGTTCTTTCGTCAGCGGCTCTACACGGCCTGCTCTAAGGACTGCAGTCTCCAGCACAACGTCCTCATGGTGTTTCATATACTCGTCTATGTAAGCGGCAGCAAGCCTCTTGGTCCTTGAATTATGTGTGCTTATGCACGCGTCGATTAATAACAGTTTTTCCATTTTCATACCTCCAGCTAACTCAATTCTACCTTATATCCTGCTGTCTCTCAAGGCAATTTCACTTTTTCTTAATAAATCTTTTACGGAACCGTAACTTGTATTATCAAAAAAACAGGTGTACACTGTAGTAAAAGGAAGTGGTAGTTTTGAAATTCGACATGCACTGTCATACCAAGGAAGGTTCCATCGACGGAAAAGTACCTGTTGCCAGATATGCCGAGCTGCTGAAAGATGAAGGATTTGACGGCATGCTGGTTACGGATCATGATTCATACAAGGGCTATCAGTGGAGTGCGGACAACCGCGAGCAGATGCCCGCAGACTTTATGGTCCTCATGGGCGTAGAGTACGATACCAAGGACTCCGGTCATTTTCTGGTAATCATGCCCGATGGCATCAAACTGAAGGCCTTGCAGATCCGCGGAATGTCCATAGAACTCCTGATCCAGCTGGTACACCACTTCGGCGGCATCCTGGGCCCTGCCCATCCATTTGGAATGCGCAGCTCCAGCGCAATGCTGTTCAGCAAGCTGGCCAAAGACCCCCACCTGATCAGAGAATTCGACTTCATTGAAGGCTTCAACACCTGCGAGACCATCCAGGCCAACCAGCTGGCACAGAAGCTGGCAGACAAATACAACAAGCAGTGCTTCGGCGGCACCGACGCACATAAAGAAGAATACATCGGCATGGGATTCACGGATTTCGACCGCGACATCACCTGCAACAACGACCTCATCGCCTGCGTTAAGGACGGCGGCGTTGCAGCCTTCGGCGGCACCGAGCGAAAGCTCCTTCTCCGCCATATGAAGCGCTACTCCCTGACTGCCACCTATGGCTTCCGCGGCTACAACCGGCTGCTGGGGCTGGTGTTCACGCCATACAGACGATCAAAGGTTAGGAACGCTTTCGAACATAAATTATAACTGTCAAAAAACGCGGTCTCGGGATCAGCCCCGAAACCGCGTTTTGATATATTGACTTTATTTGAAGTATTCTTTTGCCAGTTCCTTAAACTTAGGAAGTGAGTTCACTATAGTCTCGTGGGATACGCAATATGAGATCCTTACGTAGCCTGGGCCTGCGAATGAGCTGCCTGGAACTACCAGAATGTGATACTTCTTAGCTGCTGCAACGAATTCTTTCTCGTCTGCAACAGGTGACTTCATCCACAGATAGAATGCACCCTGAGGTTTAACGCATTCAAATCCTGCTTCTGTCAGTCCTTCGTAAAGCTCTCTGCCGTTTCTCTCGTAGAAGTCAACGTCGCACTTTGCATCAACGCATCTGCCAATAGCCAGCTGCATCAGTGAAGGAGCGTTTACGCAGCCGCTTACACGGTTGGCGATAGTTGCCGCCTGGATGAACTCATCTGAGCTGTCTGACTCGTCAGGAACTACGATGTAGCCGATACGTTCGCCAGGAAGTGAAAGCGACTTGCTGTAGGAATATCCAACTACTGTGTTCTTGTAGTACTTAGTCAGGTAAGGAACCTCTGCTCCGCCGTAAGCCAGTTCTCTGTACGGTTCGTCTGAGATCAGATAGATCACAGTGCCGTACTCCTTCTGCTTGTCGTCAAGCACCTTGGCGATGTCTTTGATCACTGCCTCGGAGTAGATGACGCCGGTCGGGTTGTTAGGGTTGTTGATGATGACGCCCTTAGTCTTCGGCGTGATCTTTGATGCAAACTCCTTCATGTCCGGCATGAAACCATGGTCAGGATTAGGAGAAACCGTAACGGTAACGCCGTCGTAGTTTCTGATGTAGTTTGCATACTCAACAAAGTATGGTGCGAATACAACGATCTCGTCGCCCGGGTCCACCATCGTCTTCAGCAGCATGTTCAGTGCGCAGCCTGCGCCTACTGTCATGATGATGTTCTTCTGAGTGAAGTTCGTTCCAAATCTTCTGTTAAGATTCTTAGCGATGGCATCTCTGGTCTCTTCAAAACCAGCATTGTTCATGTAGCCGTGGACCTTTACCGGGTTCTCATTCTGCAGCAGATCGATGAGTGCATCCTTGACCTCTGCTGGAGCCGGTACGTTAGGGTTGCCGATGCTGAAGTCGTAAACATTCTCTGCTCCTACTTCTGCAGCCATTTTCTTGCCCTCTTCAAACATGGCTCTGATAACGGAGCTGTTGTTTACAAGAGGTATCATCTTTTGTGAAATCATGTATATTACCTTCTTTCCTTGATTATTTTCCATCTCGGATATAGACGCCAGGCCGCACCCATATGGGAACGGCCGCAGCGCTAATAAATATATGCTTATTTTACAGTATCCATGCCGACTTTGAAAGCCTTAAGATTCAAGTCGATGAATTTTTCTTTTACATTGTTCCTGATGATGGTCTCCCAGTCGATGTCGTCAAGACCCATGGCCTTAACGAGAGCTCCCAGCAGGATGACGTTGGCAGCCTTTACGTTGCCCAGATCCTCGGCCATCTTGGAAGCGTCGATAACTACAACCTTCTTGACTGTCTTCTGGATCTCTTCAATAACGTCTGGTGCATATTCTTCAGCGCCAGTCATGACTGACATTGAAGGTATCTCCTCGCTGTTTACTACTACAGTGCCGTCAGCCTTGATGTAGTCAAGGCATCTCAGTGCTTCCATCTTCTCGAATGATACGATGATGTCGGCAGTGCCTTTTTCGATTACTGGCGAGTAAACTGTTTCTTTGCTGTATCTTACCTGTGAGATAACGTCGCCGCCTCTCTGGCTCATGCCGTGGATCTCACTCATCTTTACGTCGTAGCCGGTCTCCATCAGACCGATAGTCAGCATTTTGGCTGCGAGGATAGTACCCTGGCCGCCTACTCCTGTCAATAATATATTCTTAGTAGCCATATTACTTCTCCTCCTTTACGATAGCCTTAGTCGGGCAGACCTGTGCGCAGACATCGCAGCCGACGCAGTTAGCTCTGTCGATATGTACTTTCTTTGCATCCTTGTCAAAGAGCAGTGCCGGACATCCTGTCTGCTGGCACTTCTTGCATCCAATGCACTTGTCAGTATCAACAACGTCCTTAGTCTTGAACAGTCCTGGCCACTCCTCAAGGTCAGCCTCTGAGAACTTCTTCAGAACGCAAGGCCATCTGGTGATGATCACTGAAGGCTCGTCAAGATCCATGAACTCGTCGAGTGCTGCGTCAACGGCCTTCAGATCGTTAGGATCGATGACCTTAACGTGCTTGATGCCTATTGCCTTTACCAGCTCTTCAATGTTGATGATGTGGGATGGCTCCATCTTTACTGTGAATCCTGTGCCAGGGTTCTGCTGATGTCCTGTCATGCCCGTGATCCTGTTGTCCAGGATGATGTTGATAGTGTTGCTGTTGTTATATACAGTGTTGATCAGTGATTCAACTCCAGTGTGGAAGAATGTGGAGTCGCCCAGTACTGTAACGACCTTCCTCTTCACTCCTGCTCTGTTGAATACCTGCTGCGCGCCGTGGCCTACTGAAATGCTGGCGCCCATGCATACTGTTGAATTCATTGCATTGTATGGAGCTCCGGCTGCCAGTGTGTAGCATCCGATATCTCCGCTGATCATGATGTCCTTCCTCTTGCCCAGTCTGTAGAACAGTCCTCTGTGAGGACATCCAGCGCAAAGTGTAGGCGGACGTTTGATGACTTTATCGTGATCGTACTGAACCTCTGGCAGAGTCTCTCCTGTAAGTGACTTTCTCAGAACGTCCGGCGTCATTTCTCCGTATGAAGGGAATGTATCCTTTCCGTGGACTTCCAGTCCCAGAGTCTTGCAGAACTCCTCGATATATGGATCGTCTTCCTCAACGATGTAAACCTTATCCATCTTGCCGCAGAAATCCTTGATCATGTTTGCAGGCAGCGGATTGGTGAATCCAAGCTTCAGGTATGAAGCGTCTTCTCCAAACACTTCTTTCGCATAGAAGTAGGATGCTCCCGATGCGATAACGCCGATCTTGGTTCCGTTGATCTCGGCAAAGTTGAACGGTGATTTTTCGCTGGCTTCTGCCAGTCTCTTGGTCCTGTCCTCGATCTGGACTCTTAAGATCCTTGAATGTGCAGGAAGTGCAACGTACTTCATTGGATCTGGTGCCCAAGTCTTTACTGGAACGTCTTTTCTTGCGCCAACTTCTACCAGTGACTTGGAATGGCAGACTCTCGTTACCATTCTGATCATGAAGATAACATTGTATTCCTCTGACATCTCATAAGCTGCCTTTACCATGTCCAGGCAGTCCTGACTGTTGGCAGGCTCCAGCATAGGGAATTTACCCATCTTAGCATAGTTTCTGTTGTCCTGCTCATTCTGTGAAGAGAACATTCCCGGTTCGTCAGCTGTTACGATAACTGAACCTCCGTTAACGCCCATATATGCGAAGGTCATCAAAGGATCGGCTGCTACGTTGACTCCAACGTGCTTCATTGAAGCCATGCTTCTGGCTCCGGCCATTGATGCGCCGATTGCTGATTCCATGGCAACCTTTTCGTTTGGTGCCCATTCAGCATAGATCTCATCATACTTTGCGATATTTTCCAAAATTTCGGTGCTTGGAGTACCAGGGTATGCTGCTGCATGTCTGACCCCTGCCTCGTAGGCTCCTCTGGCGATGGCTTCATCGCCGGTCAGTAATTTTTTCATAGGTATGAGTTCCTCCTTTTAATTCCGCAGGGCGCCCAAGGCGCCGGGAACATCTCAAAATTATCCGTATGGCTTAATTCTAAATTCATGAAAAACCATTGTCAACAGAAGAAGTTTTTTAGAGGCTCCGATTTTATCAATTTACAGTGAACTCTGTGCGTAGGCACAAATTATTCATTATTTGCTTGTAATTATTCATAAATGCATACAAAGTCCAGATTCTGCTCTGTACAGTGCTAAAGTCTTGATTTTCCAACGTTTCTCGCAAGTATACAAGTCAGAATAATACGTCATTATATTTATATTGCAGTATAGTTATACACTAGCCTTGCGTGCAAAGGTAAATCCCTCTCCTGACACCTCGCTGGCCGGCATCATGGTAATGAATGCTACCGGGTCGATGCTCAGAATGATATCCTTGACCTTGCGGATATCTCTCTTCCTTATTGTGCAGATGATCACATCCTGTTCTCTGCCGTAATAGCCGGTACGCCCCAAAAGCAGAGTCGTTCCTGCGCCGGCCTTCTCCTGGATCGCAGTGTTGACTTCAGAGACAGCTTTGCTGATGACGATGAACTGGGCATCGTTGCTTCCCATCATGATGACTTTGTTGACTACTACCGTGTTTAAGACGATGATCAGCGCCCCGTAGAGTATCTCGTTTATTGACGTAAAAGGACACTGGAGCAGCAGCGCCACCATGTCCACTGAATTCAGGACGACGGCAATGCTGATGCCTTTCTTTCTGTTGAACACCATCGCCAGCACGTCACTGCCGCCTACACTGCCGCCAACGCGCATGACCATGCCTGTTCCAACGCCCAGAATTAGCGCTGCGAAGCAGCATGTGAGAAATGTATCATCGGTGATCTGCGAGAAAATATCTATCTTGCTGATGACATCAAGGGCGACAGGATAGAGGAACGTACCGATCACTATCGTCGATGCATAAGCTTTCCCAAGGGCGGCAAGGCCCACGAAGAACAGTGCTACGGTGACGATGCCGACGCTGTATGACGTAGGCAGTCCTGTATAGTAGCTGATGAAACGCCCGAATCCAGTCGCCCCTCCAACGATATAGTTGTTCGGCAGTATAAATACGCCGACACCGATGGCGTTCATTATCGTTCCAGCTATCACAATGCAAATGTTAGCGATTTTTTTCTTCATAGTAATACTTACCCTCCTGCTCTAATGATCATCTGACGCTTCATCCACGCCAGCCATAAACAAAGCTGCCGCCGCAATGCGCACAGATTAAAAAAATCGGGAGGCAGAATTACTCGCCTCCCGTAAACTTTCTCTAACGATCGTAGTATTTATTCTACTTCAGTATTCTAATCCAATACTAACCGAAAGTCTATAGTTTCATTGATTCAATTATTGTATCCGCCAATCCGCCGAATTCCTGCATTGAGCATTCGTTCAGTGAAGACTGGATCGTTACCAGATCGTTGACGACGGTCATTTCCTTCATCTTGTCAAGCTGATCTATGATAAGCGATCCTGCCTGAGGCGCCCATGTGCCGTTCTCAACCACTGCAACGAAACGCTTCTGCATGTTCAGAGCCGCCATGTCTTCAACGAAATTCTGCATAGGCGGGAACACCCTCAGGTTGTATGTTACGGACAGAAGAGCCATGTGGCTGTACTTGAACGCATCTGAAATCAGATATGATACATGAGTCTTGGAAACATCGAACATCTTTACGTTGGTGAATCCTTTCTCACAGAGATTAGCAGCCAGAATGTTGGCAGCGCACTCAGTATCTCCATACATTGATGCAAAGGCAATGAGGACTCCCTTTTCTTCAGGTTCATAGCTGCTCCACTTGTCGTACTTGCCAACGATATATCCGATATCAGCTTTTTTGCGGAATACCAGTCCGTGAACCGGGCAGATATACTTGATGTCAAGTCCCGCAGCCTTCTTCAGCAGCTTCTGTACCTGAGGTCCGTATTTTCCTACGATGTTGGTGTAATATCTTCTGGCTTCATCGATCCAGTCGCGGTCATAGTTTACTTCATCCGCAAACAGCTTGCCGTCCAATGACTTGAAGGATCCGAAAGCGTCAGCTGAGAAGAGGATGCCGCTGGTCTTGTCGAAGGTAACCATTACCTCTGGCCAGTGAACCATAGGTGCAGCAACGAATGTCACTTCATGTTTGCCGAAGCTCATCGTATCGCCTTCTTTGACTTCTTTGATGTGTTTGGCTGAAATTCCGAACTGATTCATCATCATTGCAGCCTTAGCAGTGCATACGACCTTCGCCTTTGGATATCTCAGCAGTACTTCCTGAAGTGAAGCGCCGTGATCCGGTTCCAGATGATTGACGACGATTACGTCAAGCGTCCTTCCTCCCAGAGCAAATTCCACGTTCTCAATAAACTGTCTGCATACCGACCAGTCAGCGGCATCGAAAAGTACCGTTTTCTCATCGAGCAGAAGGTATGAATTGTACGAAGTCCCCTCCGGTATCGGGTGAATGTTTTCAAATAGTTCCAGCCTCTTGTCGTTGGCCCCTACCCAGAACAGATCCTCCGTGACTTTTCTAACACACTGCATATTATTACTCCTCCTTTACAGCAACTACGAAATTAGCCTTAGGCTCGCCGCAGAGAGGACATGTCCACTCGTCTGGCAGATCTTCGAACAAAGTTCCCGGCGCGATGCCGTTCTCCGGATCTCCGACTGCCGGATCGTATTCATATCCGCATCCGTTGCATACGTAAGTCTTCCAAGGTGATGCTTCCTTCTTTACTGGTCCCTTCTTCATCTTGACCATTGGCGGAGCAGGTTTCTTCTCCTCACCGTTGTCAAGAGCCTTGGTCAGCAGAGGCAGTATCTCCATGAGATCTCCTACTATTCCGTAATCAGCGTTCTTGAAAATATTAGCGTTTTTATCCTTGTTTATCGCCACGATAGTCGTAGCATCCTTTATTCCCTTAAGGTGCTGGCCGGCTCCGGAAATTCCGCAGGCAATATACAGATTGCCGTTGAACTTCTGTCCGCTCATTCCTACGTATCTGTCAAGAGGCAGATAACGCAGAGTCTCAGCAACAGGTCTTGATGAGCCTACTGCAGCTCCAACCTGTATAGCCAGTTCCTCTATGAGTTTCATGTTTTCTTTAGCTCCAATGCCCTTGCCTGCGCTGACTACTCTGTCTGCCAGTGTTATCGGCGTCATTGGATCGATGCCGACAGTGAAATCATATCCGTCAGCTTTCAGTGACTCAACCAGAGCGTCTACTTTTTCCTGAGCCGTTCCCGAGTTGAATATTATCTTTTTTCTGTGTCCCGTTACCGGTCCCTTCTGCTGCATCACCATATCGTTTTTCGGTGGTTTGCCCAGAATGTGAGAGGCGATAACTACTCTCTGGATCTCATTGGTTCCTTCGTATATCGTTGTGATCTTAGCATCTCTGTAAGCTCTTTCAACTTCCATGCCCTTCAGGAATCCGTTTCCGCCGAATATCTGAAGTGCATCGTTTACAACTTCCAGGCAGATGTCTGAAGCGTACTGCTTAGCCATTGCTGATTCCATGCCGTATGGCTCGTGGTTTTCCTTTAGTTCAGCAGCGCTGTAGATAAGGAATCTTGCGCATCTGATCTTGGTTGCCATGTCAGCGATCTTGAAAGAGTTCACCTGCTGGAATGCTATCGGCATGCCAAACTGTATTCTTTCTTTGGAGTATTCTACCGCATGCTCAAAAGCTCCCTGGGCGATTCCCAGTGCCTGTGATGCAATACCTATCCTGCCGCCGTCAAGAGTAGCCATGGCGATCTTGAATCCCTGACCTTCCATGCCAAGAAGATTTTCCTTAGGCACTTTAACATCGTTGAACACCAGCTCGGCCGTTGACGATGACCTGATACCCATCTTATCATAATGGTCGCCAAAATCAAAGCCCTCCCAGCCTTTTTCTACAATAAATGCGCTGATTCCCTTGGTGCCGATTCCTGGCGTAGTAACTGCAAAAACCACGTATGTGTCTGCAATAGGCGCATTGGTGATGAATATTTTGCCGCCGTTGAGTACATAGTGGTCACCCTCAAGTACTGCCGTCGTCTCGGTTCCGCCGGCGTCACTGCCTGCATTAGGCTCAGTAAGTCCGAAAGCTCCAAGCTTTTCTCCCTTGGCGAGAGGCACCAGATATTTCTGTTTCTGTGCTTCATTACCAAAAGCAAATATTGGATATGAACCCAGAGAAACATGAGCGGAAAGGATAACTCCTGCGCCTCCGTCAACTCTGGCAAGTTCTTCTACTGCAATTGCATAGGTCAGGACGTCCAGTCCCGCGCCTCCGTATTTTTTCGGATATGGTATTCCCATCAGCCCCATTTCGGACAGTTTCTTCACCATATCGTATGGGAATTCATTATTCTTATCGAGCATGAATGCAATCGGCTTTACCTCAGTCTCTGCAAAAGCTCTGATCTTTCCTCTGAATTCTTCATGCTGTTCTGTTGTCTTGTATAGCATCCTTCTACCTCCTGGCTAAGTAAATCATTAATATGGTAATATTATACCAAGGATTTCCGTTTTTACACAGCCAAAAAGTAAAATTATGCGAAAATTCAATTTTTCTCGTTATAAATTTTAGCCAATCCGCCTTCGCTGGTCTCCCTGTACTTGCTGAAAAGATCCCTGCCAGTTTCGTACATCGTCCTGACCACCACGTCGAAGGATATCTTCCTTGAATGTGTCAGGAAGTCGGCCAAACTCAAGGCATTGAGCGCTCTCATGGCTGCTACCGCGTTGCGTTCTATGCATGGTATCTGCACCAGACCGTTGATTGGATCACAGGTCAGCCCCAGATGATGTTCCATCGCAACCTCTGCTGCGTATTCTATCTGATCCATATCAAGACAGAAAAGTTCAGCCAGCCCTGCTGCCGCCATTGAGCAGGCGCTGCCGATCTCTGCCTGGCAGCCGCACTCCGCTCCGCTGATGGACGCGTTGGTTTTGATGATGTTGCCTACGATCCCAGCCCCCGCCAGCGCACGTATCATGTCCTCGTCGCTGAAGCCGTATCTTTGCTGCGCATAATAAAAGGCAGCCGGAACCACTCCGCTTGAGCCGCATGTCGGCGCGGTGACGATAATGCCCCCGCCAGCGTTCTCCTCACTGACCGCAAAAGCGTATGAGCATACCAGACGGTTTTCTCTCGTCGTCTGACTCTCATCGATGTGATGCTGCCCATAAAGGTATTTCGCTTTGCGCTGCACCCCAAGGCCGCCTGCCAGCACGCCTTCTGCTTCTAATCCACGCTGGATGGCTTCCTTCATCGCCTGCCATACCTGGGCCAGATACTTTTTGATCTCCTCACCCTCTGTCTGGAAAACGTAATCGCTGATTCGGATGTTTTTGTTGCGGCAGTGGTATTTGACACCGGCGAAACTTGAGATGACATATACGTCGTTGGGTTTGACCGGCGGTCTGTCCTTGACCTCGATCTTGCCGCCGCCTACGCTGTAGATCTCATCTGAAGCCAGCAAACAGCCGTCACGATCAAAGGCTTCAAAGACCATGGTATTCGGGTGGTCGAGGACGATATTGTCGTCGTCTGAAAAAACGACTTCGCAGGTCTTCGGCGCAATAGCGTCGATGACCGCCACGTCGGTCATATGCCCCTTGCCGGTCTTTGACAGCGAGCCAAAGAGTGTCACGCGAAAGTGATCTGCTTCAGGGTGTTCGTCAGAGAACATCTTCGCAGCAAATCCAGGTGCCATGGTGTGTGAACTGGACGGGCCTCTGCCGATCCTGTAGAGTTCTTTAAGTGATTCCATACTTTTCTCCTAACATAAAAGCGGCCTTTCTGGGAAAAGCCGCCTTTGATTACTCTGTTATCTATTAGGCGTTGAGGACGCCGAGGCTCAGTACGAGCGCCGCGATCCTGCCTTCAATTGTGGAGTCTCTGGAAGTAAGTGAAATTGGGCACTTTCCTCCAACTACTACTCCGCCCATAACTGCATCTCCGAAGAGGTACATAGCCTTCAGCAGTGCATTTCCTGATGCGATGCTTGGCATCAGCAGTATGTCGGTGTTGCCGGCTACAGGGCTTGCAAAGTGCTTTACTTTAGCTGTTGCAGGATTCATGGCCAGGTCGAAGGAAATTGGTCCCTCAACTACGCAGCCTGTGATCTCGCCCTTCTGATTCATTTCCTTAAGAGCCGCAGCGTCAACTGTCTCCTGCATCTTAGGATTAACGTCTTCTACTGCGCAGAGGCAGGCAACGTTAGGTGTCTCTACTCCAAAACTATGGAACAGGTCAACAGTGCTCTCGATCATTTCCTTCTTCTTCTTCAGGTCAGGATCGATCTGCATTCCACCGTCAGTCAGGCAGAACAGCTTATGATATTTAGGAGTTTCAAACATTGATACATAGTTCATCATCTTACCGATTCTGAGACCTGTGTCTCTGTTAACGATAGGTTTCAGGAAAGCAGCTGTGTGCAGCATGCCCTTCTGGATAAAATCAGCATCGCCAGTATTAATAAGTTCAACAGCCTTAGCTGCCGCTTCATTTTCATCCTTGGTGTCGTAGATAAGATCTGTGCTGACTTTTCTGCCGATTGATGCGGCAACGTCCTGAATTTCCTTAGCGCTTCCAGTCAGGATGTAGTCTACCATTCCATCGTCAGCCGCTTTAAGTACTGCTTCCAGCGTTTTGTCTTCTATGGCTGAAGCAACAACAACGGTACGCTTGGTCTGGTGTTTCATGTTTTGTCTCAGTTGATCGTAAGTTTTGATCTCCATTTTTAAATCATCTCCTAGGTATTTTTATTTCCTCATTATTTAGTCTTCAAAACATATCGTTAACATTATATCACTCATGTATACAGAATTCAAATGATTATTGGAAATATTTTTCCCCAGGAATTAGTTGGAATAGTAATTAAATTTAGTATATTTGCCGTTCTGTGCATCGAAAAGCTGAGTGCCTGTCATAACTTTGATCATTATACCTTCAAAGCTGCTTTGGTTTATGAACGACAGCGCGCCGTAACCATAGTCAGACGTGTAGCAGGAGTAAACCATGCCGTACTCGTTCATGCCAAGATACCTCAGCGTTGCCTTAGTCTTTACCGTAACGCCGGTCGCCTTGTTGACATCGGTGATATTCATTACGTTCTTTTTGATCAGCAGCGTATAGCGGCTTGTATAGCTTCCGCCAGTGGCTACAGTATGTGTGATCGTACCGAATCTCCACTTGCCCTGAACGTAAATTGGCGATACCCATCCTTCCATGGTTGATACTGCCTTCATCAGGTCATGCTTAGTACCGTTGGAATCGATAGCATAAACTGTATGGCTGATCGAGCCGTCAGCAGCAGTATTATCAACACTCTTGATGGAAACTATGCTCTTGAAACCTGGCAGCGTCCCGCTGGAGCAGAGGTATCCTGCTTTCATGCCGGCGAAAACATCGACGAATTCTACTCTTCCTTCTTTAGTAACGAGGAACACGTAAGGGTTGAACTCGTTTCCAATCGTGTCTGCATATATTCCAGTATATTTTGCAAAAGTTCCGTTGACCTGATATTCCTTGCCATACTCAACGTTCTTGATGGCTGAAAGATAGTTTGCTGATTCATCAGTCTTATTAAAAGTAACTGTGACCTTGCCGTCCTTAAGGGCTGCTGTTACAAACTTAACTGAAGCTGTGGAAGGATCGGCGCTTTCAGAATCTGTGCTGAAATCAGGCCTGATCACCTTGTAATACCAGGCTGCGCCTGCAATGGAACCGACTGGTGTCACTACACAGAGTCTGCCCTTGCCGTCCAGATACATCTTGGCTTTCATATTGATGTTGGCATTTGATATCGTCCAGGCACGTGTCTCAAGTACTCCGTAATTGTACTGATCGCTGGCAGGAATGTCGCCGTACAGGCTGTCGAACTTGTTTGCTGCGGCGCGGCGAGCTGCGGCAATGAATGTATCATTGCTGATTCCAAGCTTAGTCAGCAGTTCGCTGTTTGTGACCTTATTGCCTGTAGCAAAATCAAAATTATATACGCCGTAGTCGGTGGAAGCGTCGTCATAGCTGGCCTTGACCACCAGTGACAGAACGCTGCCGTTCCAGTGGCTGTTCCAGATGATCTTGCTGCATCCAAGTGAATCTTTTTTCTTCACCGCGATAAGTGATTCTCTGGCGATCTTGCCGAACTTGGCGTTGATTGCTTTGTTGATGGCCACAGCGTCAGCTGACGTGGCTTTGATCTTCGGCACCTGATATGAATACTGCCATTTGTTCTTTACGGAATCTGTGTAGCTGCCCTTGGCGGAATATATTTCACCAATGTTGTTGTCGCCGTAGATTGGCGCCAGCTGCAATATCTTGCCGCCGGCATTGCTGTCATTTGCATTATCCGCCGCACTGACCGTACTTGCAGACGCTCCATTGCCTGTGTCAGAAGCTGCAAATACCCCAAAGGTACTGAAGCTGAGGCACAGTGCTGCACTCAGAATAATTGAAAATAACTTCTTTCCCATGATACCCATCCTTTCGTTAGCCTGAAACTATGCGTCAGGCTTTTTCTTGATGTTCATCAGGTCGTCCTTTTTGACTAGGCCGAGCTCGTCGTTTCTCATGAATTTCCTGGTGAAAACTATTACTGAGAGTCCGCAGATCAGCACCCACAGATAGAAGCTTAAGCATCTGCTGAGAAGCATCGCCGTGCCTATATACTTGTGAGTGAATATCTTGTGGAACAGTACAAAAAACATACCTTCGCTGGAACCGACGGCTCCAGGGATCGGCAGGAAGTTTATCGAATTATATAAGACGGCCTGTAATCCAATGATCTGAAAAGCGGAATATCCCGTAAGGCCGAAACTCTTGAACACAACGAATGGTATTGAAAACAGTGCAAGAATCTGCACTGCAGAAACGACGAGAGTTTTTATGAAGAGTCCTCTGTTCTGGCTCAGATACTGAGCGCCGGCGCTATAGTCGCTGACGACAGATTCAACCTTGTCCTTGACGACTGCTGCATCTGCTCCGCTGATCCAGCCAGCTACTTTGTTTGCCATCTTTGTATAGACGCCAAGTGCGGTTTTGGAGAACATGGAAAGCAATATGAGTAATACTACCAGAATGTTTACTCCTATTCCTACCAGGAGCAAATATTGAATATTGCCTATTGAATCGTGCAGGATATCTTTCTGACAGAAGAAGCCTGTCAGCGAATAGGTTACCATGACGATTTCATAGCTGAGCAGCTGGAACAGCAGTGCTATGGTGGCATCAGATATTTTGACGCCGTCCTTATACATATACACGACCTGCATCGGCTGTCCGCCAGTTGATGATGGAGTGATGGCGCTGAAGAAGAATCCGATCATTGCATATTTCAGGGTTCTTCTGAAAGGCAGCTTGTGCCCCAGCATTTCCAGTGCCATGCCGATGCTCTTCGCCTCACATGAGGCATAGACCGTCATCAGGCAGAGTCCTATGATTATATATCTTGTTTTTACGCTCTCTAAAGCAGCGGCCATGCCCTCAGGGCTTGTCTGCTTGAATATGGTGAAATATGTGATGAATATCAATATCCCAAATACTCCGCCGTTTTTAAGTGCCTTCTTAACTTTCCCAGTACCCTTTTTCTTGTCCATTACAATTTCCGGCTTTCCTCAACAATGAACCTCGCCATATTTTCATCGGCCGCCGTTATCAGTCCTGCAGCAGCTTCAGCTGATATTGAAAATCCATTCCTGCATATATCGCTTACCATCATGAAGCATCCCGCAACATGATAATTTACATATTCTCGCAGTTCCTCAGGAATCTCCTTCCTCCCCGTGATCTTGCACCAGTACTTGGTACATGAATCCTCCAGAATGCTGGATGCTTCCCGAAAGACACGGAAGTGCTGTTCGTCATTTAGTACGATAGTGCTGATCTTTTTGTTGTCGTAAGCAAATTCCAGCAGTGCTCTGTAGCATTCGGAAAGATTGCCATTATAGTCTATGTCGACGATTTTATGGACTTCAGCAAAATATTCCTTCAGCATCTGGTCGTATAGCTGATACAGATCCTGATAGTGAGCATAGAAAGTCGAACGGTTGACATCTGCTCGCTCGGTCAACTCCCTAATAGAAATGTTCTTCAGTTCTTTATCTGCAAGCAGTTCCGTAAGTGCCTGCTGGAGCATTCTTTCAGTCCTAACGCTCCTCCTGTCGGCAGTATTCATCTGTCTTCCTTTCCCGACATTATCAGGTCATAGTGTCTTTTATCCGACACTTTCAATGAAATTAACTATTTCAACATCATTTAGCATCTATTATAATACAAATAAAGAATCAATTCAATCTGCCTAAATCAACAATGGCGGTATTTCTGCTGTCTGACTTGCTTTTTTTCCGGAAATATTTTAGTCCGGCTGTAAACGTAAAGTAACGAAAGAATCGGAGGACAACATGAAGAAAGAAATCACATTATGGGAGGGAGCCTGCATCATCACAGGCTACGGCGTTGGCGGCGGCGTACTGAGCATGCCATATCTTGCCGAAAAAAACGGCATCATTCCTGCGCTGATTATCCTTATCGTGGCCCTTGCAGCCAGTTATATACTTCATCTGATGATCGCTGACCTGACGCTGAAAAGCGATGAGGGCGGACAGATCGTTTCCTGTCTGTCGAAATTTCTTTTCCGAGGGAAGCTGAAGACCGTACTGACCCTGACCTTCTTCGCCCTGATGGCGCTTGTGCTATGCACCAATCTTGCCGCCTATGTAGTCGGCGCTGAAGAGATCATCATCGGCATCATACCTATGCCTTCAATCGTTGCGCAGCTGATCTTCTACGCTGCAGCCGCTTCGGTGGTTTTGTTCGGTCTGAAGGTCGTCGGCGTTAGCGAAAAAATCGCCGTTGGTGTCATCTTTCTGCTGATCGGCATCCTGGCAGTGGAATCTTTGTTCTCTGAACTTCACCCTGTGGCTGTCGCCAGATTCAGCACCAATGGCGCCCTGGCGTTCTTCGGCATGGCGATGTTCTCAATGTCAGCTTATTTCTCCATACCTCAGGCGGTCGAAGGACTCGGCCGTGACGCAGCGAAGATCAAGAAGGCTATATTCTTAGGCCTCTTCAACAACTTTATACTTATCATCGTCATAACCTTCTGTTCCCTTGCAGCCTCTGACGGCATCACTGAAGTCGCAATGGTCGGCTGGAGCCGCGGCATCGGCGCCTGGGCTCAGATCGTTGGCGGCGTTTTCACGATCCTGGCTATGCTGACCACTTACTGGTCACTGTCGCTGGCACTTGGTTCCATCGTTGACGAACAGTTCTCCCTTGGCACTAAGGTCTGCTGGATAATCGCCACCCTGCCGTCGCTGATTCTGGCCATGCTTGGATTTGCAGGCTTCATGGAATTCATGAGGCTGGCCGGCGGCGTCATCGGCATCATCGTAGCGATCATGATCGTCCCGGCTTATCGCAACGCACGCAGAGAAGTTCCGGGCTCAATACTTGAGAAAACCGGCGGTACCATGACGCAGATACTTATCTTTATCGCCTACATCCTTATGGGCGTAGGAAGCGTGGTGACCGTTTAAATGAAGAGTACTCTGTTTTACAATGGAATATTCCACTCGGGCACGACTGAAGACGCTGTATTTTCCTACATGACGACTGAAGATGGCATGATCACTGGCACATATGCAAACAAGCCTCTTGGGACTTTCGATCAGGAGATTTCTCTTGATGGTGCCCACGTCTACCCTTGCCTGATTGATGCTCATCTGCACCTGCTTTTCACCATCGTCAGCATGGCGATGGGTATACAGGCCTGCGAAGTGACTGCCAACGGTATAGATCCGCCAAACATCGCCGGCGTAGAGCAGCGCATCAGAGCTTTTGCCTCCAAACAAAAGAAAGGCGTGCCGCTTCTTGCGTCTAACTACGTGCTCTCCGCCATTGAAGAACACCGCCTGCCAACAAAGCAGGAGCTGGACGACTGGGCTGGCGGCAGACCGATCGTCGTCTACAACATCGACGGCCATGCCAGCGCCCTTTCAACTGAAATGCTGAAGCTCGTCGGCATCGATCCGGAAAGCAGCGACGGGGTGCTGTCTGGCGAAGCTCATGAGCGGATACAGGGCAGACTGACTGACGTCATCAGCAAGCATGTCGGCCTGGCTGATCTTGCAAGAGGCACCGCTATGTTCCAAAACGCCTGTGCACGGTACGGCATCGGCATCGTCGGCGCTCTGGAGGGCAACGGCGATTCACCAAAAGACGGAGGCACTGCCCTTCTCGTCAAAATGGCACGCCATTTCGACATTGGTGTCAGAGTATATTTTCAGTACTTTGACCTCAGCCGGGTACAGGGTTTTGCCAAATATCAGAAACACCTTAGAATAGGCGGCTGCGGCGACTGGGAAATGGACGGATCCAGCGGTGCACACAGTGCAGCCTTCAGTGTTCCATATACCGACACCGGTAAATCAGCTCCATGCTACTACAGTCAGGAAGAGGTCGATAATCTGGTCAGACGTGCCGATAAGAAAGGTTACCAGATAGCCAGCCATGCAATTGGCGACGCTGCCATAGAAAGGATCATCACTGCCCTGAATCAGACTGGATCAGGGCGCCTCCACAGGATCGAACACTGCGAATTTCTCTCAGACGAGTCATTCGAGGAACTGAAAGCAGGGCGCTACGCCGTTGTCATGCAGCCGGGATACGCCTGGATCGACAAGCGCATGCTCCACACCTACACTCAGTTTCTGCCGCCGGAAATCACTGCGCGCATGAAATTCAAATCGCTCTGCGACGCAGGCATCTGTGTCTGCGGTTCCAGCGATTCGCCTGTGCAGGATATGGATCCATATCTTCAGATGCTCGGAATGATTGAATTCTATAATGAGGCGGAATCAGTAACTCCTTACGAGGCCTTCCGCACCTACACTATCAATCCGGCCCGCGCTATTTTGGAAGAAAACGAATACGGTACACTGGAGCCTGGCAAACACGCCGACTTCTTTACCGCTGACGAAAACTTTTTCAGCCTTACACCGGAAGGCGTCAGAGATTTCCGCCCTACAGCAACCTATTACGGCGGCACCCGCTACAAGGAAAAATCCGGTTCCGTCTTGGAATTCATCAGGATGATGATGACCCGCGGCCACCTGGTATAGCCTACCAATTCAATCCCACAGATTAATATCGCATATCACAAAAGAATTGCCGCGTATGAGTATAATGCTCATACGCGGCAATTCTTTTTATCCGCGGTATCCGCGGGTCAAGGCTATAACCATTTTTGTTGCTAAGTTTACTCCGATAGTCTCTTCTCAATATCTGACGCGCTAAATAAAACCCTTACTACTGTCACCTTTTCATCTTTGAAAACATAGAACACAAAGTAATTATCAATTATGATACGTCTAAGTCCCTGAGAATATTCAGGTTCAAAATCAACCAACTTATACTTTTCAGGAAAGAACACTAATTTTTCGGCTACTGCTGCAATACGATCATACTGTCCCATCGCATTCCCCGGTGATTGAAGATTAATTGCAATATTATAATAAATTTCTTCCATATCCTTTAGTGCTTTGTCGGTAATTTCTACTGGATATTGCTTCATATATGACTTTCCCGAAATTTATCAAATGCTTCTTTTGCATTACGCACACGTCCTGCTTCAATATCATCAAAACCTTCCTGTAATTTTGAATGAATCTCTTCCTCAGACATTTTATCCATATTCAATGCATCAGGAGCCTGCGGTAGCGCAACCTTAAAAGGAATGCCACCTGTAAGCGTAATCTGATTTAAATACATATCTATTGCTGTTGACATTGGAATGCCCAAACGCGACAGCACTTCTTCCGCGCGCTTTTTAGTTACCGGATTTACTCTCAAATTGAGTGTTGCTGTTTTGTCCATAAAAACCATCTCCTTAGCGACATTGTAACGCTATTTGCGTTACTTTTCAAGTTCTTTTGTAATTATTAGAATCATATATCGCCATATAATAATGTTTGTTTCTAATGGCCCTTATTTAAACTCCACTGTGTAGTCTTCCGGCAGCATCTTGTAAACCAACCCCTTAAGGTAAGTTTTAGCATTCTTGTCTGCCTCTTTTAGGAGTCCTGCCTCTTCAGCCTTCTTAGCCATCACTTTCTGCTGACTTTCAATGAAATCTGCAGCATCGCCATGGCTTATCCTGCGGAATATGTCCGAATCATCCAGGTAGTCGATATTGTTTATCTCATTAGACAATATCTCTGCATCAGGCATTTTGATGATCACCTTGGTTCCCCTTGTGCTCACCTTGACTTTGCTCATATCCACGCCCGCCTTGATTTTCCCGTCGTACTTTACGACGAAACTGCTGTCTGTGAACGGCAGGTCGATGCCAAATACCTTTTTCGGATTTAGCTGATACTTGTCGGCATTAGTATAGGTATACGTTGCTGTCGCCAGTTCGCTGATCTTGGTAATTTCCGACTGTATGGTGACTGAATTTACCTTGCTGCCTCCCGGCAGCATTGACCCAAGAGTTGCCAATACCCCCGTCATCGTACAAATAATTATAAGTGCCAGACAAACGATAAATCCAAATAAGAAATATCTGCCGCGATGAATTTTTTTTACGCCATCTTTAGCCATTCTTTGTTCCTCCCTTAATGCAATACGCTTAAATTGATTTAAGGCCGAGCGGGGCCATCTGATTTCAATTATAGCACGCATCGCAATTAAGTGTACGTTATATGAACAATATTTATTAATTCTTGGAAATACTGATATCAATGGATTCTGTCTCTTTGTCATTATGCACTGACAAATCATATCCGTCGGCATTAGACGCCTCATACCAGTAGCCAAGGTCTGACTTGTCTTTGGTAAATCCCGCTTCCTTGATTTATAGTCATAATAGATCGTATTGATTTTATTATCTTCATCAATATCGTCATCCGAAAGATCGTATTCCTCTTGTATCTTTGAATATGCTGCTTCTTTGTCTTCGTCTGTAACATCGTCCTTGGGTACGAATTTAACATCAAAACCAACGATTGTTAAATTCGAATTATTGGTGCAGCTGAGCGCCAGCGCCCTGTTTCCGTCAACTTCTGATTTTGTTTCATCAAATGGCATGTAAATTCTGCGAAAGGCATCAAAAAAACCGCCGCATGCTTTTGACTCATGCAACGGTTTATAAATAAACATTTTTCTGCTGATCAGAATCCCAGTTCTTCACCGATGAGTATCACCTCTGCCTTATCCATGTGATTCATCTTCTTTCTGTAGATGACTTCGGCGTTGCAGATGCGCGACTGACTTGTGCAGTCGTAACATCTCATCTCGCCTTTTACGCATGGCGTTGGCAGATCGTATTTTCTGGCATTGAGCGGTCCCGCGACGTTGCGTGCCCTGCAGATCGCGGATTCAAGGTCAGGGGCTATTTTGTTCACTCCAACGACAAAGTAAACTCTGTGGTGGCCGTATAGTGAGCCTGCCACCCGGTTGCCAGTGCCGTCGATGTTGACCATCTCTCCAGTCTCAGACATCGCGTTGACCGATGTCAGATAAACATCAGTTGTGAGTGCTTCTCTGGCGAGCTGCTGGAATTCATCTTCACAGCGGCTCTGCTTCGGATCGTGAACTTCGTTGTGAGACGAGAGCCTGTCGAAAAGCTTCATTTTGATCATGGTCATTGAGTCACCGAAGCCCACCACCTCGCCGTTGATCTCGCCGTCAATGTATGCGGCAGCCTCCTCGGCAGCTGCAAAATACGACACGTCGAAACGATTGGCCTTCAGTGATGCAATTGTCTTCTCAACGTCTGGCATATAATTGCCATCAACGGCTTCGAACCTGTATTTCTGCCTGATGTCCGGATATTTCTCATGGTCCACCTCGCTCATGAACATGTCATAGGGGCGCACATAAACGCCGCCGTCGTCATAAAGGGCCTTGTAAACGATGTACTTTTCCCTCGTTTCTGAATGCGTAGCCACGCTGACGATCCTGTATAGGTATTTCTTGGATTTCGGATCTTCAAGCTCTCTCTTAAAATGGCGAACGATGTCGCCCTCTCTGAATTCTCTTTCTTTCTGCATTGTCCTTATCTTCTCCTCTTTACCTGCCGATGAATTCAGAAAGCCTCACAATCAGCTTTTCCGGGTCGACCGGCTTGGAAATATGTCCATTCATTCCGGCGTCGAAGCATTTCTGCACATCGTCGTCAAAGGCATCTGCCGTCATAGCGATGATCGGCACCGACATTGCATCAGAGCGTGACAGCGAGCGTATACGCTTTGCGGCATCGTAACCATTCAGCACCGGCATTCGAATATCCATCAGCACCGCATCAAAAAATCCTTCACGCATTTTTTCAAAGGTACTGATGCCCTGCTGTCCGTCTTCCGCCACCGTCACTATGATGCCCTGCTCCTCTAACAAAGCTTTGGCGATCATTATGTTCAGCGGATGGTCTTCGCAGAGCAGAATGTGCTTTCCTGACAGATCGACACGTTCTGTACCGTCATTTTTCTTTTTTTCTGTATCAGTTTTTTCGACCTCAGCAACAGGTACGCAATCAAAGCTCACGTCAATGTAGAACGTTGATCCCTGTCCCATGGTGCTCTTAACGCTAACGGTTCCGTCCATCACGTCGAGCAGCTGTTTTACGATGGCCAGTCCCAGGCCCGAACCCCTGAGCAGTGAGGTATCGTCTCTGTTTTCCTGGACAAATGGCTGAAACAGCGTCTTCTGGAATTCCTCACTCATGCCTATTCCCGTGTCGCTGATCTCGGCATTCATTACGATCCTGCCTGCCTCGTCAAAATGTTCCCGCACGCGCAAAGTGACTGTTCCGCCTTCCGGAGTGTACTTGGATGCGTTGGAAAATAAATTGAAAAGCACCTGATATGAGCGCATTTTGTCCATCAGCGGCAGTACGCCTGGCAGTACTTGTATGTCAGTGACCAGAGTCTGATGTTTATCCTCGTACATTGGAATGATAACCGCTCTGACATATTCCGTAAAGTTCTCGATCGTGCACGGCTCCGGGTGCAGTACTATCTTTCCGCTCTCTGCCTTAGACATGTCCAGGACGTCATTTATCAGACCCAGCAGGAATTTGGAAGATGTATCTATCTTTTCCAGACATTCAGCCGTCTTCTCAGGTGTTTCCTGTTTTTTGGCAATGTGAGTCATGCCGATTATTCCATTCAGCGGCGTCCTCATGTCGTGACTCATGCGCGACAGGAAGTCTGACTTTGCCTTGTTGGCACGATTTGCCTCTTCAGCCGCCTCTATCAGCATGTCACGGTATTTCAGCTCCTTTTCTTTTTCTTCAAATATATCCTGAACGGCGAAAATCAGCTTGTTCACCGCGTCATGGTCGTTTCTGCCAACGACAATATAAGATGCCCTGTACCAGCCGCCATCTTTATTTCTAAACTCTAAAGAAATGCTCTGCCTGTCGCCTATCCTATCCGTCAGCGTTGCAGCGTCAGTGAACTCATCAAAAGCGTCTCTGCTGTCTTCACCAGTGAGATGATCCGGCAGTATTGCCATCAATTCATTCATCCTGCCTTCCCGTCCAGCAGCTTCACTCAATTCCGGAGTCGCATCCAGTTCCATGAAAGTACCGCTGTTGAGATCGAAATAATAATCTAAATAATATATCTTGCTCAGCGACAAAATGATGCTGGCTCTCTTAGACAGCATCTCTCTATCCATCATAGCGGCATAGCTTTCCCTGACGAACATGTTGACCACACTGGCCAAAAGGTCAGCCGAAGCCTGTATCTGTTCATAAGACCTGACCGTGACCTTGTGCAGTTCTTCAATGTACCGCTCCTCGTCAATACCCAGTTCATGCGCCGTCTGACGAAACTTCTCTTCATCTGGTTCTTCAGCCAGCACCTGTCCTCCAAAAATATTGCCCATGAAGGTGCCGTCTTCCAAAGTAATAGGCGCTGCAAAATCATATAGGCCCGCATGGCAGACATAGACACCTGATCCATTATTATCACATTCACGGCACCTGCGCCCGCCTTCAGGGCTCTTCCTTGTCAATTCTTCGCAGAAGTCAGTGAAGTTGTAAAAATCGCAAATATAACTGCCGTCTCTGCCTGTCGCCACCGTAGCCAAGCCAGTGCTGGCAGCCCAGTCCTTCATGACCTTCTCGAATAGTTCCATATCGCAGAAGTCTTGTATTTCCAATGATTTCATAGCAGTATCACCCATAATCTTTTCTTCGTTGCTGCCGCTGTTTTCTATCATCACGTGCCTCATACTTTCTAGTAAAGTTGATTTATAACTTTAGTATACTCTTTAGGTGGTCAATGTCAACAAACTAAAAATACAGCAAAAAAGCGGAGTGAAGTAAATGCCTGCAAGGGCTTCTATCCTTCATCTCCGCACTAAAAACCGCTATTTTTTTGTTTTTTATCTTATACCCAGGCTGACATGATGCCCAATACTATGCGTTCACCCATCTGCCTCCTGCAGTGATCATGCAGATGAGCTTGATCGTGTCGTTGTAATAGTTGGTCGTGTCGGCAGAGGCCACCTGTTTCCAGAGAGCATCTACCCATTTCTGTGATGAACCGCTTCCGCAGACCGCTGAAACCAGGAACGGAGCGGTGAAGCACATGTCGGAATAATTGGCGGCTTTGATGCCGGAGAGCTTATAGCCTGCAACGATCTTCGAAGGATCGCCGGAGGTTTTTTTAATGATCCACTTGTTGAGCGCCTCTGTCTCGGCTTTTGCCGCTGCTGAGCCGGAGACAAGATAGTCGGTGCCGATCCTCCACGGATCGCGGCAGGCGTTGTAGCCGTAGCCTCCGTCTAAAGCGCTTTCATGCGAGTAGGCCGTCTCAGGATAAAACTTGCCGTTCTTTCTGTACATGAAGTCCGGCAGTAGACCGGTTGCCGACGAATAGCGGCTGCGAATGCTGGCGACCGCCTTATATGTGCCGCTGATGACTTTGTCCCAGCTGTCCTGTGTGTCAGCCTTGGCAAAAGCGCGGAATTCTGCTGTCATGAAGTCAGAAGACCTGGTGCCCGTGTAGTTTTTGCTGGTGTGATCGGACCACTTGACCCAGTCGCCATACTGAATGGTATATGTCGTTTTATTGACCTCATAGGAGTAGATGTCGCGGATGATGTTCAGCGCGGCTGTCTTGTAGTCATATGTGCCTGACGAACCCCACTGTTTGTCTGCCAGAAGCAGGGCGTAAGCGATGTCTATGTCTCCGTCGGAAGCTGAACTCCTGTCGTTGCCGTCTGCATATATCTTGCTGCCGTTGTCCCACTGACGCCATGACATCAGATAAGTTCCGGAGTTCTGGCTGCCTCTGAACCGCCTGTAATATCTGTACATTGAATCGAAATATGCCTTGGCCATGTCGTCGCGTCCGGCCATGCTGGCCATGATGATCATTCCGTAGCCCTGGGCTTCGGACACGGTCACAGCCACCGGAGAATGGGTATCCTTATACATCTGATGCTGCTGGTTGTAGAGTACGAACCGCGTCACCGACTTCTTGTAATAGGGATCTTTCCTCACATATCTTTTCTTCCATTTATTATAGAAAGCCATGGTCTGGGAGTCGATCTCCGCCTGGCCAACCGACGGCATGATGTATCCGTCGGCATAGGATGCAGACGTCTGGGCTGCCGCCGTTACGGCTTGTCTATCCGCTTTCTTTCCTGACAAAGGTGAGGCGGTGAGGCCAAACACCGGCACAGAGACTGCGGCCATAGCGACCGCCATACCTGTTGCCAGACAGATGGATAACGTTCTTTTTACCTTACGCGAAAACAATGATGTCATGTTATTCCTTCTTTCAATTTCTGCGGATCAGTTCTTCCAGCAAACTGAAAAGCCGTTTTTTGTCCACTGGTTTGGCCAGATGCGCATTCATTCCTGATTCAATGCTCTTTGCAATATCTTCTGGGAAAATATTAGCTGATAAGGCAATTATCGGGGTTTTGGTATCCGTCTTTCTTATTTCACGTGTAGCTTCATATCCGTTCATTACCGGCATCCTGATATCCATAAGTATTGCATCGTAATCAGAGTTACAGGCCATTTCCGCAGCCTGCTGCCCATCAGACGCAATATCCGCTGATATGTTCTCAGCTTCCAGCAGTCTCGCTATGATCTTAGCGTTTATGCTGTTGTCCTCGCATACCAGCACACGACATCCTGCAAGCACATGATTATCGGCCAATATTGACTTAACATTGAGATATTTCTCTATTTCAGTATTATCTGCGGCTTCATGCGGAATGGTTACCGTGAACTGGGTTCCCTTGCCAGGAGCCGAATCACAGTCAATGGTACCTCCCATGATGTCGAGCATTTTTTTTACGATAGCCAGACCCAGACCGCTGCCAGATGCATCTGCTGTTTTCTTTTCCTGAGAAAACGGTTCATACATCTTCATTTGGAATTCTTTGCTCATTCCATGACCGTTGTCTGATATCTTATGTACAACCACGACTTTTTCCGGCGTTTCATATTTCACGTCAACATTCCAGTCTATTCTTCCTCCCGGATCTGTATATTTCACAGCATTTGAAAGCAGATTCATGATGATCTGCTGCACCCTTCTGGTATCTGCCTTTGGGTAACATTTTACTCGGCTGCAGTTAAATGACGTGACGAATGTAATGTCTTTTGCTTCCGCCTGTGTCCTGATTATTGCCTCTACCGTCCTGGCAGTTTCTGATCCTGTGCATATGACCGGATTCAGGATGATATTTTGGCTTATGAGATTCTGCATATCCAATATGTCTGATAAGATAGACAGCAGATATTCCGAGCTGTCTTTGATGTTAACGAAATAGTCTTGAATTCCGGCATCTTCAAATCTATCTTCAGCAATGTCACACAGTCCAATAACCGTTGTAAGCGGTGTGCGCATATCGTGGCTCATTCTTGCAAGAAAGTCTGATTTAGCCCGGTTTGCTTCCCTTTCCACTTCAAGCGAGCGTTCAAGCTCAGCATTCAGTTCCTCAATTTCCTTCTTCTGTCTCACTTCATTGGTTACATCTTCAAAGCTTCCAACGAGACCTATAATTTCACCATTATCGTACATAGGTGCTTTGCTTGCAACTATGTTGCGCTCATCTCTGTGCGATATGCATACCCCCGGTACACGATTGGTGCTGATTCCATCCCTGATAACCTGTATCTCGTCATTCATATATGGATCTGGGTTTGGGTGCCATCCCATATCCTCATCAGTTTTGCCAATAATAGAATCAACTGACGGAAAATCGTAGTATTCAAGAAAAGCCCTGTTAGCACCTAGGAATCGCCGGTCTGCATCTTTCCAGAAAATCGCCGTCTTGGTCGTAGCCAATATCTTTTCCAATAGGTTGCGAAGCCGCACTTCTCTTGCTTCAGCTTCTTTCCTGGCAGTAATATCACTGATCAGGGCAATGAAATACTCTCCCTCAGTGATCCAGCTGAGCTGAACGTTCATCCAGAGTTCGCTTTCATCGACTTTCTTAAGCCGTACCTCAGACTCTGACGGTCCGTTTCCCTCCAAAAACCTTCTGGCCTTTAGCAAAATGCCGTCCACATCTTCAGGCATTACACATATATACCTTAAGATGTCTTCAGTTTCTCCTGACATCAGCGGTCCGCTGATATCATTAACTTCGGCCTTTGGCATTATGCCAATGCTCTTTAAAATTTTCTCTCTAAATGCCCTATTATAAGCAAGTATGGATATGGTTCCGCAGCTGTTCTTCGACAAAAGCACTGCAGCTGCCGAGCTGCGGTCATACCATTTGTTAAAATCAGATTTCAGTCCACTGTACATAGTGACTATCCTCTCTTATCTTAATACTAAAGTCTTATCTTCCAGTTAGCCCCCATGATAATTATAAATATTTATGAGTAACTTTAAGTTAATTTTATGCCTAACCATATACTCTGTCAAGTTCTCATGATGCTATTTTAGGGAATACAATGAGAGCCGGATCAATATCATCCAGCTCAAGTATTTGCTGTATTCATTCTTTGGCTCAGTGCCTTGCTCTCACAGCATCTGAAATGCTCCTGTACATGGTTTCCGGGTCAATTGGCTTGGAAATATGCCCATTCATGCCCGATTCAATGCTCTTGCCAATATCCTCCACGAAGGCTTCAGCTGTCATTGCAAGAATAGGTACTGTTTTTGCGTCTTCTCTGTCCATTGATCTTATCTGACGTGTTGCCTCGTATCCATCTACCAGCGGCATGCGAATATCCATGAGTATGATGCCAATACTTCCAGGTTCAGAAGCAGCAAACACCTCTATGGCCTCTTTTCCGTTAGCTGCAATTATGACATTAGCGCCCTTCTTGCTTAGAAGCCTTGCCGCTATCGTTGAATTCAGGCTGTTGTCTTCTGCAATAAGTACATTCAGATCTTTGATTGCTTCGTACCTTTCGCCGATCTCATCTTCTTTCTCATCTTTGCTTTTCTTCAAATCAGTAAGTGTCCTGTACTTATATGCCATCGTTATGGTAAACGTAGATCCCTCACCAAGCTTGCTTTCAACTTTGATGTCGCCTCCCATTTCCATTGCAATTTTTTTGGAAAGGGAAAGGCCCAGGCCTGTTCCCGTGACCAGTCCAGTTGCAAAATTCTTTTCCTGTTCAAATGGCTGGAAAAGGCGATGCTGGAATTCTTCACTCATGCCGCACCCTGTATCTCGTATCGTTATCTCGTCTGTGGCAATTGATTGTTCAGTGTCGACATAAATATTCCTGAAGGATATCTCAACAGTGCCGCCATCAGGAGTGAATTTATATGCATTGTTCAGCAGATTCATGATCATCTGCTGCACCTTGGTCACATCGATAAAACTTTCATAAGTAGCGCATTGCTCTGATAATTGAGGATATATGAAATGTATTTTTTTCTTATCCATTAGCGGCTTGATCATTTCAATGCATGGAACGATCGTAAGTTTTGGATCTTCCCAGTCACAATCGAGAACAAATTTACCGCTGTCTATTCTGCTCATATCAAGTACATCATTTATCAGACTCAGCAGGTAATGGCTTGACTGATCTATCTGACCAAGATATTCAGCTACTGCTCGTTCGTTTTCTTTCTCATCCTCTGCCAGCTTGGTCATACCAATGATTGCGTTTAGCGGAGTTCTTATTTCATGGCTCATGTTAGAAAGAAATTCCTGCTTGGCATTACTGACAGCCTGCAGTTCAGCATTCTTCACTTCTAATTTTCGCCGTATCTTGTAGTCACGCATGTAGGCAACGACGAAGATCATGATCAGCAATAGTATCAGGCATGCCACCACTGTTTTATAGTGTGTTTTAAAAAAGTTCTCAGGTTTGTTGATTATTTCAGCATTCTTCGGCAGCTGAACCGCATTGATATCGTATTTCATCATCACGTCATAATCAAACATGTACTTGCATTCCTGCTTTTGTTCAAGTCCAGGTTTGTCTTCAGGCTCACTGATCATCGTCTTCATCATCTCCGCAGCCTTTCTGCCGCAGGCTTCAAAATCGATTACATAACCGCCCAGCACTCCCCGCCCTATTCCTGGCGGAACACATCTGAACAGTGGTACGCTTGTATTTTCGCGGAGTATCCTGTAGCTTTTTAACGGAGTACAGAGTTTCCCGTCTATCTGCCCCATAGTCATGAAGAATACTATATCTCTCTTGTCAAGAGCTCTCAGTTTTCTGCACAGCTCCAGCTCCGTACATTCAGAAGAATTGATATATCTTACCTTATAATCACTGAAGATGTCTGATTGATCCCTCAACTGACTCTCTATGCCATGTCCGTTTTCCCTATTGTCAATTATAAATACAAGTGTATCTGCATCAGGGCACAACCTCCTTGCTAGATCAAGATTCTTACCGTAATCAGCATGTTCCGTAATTCCCGTTATTCCCGGCTGTGCCGCAGCCTTCTTTGCCATGGAAAGATCCTCAACACCAAGAAATGCAATTGGCATGCCTTTGAAAAGGCTGTTGCGGTATTCCAATGCAAAGGCAAGCGCCGCATCATCGGCTGCTATCACTCCATCGTACTTTTCTTTAAAACTCATCTTGTATTTCAGGTTGCTGTAGAATTCCCTGTACCCTTCACTATATGTGACTCCTTTTGTGTCCATGAATTCATAGTCTATTGAATATGAATCCTGAGGCAGTTCTTTCCGTATGCCTGCTATCTGATCAGGAACTGCATCCCAGGAAAATGAATAGGAACTAATAAATAAGATATGACGTTCAGGGCTGTTACCACCTGCTGCGCTGATAGGTACTGTGAAAATGCCCACGGCAAAAACAAAGATAAAAATGGCAGTAATGACTGCTGCTTTTCTGTATGCTGACTGCAATTTATTCTTCATGATGCCTTCCTCATTTCCTGATTACCGCAAGGTTTTCTGTGCCGTTTCTTTCCGCCGATAGCGCAAACATTCTCTTCTTATAGAGGTTGAATTATACAATAAACTACCCCGCCAACAATGTCAATCAATTTAATAAAGATATCTGAAAATGCTTCACATTGTTTATCATCATGGTGCAAATGAAAAATACCTCCAAGCATATCATGGTTATGCGCCATTCTGCTTAAGAGGTATCATATCATTGGTTTATCAATATTTTAGAAACATTCCCGTGCGCCTATAACTGTCAGCTAGCTACCTTTGCCAGCTTTTCATTGATCCTTGCCATCACTTTGGTATAATATGCCAATTCCTCGTTGGTGAGATCTTCATCGTCCATTGCATCGAGCTTGTTCATTGCATCAGTATACTTCTGCATATAATCTGCATAGTCGGTCATCATGCTGGTTGGATCATCACTTTTCTGGTACTTTTCCATGAATGCAACGTACTCGTCAAAGAAATCTTCATAGCTGTCCATTGCATCTTTGAAATCAGCGCTTACGCCTGGAATAGAACTTTCGGCCTCGCTGTCTGAATCCGCCTTTGTATCGCTGTCGTTTTCTGAATCTGAATTTTCATCGGTACTGGTACTGTCATCTGTCTGCTCTTCCTGCTGCAGCAAGGCTTCAGACTCATCATCGCTATTCTGCCCATTGGATACGCATCCCTTGACCATTGCAATGCCAAAGATAACAATAATCACCAGCACCCATATCTTTTTCCTACTTTTTCTCATGTTCTTTCCCTCTTTTCTTCTTGTTGCTCGTCATCTTAATGGCAGCCTCAATCTCTTCGCCTGAAACCAGTGTGTCCCTTATTTCGCGGATAACAGATACAAATGATTTCTGCATACCGGCAGCATCCCTGGATATCGGCGGCACGCCTTTCTGCTTCACCGCCTCTGTAAAGCGGATCTGACATTCCAATGCCTGCTTTCTCTCCTGCATCCTTTCTATCCTCTTGTCAAGTACTTCGCTGAACTCGCTTTCCTGCATCGTCATGAGCAGTTCCATTTCGTCAAGTTCAAACCCCAATTCCCTGTAAAACAGTATCTTCCACAGAGTCCTCAGGTCTTCTTCATCGTAAAGCCTGTAATTTTCCTTTGACCGCTTTACCTTCAAAAGTCCCATATCGTCATAATACTGCAGTGCCCTTCTGGTCACTCCTGCCATTTCACTGACTTCTTTGATTTTTTTCATACGGTTACCCTTCCGTGAAACCAAGTATAAACTATCACGTTAGCGTGACAGCAATACCTGTTTACGCCTTTCATTAGTTGTTTCATAAAAGGGCATGTTTATTTCGCGAACCGCCTTCCTTTAATAGGACATGTAAATTTTGCGAAAAAAGCATTAAAATTGGTGTTGTCTGCCGAGAGCAGCTGACTTTGGTCACTCCCATGACAAAATACTGATTTTGCATAACACTCTAATGTCTGAAACAATACAACAAAAAATACGGCGTACCGCCTGCATTGGTATGCTACCTCTCAGGTAGACAAGGGAAATAATAAAACTTGTTTACCTGGGAGGTTTTTGTATGAGGAAAAACAGCAAGTCACCGGATTTTAAAATAAAACTTGTAAAAGAATATCTCGCCGGCAGAGGCGGATACAAAAGCATAGCTCTAAAATATGGTATTGGATGCGGCACACTGCGGAAGTGGATAAGGCAGTATGAATCCATGGGAGCGGAAGTTTTTATCAGGGTTTCACATAAATCGTATCCGATGCAGTTAAAGGAATCAGCCGTTGTGGAATATCTTGAGACTTCTGCTTCACTGAGTGATATATGCAAAAAGTACAAAATATTATCAACATGTACGCTGAAAACTTGGATAAAGAAGTATAATAGTCATGAGAAATTCAAATCCGTGAGAGGAGGACAAATCATGGCTAAAGGACGCAAAACAACGTATGAAGAGCGAATCGAGATAGTCGCATACTGTACGGAACATGGTGATGACTATGCCGGGACAGCAGAACATTTCAAAGTTTCATATCAGCAGGTGTATTCATGGATGCGGAAATATTATGCATTCGGGCCTGACGGTCTGGTGGACCGGCGCGGACGCACGAAGCCGGAAGAAGAAATGTCCGAACTGGAAAGACTGCGTGCAGAGAACCGGATACTCAAAGCTGAGAACAGAAGAAAGGAACTCGAGAATCTCTTCTTAAAAAAAGTGGACGAGATCGAAAGGAGGCGGTCCTGAGCAGAGTACATAACATAAATACATATCTTGCCATATACGATATATGTAATGACAAGATCGCATCGTTAAGCGAGATGTGTCTGATAGCAGGTGTTCCGAGAAGTTCGTATTACAAATGGCTCAAAAGGACAGACAGCCGCGCAGAAGATGAAGACCGGCACATACTTGAAAAGATCAAAATGATACACGAAGAAGATCCGGCAAAAGGCTATCGCAGGATACGTGATGACCTGGAGCGTGATTATGCCATCA